>ERZ773099.2805-NODE-2805-length-11728-cov-12.257517_pt1 | contig 11728 bp, 15 predicted proteins | sample MGYA00511120_ERZ773099 | MGnify/ENA primary metagenome ERZ773099 (study PRJEB29015, sample SAMEA2738012) | human oral metagenome | biome: human oral; feature: human-associated habitat; material: dental | place: China | collected 2104 ... | reverse complement strand
AATCGTTCGCTAAAAAGCAAAACTCGTTGATAAATCAACTCAGACACTTGCTTTTTTGACGCTCACTAACATAGCATTTCACGATAAAATTCGTCATTCGCTGTAGTTATTTAAAATTTTTTGTAATCATTTGCAACCACTTATGTAAAATTTTTTTTAATAATAATTCTAGGAGGTTTATATGAAAAATCGTGGTTTTTCTTTGATTGAAGTCATTGTAGCAGTGGCTATAATAGGAATATTGTCTGGTATTGTTGGCTTAAAATTGAGAAGCTATATTGCAACATCTAAAGATACTCGAGCTGTGGCTAGTCTTAACTCCTTTCGTTTAGCAGCTCAAACCTATCAAATAGATAATGATAAGCCTCTTATTGAAGATAGTTCTAAATATGATGATAATGTAGAAATTAAAAAAGCTTTAGAAAAATTAGAAATCTATTTAGATAAGAATGCTAAAGAAATTATAGAAAAAAATAGAATAACTATAGGAGCTTCAAGAGATACTGAAAATGGAGAATTAAAGTATGGAGGAGAAGTAAGATTTACTTTTAAAGATCCTAATAACAGTGGAAATAGTGATGGTTATTATATGTGGCTTGTTCCAGTAAGTGGTACTAAAAACTTTGATAGCAAAGGAAAAGAATGGACAAAATATTGATAATTTTTCTATATATAGCATTGATTTTTATTATGTATATAGATATTAATAAAAAATATATTCCCAATGTTTTAAATTTTTCTATCTTGATACTTTCAGTTTTTATTAGGGGGATAAGTGAGATAGAAAATTTCTTTATAGGTGCAGCTTGCTATGTCTTACCTATACTAATCTTTTATGGCTATGTCTCTGATATTTTAAAGAGAGAAGTCTTTGGTTTTGGTGATATAAAATTAATAATAGCCCTAGGAGGTCTTTTATATCACAGTGAAATTAATATTTTTTTACAAATTTATATCTTTTATCTTTTAGTATTTTTATTTGCCACCCTTTACATTATTTTTTATATTTGCATATATTTTTGTAGAAACAGAGCTTTGAAGATTAGAGGTGTAGAGATAGCATTTGCCCCCTATATATGTATAACTTTTTTTATCATCTACAACTATATAGAAGGTATATTATGAAAAAATCTAAAGCCTTTTCTTTAATAGAAGTTATTGTATCAGTATTTATCTTATTTTTAGTTTTAATACCTAGCATAAAATTGAATAGTCAGCAGTTAAAAACTTATTCAAAAATAAGAGCTAAGGAAAAAGAGTTACATTTTTTTAACTCTTTAGGTAACTATATAAAATCTAAATCTATTTCAAATAGTCACTTAGAATTTAATAGTTATTCTGATTTTCTAAGTTCCTTCAGTGACTTCCAAACTTATACTAGAAATATACAAGATGATGAATTTAATTTAACAATAGATGTTGAAGATATAGAAGTAGATTTTTCTGATAGAAAAGAAAAAGTAAGTTTAATTAATTTAGAATACAAAGGAGCTTCAAAAACATATAAAAATAAAATTATAAAATTTAAGGATTAAATGTATATGAACAAAAATAAAGCCTTTTCTCTTATTGAAATTATAATAGCTATAAGCCTCACTTTAATAGTAGGTTCTATCTGTCTCATCACTTTCTATTCTATGAATAAAAGTTTTTTAGTTATGAACAAGACATATAAAAGAGATAAAGAAATAGCAAGTTTTAGGGATTTACTTATTAGTCATATAAAGTGGAATGAGGGAGTAGAAATAAGACTTAGTAATCTTTCTAAAAATCAAAATATAAATAGTTTAGGAAATCTCTTTTTAAAAGAAAGTGAAAAAGAAGGAAATCTTTTAGTTTTAAAAATTCAAGCCTATAATGAGATTGAGAAAACTACAAGCAAATACTATAGATGTTTCTTGTTTTATGAGGATAAAATAAGTATTAGCTATTTTGATGAAGGAGATATAGTCAATCTCTTTAATGGCACAGTAATTTTGGAAAATTGTTCTGGTAAATTTAACTTTGATAATAATATTTTAAAGTTCTATCTTAAAGATAAGGAAAAAGAATATGAGGAAATATTGTACTACGATCAAAAATAAAGCCTATATTTTTTTAGAAGTTATCATAATTTCTTTTCTGTTTATTAGTCTAACTCTCTTTGTACAAATTCTTTTAAATAATAGTTTTAAGCTATATAAAATAGATTATGAAACTCAGGAAAATTTTCAAAATTTAGACTTTTTAAATGAAATAATGAAAGTAGAGATAAGATATATAGAAGAAAATATAAATGATGGCAACATTAAAAATGCAAGTGAATATATAGTTTTAAATAAAATGGGAGAGAAAATTTTTCTGACAGCTGATCCTAGCAAAAAAATTTCTTTAGGAGGCTATACTTTATTAAATGATGAAATAAAGATAAATGCTTTTAATTTTGTTAATATACATTTTAAAAAGAAGATAATAATTAAAGATAAAAATTATTTGATACTTGCAACAGTAAAATATGAAGTAGGCAGTTCAAGAGATTTAAGAAGTCTTTACAACGGTGTCTTGACAAGGATGTGGATAAAAGAAGATGTCTAAAAAAACTTTAGCTTTAAGTCATATTGATAATTACGTAAATGGTGGAAAAAATACTATTCTTCTTTTGGAGAATAAGTTTTTTTATATTTTTAAAATTCAAATAGAGAATGTCTTAAATGAAGAGGACAGAAAAGAAAAATTAGAAGATGGATTGGAAATAGTTTTTCCAAGATATAATTCTGATGATTTTGTATTGAGATATGAAATTCTTAAAAAAGATAAAAAGAGAGAAAATATGGTTGTTTATTTAATGGATATCAATTATTTAAGCGATTGTATTATTGATGATATGAAGGACTATGGTTTTATTTCTATTATTCCTTCTTTTTTTATATCTAGAGAGAAAAATGACTTAAATCATTATTTTAACTTCGATATAAGTGAAACTATGCTAGTTATAACGGAGTATATGAACAATAATATTTTAGATATACAAACTTTCAAACTAAGTAAAGCTTCTCTTGACAATGAGGATTTTGAAATTGAAGATAAATTCTCTATAATAAATACTTTTTTAGCTAATATTACTGAGGATATACATATAATTTTCACTGGAGATAAAATAAATTTTGATGATTTAGAGCTAGATAATAAGAATTATTCTTTCTTTTCTGTTGAAAGTCTAGATTTTTCTAAGTACCTTAATTTTCTTCCTGAAGATTTAAGGAATAAATATTCCCTTTATTACATAGAAAGTAAGTATTTATATATTTTGTTAGGACTTTCTATACTAACAATCATACTGACAATAATAATTCACTATAATCTCAATAATGCTGAAAAGAAATTAGAAGCTTTAGAGCTTGAAAGCATAAGACTTGAAGAAGAAATAGAGAATGCTAGAAATGAAATGGAAGAAATTGAAGTAGAAAATAAGAGTTTACAAGAACTTATTGTAGAAAAGGAAGATAGGGATATGAGAATATCTTCATTCTTAGAAGAATTGACTTATCTTTGTCCTGAATATTTGAAGATATCTAGCATAGAATACAATGAAAATAAAATTTTTAATATAGAAGGGAAAACAGACAAAGTCGAAAGAATAACTAAATTTCTAGAAAATATAACAAACTCTAAAAATTTTATACTCTCTAACTATGACTATATCTTAAAGAAATCTAATGAGATAGAATTTAAAATTGAAGTCAAATATAGTACTGTACCGAGGTGATTGCATGTTTAAAGATGTAAAAATTAAAAATCTTAAGATAATCATTTTACTTGTCTCTTATCTTATAGTTTTTTATTTTCTTATTTTTAAAAATATTTTAAAATTTGTTGAAATAAAAGAATTAATTGAGCAGGAAGATATAAAAATAGGAAGACTTAACTATGAGAAAAAGACTGTTTTAAATGCCTTATCTTTGAAAAGAGAGGAATTTGAAAAAGAGCAACAAAAGATAGAGAAAAATGAAAATAACGAAACTAAACAATCCTTCGATAATATCCCAGCACTTTTTAAATATATAGAGGATAAAATTGCTAAAAACAATATCAACTTTCAAAATTTTGGAAGAAGTAGAAGAGATGAAGATAAGTTACATCTAACTATGACTTTCAAAGGTAGAGAAAAAGATGTAAAAAATTTTTTCTCTGATATAGAAAATGAAGATTATGATATTAATTTCTCTTCTTCTTACTTAAAAATAACTGTTGATAATGGCTTATTAGAAGTAAAATCTAATTTAATTGCCACAGTTTTAGAAAAAAAAGAAGTGGTGGAGCTTGATAGAAATACAGGAGAAAAAAATATTTTTCAAGCTATCAATACTAATCCCAAGGAAAAAGAAGATGAAGAAAGTTCATATTCATATATGAGAATAGGTAACAAAACTTATTATAGAGTTTCAGCAAAAAAAGAAAAAAATAATAAGAAAAAAAAGACCAAGACAAAAGATAAAGGTGAGGACAGATGAAAAAATTTACTCTAATATTATTCTTATTTTTAAATAGTTTTCTTTACTCAATTGTTTTAAATCGTGATATAGATATTATTGATATGCCACTCCATGAAGTTTTAGCAGTTTTGTCTAAAGAATGTGGTAGAAATTTAATATGTTCTAAAGAAGCTAAGGACATAGTAGTGGATACATATTTTAATAAGGGAGAAGATTTAGATTCTGTTCTAGGATTTCTTGCTGAAACCTATGGTTTGACAATAAAAAAAGAAAACAATACCTCAATCTTTATGTTAGCCAGTGAAAAAAATTCTAAAAAGGCTAAAATTATTGGGAGAGTTACTTCTAATAATATGTCTTTAGAAGGAGCTAAGATAGAATTAAAAGATTTGAATAAATTTGTTTACACTGATAAAAGTGGGAATTTTATTTTGGATAATTTAGACAAAGATGTCTATATTTGTAAGATTTCAAAAAAAGGTTATGAAGAAAAAGGAGAAATCATAGATAGCTCAAAGTCTATATCTATTTTAAATGTGGATTTAAAAGAAAAAGCTAATAACTACACAAATAAGCAAAATGAAACTAATCTTGAAGAGTTGAATTTCTATGAGATTGATGGAAAATTTTATTATACTAAGACTTTTTCTCTTTTTAATGTCTCACCTGATGAAGTCTTAAAAGTTCTTCACGAAACCTTTGGAGAAAATATAAAAGTAAGTAGTTTAAGTAAAGTTAATAAGTTAGTTGTAAGTGCTGAAAGAGATATTCTTGAAAATGCTATTTCTATAATAGAAGATATAGACAAGAATCCTAAACAAGTCAAGATAAGTTCTCAAATTTTAGATATATCAAATAATTTATTTGAAGAGCTAGGTTTTGACTGGGTTTACAAACAAAATGTTGCAAGTGAAGAAAGAAATAGCCTAACAGCAATAATTTTAGGTAAGACAGGACTTAATGGTATAGGGTCTACTCTTAATATAGTTAGACAATTCAATAATAAAAGTGATGTTTTGAGTACAGGGTTAAATTTACTTGAATCAACTAATGATTTAGTTGTAAGTTCTGTCCCCACTCTTATGATAGCAAGTGGTGAAGAAGGAGAATTTAAAGTAACTGAAGAAGTAATTGTTGGAGTAAAGACAACTAGAGAAAATAAAAATGATAGACATACTGAACCTGTATTTAAAGAAGCAGGTTTGATTATGAAAGTTAAACCCTTTATAAAAGATGATGACTATATAGTTTTAGAAATTAGTTTAGAGTTAAGTGATTTCAAATTTAAGAGAAATGTTTTAAATATAAAGGATATAAACTCTGGTACATATAATTCTGAAGGAGGATCTAAAGTTGGAAGAGCTTTAACAACAAAAGTAAGAGTTAAAGATGGAGATACTATATTAATAGGAGGCTTAAAAAAATCAATACAACAAAATATTGAAAGTAAAATTCCTATCCTAGGTGATATTCCCATTATAAGTTTTTTCTTTAAAAACACTACAAAGAAAAGAGAAAACTCAGATATGTATATAAAATTAAAAGTTGAAATAGAATAAATAAATATTTTTTACAATTCATTTTAAATTCATTTTTCTCCTATATACTTAAAGCATATAAGGGACATAGATAAACCCCTCCCTAATAAAATGAATATGTAGATAGAAAAACCACAAGTCTCTCCCCTCATTTCTTGTGGTTTTTTGTTTGCTATAAAATGGGAGGTTGAGGTATTTTTTTGTTGACAATTAGGGCTTTATGAGGTATACTTAAAAAAATATTCATCATTAGATTGAACTAGGACTTCACACTTAAATGGAGAAGCTCAAATTGCTCAATAATAAAGGAAATCTATATATGCTAGGGAAATAATAGAAAAAGCTATTGCGATTAAGTTTGCAATAGCTTTTATTGGTTTCATATAATGTTTATTTTTTTAATCTTTCATTTAACTCTTTAGAAAGTTCTTCATAACCTTTTTTACCTAAAAGAGCAAACATATTTTTCTTGTATGATTCAACACCAGGTTGGTCAAAAGGGTTCACTTCCAATAAATAACCACTTATAGCACATGCTTTTTCAAAGAAATAAATTAAATATCCTATATTAAAAGCATTAAGTTCTGGTATATTTATAATTAAATTTGGTACTCCACCATCTATATGAGCAAGTAAAGTTCCTTCAAAAGCCTTATTATTTACAAAAGATAGTCCTTTTCCTTCTAAGTAGTTAAGTCCATCTAAGTCTTCTGTTTCTTTTTTAATACTTATATCTTTTAGTGGATTTTCAACATTTAATATAGTTTCCATTAGATTTCTTCTACCATCTTGAATATATTGTCCCATAGAATGTAAATCTGTTGTTAAGTCTACAGAAGCTGGGAAAATTCCTTTTTTATCTTTTCCTTCAGATTCTCCATATAATTGCTTCCACCATTCAGAAATATAGTGAAGTTTAGGCTCATAGTTAGCTAGAATTTCTATGTTATAATCCTTTTTATATAATATATTTCTTATTGCAGCATATTTATAGCAATCATTTGAAGTGAAATCTTTTGAATAATCTTCTCTTGCTATTTGTGCACCTGCCATTAAGTCATCTATACTTATTCCTGCAACAGCTATAGGAAGTAAACCAACAGCTGTTAGAACAGAGAATCTTCCACCAACATCATCAGGAATTACAAACTCTTCATAACCTTTTTCGTCAGCAAGTTTTTTTAGAGCACCCTTATTTTTATCAGTTGTAACATAGATTCTTTCTTTTGCTGCCTCACCATATTTATTTTCTAAAAGTTCTTTAAAAACTCTGAAAGCTATAGCAGGTTCTGTTGTTGTTCCAGATTTTGAAATTACATTTACTGAAAAATCTCTATCTCCAATAATTTCTATTAAATCCTTTAAATAAGTCCCTGATATATTTTGTCCTGCAAAATAGATTTCAGGTGCATTTCTTTTTTCTTTTGCTAAAGAGTTAAAAAAGCTATGGCTTAAACATTCTATAACTGCTCTAGCTCCTAAGTATGATCCCCCTATTCCAATAACTACTAGAACTTCGGAATCAGATTTTATTTTTTCACTAGCCTTTTTTATTCTTGCAAATTCTTCTTTATCATAATTAACAGGTAAGTCTAACCAACCTAGAAAATCATTCCCAGCCCCTGTCTTATTATGTAATTTTTCACTCACTAATTCAACTTTATTCTTAAGTTCATTTAATTCATTTTCATTTACAAACTTAGAAATTTTTGAATAGTCTAAATTAACCTTTTTCATTTTCCCTCCTAAAATATTTCTTTCTATTATATCATTATTTATATTTCTTAATAAATAAAAAATAAGAGACTGTTGCAAATTAAATTTGCAACAGCCCATTTTATATTTTTAAAAAAAGTCTTCACATTTTTCTGCTAAATTTTCACAAGCATTTGGATCATACTTTTCAACAGAAACGATTCTTATTTCCTCATCAATTGTCTTTTTAGCAAAAACTCTATCATAGATAGCTAAAAATATAAAACCTATAATTAATCCTATGAAGCTACCAGCTATAGATTGCATTTCTGAAAATCCTAGACGATCTGCTACTATATAACCTAAAATCATCATAATAGGTGGAAAAACATATGCTATCATAGCTGCTTTTACAACATCTTTTTCTGATATCTCTAAGGTTACTAAATCACCCAATTCAACTTTTTGATTTATTTTAAATTCAAAATCGCTTCCCATTTTGTTACTTTCACTACAACAACTACAATGTGAGCAAGAAGAACTTTTATATAATTTTACAGCAACAGTATCACCTTGAATTTTAGTAACAATTCCCTTGTTTACCATAGTTAACACCTCTCTTATTGTAAAAATTTTTTCAAGTGACGTTAATATTATACTCCCAAAAATATAAAATTACAAATTTTTACTAATTTCATCAAGTTTTATTTGAAAAATTCTTATAGCATATTTTTATGTATGATATAATTGAAATATTGATAAAGTTTTTTTATACATAAATTTAGAGGAGGTATTCCATGAAAAAATTATTTTTGATTCTCTTAAGTTTACTTTGTATTTCATGTACTGGGTTAACAGCTTTTACTCAACATACTGCTGACCCTACTGAAATAAAAAAATTAACTGAAAAAGGTGCTATGGACTTAATGACTTCTCAGGAAATAGAAGATTTAAAGGCTGGAAAAACTATTACTATGATAGGATTTAGATCAAATTCTCGTGGTGTAGTTTTAGATAAATTAACTTCCATAGTAAACCTTTCTAATAATGATGTTGATAAAGATGTTATTGCAGCAGCAAAATTAATACAAAATAATCCTGGTGCAATTTTTATTTCAGATAATAGTGATATTTTTATAAGAACTATAAAATTTTTAGGGCAAAATGAAGGTGGAAGAAGTATAATAAATGGTGCTCGATTTTTATTTATCAATAATTTTAATGAAAACAGAGTTAAAGAATTAGCACAAAAATATAATTTTAAATATAGTTTTCCAAAATTAGATAATTAATTTTAAAAAGGATTAGTACAAGCGAAATTAACCTTGTAGCAATCCTTTTATTTTATATTTTATCAGTTATTTTTTCAGCTAGAGTATAAGTTAGTGGTCTTTGATTAACTTTAACTAAATATCCTTTCTTTTCTAATTCTTGTGTATATTTATTTATAGTTTGTTGAGTTAAATCTCCTATAATAGTGCTCAATTCTATGTTAGTTAAATTTTCAAAATCATTGAATAAATAATTTTGCAAATAAACAAATAATATTACTTTTTCTTTTTCTGATAAATCTTTTGTTATTTCTTCAAAAATTTCTTGTTGTAGTAAGGTATATTCCATCAAATTTAGATAGAATAGATTATATTCCTTATCTAAAATCTTATTTCCTCTTTTTATTGGATTAATTTTTAAATCTGTAATAAGTGTAGAAGGATTTTCTATTCTTTTTATATACTCATCTTCCATATTTTGTTTTTTATAATATAATTTTATTAATTTTTCATATTTATTTAACATTTCTATCACCCTTAAATATAAAATATAACATTTTTATATTTAAGTAAATAAAAACTTCCCTAAATATTTTTTTAGGAAGTTTTTATAGTTTATTATTTTCTTAATTCTTCATCTATTATTTTAATACATTCAATTAATTTATCACATTTTTCTCTTGATATTAAATAATCTTTTAAAGGAATTATTAATAAATTTTGTTCCCAATAATTCAAAAACTTTCCTTGAATATTTTCCAAATTTAATATATCATAACATTTTTCTTTTACAATTTTTTCTATTTTTTCTTTTAATCTATTGTATTCATAAATTCTACTTTGTGGCTTTTGATCATTATTTTTATCATGATGAGTATAAAAATTAATTGAAATATAGGGTCCTCTCTCTACTGTATCAATTCTCCAAAAAATTGTGTAATTTCTCTTATCTTCATTAAAATTTTCATCATTTTCATTTGGAAATATACTTCTTAAAATATTAAATTGTGTATAGGGACGACCACCAACACTTCTACCGCTTTCTATATACTCCTTTTCAAATATATCTCTCATAAATTGATACTGTGATATACTACTCTTTGAAATATTTAATCCCCAATAACTTTTTTCTTTTATTTCTTCTTCTGAAATTAAATAGTTTTTCTCTTTTTCTTCTTGCTTAGTTATTCCATCAAAATATTCACAATAATCATCTAAAATTAGATTTTTTCCTTTATATTGCTTTAGTATACCTAAAAAATTTTCTCTATTTATTTTTATATCAGCTGAAACTAAATCATCATAAGAAAACCAAAAACCTGTTTTAAAATACACTGTTTTTATATTATTAATTTCTTCTTTAAATTCATTTTTAATAGTTTCTCTATATTTATTTATTTGATCACTATGTTCAGAAGTATAAGTTTTATCTTCAATGATGTAAGCTTTCTTTGATTTTTTTAATAAAACTAAAACATCTATTTTTTTCACTTGTCTTTTTATTTCTATCTCTTCATTTTCTAAATCTTTTTCTTCTAGTAGATTTGAAAAAATATCTTTTGCCATAAAATATAGTTCTTCATTAGGATAATTAATCCAATTTAAACACCAGCAGATAAAAGCATCTTGTGATAACTCACTTGTAGCAAAACTAAATAAATTATTTTTTTCTAACATTTTTATTCCCCCTCTTTCATTTTAATTATTTATATTATATATTATTTTTTATAAAAATATATCTTCCATATTAACTTAACCGTTTTGACTTTTAAATTTCGGTATTTTTTATTTATAATTGTATTTTCTTAAAAATATTGTTATAATTATTATAGAATAAAATATATACTGATAATAGGAGGTTTTTGTATGGGAATGTGTGCTGTATATCAAGAAGTTAAAAAAGAAGATTTAAAAAAAATATTAGAAAGTGATGACTTTTTTGAAACTATTGAAGAAGCAGAAGAAAAAGATGGAACTGAACTATGTGATATAGATAAAATGTGGGATGCTCTTCATTTTTTACTTAATGGACTTTCTGCAATCCATGGAGCTCCTGAAGATAATCTACTAAGTGAATTTATTATAGGTAGTGAAAGTTTTAATGATGAAACTGAAGAATTTGCAAGATATATTCCAACTGAGAAAGTAATAGAAATTTCTAAAAAGTTGAATGAAATTAATTTTCAAGATTATTTGAAAGATTTTGATATGAATAACTTTGCTGAAAATGGAATTTATCCTGATATTTGGGATTATATAGAAGAAAGGGAAGAAATAATGGAAGAACTTTCTGAGCATTTTGAAAATTTAAAAGAATTTTATAATAAAGTTGCTGAAAATAAAAATATAGTTGTAATAACTATCTGTTAATTTTAGTTGTATAAACAAAAATAAAATTTTAGGAGGATATTTCTTTGAAAATTTATATTATTGGTTGTAGCGGTACAGGTAAAACTTATCTTGCCAAGAAATTATCAAATAAATATAATATTCCTCACTATGATTTAGATAATATATATTGGGATAATTCTTCACAAAAATATGGAATAAAAACAAAAATTGAAAAAAGAGATAAGTCACTTCAAAATATATTAGAAAAAGATGATTGGATTATAGAGGGAATTTATTATAAATGGCTTGAACAAAGCTTTAAAGATACTGATATTATCTATATTTTAAATTTACCTAAGTATATTTGTGAACTACTCACGACTAAAGTCGAGAGCTTCATAAGATAACTGAAAAAGTAAGT
>ERZ773099.2803-NODE-2803-length-11730-cov-13.395460_pt1 | contig 11730 bp, 11 predicted proteins | sample MGYA00511120_ERZ773099 | MGnify/ENA primary metagenome ERZ773099 (study PRJEB29015, sample SAMEA2738012) | human oral metagenome | biome: human oral; feature: human-associated habitat; material: dental | place: China | collected 2104 ... | reverse complement strand
GTTATAAACCCTTTATCAATGCAGGGATTCAGGAGTTGATCACCTATCGAGTCAATTTTATTCTCTATCGGATTGGCGATGTCATGGGGGCCTTTGTCGCTTTCTATCTCTGGAAGGCAGTCTTTGATTCGTCGCAAGAGTCTTTGATTCAGGGCTTCAGTATGGCGGATATTACCCTTTACATCATCATGAGTTTTGTGACCAATCTTTTGACTAGGTCGGATTCTTCCTTTATGATTGGAGAGGAGGTCAAGGATGGCTCCATCATCATGCGTTTGTTGCGACCAGTGCATTTTGCGGCCTCTTATCTCTTTACCGAGCTTGGCTCCAAGTGGTTGATTTTTATCACTGTTGGCCTTCCATTTTTAAGTGTTATTGTTTTGATGAAAATCCTTTCTGGGCAAGGGATTGTAGAAGTCCTAGGATTAACTGTACTTTATCTCTTTAGCTTAACGCTAGCCTACCTGATTAATTTTTTCTTTAATATCTGCTTTGGGTTTTCAGCCTTTGTATTTAAAAATCTTTGGGGTTCCAATTTACTCAAGACTTCCTTGGTGGCCTTTATGTCTGGAAGTCTGATTCCCTTGACTTTCTTTCCAAAGGTGGTTTCAGATATTCTCTCCTTCTTGCCTTTTTCATCTTTGATCTACACTCCGGTCATGATCATTGTTGGGAAGTACGATGCCAGTCAGATTCTTCAAGCTATCTTGCTACAGTTTTTCTGGCTCTTAGTGATGGTGGGCTTGTCTCAGTTGATTTGGAAACGAGTCCAGTCATTTATCACCATTCAGGGAGGTTAATATGAAAAAATATCAACGCATGCATCTGATTTTTATCAGACAATACATCAAGCAAATCATGGAATATAAGGTGGATTTTGTGGTTGGTGTCTTGGGAGTGTTTCTGACTCAAGGTCTGAACCTCTTGTTTCTCAATGTACTCTTTCAACACATCCCTTCCTTAGAAGGTTGGACCTTTCAAGAGATAGCCTTTATCTACGGTTTTTCCTTGATTCCCAAGGGATTGGACCATCTCTTTTTTGACAATCTCTGGGCTTTAGGTCAACGACTAGTCCGAAAGGGGGAGTTTGACAAATACCTGACTCGTCCTATCAATCCTCTCTTTCATATCTTAGTCGAGACCTTTCAGATTGATGCCTTAGGGGAACTCTTGGTCGGTGGCATCTTGCTTGCGACAACGGTCTCTAGCATTGCTTGGACTCTTCCAAAATTCCTGATTTTCCTAGTCTGTATACCCTTTGCGACCTTGATTTATACTTCCTTGAAAATTGCGACAGCCAGCATCGCTTTTTGGACCAAGCAATCTGGCGCGATGATTTACATTTTTTATATGTTCAATGATTTTGCCAAGTATCCCATTTCCATTTACAATTCGCTTCTTCGTTGGTTGATTAGCTTTATCATCCCTTTCGCCTTTACGGCCTACTATCCTGCCAGCTATTTCTTGCAGGACAAGGATGGGCTCTTTAACATTGGTGGGTTGATTTTGATTTCCCTTGTTTTCTTTTTCGTTTCCCTAAAACTCTGGGATAGGGGCTTGGATGCCTATGAAAGCGCGGGTTCGTAAGATGGAGACAATCAAAGCCTTGTCTCAGGACAGGCTTTGTCTGATGGAGATGAAAATTTCTTGACACCTATTCTCAGAGTGCTATACTATACTTGCAATCGCCGATTTAGCTCAGTTGGTAGAGCAAGGCACTCGTAAAGCCTAGATCACAGGTTTGATCCCAGCAATCGGCAGAGTTAAAGAAGTCTTTAAGTGGGACTTCTTTTTATTTTAAGAAAATATTTTACCACTTAGTCTAGAATCTCAACTAGATAGACAAAAGGGATTGTTCTCCGTCATAATGAGGAAGTAGAGCAGTGAAGTTACTGAAAAAGACTACAATGTTAGGCTTATGTGTTTGATAATTGCTTTTCAACTTATCACTTAAAAATTAGTTAGATTATCTTTTTATCCTACCTACAGGTAGGTTTTGGATACATTCAAACTCTGCTCAAATTTGCATAAAAAGTGATATAATGAAGTAAATCTTGTGATTTCGAAGTATAGCTTTGCTATCGGTGGGTAAAGGAAATTCTCAAGTTAGAGATGATGGTTTGAAAGAAAGGAATCATGTAATGAGTTCTGCTGATTTTATCTTTTTAGATAGTTATGAACATACAGAATTTGACATACAAGCATTTTGTGCTTCGCTGAGAGATAGGTATCCCAGTGTGACCTTAAGAGAAACAAATGATTTGGGCAAAGCCTATCCTCTATCTTGGGAGTATCAGACTGCGCAAGTCACAATCGAAAGTGCTTTGAGTAGAGAAAAAGATATCTTCGTTATAAACTACTTTGATTCAGAAAATAGGTCGCAGGATTATGCTGCCTACATCCTTTGGCTTCGGAAGTGGTTTCCATCAGATCAGAATGTGGAGTTTTGTGATGAGTCCTATACAAAAGTATTTCCCCTTCCTCATGATATATCTATAGAGGAGATTGAAATGCTACTCAAATAATGATCCAAATAACCTTTTCCGTATAAACATAGTAGTTTAGGAACAGGTGAATCAAAAATAGGAAATGCTTTATAGAAAGAAAGTGAAAAATAAAAAGTTAACGTTTCAGGGAGGATGAATGTTATCCAAAAGTTTGCAAAAGGTTGTCAAATTTCTTTTGACATTTATTTCCTAATATGGTATATTATATATTATAATATTGTGCGCAATCAATTACAAAAAAGAATTCGCACAAAATATAAATATAAATATGAAAGGAGTTTGTACAATGTCCCTAATCAATAAAGAAGTAGCAGATTTTACAGTACAGGCTTTTGAAAACAGTAACTTCAAAGAAGTGAGTAAGAAAGATATTTTAGGAAAATGGAGTGTTTTCTTCTTCTATCCTGCAGATTTCACTTTTGTTTGCCCAACAGAACTTGAGGATCTTCAGAATATGTATCCGAAGTTCAAAGAAGTTGGATGTGATATTTACAGTGTATCTACAGATACTCATTTCGTACATAAGGCATGGCATGATAGTTCAGATAGAATTTCCAAGCTTACCTATACAATGCTTGCGGATCCTACACACGTACTTTCAAAGGATTTTGAAGTATATATCGAAGAAAATGGTCTTGCTGAAAGAGGAACCTTTGTGGTAAATCCTGAAGGAAAGATTGTTGCTTATGAAGTGAATGCAGGTAACGTAGGACGTAATGCTGAGGAGCTTTTCAGAAAGGTTCAGGCACTTCAGTTTGTACACGAGCATGGTGACGAGGTTTGTCCTGCGAAATGGACACCAGGTGAAGAAACCTTAAAGCCAAGTCTTGATCTTGTAGGACAGCTTTAATTAAGAGTTTATAATGGCTATGCAGGCTGTTGCATTAAGATTATGCATTGGATAAAACACATATCTGATGTACTTATATGCAACAGTCTGTTTTTATATAAAATTCGCCTTGACTTTTACGAGCGAAAAGGTTAGAGAGCATGGATAGTGAAGGTGAATTTTAAAATATTTAATATAAAAGAGCAGAGGAGGAAAAATGGATAATAAAAATTTATATGATGTTGTGGTAATCGGTGGAGGCCCAGCAGGGCTTACAGCGGCTCTTTATCTTGCAAGAGCTTGTTATAGAGTGATAGTGCTTGAAAAGGAAAAATTTGGTGGTCAGATTACCATTACATCAGAAGTGGTTAATTATCCCGGCATTGAGGTTACAGATGGGCGTACTCTTACTGAGAAGATGCGGGTTCAGGCTCAGAACTTTGGAGCAGAATTTAAGCTTGCAGAAGTTACTTCTATAAATATGGACAATGATATTAAAGAAATAGAAACAACAAAGGGTAAGATACAGTGTCTTGGTGTCCTGCTCGCAACAGGTGCACACCCCAGCATGATAGGCTTTGAAGGTGAATCAGAATACAAAGGACATGGCGTGGCCTACTGTGCTACCTGTGACGGTGAGTTCTTTAAAGGAAAAGATATTTTTGTAATTGGTGGAGGTTTTGCTGCTGCGGAGGAAAGTGTTTTCCTTACAAAATACGCTAAACACGTAACAATCCTTGTAAGAGAAGAGGACTTTACTTGCGCTAAAGCTACAGCAGATGAGGCTAAGTCAAACAAGGACATTACCGTATTTTACAATAAAGAGGTCGTGAGAGTCGAAGGTGATGGAGTACTTAGAAGCATTACTTGGAAAGACAGAATAACCGGAGAAGAGACTACACACAAGGTAGAAAATGATACTTTTGGCGTGTTTGTATTTGCAGGCTATACTCCAGAGACAAGTCTTGTTAAAGAACTAGCAGATACAGATGAAAGAGGTTACATCATTACAGATAGATCACAGATGACAACCAGAGAAGGACTTTTTGCAGCAGGAGATGTTTGCATAAAACCTTTGAGACAGGTGGTTACAGCAGTTGGTGATGGTGCTCTTGCAGCCACAGAGCTTGAAAAGTATGTCGTAAAAATGCAAAAGAAAACCGGTCTGGTGCCTGAACAGCCTGTAAGAGAAGGAAGTGCCAACAATCAAGAACTTTCTTCGGTGAAAAAAGAGGCAGCAACAGAGGAAAGCAGAAACGCTTTATTTACACCAGATATGCTTGCACAGTTGGATGCTGTATTTAGCAGAATGGAAAATAGACTTGTACTTAACCTCGGTTTGGATAATAGAACCTCTTCGAATGAGCTTAAGCATTATATGGAAGAATTAGCTAAACTTACAGACAAGTTAAGTATTAAGCTTGAAGAAAATGTTGATACTGCAGAAGTTCCATATGTGAAGGTGTGCAGAGAAGATGGAAGTTATGCAGGTCTTGCTTTCCATGGTATTCCAGGTGGACATGAGTTTACTTCATTTATCTTAGGACTTTATAATGTGGCAGGTCCCGGACAGCAGATAGAGGAGGACACAAAGGCAAGAATTCAAGCTGTGGACAAGGAGACAAAGCTTAAACTGATGGTTTCCCTTACTTGTACGATGTGCCCTGACCTTGTAGTTGCAACACAGAGGATAGCTTCACTTAATCCTAAAGTAACTACGGAAGTTTATGATATCAATCATTTCCCTGAGCTTCGTGACAAGTATCAGATTATGAGTGTACCTTGCCTTGTGATTGATGATGGTAAGCCTAATTTTGGAAAGAAAGATATCAATCAGGTACTTGATTTGATCTAGGTAAAAAATAGATCCGTAAATCTTATAATTAACTTTCTAAGATTTACGGATTTTTTATTTTTCACTAAAGACTTGTTTTGTCATTTTTCCTTATAAAATATATGGGAGTTTAAGTTCTTTGTGAGATAAGGGAGAAAATGTGGAAAAATTATTGACATCCATTCTCAGAGTGCTATACTAAAAGGGGAATCGCCGATTTAGCTCAGTTGGTAGAGCAACGCACTCGTAACGCGTAGGTCACAGGTTCGATCCCTGCAATCGGCAGAGTTAAAGAAGTCTTTAAGTGGGACTTCTTTTTGTTTTAAGAAAAGACTTGACCACTTGGGCCAAAGGGGATGTTCCATGCAAGCTCCTCTGTTATAATGAATGGCGTTAAGGGTACCAGTACTGGTAATCCGAAGCTAGATGTCAATATTTGGTCACCAATTCTAATAGGAATTTTCTTATATTTTTCCTTGTACAATCTTTTGAAAAAGGACTATGCAGTTCGTATGATTTGTGCAGTGGCTGCTGTCATCACTGCTAATGCTAGTCCATCTGTTTTCAATTTCAAGTGGTATGGTCATTGTAGTAGATGTCCTTGCTTATATTGGGTTTAGCTATCTCTTTTCTGATCAGGATAAAAAGGAAAACTAATTAAACAAAAGAGCCTCGAGCTTTCCTCGGGGCTTTCTGTGTCTTATTTACCAGCGTAATATTTTTGGATTCCTTTAACAATTCCCGCAACAAGTTTGTCTTGGTACTGATCGCTACGAATGCGTTGGCTTTCTACAAAATGATCCATGTAACCGAGTTCTAATAGGACTGCTGGTTTGGCTGTTTCACGTAGGACGGCAAAGCTACTTCGCAAGAGACCGGCATCTCTAGCGCCAGTTTCCTCTAGGAGAGAGGAGTGAATTGCGGCTGCAAGGCGGTTGCTTTCGCTAATACGATCAGGATGATTATGCCAGTATGGGTTGATCTTAGTTGGATGATCGGCTTCCTCTCCATAAGAGTATGTCTGGATTCCATTGGCTCCTGAGTAAACACTTCCGCTAGCGTTAAAGTGAATACTGATAAAGATATCCGAATTTGTCTTATTAACCATTCTAGAGCGCTCTGTAACATAGTCAACATCAATATCACTATCACGTGAAGAAAGGACTGTATAGCCTAGTTCTTCTAGTTTTGCACGAAGTTTGCGGTAAATCTGCATGTTTAGATTTTTTTCTGCGATGTTATAGTAGTAAGCTCCAGAATCTCCTCCACCATGCCCAGGATCAAGGAAAATTGTTTTGCTGTATTGCCCTTTTTTGAAACCATCAGGAACTTCAAAAAGCCATTTTCCATTTTTTTGGAAGAAGTGGTCTTTTCCATTTATTTTATAGGTCCCGGTTACATAATGTCCATTCTCATCCAAGTAGTACCAAGCATTATAATTCAAGTCATAAATCCATTCGCTCTTGGCCATATACCCCCCTGATTTGAGGTAATAGACTCCAATCCACTCACGAGTAGCATAAGCCCCATTTGATTTTAAATAGAACCAGCTGTTATAATCATTGTCGAAAATCCACTCTTTTTCAGCCATTGCCCCATTTGATTTGAGGTAATAGTTTCCGTGCCATTGGTTGGTAAGCATAATCCCGTTTTGATCAAAGGAATACCATGTTCCCCAGACTTTTTTCCATTTGTCTTGGAAATATTTTCCTGAATCATTAGCATAGTACCAATTTTCGTTGATTTTTACCCAGTCATTTACTGCCATAGCACCGCTGTTGGTGAAGAGGTAACCATCAAAAGTTGTATTACTGAGCATGATGCCGTCTTTGTCAAAGTAGTACCAAGCACCCCAGATTTTCTCCCATTTATTTTGAGAAGCTTTTCCAGAAGCGTCAGCATAGTACCAATTTTCGTTGATTTTCACCCAGTCATTTACCGCCATAGCACCGCTGTTGGCGAGAAGATAGCCGTTAAAAATAGTGTTGCTGAGCATGATGCCATTTTTGTCAAAGTAGTACCAAGCCTTCCAGACTTTCACCCATTTGTTTTGGGAAATTTTCCCAGAAGCATCAGCATAGTACCAATTTCCATCAAGTTGGATCCAGCTATTTTCTGCCATAACACCATTTTTGTCTAATGCATAACCGTTAAAAATAGTATTACTGAGCATGATACCCTCTTTGTTAAAGTAGTACCATTTGCCTTGGATTTTTTTCCAGTTTAAGACGGGTTTGTTATTTTCATAAAAACGCCACTGGTTATTTTCTTCTTGCCAGCCTTCTTTTTTTACTTCTTCTCTTTTTACTTCTTCCTTTTTTTCTTTCGGGAGAGATTGAGGTGCAGTAGATGCCTTTTCTTCCTTAGCAGGAGTTTCTTTTTTCTCTGTTTTGGGAAGACTTGACTCGGTTACAGAAGGTTTTGCAGAAGGGGTACTTAAATTGCTTTCCTCTGCATAGACAGTTGTTTGGGCTAATCCCATTATCGAAAGAGCAATGGCACTTGCAAGTAATGTCTTTTTCATTTTATCTATCCTTTTCTTTTTCCTTTTTATCTCAATGCCAGCTATTTATCATCTAGCAAATCGGACTTCCTCTAATAGGTAGTCGATAAAGCGTTCTCCCATCTTGGAAAGACTGGTTTTTTCATGCTGAATATAGATTAGCTCGATCGGATCATCAATATCTAGTGGGATGGAGACAATATTGTCTCCATTGAGGTTGCTGTTCAAGATTCCTGTCGCGATAGTGTAGCCATCCAGGCCAATCAAGAGATTGAAAAGCGTTGCTCTATCACTGACAACAATGGATTTTTTGTGGTATTCCTGTGATAGAATCTCTTCTGAGAAGTAGAAAGAGTTGTGAGTCCCTTGGTCGTAGCTGAGGTAAGGGAAGTTCTCCAAGTCTTCTAGTTTGACCTTGTCTTTCTTTGCCAGAGGATTGGTCTTGCTGACAAAGATATGGGGCTGAGCTGTAAAGAGTGGATGGGCAACGAGATGGTTGTCATCTAGCATCTTTGTGAGTACATCACGGTTGTAACTGTTTAAAAAGAGGACACCGACTTCACTACGAAAATTCTTTACGTCGTCGATAATCTCCCAAGTCCGAGTTTCACGAAGGAAAAGCTCGTATTTTTCCATATCGCTCTTCTTGAGCAGAGAGACAAAGGCATTGACCACAAAGGCATAATGCTGAGACGAAACGCTAAAGAGTTCGCGGTGGGCGACAGGATTTTTATAGCGTTCTTCGAGGAGTTGGGTTTGCTCAACGACCTGACGAGCATAGGAGAGGAACTCCATCCCATCACGAGTCAAAGTAATGCCCTTGGGATTACGGATAAAGATTTCAATGCCCATTTCATTTTCCAAGTCTCGAACTGCATTAGACAGACTTGGTTGGGTGATAAAGAGTTGTTTGGCTGCCTCATTCATGGAACCAGTTTCAACGATTTTGATGATGTAGTGTAATTGTTGGATTCTCATGTTTTTATTGTACCATACTTGAGAGAAAATGAACAAAGAAGACAGGTGAATTCTAGGAATTGCTCTATTCTACTATTGAAAAAGAGTCAGATTTTTGTTACAATGAAAACTATGAAAACATTCTACGATGTGCAGCAATTTCTCAAACAATTTGGTATTATTGTCTACATGGGGAAACGCTTGTATGATATTGAACTGATGAAGTTAGAACTTTCGCGGATTTACGATGCGGGCTTGATGGACAGGCTAGATTATCTGGAGGCGGAAGCTGTTCTACGCAGAGAGCACAAGTTAGAATTAGACTATTTAGAGAAAAATGGAGATAAGAACATATGACAATCTGGATTTTGTGGGGAATCGTACTAGCAATGGTGGCATGGATGGGCTTTAACTACTTCCGCATTCGCCGTGCAGCCAAGATCGTAGACAATGCAGAATTTGAGGGCTTGATCCGTACGGGGCAATTGATTGATGTGCGTGATCCAGCAGAATTTCACAGAAAACATATTCTTGGTGCGCGCAACATCCCGTCAAGTCAATTGAAGACCAGTCTTGCAGCCCTTCGCAAGGATAAACCTGTCCTTCTCTACGAGAATCAACGTGCCCAGCGTGTGACAAATGCAGCACTACTCTTGAAGAAACAAGGATTTTCAGAGATTTACATCCTTTCTTATGGATTGGATTCTTGGACAGGGAAAGTGAAGACGAGTTAAGAGCAAGGAAAAAGTTGATAAAGTCGGTCTTATATACTAAATTAATAACCAATTTAAGGAGTTTTTAAACATGCAAGAAAAGAAAAAAGCCTCACTTGTTTTAGGTATCCTGTCTATTGTGCTCGGTTTGCTATCTCCAATTGTCGGTCTGATTTTGGGGATCATAGGATTGGTCTTGGCTATTTCATATCAAAAAGAATCTCAATTAGACTATAAAACAGAAAAAATTCTGAATATCGTAGGACTTGTGGTTTCTGTACTTAACTGGATTGTAGCCGTCGCAGTATTTTTTAGATAAGCAATAAACAAAAAGCTTTAAACATAAAGCTTTTTTTGTTTTATCCACTTTTCTCTAAATAGTTTTTAATGATTTCTAATTCCTCTGGATTCAAGGCACGGAATTGACCTTCTGCTAGATCTGGGTCCAATGTAAAGTCCCCAAATTGGATTCGCTTGAGGCTGGTCACTTTGACACCGACTGAGAGAAACATTTTTTTGACCTGATGAAATTTGCCCTCTGAGATGGTGATGGAGGCATGGCTCTCTGTTGGGCTTACGGATAGAATTTCTAGTTTGGCAGGTTTGCAGAGTGTTCCGTCTAAAAAGACAATTCCATCTTGAAATTGCTGGATATGGTCTGGTGTGAGCTGACCATTGACCTCCACTTGGTAAGTCTTGGTCACATGGTACTGGGGGTGAAGGAGTTGAAAGCCAAGAGGTCCATTGTCTGTCAAAAGGAGCAGTCCTGTCGTATCGCGGTCTAGCCTGCCAATCGCGTAGAGTTGGTCTGACTGGAGATTTTTTGGGAGTAGGTCCATGACTGTCTGGAGTTTATCATCCTTGCTGGCTGTGATCACACCTGAGGGCTTATGGAGCATGAGGTAGTTGTGCTCATATCCTTGGATTTTCCTATCTTGAAATAGGAGTTTCTGTAATCCTGTATCCACATTTTGAGCGAGGGAGCGAGCAGGACAATTGTCCACTAGGATTTCTTTTTTTAATAGAGCCTGTTTCATAGCCTTGCGACTAATCTTTTCCTGGGCTAATATCTTATCTAAACGCATACCAGCCTATCTTATCATAAGTCTGTACTTTTGAAAAGGCAGGCTTTAAAAAGAAAAATATAGTGAAAACATTTACACTTACTTGAGTTATGTTATTTGGCTCAAAATGTGGTATAATTGCTCAGTTAGAAATAAAATTGGAATTTAAATAGAGGCAAATCATGACAAAACTAAGAGAAGATATCCGTAACGTAGCGATTATCGCTCACGTTGACCACGGAAAAACAACCCTCGTTGATGAGTTATTGAAACAATCATCAACACTTGACGCACGTACAGAGTTAGCAGAGCGTGTCATGGACTCAAACGATATCGAAAAAGAGCGTGGAATTACCATCCTTGCCAAAAATACTGCTGTAGCATACAATGGGACACGCATCAACATTATGGATACACCAGGCCACGCGGACTTCGGTGGAGAAGTAGAGCGTATCATGAAAATGGTTGATGGGGTTGTCTTGGTCGTAGACTCTTATGAAGGGACTATGCCGCAAACCCGTTTCGTATTGAAAAAAGCCTTGGAACAAGACCTTGTCCCAATCGTTGTTATCAATAAAATCGATAAGCCATCTGCTCGTCCAGCAGAAGTTGTCGATGAAGTCTTGGAACTTTTCATCGAGCTTGGTGCAGATGATGACCAACTTGATTTCCCAGTGGTCTATGCTTCAGCTATCAACGGGACTTCTTCCTTGTCAGATGATCCTGCTGACCAAGAAGCTTCAATGGCGCCAATCTTTGATACCATCATCGAACACATCCCAGCTCCAGTAGACAACTCTGATGAGCCACTTCAATTCCAAGTGTCACTCTTGGACTACAATGACTTCGTAGGTCGTATCGGTATCGGTCGTATCTTCCGTGGTACGGTTAAGGTGGGAGACCAAGTAACCCTTTCTAAACTTGATGGTACAACTAAAAACTTCCGCGTTACAAAACTCTTCGGTTTCTTTGGTTTGGAACGTCGTGAAATTCAAGAAGCCAAGGCTGGTGACTTGATTGCCGTATCAGGTATGGAAGATATCTTTGTCGGTGAAACCATCACACCAACAGATGCAGTAGAAGCCCTTCCAATCCTTCACATCGATGAGCCAACGCTTCAAATGACTTTCTTGGTAAACAACTCACCATTTGCAGGTCGTGAAGGGAAATGGGTCACTTCTCGTAAGGTGGAAGAGCGCCTTCAAGCTGAGTTGCAAACAGACGTTTCTCTTCGTGTTGAATCTACAGATTCACCAGATAAATGGACTGTTTCAGGACGTGGAGAATTGCACTTGTCAATCCTTATCGAAACCATGCGTCGTG
>ERZ773099.2802-NODE-2802-length-11733-cov-8.471399_pt1 | contig 11733 bp, 15 predicted proteins | sample MGYA00511120_ERZ773099 | MGnify/ENA primary metagenome ERZ773099 (study PRJEB29015, sample SAMEA2738012) | human oral metagenome | biome: human oral; feature: human-associated habitat; material: dental | place: China | collected 2104 ... | reverse complement strand
GTCTTCAATTGAAGAAATACTCACCAAAACTTCGCAAACACGTTGTGTTTACAGAGGTGAAATAAGAGTTAAATTAGTGAAAATAGCGTTAAATCAACGTTTAAACACTTAATACTAGCCGAGTGGGAACATTTTGGCAACAAAAAAGGTAGTAAGATGTAATCTTGCTACCTTTTTATAATCTCCGTTTTCGTATAACAGACTTCGCTAGTAATACGAAAGCCGTGATTTCAATTTATAGTGAAAGTACCCCCTCCAGTTTATCCGCTACCTCTTTCATAGCAGAAGGACGAAGATGGGAATATACTCCCAAAGTCGTCTGTATATCTGCATGCCCTAGCCTATTTTTAAGTTCTAAGTCATTCATACCTAAAGATAGCAATAGACTTGCGTGGGAGTGCCTTAAATCATGTATACGGATACTTTTGACTCCAGCCATTTCTCCATGTTTCTTCATGCTATTAGCAAGCATTGTCTTAGTCACAGGTAAACAGTTATAAGAAAAGACAAAACTTATTTTTCCTAGCTGTTTCTGATGATTTTTCCATGAGGATAGCGCCTTAATCGTCATGGCATCAAGATAGATTTTTCTATTACTTGAAAAAGTTTTTGTGGGGTTAATTTGCCAGTTATTTTTATTTTGATAAAACATAGACTTATTGACTTGTACAGCTTTATTTTCAAAATCGACATCTTCCCACGTTAAGGCTTGTAATTCGCTGATCCTCAATCCTGTCATAAAGAGAAATAGAAAACAGGTATATTTTAAATGTTCTACAACATCATTTTTTTCAAATGTTTTGATAAATTTTTCAAATTCTTCTTTTGTCCAAAAATCAACCTTCTTCCTAGTCCTCTTCATATTCCCCACCTGCCGAGCAGGATTTTCACTGACAACACCCAAAGTAAGAGCCATATCAAATAATTCTTTTACTGTTTGATGTAAATCTTTTAAATAGTTATTAGATAAGCCTTCTTCCAAGATATCTGTATGCCATTTTTTTATATGAATAGGTTTAACATCAACCATCTTCATAGGATAAAAATATTTCAATCTTTTCAACTTAGAAGAAAAGGTCATAAACGTCCGAGCTGTCACCTTATTCTTGTAATGTGGGATAAAATACTTTTCCAGGAACAACTTAACCGTTAAAGTTGCACCATGGACAATAGCTTTTTTCAAATGTTTGGCTATAAAATCATCATACCATTTCTTAGCTTCTGCTTGTGTTTTAAATCCTCTTTTCTTTTTCTGCATTCTTTTACCAGTCACTTCATCAAAACCTAGAGAAGCAACCGCATAATAAGAGCTACTAGCCTTGTCATAATATACATGAGGGATTTTAGGCATATTCTTCAACTTCCTCAAAATTTAATTTTGTACCTAAAATCTCCTCAACAGCTTCCACAGGAACTTGACCCAATCCCTTAGAATTATAGTAAGCAAAGCCCTTTTGTACCATCAAAGCCTTAGCCTGTTTAATCAAACTATAAGCCTGATAATTTCCAAAACCCAATTTTTTTAAATCTTCTTTTGTTACGAACATAGCTTTTTTCTCCTTTTCATGTTATAATTATTTTGGTTTTTTATTTTGATGTGTGATTGATTTTCACGCATCTTTTTTTTACATCTAGCCCATAAATTTCTATCATTCATAAACATATAAATATTATCCAGTTCCTGCCTTATCGGTATACTCTTTTTAAATCGTATCACTCTAAAGTCAGCATCTAACCTTTCATCAAAGAACATCACAATTTTTTTAGCCATTTGTCACGTCCTTTGCTTTTCTAGGCAATATTCTAGGGTAAATACAATCTTCAAGCAATTTACTGATGAAATTGTCTTTATCTTGCGAACAAAACAAATCTTCATAGTCAAAGTTCAAAACAACACTAGAACCATCAGGGCGTTGATAATGACCATTTTCTCTATTCTCTCGAACTTCTGAAACACTATAAAATCTTTCTTCCATTCCATGCTTTCTAGCGATTTCAGAAGAATAATTGACCCGTCTCAAATACTGGTTAATATCTTCCTCCTGGATCTGTCCAAAAAATTGTTTTGGAGACATATAAGCCGACATAATAACCAATCTCGGAACTACTAGCTTATTTCGATATCTTGCCGACATTCTAGCCGAGTTAATCGGGTCAAATAGCTTCAACCAATCCGCAGGGGCTAGGCTATCTTCTCGTAAGTCGTCCAAAATCAGGATTTCCTCACCTGAATAATTGTCAAAAGGATTCTTAGCACTTGCGGAATATGTTCCACCTCGTAAACCTGCATTTTCAAGCGCCCCCTGGACCTCTAAGGCAATATCTCGAGCAAGTGTAGACTTCCCTATCCCAGGTTTCCCTTGAATATATAAGACTGTCAAATCATACTCCCCATTTTGCAGAGCTTCCAAGCGTAGAACACTTTCACGTTCTCCGAAAATATCAAAGCCCTCAAGGAATTTCTGACGATTGTTTGCCATCAGATAATACAAATTATCGTCTTTCATAATATCAAAATAAGTCAGTTCTCCCTTGTAAACTTTAGACAATACCAAATCTAAACTTTCATCGGACTTCTCACGTTTTTTAGTAGCAGCATACTTTTCAAAATCTTCTTTATTCTGATTGATAAAGGCTTCATAATCAAGCGTATCAAATGTTTCCACATCACTAGCAGGATACTGATATTTATCTTTATCCTTGGCATGGATAAGATAAGCTAAAGCGTTGATACGTGTATAACCCCTACCGCCTTTTGATTTTGGGGTTTCTACACGTTCTTTTTCTACTCCTAGAGCCAGGGCAACTTTGGACAAATCCATCAATTTTGGAAAATCAATATATCCGTGAATATGAGGTTCAACCAATTTAGTCCCAAAGGAAATATCTTTATCATGGACGATAAAAGCCACTTCCACAAATTCCTCTTCTTCGACCAATTCCCGGATACGGTCAAAAATTAATCTGAAAATCTTTTCTTTATTCTCTTCCCAATTTTCAAGCAATTTCTTATCTGATACAGCCCAATCCCAAAAGTCTGGTTTCAGTTGTTGCTCAAATAGGAAACGTCTGTTTCTAATTCTTTTAGTCATTCTTTCTCCTTCTCAATTCATGAAAGATTTTTGCATATTCTTTCTATGTTTTCATTTTTTTATTCTTTTGTTTTGGATATATACTCCATTTTTGGGAGAATATATCCACGCATATATCCACGAATATATCCAAGAAAAAACCCTTAATTTTTGGCATTTTTGTTTCCCTACCGCTACGCTGACACCTTCGGTACTGTCCACGGAAAGCTTGCCAATCAAGGGATTCCCCTTGGTTTGCACCATTCTGTCGTCAAGTCCTAGAATGGCGCCCGCGCATAGGTTTTGGAAATATGGATATATACTTCCTCAAAAAACTCTTGTGACTAAAATTTCTGCATATTTAGGTAGCTTGATTGCATTGCCCTGTCGGAACAAGTCAGCCAACTAGATGCCCGCTGATACCCGCAACCGCGCAGGGCAAAAGCCCCTTTTGCGGTTGCTATCAGCTACTAGTTAGCTCACTTGTAAACCGACAGGAGCAAGGCGGCCAGCTCCCATCATATACAGAAATTTTAGACCTACATGGCAAGTTTTAGCCCAGAGGCTACCAGTTTGATGGCTTTATATCCTGCATTTCGACCCTCAACCCAGTCCGCTTTGACCTGCACATCTAGCAACTCAACAGTCAGAACTTTACCAAACTCAGTATAATCCTCAATGTCTTCAAAACTACCATAGACTTCAATCTTAATAGTCTTAACGTCTTCTCGGTCAATTAAGCCATCATTTACAGCCTTAGCGGTTCGTTCATCAATTCCCTCTAAAATGTAATGGCTCAAAATGTCGGTTTGTTTACCGTCTTTGAACTTCTTACTTGGTCGAGCTTTAGAAAAATCTACTTGAATTTTTTTGGGAATATCAAATTGAGAGCTTTCAAGTGCTACTTCTTTAAGTGAAAGAGGTGATGTTAGTTTAATTTTTTTATTTGCCATTTTTTATATTTCCTTTTCTATTTTTTTAATTTAGAGAAGAACCCTTTGTCTTGTTTTTCTTCTAAGGCTTCAAGTCGTTCTTCTAGCTTTTGTAATCTTCTAATATCGTTTTTCAAAGAAATAATCTGAAAGGCTGTACTTTTGTTACTGTCTTTCTGTTTCTCTTTGAACTTTTTTAACTCAGCCACGTCTTGTTTAAGTGCCCTTTCTTCAGCACTTTTTAGATCGCCCCATATAGCCGTTACTGCTTCAGTCATATTTTTTGTTTCGTCAATTCGCTTAGAAAGTTTGATAAACTTTTCAAATTCTTCTTCAGTAAATTGATAATGGTCTTTTACGTGCTTACGTGTGACCTTTATTTTGACTTTCTTAAACTCGTAACCTGATAAGCGTTCAATACTTATCCGCCATTTTTTAACAGCACTATAAGACTTGCCAGTGGCTTCCATGATGTCTTCATACTCGTAATAATTCTTATTCGGCATCTCCTTTCCTCTTTTCTATATATATGTTATAATTAAGATGGTTTTATTAAATATGTCTTTGAGGTTTTTCTTCAAAGACCATTTTTATACAATCATAAGCAGTTACCCCCTTGAAAATCCTTCTCAAAATATGATATAATCAATACGTCTTTTTGAGATATATTTTATCTCGTTTTGAAGTGTTTGTCAAGTTTTTAACACGTCTTTTTGAGATTTTAGATCGGAGCAACTATGGGAAAAGTATCTTTACTACCTCAACGATTAAAAGAATTGCGATTACAGCATGGACTTACACAGGCTCAACTAGGTGAAAAAGTCGGTGTAAAACAAAATACCTTCACAAATTGGGAAAATGGAAAAAGAACTCCCAGTTTAGAAGATATTGTTAAATTATCTAATTTATTAAGTGTATCCATAGAATATCTTGTTGGATATAGCGACATAAGAAGACCTTATATTGTCACTAATGTAGAAGATGAAAATTACAGAACAGTAGAAGCACTGTTAGAAATTACAGACTTACTTATAGGTATCAACAAAGAGGCAACGGAAACCGGACAGAGTATAGAAAATATAATCGAAAACTTAGCAATTTCTGAACAGACCAAAAAACTCTATAAAGACTTCTTAAATTTTGCTAAATTCCAATATTTTGGCAACAATTCGGAAACAACAGAAACAGAATAACCCTATTTTTAGTAACTTAAACCTTATTAAAACTTAATAAAACATGGCGTTTTAGTTAAATCAATAGCTATATGTTACAGAAGTTAAATAAGCACACCTAACTCAAAACGCCTTACTGGGCGTTTTTTGCTTTATTGGTTAGCAATCTATAGCTTTTCAGGAGAGATTTATGGCATTTTATCTTTGGATGTTTCCTCTACTCTTTATCTTTCACGATATGGAAGAAATTATCGGTCTTGTCCCTTGGATTCATCTCAACGAAACCTTGCTGGCTCAAAAGGCTCCAGCTATTCTCAAGCTCCACAAAAGAATTACAACAGAAGGATTTGCCCTTGCTGTTTTTGAGGAATTTGTTCTTGTCTTATCCATCACTTTATTAGCGTATTTTACTCAATCTAGAGCGCTCGAATTAGTTTGGTTAGGGGGATTTGTAGCCTTTGCACTTCATCTCTTGCTCCATATTGGACAATCAATCCTTCTTCGCAAGTATATCCCTGCTCTGATCACTTCTATACTTTGTTTTCCTATCAGTGCTTATTTGATTATCGACATCGTGCATTTGTGGCAGGTTTCGACTAGCGAATTTTTCCTATTTTCACTGGTCGGTTCAGGCATCGTCGTCATCAATCTCCTCTTTGCTCTCTGGCTTGGGAAAAAATATTCCGCCTGGCTTGCCCATTACCATTAACAAAAGAATCTGAGACAAAATGGTTCTCAAATTCTTAGTTATAAAAGAGAATAGGCGAAACCGCCGAATGTCGCCCCCACTAGCTAAGTAGCGCGTTGGTAATAGATATTTTGTGTCCTACTATATAGCTATACTTTCATGCCACTAATTCTTGTTATTACATAGAGACAAACAAATTAATTATTCCAAGCGATTCCTGATAATTTTACTATATTACAAAGATAATACAGTAGTCGTTTTAACATCGAGATGAATTTTTCCTGTTACCTAATAGTATCCTTTTAGGTTAATTACCAATTATTTATGAAATTCTCTGTATGCCATATGTTACTGTTCTATACATAATTAGTCTTTTATAACTGATACGGAACCATTTGAGCTAATTGCTCGACAACAGTCTGTATAAACTTCGATAAAATCATATCCTCCATGTAAAGCAATGCTTTTGGCTTTATCGAGTCCACCAGGTAATATCTCTCCTCGTTTATAATGCTCAATGATTTCTCCAACTAAGTCTAGGGTGTGCGCTTCGTAAGGTGCTCCTAAATAACATTTTGCTACAAAACCTAGGAGAATTCCATTAATATCCACATCTGGGAATTCCGACTTGATTGTATTAATAATTTCATTTACTTCCTTTTTATTATGAACATGTCCTCCTGCATCTAGTTGATGAATAGCATCCATATATTCTTTAGACCGTGATTTTCTTAGAAGCCTATCTAAACTCAATTTATCTATTTGTGGTTGTTTTAAGTTAGAAGTCATGATATGGCTTGCTTGTGTTTGTTTTTGGGATTGGTATGGATTTAACATTGGTCTAGGCATCTATTTTTCTCCTAATCGTGTTATAAGTTATATTTTGCAATTTAAGATTCCTTTTAATGGTACTCTCAGAATAGATCTTCATTTAAGGAATTATAAAAATGGACACGAAACTGAGATTACAGTTACCGTGTCCAAATAATGAACTTATTAAACAAGTACTTTTCTTGTTTTAAGTCCACTTTGTTTATGAACAAGTCCCTCTCCACCGATTGGTTTTCCAGATGCAGGAACAGCTCTTTCTTTCCCCCAATCTCTAATAGCCTCAATTTTTTCTGGGCTAGTTTGAGAGAGTGGGACTACATTATTGAAAGCATTCATGATATTCTCTTCGTTGAGAATAAAATTGTTATTAGCGATAGCTCGGTAAGCTAAATCTCTAACTGTCGATTCTAAGTCCGCACCAGTGAAACCATCACTTATTTGAATGATATTATCAGCAAACTCTCCTTCAAATTCTAGACTTAAGTATTTTTTAAAATACAAAGCAAGTATTTCTTTACGCTCATCTGCAGTAGGTAAATCAACAAAGAATAACTCATCAAACCTTCCTCGACGGAGAAGTTCTGATGGAAGCATAGACACATCATTAGCTGTTGCAACTACAAAAACTTGTTTTTTGCATTCTTGCATCCAGAATAAGAATTGACCAACCATACGAGTAGATACACCACCATCATTAGCGCCTCCAGTAGCTCCTGACAGTCCTTTTTCTATTTCATCAATCCATAAAATACATGGAGATACATTCTCAGCGGTAGTTAGAGCATCTTTGAGTTGCTGTTCAGACTGACCTACATAACTTCCTTGAACCGTTGCAAAATCTAAACGATATAATGGAAGTTTCCAGTTAGCGGAAATTGATTTAGCAGATAAAGATTTTCCGCATCCAGGGACACCTACTAGGAGTATTCCTCTAGGTGGCTGCAATCCTTTCTCACGTAACATATCTTTCTTTTCGGGAGTTAGCAATTCTTTCTTTTCATCAAGCCACTTCCTTAATCCTTCAAGTCCTCCGACATCCTTTACAGAATCATCTACAACGATTTTTTCTAGACCAGAGATATCAGAGAATAGGCGATCTTTTGCAAATCTTATCTCATCTAAATCAGATTTTCTTATACACTTATTTGCAATCAAAGCAGCGATAACGTTCTCCGCCTCAATTCTAGTTACCCCATTGAGAGCTGCTGCAGCTTCTCGAATATCGGAGTTGTCCCATTCAATCTGGATATCGTTTCTATAGTCGTCAATGTATTCTTGAATTATTGAGTACATTTCCTCTTCGTTAGGTAAATCTATTTTTACTGTCATACCTTGCCGTTGAAGTTGATTCCAAATAGGGGTATTGGTAAAAACTATTACAACGCCTCCAGTTTCATTGGCTAGATTGACCAGTGCTAAGACTTGTTTAGAATCGCTATTTTCATTACTAAGATCCGGAACTTCTGTCAGTACAATAGTTTGGTATTGTTTCTTTTGCATTTGGTCCGTCATGTAATCTATTGCACCATAAACAGATTTATCATCGTTAACATTCTTACCAGAACTAAGATCATACACACCTTTGGTGAGAGTATGTACGTTGAACGGAAGTTGTAATTCTTCAGATATTTCCTTTAACATATCTAATGTTCTACTTGGCTCAATGGTATTGATAGCAATAAAAGGAATTCTTGCAAGTGAATATCTCGTAAGAAGTTCTTTGCTTTTTACTATATTGCTCATTTACTGTTCACCTTTATTTAAAAAAGAATTAATTTTATGATTTCTAATAATACTTGACATTTTCCCGCTTCGGTCCTGTTTTGCAGATTCTTCTAAAGATTTTTGCATACTATTAGCTTGTTCTATAACGAGATTTAGGTAGTGTTGTCGCTCTTTATCCGGAATTACAGGAAGATTGATTGCTTCAGCTAAGAACGTCATTTCTTTTCTCAAAGAAAGAATTGCTTGAATAATAGCTCCCTCGTATCCTTGGGATTTTAGTAAATCATTTTGAAACTTATCTGAAGCTACATTCATACGGTAATTAACAGCGTCAATTAACTTTGTAGAGAAACGTTCTGCCACACCGTATTGCCATTCGATAGTTCCAGATTTCATCATTTTTAAAACTGTTTCATCATCATCTTTGTTTTTAAAAATAGCTAAGACATTTACCCATTCTGCATATGTTTGTGGTTTATTCATTATTTTTGCCGTTTCCTTCTGACTAGCAATTGTGGGGGCACAATATCCCATGAAGGGAGTCCCTCAGCAAACACGCTCATAGGTTCTTCAGTGATATCTTCTTCAGTATTAATGCTTTTAAATGGAGTGGTGTTATTAGATGATAGCTTACTATCGCCTTTATATTTTTCATCCATGTCAATTACCTCCTCAAATTTTAATCTTTCTATTAGATGATGCCAACTTGTTTACATATTGTTCAGGTCTTATTTGTTCGAGGAAATCAAGAACTTTAGTGCTTTCAGCATCTTTCTCTGCGAATTCAATTCTAAAGTCTACAATTTCAGCTAGAGTAGCTCTTATAATTTGTTCACCATTCACTCTTTTATTCTCGTATTGTTCTTCAATTTTCTTGCGATTCGTTTCAATGTTTTCAATATTAGATTTATGCTTAAGAACCATAACAATCCCTGCTATAATAGCTATTAAACCTAAGAAAATATTCCCAAAAATCATCATTAAACCGATTACTCCGATAGCTATACCACCATACAAAAGGAATTTATCAAATAAACTTGGGAAGTAGTTTGACAAAGTTTGTTCTTTTTCAGAGTCAATCTGAGAATTGAATTTTTCAATCAACTCGTTTTCGTTTTGGCCATCTGTTGATTTATCATTAAAAGTATCCACATTAATTTCAATTTCGTAAGGAATCTTCATGCGATTTTTTGCAGTAACGTCATTATAAGCGTTTGTTACCCAATCACGAGAAAGAGCCAGTGCAAATTTTTGGGTTGATATACTTGAGTGAGAAGATTCGGGTTTCATTGCTGCATCGGTAAGCAACTGGGTGAAGTCTTTATGGGTTTCAAATGCAGTCACCTCAATATCCATGTTTTGATGAGCACGGTTGTCATCTCCTCCAAAGTCAACCACAAACTGCTCGAATTTTTCTTGTTTTCGAAGAGCTAGTTCCTCGTTATCAAAATCAGTCACAAGTGTGTCTAAAATATCATCTAATTGTTCTTTGACGCTTTCTGTAGACCCTTTTTTCTCAAAAATATCAGTTAGATAGTTTAATATTTGTTCATGGAGATGAGCACCTTCTAAAATATCCTCTAGAACAGGCCAACTATTACTATATTTTCTTAAGTTAGGGTATAAATCTTCATCTAGTTCTCTTCTTTTTAAGTTAATGGCTTCGGACCATTGTTCTGTTTGCTGTTCAGTAAAACCAGGTTTTTCTTCAAGTCGACTGAGCCATTCATTCATTTGACGTGAGATGACTCCTTCGGTATCAGCTCCCAAGAGTCCACTCGCAAAAGCATCTAAGATAATTATAGAATTTCTGTCGAGATTTTCTTCATCTTGATTAGCTAGATAACGTTGAGTCCACTTAAGGCATGCGTTCTTTCTGTTAGCTCTTCTACAAATTAAGGCAAAGAAAAGGGAGGTTTTTTCATCGTTTCGTTTAATCCCTTCCTTGACTGCTTTTTCAGCTAACTCGGGTTGATTATTTATCCATGCTGCTAATGCAACCAAGCATGGAGCAAGCCAGTAGCCTGGAGTTGATATCATTAGTTCTTCTGTTGCAGTACTGATTGTTTCTTTTTTGACAATTCCTAAATCATCAGCTTGTAAAATCCCTGTGGTAGTACGACGAACAATATCATAATGTCCGTATTTCTTCTCAATTTCCTGACGTATTTTTACCAGTCGAGTTTCAGCTTGTCCTAATCTATTAGCTTTTTGTTGGATATTCACAAATTCATGAAATTCTTGTGCTAAACTACCAATTTCATCGTACACGATTTGAAGATTTTCGTTTGCTACATCAACTCTAGCATCAATTGTTCGTAATCCTTCATGGATAGAGCGCAAGTTGTTCTCGATAGCTCGAAGATCAGCTTGATGTATTATTCTTTCAGCCATAATATCTCCCTTGATAATGATTTCCAAATTAATTAGAAAAAATTTTGACTAATTTTCTAAATAAACTATCTTAAAATCATTTTGATTTTTTTCCTTATAGAAAAAGAATATCATAATTATTTTATTAATTCAACTTATCATAAGAATGAAGCGAAAGTATTTGATTCGCGCTGACCTTATAGTTACTCGATAGGTATTTTTGGTATATAGAAATCGATTATCATATCAATGAGGCTCTAGCGCTTGAATGGTCTGATATTGACTTAGATAATGCCATTGTGCATATCACAAAAACACTAAACTATAATCAAGAACTCAATAGCCCAAAATCAAAGTCTAGTTATCGGGATATAGATATAGATCAAGCAACTGTTAGCATGCTGAAACAGTACAAACGTAGACAAGTAAAAGAGGCTTGGCAACTTGGACGTACTGAAACGGTGGTCTTTTCTGACTTCATACATGAGTACCCTAATAATCGAACCTTACAAACCAGGTTAAGAACCCACTTCAAACATGCTGACGTTCCTAACATTGGTTTTCATGGTTTCCGCCATACTCACGCTAGTCTCTTGCTTAACTCTGGAATACCTTACAAGGAACTTCAGCACCGCCTAGGTCACTCGCAAATCAGCATGACCATGGATATATATAGCCACCTCTCAAAAGAGAATGCAAAAAAGCCGTCTCAATTTTTGAGGCAGCCATCAGCAATCTATAAATAATAAGGGTGTCCCATTTTGGGGCTACCCTCTTACTATACCTAAAATTAGTTATGGGTAACTAAAAGGGTAGTAAAATCAAAAAAAGCACTCTAGGATAGAGGCCTAAAGTGCTTAATATCAAGGCTCCAAAGCCTATCTTGTTTAATAAAATATTACAACATTTTGTTGTAGAATTCAACGACAAGTGCTTCGTTG
>ERZ773099.2800-NODE-2800-length-11736-cov-10.176098_pt1 | contig 11736 bp, 6 predicted proteins | sample MGYA00511120_ERZ773099 | MGnify/ENA primary metagenome ERZ773099 (study PRJEB29015, sample SAMEA2738012) | human oral metagenome | biome: human oral; feature: human-associated habitat; material: dental | place: China | collected 2104 ... | reverse complement strand
GCCGTTGAAGCCCAGCAGGGCCACGGTCTCGCCCTGGTGGACGTCGAAGGTGACGCCGTCCAGGGCCTTGAAGGTGTTGATGCCCAGGTCCTGCCTGCGCACGGCGGCGACGACGAGCTCCTTGAGCGAACGGCGGTGCCGCAGGGTGAACTCCTTGGTCACCCCGGCTATCTCAATGCGTGTGTCCATCACAGCTCCTGCGCGAACTTGCCCTCGGTGCGCTTGAACGCGAGCTGCCCCAGGCCCAGGACGATGAGCGAGCCGACCAGGCCGATGAGGGTGAGCACGAGGAAGGAGCCGACCGCGGGGACGGACTGGCCCGTGGCGGTGGACCAGAACCCGTAGTGGAACAGCTCGACGGCCACGGTCACCGGGTTCGCCTGGTAGACGTGCCATATCCATTCCGGGACCGTCTCCCTGACCATGCTGGCGGAGTACAGCACTGGTGAGACCCAGGTGGCGATCATGAGGATGAGGTCGACCAGGTTCTCCGAGTCCCGGAAGAAGACGTTGAGGCAGCCGAAGATGAGCCCCAGGCCCAGCGCCGCGAAGGTGACGATGAGGAACCCGGCCAGGACGGCCACCAGCCCCAGGACCGTCGGCCTCCAGCCGTAGTAGAGGGACCCCGCCAGCAGCACGACCAGCTGCGGGACGAAGTGCACGACGGCCACGTAGGCGCTCGCCACCGGGAACATCTCGCGCGGCAGGAAGATCTTCTTGATCAGGGCCGCGTTCCAGATGAGCGTGCGCGTCGCATTGCCCATCACCTCCGAGAAGTAGGTGATGACGACCATCCCGGAGAACAGGTAGATCGGGTAACCGTACAACCTGCCGCTCAGACCGAGGAAGACCCCCATCGCCAGGAAGTAGACGACGAACTGGACGGCCGGCTTGATATAGGACCAGGCCATGCCCAGCACGGAGCCGTGGTAGCGGATCCGCAGCTCCTTCTTGACGATCAGCGACAGCAGGTAGCGCTGGCGGAAGACGTCGAGCAGACCCTTGGAGTGGCCGGGGACGATGAGCTCATCGTCTCCAACCGCAACAGCCTGAGTCACCGGGACTCCTCCGTGGCCGCGACCTCGGCGCCGGAGGCCTCGCCCCCGGCGATGCCGAAGGTCCGGGCCCACGCCTCGGGGCTGACGACCTCGCCGACGCTCGCCTGGTACTCGGCGTGAAGCTCCTCCCACTCCCGGCGCAGGCGCCGGTGCAGGACGACCGAGCGCGCCAGCAGCTGGCGGAAACGACCGGTGTCGCGGTGGTACCAGGAGGCGCCCGAGCCGTCGGAGTTGGACACGATCGCGGAGTCGAACTGGGAGAGCATCCACCAGCGGGCCTGGGACCACGGCACACGCGCCTCGGGGTGCTCCAGGGACATCGCCTTGACCGGCAGGACCTGCTTGACGGAGCCCTTGGCGGCCATGGCGATGCGGCCCACGATGGTCTTGGGGTAGCCGAGGTACTCGCCCCTGCGGGGCAGCTTCTCGCGGCGCACCTCGGGGAAGGCGTCGGGGTCGGTCTCCACCACCGCGTCGTCGAACTCCGAGCGCAGGGCGCGCACCCTGGGCACCACCGTGGAGATCTCCGCCTGGAGGTGCCCGGGGCCGGTGAGGATGTCCTCGATGGCCCTCAGGCGCAGCTCGACCACCGAGTACTGGGAGGACAGCAGGTGCTTGATCTGGCCCTGCATGGACTCGGTGACGACGCGCCCGCCGTGCTTGTACTGGGAGTGGATGAGGGCCGCCACCAGCCGGTTGCGCTCGTGGAAGTAGGCCTGCCAGTCCAGCGAGTCGTCCTTGTCCGTCCACGGCACGTGCCACACGGCGGCGCCGGGCAGGGACACGGTGGGCACTCCGGCGCCCCGGGCGCGCAGACCGTACTCCGAGTCGTCCCACTTGATGAAGAAGGGCAGGCTCAGGCCGATCCGCCGGATCACGGAGGTCGGGATGAGGCACATCCACCAGCCGTTGTAGTCGGCGTCGGCGCGCTGGTGCAGCCAGGCCGTGGTGCGCAGCGGGGCGATGGCCAGGTCGTGGTCCGGCCGGGTGCCCTTGACCGCCCTCCACCAGAACCGCCACGGCTGGACCTGCTCGGCGTAGGCGTGCAGCGAGGTGCGCTCGTACATGGAGAACATGTGCCCGCCCACGATCGTGGGCACGCGGGACAGGTCCGCGAAGGCGACGGCCCGCACAATGCCCTCGGGGTCGACGCGCACGTCGTCGTCGAGCAGGAGGACGTAGTCGGCGCCGCCCTCCATGGCCTCGTACATGCCGCGCGAGAATCCTCCGGAGCCGCCGAGGTTGGGCTGGTCGATCATGCGCAGGCTCTTGCCCAGGGACTTGCGGGCGGCCGGGAAGCGGTCGTCGTCGACGACCTTCTTGTTGCCCTGGTCGACGACGACGACCTCGTTGAGCACATCCGGGAGGGTGTCGGAGGCGCCCAGCTGGCCGAGCACGGTGGCGCAGTCGGTGGGGCGGTTGAAGGTGGTGATGCCGATCGTCGCCCTGCCCCGGGGAGTCTCGGCGGGCACCCGCGCCTCCCACCGGGCGGCCTCGACGACGGCGTCCTCGGAGTCGGCCGCGACGTCGAACCAGTACCAGCCGCCGTCGCCGAAGGTGTTGAGCGGGAGCTCGAAGACCAGCTCGGCGGACTCGGCGGCGATGCGGGCGGAGTCGACGCGGTGCGAGGCGCCGCGGGCATTGGACTTGTAGACGATCACGGAGCCCGAGCCGGAGACGGTCACCCGCAGGGTCACCCGCTCCACGATCGTCCAGCGCCGCCAGTAGGCGGCGGGGAACGCGTTGAAGTAGGTGCCGAAGGAGGAGCGGCTCTGAGCCGGGACCCGGTAGCTGTAGCGCGAGACGATCTGGCCGGGGCTCTGGTGAGTGGTCTCCGCGATACCGATCTGGGCGGTCTCGTCGTCGCGGTCCTCCTTGGTGACGGGGGCCACGGCGATGATCTCACCCTCGGCGTACAGCGGCAGGATGTCGGAGTCGCCGTCGGCGGGCAGGACGAACCTCTGCAGGACGCGCGTGGTGGTGCTCATGCCTCGATCCCCTCTCCGTTCAGAGCGGCGCCGTCCCGGAAGTGCGGGGCGATCCTGTTGTCGAACACCGACAGGGCCGAGCCGATGGCCATGTGCATGTCCAGGTACTTGTAGGTGCCCAGGCGGCCGCCGAAGACGACGCCCTGCTCCTCCGCGGCGAGCTCGCGGTAGGCCAGCAGCTTCTCGCGGTCCTCCGGGGTGTTGACCGGGTAGTAGGGCTCGTCGCCCTCCTCGGCGAAGCGCGAGTACTCCTTCATGATGACGGTCTTGTCCGCGGGGTAGTCGCGCTCGGGGTGGAAGTGGCGCGGCTCGATAATGCGGGTGTACTCGCGGTCGGCGTCCGGGTAGTTCATGACGCTCGTGCCCTGGAAGTCGCCGGTGTCGGGGTACTCGGTGGCCAGGTCGATGGTGCGCCAGCTCAGCGCGCCCGCCGAGTAGTCGAAGTACCGGTCCAGGGGCCCGGTGTAGACGATCGGCACCCTCCCCCTGAGCGCGGTCTTGTTGTAGGGCTGGGACTCGTCGAAGAAGTCGACGCCGAGGGCGACCTCGATGCCCGGGTGGTCGACCATCTTCTCCAGCCACGCGGTGTAGCCGTTGGTCGGCAGGCCCTCGTGGGTGTCGTTGAAGTAGCGGTTGTCGTAGGTGTAGCGCACGGGCAGGCGCGAGATGATCGAGGCGGGCAGGTCCTTGGGGTCGGTCTGCCACTGCTTGCCGGTGTAGTCCTTGATGAAGGCCTCGTACAGCGGGCGCCCGATGAGGCTGATGCCCTTGTCGTTGAGGTTCTCCGGGTCCTTGCCCGCCAGCTCGCCGGCCTGCTCGGCGACCAGGGCGCGGGCCTCGTCCGGGGAATAGGCGGCGGAGAAGAACTGGTTGATCGTGCCCAGGTTGATCGGCATGGGGTATACCACGCCGTCGTGGGTCGTGTAGACGTGGTGCACGTAGGGGGTGAAGGACGTGAAGCGGTTCACGTACTCCCACACGCGCTCGTTGGACGTGTGGAACAGGTGAGCGCCGTACTTGTGGATCTCGATGCCGGTGCGCGGGTCGGGCTCGGAGTAGGCGTTGCCACCAATGTGGTCGCGCTTGTCGATGACGAGCACCTTGAGGCCCAGCTCGTTGGCGCATCGCTCCGCGATCGTCAGGCCGAACAGGCCCGAACCGACGATGACGATGTCGTGGTTCACCGTGATTGTCCCTCCGTAGGCAGTAGCCCGATGGTAGCCGATCGGGCACCGGCGCCCACGCGATCGGTCCAATCTCACCATCTGCTCCGGCGACCGCCCGCCCGGCGCCGCCCGCCCCCGCCGCCGACTCCCGCGCGGATCCCGATACCGGCGGCCTGATAGCGTGATTGCCCGTGTGGCTCTCTCTTGTCCCTCTGGTCCTGACGGCCTCCGTCCTCCTGCTCGCGCCGGGTCTGCTCATCACCGCCGTGGCGGGTCTCCCACCGCGCACCGCGGTGTCTCTGGCGCCGGCCGCGTCCATCGGAGTCATCGCCGGGGCCGGCGTGATCGCGCCGCTGGTCTCCGTGCCCTGGGGCACGGGCCTCGTCGTCGCCCTCACCGGGGCCCTGGTACTGGCCGCCGCCGTGGCGCGCCTGCTCGCGGCTCGGCTGCGGGCACGCGCCGGGACCGACCGGCCGCGGGCTCAGCGCCCCGCGCTCGCCGACGTCCTGGTCCACATCGTCCTCCTGGGCGTCGCGGCCCTGATCACGGCCTGGCTCGTGGCGCGCGAGCTCAACACGCCCGACGCGATCTCGCAGACCTTCGACGCCGTGTTCCACCTCAATGCCGTGGAGTGGGTCCTGCGAACCGGCAACGCCTCCTCCGTCAAGTGCTACCTGGAGTCCCCCGAGGGAGGCGTCTACCCCATGGGATGGCACACGCTGGTCGCGCTCACCTTGAAGCTCACGGGCTCCACCAGCATCCCGCTGGCGACCAACGCCGCCGCCGTCGCCGTGTCGGCCCTCGCGTGGGCGGGCGGCTGCCTGGCCCTGACCAGCAGGCTCCTGGGCCGGCGTCGGCTCGCCATGGTGGTCACGGCCTTCCTGTGTGCCGCGTCATCGTCCTTCCCCCTGCTGCTGCTCAGCTTCGGCGTGCTCTACCCCAACTTTCTCGCGGTGTCCCTGCTGCCGGGAATGATCGCCGCCCTGATGGACCTCTTCCCCGCCCACGACGAGCCCCCGGCGCCCCTGCTCCTCATTCCCGCGCTCGTCCTCGCCGTCGGCGGCCTGGGCATGGCTCAGCCCAACGTCATCGTGACCTTCCTCCTCGCACTGAGCATCCTCCTGGCGGTGTGGGTCGTGCGGGCCGTCAGCGACGCCAGGCACGGCGGCCCCGCCCGCCGGGTCCGCGGCCGCGTCATCACCTGCATCGCCCTGGCCCCCGTCATCATCGGGCTCTGGGTCGCGCTGCGGCCCCCGCAGGAGGCTGCTTCATGGGGGCCCAACGCCGTCACGAGCGCCGTCGTCGGGGAGGTCATCACCTCGACGCCCCAGGCCCAGCCCATCGTCTGGATCATGGCGATCCCCGCGATCATCGGCGCGGTCGCCGCGTGGAGACGACGGCGGCTGCGGTGGTTCGTCGTATTCCACGCGGTCAACTGCGCCCTCTACATCATCTCCAAGACCATGCCCATGGAGGGGGCGACGAAGGACCTGCGCTACTGGCTGGTGGGCACCTGGTACTCGGACACCTACAGGCTCGCCGGCCTGTTCCCGCTGACGGCGACCCCGCTGGCGGCGCTGGGCGCCTGCGTCATCGCCGACCGGGTGGCGCAGCGGTACCCCGCCCTGCGGCTCCGGGAGGCGGGCGGCGGTCGTCGGCGGGTGGCCTACGGGGCTCTCGTGGCCGCCCTCGTCCTCTTCGGCCCCGCCAACTGGGCGCCCTCCCAGGCCATCCGCAAGCTCGAGACGCCGTACATCATGAACGCGGGCTCCCCGCTGCTCACGTCCGACGAGCTGGCGCTCATCAAGAGGCTTCCGCGCCTCGTGGGCGAGGACGAGGTCGTCGCGGTGGACCCGCGCAGCGGGGCCGCGCTGGCCTATGCCCTGGCCGGGACCGACACCACGGTCAAGCACATGTTCTACCACGACACTGAGGACCTGGAGACTGTCAACTCAAGGCTCCGCTTCGCCGCGACCGATCCGCGGGTGTGCGACGCCCTGAACAACCTCGGAGTCCGCTACGTCCTCTACTTCCCGGGAAAGGTAGTCAGCTCCCGGGGCGGTTTCGAGGGATTCACGAGCCTGTCGGCCGTAGACGGTTTCGCACCCGTTTCCAGGCAGGGACGAGCGGCTCTCTACCGCGTCACTGCGTGCGAGTAGGAGCGACACGGCCGGCCTAGCAACCGTGTCCTTGGTGCGGGCGTAAACTCCGCACTCGTGTGGTTCTCACTCATCCCGGTTTTCCTGGCGGCCGCCGTGCTGCTTTTCGTTCCCGGCGCTCTTGTCGGCGCCGCAGCGGGACTGCGAACGTCCCTTGTGATCGCTATGGCGCCGGCGATCTCCATCGCCATTATCGCCGGAACCGGCGTGGTGGCGCCCGCGGTGGGACTGGCCTGGGGCCCGGTGCCGATCGCGGCGGCCACTGCGCTGACGGCCCTGGCGCTCCTGGCGGCCAGGCTCTGGATCGCCGGGCGACGCCCCGGGCGCCGAGAGGTGGGCGCCCGCCGGCGGCCCGGGCGCGGCTCCATCGCCGCCTGGTGCGTGGCGTGGCCGCTGTCGGCCGCCGTGACCGGGTACACCGTGGGCCGTCTCTTCAACACCCCCGACGCCATCTCCCAGACCTTCGACGCGGTGTTCCACCTCAATGCCGTGGAGTGGATCCTCAAGACGGGCAACGCCTCCTCGCTCCGCCTTCTTCTGGAGGCCCCCCAGGGGAGCGTCTACCCGCTCGGCTGGCACACGGTGATCGCCGCGGCCATGAGGCTGTGCGGCGCGACGGACATCCCCCTGGCGACCAACGCGATGGTGCTGGCGGTGTCGGGCCTGGTGTGGACCTCCGGCTGCCTGGCGCTGACGCACGTCCTCTTCCGCGGACGCCCCCTGGCCCTGCTCGTCGCCGCGGTCATGGCCGGCAGCTTCGCCGCCTTCCCTCACGTTCTGCTGACCTGGGGCGTGCTCTACCCCAACTTCCTGTCCGTCGCCCTGCTTCCCGCGCTCCTGGCCGCCGCGCGCGAGCTGGTGCCCACCGCCGGGGCCCACGCCGGGAGCGGACAGACCGGGCTCCTCCTGCCCGCGGGGGCTCTCGGCGTCGGTGGCCTTGGACTGACCCAGCCCAACACCGCCGCCACGCTCCTGCTCGCCCTCGTCATCCTGACTGCTGCGCGACTGGCCGCCACCGTGCGCACGCCGCCCGCCGAGCGCCCCGCGGGCGCGCTGCGCCGGCAGGCGCTCGTCTCCGGCGGCCTGACGGCCGTCCTGGTCCTCACCTGGATCGTCATGCGGCCGCCCCGTTCTGCGGGAGAGCTCTGGGGTGCGAACTATGCGGCGAGCAGCTCCATTGGCGAGGCCATCACCTCCATGCCCGCACCGCTCTGGATGATCTGGGTCCCGGCGGTGCTGGCCTTCATCGGCTTCGTGACGGCTCTGCGAACCGACGGCTACAGGTGGCTGGCCGCGCTCCACGCCACCACGGGCGCCCTCTACGTTGTCGCGCGATCCACCCAGGACGCCGACCTGCGCTTCTTCCTGGTGGGCATCTGGTACAACGACTCAAACCGTCTGGCGGCCCTGCTCCCGGTCACCGCCGTCCCCCTGGCGGCACTGGGCATGCTCGCCGTCGCGCGATGGGCGCGCGCCCTGGCCGCGCAGCTCTCCGACGCGCAGTGGGCGCGCGGGGCGCGCGAGCGGCTCACGGCCATCGGCGAGCGCGTCCGCATCCTGTCGTGGTGGAGATGGGCCGCCTACCCCGCGGTAGTCACCGCTCTCGTGCTGACCGGGCCCCTGTCGACCGCGATGTCGAACACGGTGTGGCTGCTCGAGCAGACCTACTTGTTCTCACCGGGCTCTCCCTCGATCACCCCCGACGAGCGGGCCCTGATCGACGAGCTCCCCGACCTGATCGACAAGGACGCCGTGGTCGCCGTCGACCCCAGGTCGGGAGCCGCACTCGCCTACGCCCTCGCCGGCGTCGACACCACCCTCAAGCACCTCCTCCACCGACACGACCCCGAGGTCTACGTCATCCAGGACAAGCTCAACAAGGCCGCCACAGACCCCACCGTCTGCCCGGCAGTCAGAAAGCTCGGCGCCACCTACGCCCTCTACTTCCCGGGCAAGACGATCTCAGACCAGAAGCCCTTCCCAGGATTCACCCACCTGGACACCGCACCCGGATTCGAGCTCGTCGCCAAACAGGGCGACGCAGCCCTCTACCGCATCACCGCCTGCGGATAAGACACCACACCGACCCCGGACCGCCCGCCCCGACGGCATCCGAGGCGCTCGGCGCCACCAGGACGCGATACGACCACCCCCTCCGGAAAGGATTCCCCATGGCCAGCTGGAGCGACCTTCTGCCTCCTCTGCTCGTTGCGGCGGCCCTGCTGTACCTGCCCGGCGGCCTCATTGCCGCCGCGGCCCGTCTGCCCGTCCGCGTGGCGGTGGTGCTGGCGCCGGCCCTGTCTGTGGCGATCATTGCGGGAGCCGGCGTCATTGCGCCCATGGCGGGGCTGACCTGGGGTCCCGGCCCGGTGGCGGGCGTGGCCGTCGTCATGATCCTGGCCGCCCTGGCCGTGAGCCGTGTGAGCACGCTCCTGGCCTCTCGTCGGTGTCGAGCCGTTCCCGACGGCGGCCCCTCGGACGAGCCGGCCGCCCCACCCGATGAGCGGGCCTGCTCCGAGCCCGCCGCCCCGTCCGGGGAGGCCGTGCCGGCAGAGGCCGCGGACTCCGCGGAGGAGGCCGCCGAGCCCGTCCCGGTTCCCGCACACGGAGGGGGGTGGGGCGCCCGGGGCCGGGCCGCCGCACGCAGCCTGGTCAGCGGGCGCGGCCCGCTCACCGACCTCGGCCTGTGGGCGCTCTCGGCCGCCCTCATGACCGTGATCTGCGCCCGGTTCATCAACGCGCCGGACGCCTTCTCCCAGACCTACGACACGATCTTCCACCTCAATGCCGTGCGCTGGATCCTCGACACCGGAAGCGCTTCGAGCCTGAGCTTCGACATGGTCACCTCGCGCGGGGCGATCTACCCGCTGGGCTGGCACACCCTCGTGACGCTCACCATGCGCCTGTCGGGCGCCACGAGCATCCCCCTGGTCACCAACGCCGTCATGTTCGCGGTCGCCGGCCTCGTGTGGACCTCCGGGGTCATCACGCTGACGGGCGCCCTCACAGCGGACCGCCGGGCCGGACGGGTCGCGACCGCCGTCCTCGCCTCCGCCGCGCCGGCGTTCCCGCTGCTCGGGCTGTTCTGGGGCATCCTGTACCCGATGTTCCTGGCGACCGCGCTGCTTCCGGGCATCCTCCTGACCGCGATGGCCGCCGTCGCCGCGGGGACGCCGCTGCCGCGCCGGGTGATGCTGTGGCTCGCGGCGGGGGCCGGGTGCGCGGGGATGACGCTGGCGCACCCCTCGCTTCTTGTCGTGGCGGCCCTGGTCGCAGTGGCGGCGGCCGCAGCGCGCACCGCGTCGCTGGCACTCGCCGTCAGGACGCGTCGTGACGCGTGCCGGGCGGCCTTGGCCTGCGTCCTGACGGTGCTCCTCGCGGCGGTGTCGTGGTCCTTCGCCCCCGTGCTGCGCGCCTCCAAGGACGTCTCGCGCTGGCCGCCGCACACCTCCGTGGCGGGAGGCATCGGCGAGGTGGTGATGAGCGCGCCCGAGCTCACCGCCATCGTCTGGCCGCTGGCCCTCCTGGTCATTATCGGCTTTCTCGCGGCCTGGCGCCGCCCGAGCCTGTGGTGGGTGGCGGTGACGCATACCGTTGTCTGCGCGCTGTACGTCCTGACCGTCTCCCGGGACTTCGATCAGACGAGGTACGACCTGACCGGGTTCTGGTACTCCGACGCCTACCGCCTGGCCGGTTTCATGATGGTCACGGCACTGCCGCTGGCGGGCGTCGGCGCGTGCGCCCTCGCCGACGCCGTCGTCCGCGCGCTGCCCCGGGCGGTGCGCACCACCGGGACGGGGCGGGGCCTCCGGGTGGGGCTGACCGTCGTCGTCATCGCGGTGCTCTCCTGGCAGGGGCCGGGCAGCGCCGCGATGTCGGACAACCTCAAGAGGTTCGAGGCGACATTCCTCGTGACGGACAACTCCCAGTCGCTGACAACCGACGAGCTCGCCGTCGTGAACCGGCTGCCCGAGCTGCTCGGCCCCGACGACGTCGTCCTGGCGGACCCGTGGAGGGGCGGCTCGCTCGCCTACGCGCTCACCGGCGTCAACACGCTGCCCAGGCACCTGACCTCCTACTACGACACCAGCCCCTCCCTGGAGGTCCTGATGTACTACCTCGACGAGGTGCAGACCAATCCCGTGGTCTGCCCCGCGATCGAGAAGCTCGGCGTCGACTACGTCCTCGACTTCAAGGGCCGCACCATCCTGAACGGCCCGAAGGCACCGGGGATGTCCGCCATTGTGCCCCGGAACGGCTTCCAGCCGGTCCTGAGGATCGGGAACGCGACCCTGTACCGCATTACCGCGTGCGGCTGAGCAGCATCCTCTGGGCGGCGCGGTAGGCCGCCTGGCGCGCCGCGGTCGGCACCAGGCGGTAGCTCGCGCGTACCGCGAGGTTGCGCGCGTACTGGGGCGCCGTAATGATGCCGGCACGGCGCATGCTCACCTGGAGCTCGAGCTCGCTGCGCAGCAGACGCAGGCCCCCGCGCCGCTCGTAGGCCCCGGCGCCCACCCGGTAGCGCACCAGGACCTGCGGCACGTTGGTGGCGCGCACGCCGTCGTGGATCATGCGGGCGAACAGCCAGTAGTCCTCCATGAGGTCGAGGGGCCGGTAGCCGCCGGCGGCGTGCACCGCGGTCGCCCGGTAGACGACCGAGGGGTGGTTGAAGGGGTCGCGCAGGGCCAGGGCCCGGCGTATCTCCTCGGGATCCGAGGGCTGGCGGCGGATGACGCCGTCGGTGTCGGCCTCGTCGTCGAACTCCTGGATGGCCGAGCCCACCAGGTCGTACCCGGCCGCGATGAGCGGCAGCTGGGTGGCGAAGCGCTCGGGGACGGAGATGTCGTCGGCGTCCTGGCGGGCGACCACATCGTGGGCCGCCTCGGCCAGCCCGGCCTCCAGGGCGAGCGCCAGGCCCGCGTTGTCGGCCAGCTCGAGCACCCGCACCGGCACGGTCCCGCTCAACTCGCCCCGGCGCGCGCGGGCGAGCACGTCCTCCAGCTCGTCGGGCACGGGCCCGTCACGCACAATGAGGACCTCGTCGGGGCGCAGGGTCTGCTCGACGGTGACCGAGGCCAGGCTGCGGCGCAGGAAGTCGGCGCGGTCGCCCCGGTAGACCGGCAGCAGCACGCTGAACGGCGGGGCGGGCGCATCGGGGTCGATAGCGCCCGCCGGGTCTGCCGGCTCCGCCTCGGCGTCGTCCCCCGCCGCGGTCCGCCCCTGCGGCCCGGTGGCGCTCCGACGCCGGGTGCCGCCGCGGTCCCGCCCGGTGCCGTCGGCTCCTCTCGCGGCTCGGGCCGCGGCCTCGACGGCGGCGACGTCGGCCTGGACGGGCGTGCCCAGGAAGACCTCCGCGTTGCCGGCG
>ERZ773099.2799-NODE-2799-length-11740-cov-21.655285_pt1 | contig 11740 bp, 7 predicted proteins | sample MGYA00511120_ERZ773099 | MGnify/ENA primary metagenome ERZ773099 (study PRJEB29015, sample SAMEA2738012) | human oral metagenome | biome: human oral; feature: human-associated habitat; material: dental | place: China | collected 2104 ... | reverse complement strand
GACAACGAACACGATGAGGCCCGATTCATCGCCACCGAAATCGATGCATTGTTCGATATGGGTGTGGGCTATGGGGACATTGCCGTCATGTACCGCACCAATAACTCCTCCCGGGCCATCGAAGAAGTCTTCATCCGCACCGGCATCCCCTACAAGGTGGTGGGCGGCACCCGCTTCTACGAGCGCAAAGAAATCCGTGATCTCATCGCCTACCTGCGTGTTCTTGACAACCCCACCGATGAAATCTCCCTGCGGCGCATCATCAACACACCCCGCCGCGGCATCGGTGACCGCGCGATTGCCACCGTCAACCTGTACGCCGAAAACTTCGGCATGAGCTTCGCCGATGCGCTTGTCGACGCCGCCCACGGCAAAGTCACCGCCCTGGGAACCCGTGCCAAAAACGCCATTGCCGCATTCCTCGAACTCATGGACGGCCTCCGGGCAGACGCCGCCGAGGCCACCAACGCCATCACCGGCCTGCCCGACATCGGTGTGGTTGTGTCCCGCATCCTCGACGCCACCGGCTACAAAGCTGAACTGGAGGCCAGCACCGACCCCCAGGATGGTGCCCGACTCGACAACCTGAACGAACTCGTGTCCGTGGCCCGGGAATTCAGCTCCGAAGCCGCCAACCTCATGGCCTATGCCGCCATGGGTGCAGGAACTGGTACAGGCGTGGAAGGGAACGATCCGGCCGAGCCGATGGTGGGGGAGCCCCAGCCGGGATCCATCCACGCGTTTTTAGAAAAAGTCTCCCTCGTGGCCGACTCCGACCAGCTGCCCGATGACAGCACGAACGTGGTCACCCTCATGACCCTGCACACCGCCAAGGGGCTGGAATTTCCGGTGGTGTTTCTCATCGGCTGGGAGGATGGCCAGTTCCCACACCTGCGGGCCCTGGGGGATCCGCAGGAACTCGCCGAGGAACGCCGACTCGCCTATGTGGGCATCACCCGCGCCCGCGAAACCCTGTACCTCACCCGCGCCATGCTGCGCGCCTCCTGGGGTAATGCGGTGGCCAACCCGGCCTCCCGATTTTTAGAAGACATCCCCGAAAAACTCATGTATTGGCGGCGGGAAGAACCCGGTGCCGGCGGCTGGGACGATGACTGGGGCGCAAGCGGTTGGGGTGGCGGCAGCTTCGTCGGTGGTTATGGCGGCTACGGAGGATATGGTGGGGCTGGTGGGTATTCCGGCCGCAAGCCTGGTGGTTCATACCGGAAACCGAAAATCCCCCGCAGCTCCCGGTCGTCGACGCCGGCCGCCAACCTTCACCTGGAGGTCGGCGATAAAGTCAACCACGACAAATACGGTCTGGGCACCGTCCAAAGCGTCGACGGCTCCGGCCCCCACACCAGCGTCACCATTGATTTTGGTTCTGCTGGTACCGTGAAGCTCATGCTCATCGGTGGGGTGCCGCTCGAAAAACTGTAGCCGAATCAATCCTGCCGGTAGCTCAGCATCCGATTCGACCGGGTGGTGACATACCCTAAGGTGGCGGAAATTGCCGGCACCAACAAGCCCAGCACCACTATCAGATACCAGTGGGGACTAAAATTCTCCACGGATCCCAGGCTCAGCACCTCACCGTTGATGTCCCGCTCGCTGAAATCCGTTTGCAACAGCGCCACAATATGGCCCAGGATAATCGCTGGCCAGGTGCCCAAAATGGCGGTGATCGCCCCATGGTAGCCGCCGATCTGCCGCACCAGGCTCGTCGATGCTCCCAAGGCATACAACTGCTCGTTTTGGGCCCGTAATTGTGGGGCGGCCACGATGAGTACCAAACCCACAATCAGCAGGATCCCCACAAACAGCACCCACACATATATTGATTCATATGTTGAGTTTTCCACCGCAAGAACGTGAGCGTGATAATAGTGGTTGAAGGCATCGATCTGTTCGGTCATTTCCACCTGATCCGTCACCGTACCAGGCCGCTCCGTCATCACAACGTAACGATCAAACACCAGGTCGATGCCTAGTTTTTCTGCGGCCTGTGGGCTCACAACCCAGCCATGTAGCTGCTCCGGCAGGGCCGCCGTAAACGGCACTTCCTGCGTCTTCGTTTTTACCGGCCGCGATTCAGCTGTCACCTGATTCGGCGTGTCTTTCTCTACGCTAATCTTCCGCCGACCCGGTTCTGCAACGATAGCGGTGGTTCCCACGACCCCGCCGTCGTGAAGCACCTGGGTGGCCGAAGCCCGCTGCTCATCGGTGAGATTAAAGATCTGCAACACCTCGGGCCCGCCCACAACAATATCGGAGTCCTGCATCGCAAACGGGAGAAACAGGTGTGCGTCATCCATTCGCAAATACCGGCAATGCTTCGCCGCCTCGGGATCAGTATTCGCATCCTTGCCGTGATACGTATACGCCTTCGTTGTGGGCGACACCTGGCACTCATCCGCCAACGTCAATCGCATATGCGAGCCAGGCATTACCACCGGAAACTCCGTGGTTTTTCCTAGCCGGGCCGCAACCACATCGAACACCTCTCGTGACTGGTCCGAAGCGGCATGAGCCACCACATCCGCGTACGACGTGGTATTCATGGTAGGAGTCTCAAACGCCGATGCTGATCTTGCCCCCGAAATTCCCACCGCAAATGGGCTATAAATCTCCGATGAGAACTGTCGATCCTTATTGATCGTGTTCAGACTACCCAACTCCATAACGGTCAGGAAAAACACGCTGCCAATGATTGCCGCCACGATCGCCCCCGACCGTAACGCTTGTCGACGCACCTGCCGGCCTGCCAATTTCGCCCCCAATGGTTTACGAATCGCACCCGCCAGAAACACCAACGCAATAACGCTGGTAAACACCCCACCAGTTATTACAACCAGCAATAACAATGCAAGCACGGACCATATCAGGTCATATGTAGCCCCAGAGAACGTGTCGTGGTTCACGAAGCGGGTGATCGGATGCCCCAACCACTCCACCAGCAACACCACCAGCATCATCAACACTAACGCTGGGCCGGTCCACATCCAGCGCCGCCACCGCCGAATCCGATCCGGCTGCATACCGGCCACGCCCGCCATGATCTCCCCCTTGGCCGCAATGATTGCCGGAATAAACGCCGCAACCGTCGACCCCACAACCGCGATCGAAAACCCGATGGCTAACATGCCCGCATCCGTGATAAACGGCCATCCCGGATGCGCAATCTTCCAATGCCCCCAGCCCAGGATCGTGCCGAAAACAATACCGATGGTTGCCCCAATGGCCCCCGAAACCGTGCCGTATGCCATGACTGCCCACCGAATATGCCGACGGCTAGCCCCCTGGCTCCGCATTAACGCATACACTTTTGTTTGCCGAGACGTGGCCACCGCAAACACCGGGCTGATCGTCGCCAACATCAAACAGGCCAACAACAGGTAAAACGTCAACTCGACGATATATGAGGTAAGCTGCGCGATCATTGAATTATCCGTGCCGGGGGTTCGCATTGGATCTTGAGCGCTTTGAAATTCCGGATACCGGTCCGCCACCGGCACCGTTTCTGGATGGTTCCGAAACTTCTGGGTCGACACCACCAGACCCACCTTATTGAGCGCCTTCACGTCATCCCACGACAGATCATCCTTACCGCTAAAAACCCATGTCACGTGCGCATTATTGGGCACATCCGTGGCCGGCAAAAACGTGGGGGCAATCACATAGCTGCTGGAGTGAATATTATTTGGAATAATCTCCTTCACCGTTAACGTGGTGTCTGCCGCATTCAAGGTGATCCGGTCGTCCTCGCGGTTTGATGTGGCGGGATCGTTCGGTTTCCCCACGTCAGTGGCCCGAACCTTGTCCCCGATGCCCACCTTCAGCTGCTTCGCCGCCGATTCTGACAGCACCACGTCCCCCGGCTGAAGATCGGGGGAGCCTGGCAAGAGGTGCGCGCCGGGCAGCTGAGTAATGGTGCTCGACAGTGAATCAGTGGTCGCATCGGAGTGCAAGGCAACCGGCAGATCAACGAACATGCTGACGGTGAAGTTATTGCCCACGGCTTCGGCGATGCGATCTTGGGAGATGGTGGCGATAGGCCGTTCCGCGGTCGAATCTTCATTCGATTTTTCGCCTTGGTCCGCGACGCCACTGCGGGTCCCATTGGTGCACCGGTAGGCGGAGGCGTCAACGCTTTGCTGGCATTCGCTGCCGAAGAACTGGGCGGAATTCTGTTGGAATGTGATCCCATAGAATTGCGACTCCGATGTCGTGTCCCCAATGAGGAATGCCGCATAGGTGGCGGGCAGGGCAATAAGCAGAATGGCCGCCAGGGAACGCAGCGGGTGGTGTTTCACATCCCGGAGCGTGGGACGGATGGCTGCTTTGAGGGAGCTCATGACGATACCTCGCTATACTTCTCGGGTGGTGATGCGGCCGTCACGGACGTGGATGACCCGGTCCGCCCAGCCGGCAAATCGTGGTTCATGGGTGACCAGTAGGCCGGCCGCACCCTGGTCGATACGGTCCCGGAGGATGCCGATTACTTCATCACCGGTGGCGGTGTCGAGCGCCCCGGTGGGTTCGTCGGCGAGCAGGAGCCGGCGGGGCCCAATGAGTGCGCGGGCGATGGCGACGCGCTGGGCCTGGCCGCCGGAAATCTCCTCGGGAAACCGATCAAACATATCATCGAGTCCCACCTCGGCCAGGGCGGCATCGATGTCGTCCTTGAGCTTGGCGACGTTCGCACCGTCAAGCTCTAGCGGCAGGGCCACGTTTTCGCCAACGGTGAGAGTCGGCACCAGATTGAAGCGTTGGAAGACCACGCCGATATGTTGTCGGCGCAGCGCGGCGGCCCGCTTGTCGTTGAGTGTGGTGGCGGAAACGCCGTCGATGAGGACCTCACCAGCGGTGGGGCGTTGCAGTAATCCCGCAACATTGAGCAGGGTGGATTTACCGGAGCCGGAGGGGCCCATGATGGCCACGAGCTCGCCGGGCTGCACATGCATGCTCACGTGGTCGAGGGCGGTGACCGTGTGAGGCTCCCGGCCAAAAACGCAGGTGATGTCACGAAGTTCGAGCGGGTAGACCTCGGTGGGAGTGGTGTCGGGATTGGGGGAGGAAGTGGTCATGTTATTGTCCTTCCGGGGTGTCGGTGTGCGTGGGGGCGTCGAGGGCTTCCACCCGATCGAGCCAGCGGGCCTCGGCCTCAAGATCGTAGATGCGGCGTTCGATGGTGAGCCGGGCCGCGGTACGTTGCTGTGGCAGCTTACGATTTTGCCTATTGAGCTCTTTGAGCTGGGATAACACTGCCGACCGTTGGGTATCAAGCAGACTAATGAGATCCCAGTCTGGTCGGGTGGCGGCAATGGCTATCTTGGTCACCAGCTCATCCCGGTCGGTCATTGCCCGTATCACTGGCCGCTCCAGCCATTCGGTGAGCAATTCCTGGCCCGCGGAGGTTATCTCGTATTGTTCAACCTGGTGGCCGGATGGGTTACGAACAGTACCTGCGCGGGCAATGAAGTTATTGCGCTCCAAGCGGCTCAGGGTCTGCGATACCTGGCCGATGTTGAGCGTTTGGGTGCCCTCGGTGAGCGCGATGAACTGCTGTTGCAGGGCGCTCGCGGTCTGCGGTTTTTCGGCAAGTAATGCCAGTAGTGCGTATTTGATTGCCATGAATATGTTCCTAGCGTATTAGTTACTCGGTAACTTACCAAGTAACTTACCGAGTAACTAACGGAATGTAAACCGGGGGTAGTGCTGGGACGGTATTCAATCTTTTTGTCACCAACATGTGTGCTATTGTCACCCCCATTATGTTTTCAATAGCGTGTCAATAATCATGGTATGGGAAAAAGATTGAGGAAAAGTGAATCCGATACTCATATGAATCATGGTTTTTCATCATAAAAAGCACATGATTGATACATATCCGGTTTCGGTTATATTAACTTTTGGCTTAGTTTTAGAAAAGGTTTTCTGAATTCCCGCGGTGAAAATGAGGTAAAATCCCAGGTGGCGTGGTGTTGAAACTGGTCAGTATTCGAACAAATTTCGCACCACACCCGGGGTGACTGGTGGCCCGAAGAGTCCGGTGACGTTATGGCGTCGTCAAGCATAAACGACGTCACCAAGGGCGAATGGGCAAGCTGCTCGTATGTTGCCTGCTTGATGTCGATTTCTTGGGTAAGGTGGCGTTGAGGGGCGTGCCGGAAGGAGTTGAGGCGGCGTTAAGTTCTTTAAGGGTGTCGGTTATTAGCTCACATTAAACATATTCTTGTTTAGTAGCTCACGTAATAATCCGTGGTAAGGCGGGTAATAACGGGAAGTGGGGGTAGACAAAAGTCTACGAACCGAGTCTGTTTGAACAGTGGTGTATGACGGCGGAAGACGCAGGAAAAACGAAAAACCCACACGGGTGTTACCGCATGGGTGTTCCAGGAAGAAAACGAGGAGCTTTTCAGGCGCTACGAGAGGCTAATGCCATGCTCGTTGAACCAGGGCACCGGGTCGACGGCGGCATTGCCATCGGGGTGAATTTCAAAGTGTAGGTGCGGGCCGGTGGAGAAACCCCTGTTGCCCATGCCCGCAATCTTCTGACCGGCCTTGACGCGCTCGCCGACCTTAACGTCGAGGGTTTCCATGTGTCCATACACGCTCATGGAACCATCGTCATGCTTGATACGAATCCAGTTGCCGTAGCCGGAGGCGGGGCCGGAGTCGATCACTGTACCATCCATGACCGCCAGAATCGGGGTGCCTATAGCGTTCGCCAGGTCCACGCCCGCGTGCAGCGACCCCCAGCGCATGCCGTAACCAGAGGTCAAAATGCCATCGGTGGGCCGGGAAACACTAATCTTGGGCTTCCGGGCTTCCTCGTCGGCTTTAGCCAGGTCATTGGAGTATTGAACCGCTTTATTGAGTTGATCCTGCAGATTGCTGACCGGCTTAAATTCCGCGATATCAAGAATCTGCGGGGCGCCTTCCTCCGCATTGGGAGTGTCCTCGGCGGCTAAGCTGATCTCGGAAATCCCCGTGTCTGTGGTGTGGGCGATAGCCGCGCCCGTAGCGCCTGCGGTCGACACCACACCTGTTGCCGCGGCAACGAATGCCACGCGCCCTTTGATAGGGTTTGTCTGCTTGCGATGCTTGCCATTAATGAGCGGTCGCCTGGTCTGCATTGAGGCCTACTTCCCTTGGTTCAAAGCTTATCCATCGTAGTTACCGGACCGGTGTGTTAACACCCATCTCGTTTTTGTAACCATCTTGTTATCTTCCGAGAGGTAACACTAGCCGCTTCTCCGATATCAAGCAAGCCGTAGCAATATTTCTATTTATTTTAGTTTAGTTTCGCATTTGTTCTACCTATGGTGAAATGGGTGGCTACTAGGAATAACTTTAACTTTCCCAGATGGGGGTAGTGGAGGTAATCTTTTTCGTCACTATGTAACAAAATTGTGCATTTTAAAACCGAGTCATGCCACGGAAATCACAGCATTCTCGCTAAGGTGTGGAGAATGAGCAAAAAGTCGAGCCCAGGTGCAGGACCTACCCGACGCCCCCGTCGTACCGGCAGCCGAGTGGATGCCGCCGGCGTGGGGCTAGCCACCCGATCCGTAGGGTCGACCCGATCCGCTCGATCCACTCGCTTTGCGCGGCCGGCCCGACCCAGCTCCCGGCCGAACTCCCGATCGGATTCCGGGGTGCGGAAAACCACCACCCGGCACGTGGAACCGGAAATCGAACCCGCTATACCCACGCTACGCACCAGGATCCGCACCTATCTGCCGGTCGCCCTCCTGTCGAACGGGGTTGCGGTTGCCTTCCTCATCGCCCTGGGGATTGCCGGAATCATGCTGGTCAACGCCCCCATGGCGACCCTACCCGCGGTGGTTGCCCAAAGTTGGCTCGCCCTCAACGCCGCCCCCATCATCATCCAGGGGCACCACTTTGGCATCATGCCGCTGCTGCTCACCGCCATTATCGTGGCCCTGGTGGCCCATCGGGTGCGGCGCGCGGTCAAGGATCGAGTCAGCATCGCCGACCTTGGGGTTATCACCATGGTGGTGCTGGTTGTGCCCAGCCTGCTCACCCTGATCGCCACCGCCATGCTTTACGACGCCGCCAAGGTGTTTCCCGTCACGCCCCCAGATATAGCCATGGCCCTGGGGAAGACCCTGTTGGTGCACCTCATCGCCCTGGTGTTGGGTATGGGGGTGCGCCTGTGGAAGGCCCTGGCGAAACGGTTGAACATTGCCGAATCCCTCGTCGACCAGGCCGTCAGCTCCCTGTGGCTGGTGGGATATGCGCTTCTGGGGGCGGTGCTGGTTGGGATCGGGTCGCTGATCGTGCACGCGCAGCTCACCGGCGACATCATGAATACCTACACCACCTGGGGCAAAGTCGCGGTCGTCGCGGTAAGTCTCGGCTACCTGCCCAACGCCGCCATCGCCACCCTTGCAGTCACCGCCGGTTCCGAAGTGGCCATCGGTGCGGGCCTGATCTCGGTGTTCGGCGTCAACCTGGTGCCCCTGCCGCCCCTGCCTATGTTCGCGGCCGTGCCGCTTCAGGCGGACACCATGATGGCGCTGCTCCTGGCCGTGCCGGTTTGTACCACAGTGCTGGCCTTAATGAAGCGGGTTCCCCGGCTGATAGACGTGCCCGGTCTCGTGGTATTTGTCGCCCTCGACATTTTAGTACTCACCACCCTGACCTATGGGGAACTGGGGATATACGGTGAGGTAGGGCCGCGCATTCTACTGACCACCGGGCTGATGGCCTGCTGGGTGACGGTGGTGGGCCTCATCACTGCGATTGTGGGCAATTGGGTGCAGCGCCGCCTGGTGGCCGCCGCCGCGGCGGCGGAACGGGAAGCAGAACTTTTCGATGAGTTCAGCGCGCTTGCCATAAGCGAATCAGAGCTGGAGCCGCAAGCAGCGGAGTCGGCGGAACCGGAAGCCGAGGAGGCTCACGAGGAAGCCGAATCCGATGGTGATGCCGCAGCGGACTCCGATGGGGAAGCTGACGCGGGCCTAGAAGACGTGGACCCGGAAGACACAGATTCGGAAGACACGACCCCCGAGGACGCAGAAGAAGTGAAGCCGGATGGCGGCGCGGTAGCGGCTTCGAAAGGCACCGATGAAGACAGTTGGCCAGATGGTGCGTCGACGGCGGTCAAGGACGCTGCTGGCCCCGAAATATCAGCAGAAACAGAGACCGATGGCGAGTCAGACACAGATGCCGCGGCGGCTGGTGAGGTAGAACCGGGCGGTAAGAACCACTAAAGTAAGTGTTCGTGACACACACTCACCACACTGCATTGCGTATTGTTGTCTTGGCATCCGGGTCGGGGACCCTCTTGCAATCCATCCTGGATAACCAGGGGAAATATCAGGTTGTCGGGGTTGTTTCGGATGTGGAATGCCCCGCCCTGGATCGGGCCCGCCAGGCAGCCATCCCCGCAGAGTTGGTGGAGTTGGCCCGCGGCGCCGACCCGCAAGTTCGGGAGGAATGGAACGAACGCCTGGCGGAAGTCGTCGACAGGCTGCAACCGGATGTGGTGGTGTCTGCCGGATTCATGAAGATTCTGGGGGCACCATTTTTGTCGCGCTTTGGTGGACGAACCATCAACACGCACCCGGCGCTGCTGCCGGCGTTCCCGGGGGCGCATGCGGTGCGGGACGCATTGGCATACGGGGTGAAAGTCACAGGCTCTACCGTGCATTTCGTCGATGCCGGGGTGGATACGGGGCCGATTATTGCGCAGGAACCGGTGGCGATCATGCCCGGGGAAAGCGAATCCGACCTGCACGAACGTATTAAACAGGTTGAGCGCAAGCTTATTGTGAACGTTTTAAACTCCGCCACTGTTGCGGCGGATAATCAAGGAGAGGTTGATTTCGCCAATCATGAGTGATAGCAAAGATGCCGGTAATGGCGGCCAGAACGTGGGTCGAAAAACTATTCGCCGCGCATTAATTAGTGTTTACGATAAGACCGGGTTGGAGGATCTGGCCCGGGCGCTTTTCGACGCTAACGTGGAGATCGTTTCGACCGGCTCCACCGCCGCCCGCATTGCTGAGCTGGGCATTCCGGTGACCCCGGTGGACCAGCTCACGGGATTCCCCGAGTGCCTGGAGGGGCGAGTGAAAACTCTGCATCCGCACGTGCATGCCGGGATCCTCGCCGACACCCGCAAGCCGGATCATTGCGCACAATTGGCCGATTTGGGGGTGGCGCCATTCGAACTGGTGGTTGTGAACCTTTACCCCTTCTCCGAGACCGTGGCCTCCGGGGCGGACTTCGACGCCTGCGTGGAACAAATCGACATTGGCGGACCATCCATGGTGCGGGCCGCCGCCAAAAACCATCCCTCGGTGGCGGTCGTGGTCGACCCCGCCCGCTACGGGGATGTGGCCGCAGCACTGGCGGCCGGCGGTTTTACCCTAGCGGAACGAACCCACCTAGCGGTTGCGGCCTTCCAACACACCGCCGCCTACGATGTGGCCGTTGCAACCTGGTTGGGTGAGCAGCAGATCACACAGACTTTCGACGACAAGCCTGCCGGCTTCCCACAGTGGCGGGGCAACACATATGAATTGTCGCATGAATTGCGTTATGGGGAAAACCCCCACCAGGCCGCCGCCCTCTACGTGGGGCAGTCGGCAGCTGGCGCCGGGTTAGCCCAGGCCACACAATTGCACGGCAAGGAAATGAGCTACAACAACTACACCGACGCCGATGCCGCCTGGCGGGCTGCCTGGGATCATGATCGCCCCTGCGTCGCCATTATTAAACACGCCAACCCGTGCGGTATTGCGGTTTCCGAACAGTCCATTGCGGCCGCGCATCAGGCGGCCCACGCCTGCGACCCAGTTTCCGCCTACGGCGGGGTGATCGCCGCCAACCGGGAAGTGACCGTGGAGATGGCAAACCAGGTGGCAGGCATCTTCACCGAGGTCATCATCGCCCCCAGCTATGAGGAGGGGGCGGTGGCGGTGCTGTCGGCAAAGAAGAATCTTCGCGTATTGCAGGCCCCCCGGCCGGCCGAACAAAAATTTGAATCTCGGGAAATCTCTGGCGGCGTGCTGGTGCAGCAGCGCGACCTTTTGACCGCCGCCGGCGACAACCCGGACACCTGGAAGCTGGCGGCCGGGCCGGCCGCATCCCCGGAACTATTGCGGGAGCTGGAGTTTGCCTGGCGGGCTGTGCGGGCGGTCAAATCCAACGCGATTCTGCTCGCCAAGGATGGCGCCACCGTGGGCGTGGGTATGGGGCAGGTCAACCGGGTGGATGCAGCCAAACTGGCAGTGGAGCGCGCCAACACGCTCGCGGGCGATGAGCAGCGGGCCGTGGGATCCGTGGCCGCCTCGGATGCGTTTTTCCCATTCGCCGATGGGTTCGAAATCCTGGCAGCGGCGGGGGTGACGGCCGTGGTACAACCGGGCGGCTCCATCCGCGACGACGAGGTGATCGCGGCCGCGGAGAAAGCCGGAGTGACAATGTACCTGACCGGGGCGCGGCACTTCGCGCACTAACGACCCCGATACCCACCGGCTGTCGCGGCCGGCACCGATTGTGGTGACCGTGTGGGGTGCTGCTGCCGGTTTTTCGGCAGGTTTGTGGCCTGGCTTGGTGGCTGGGCCGGGAACCGGCCGGTGCCCAACAATACTGCCAGGAGCAGGCCTGGGAGGATCCAGCCGCTCCAGCCAAAAATCGTGAACTGGACCATGTCGGTGGGTTGGTCGCCGGTGAGCATCGGCACCGCAATGAGCACGGCGCTATT
>ERZ773099.2797-NODE-2797-length-11746-cov-12.829698_pt1 | contig 11746 bp, 9 predicted proteins | sample MGYA00511120_ERZ773099 | MGnify/ENA primary metagenome ERZ773099 (study PRJEB29015, sample SAMEA2738012) | human oral metagenome | biome: human oral; feature: human-associated habitat; material: dental | place: China | collected 2104 ... | reverse complement strand
GGCGGCCCGGGCGCGGGCGGCGCCGCGGGCGAGGAGCTCGGCGGGGGTGCGCGTGCCGTAGCGGGCCGGGTCGATGAGGACCAGGCCGCGGACGAGTCCGGGGCGCCGGGCGCCCACGACCATGGCGGTGGCCGCGCCCATGGAGTGGCCGATGAGCACCGGGGGCGGCGGCGCGCCCAGACCCAGGGCGGCCCGGCCGCGCCGCTCGACGTCGAGGTCCTCCAGGACGGCGACGACGTCGTCGACCAGGACCTGCCCGGCGCGTTCGAGCTCGGCGGGCGTCCAGCGCGGGGACAGGCCGTGTCCGCGGGCGTCCACGGCGACCACCCGGTAGCCCCGGGCGGCCCAGTGGTCGATGGCGTCGGCCTGGGAGAGGGCCGAGGAGGTGACCCCGTGCAGGAGCACCAGGGCGGGGGCGTCGTCGGGCCCGACGACGATGCGGGCGAGGTCGCTCACGGACGGCTCCTTGACTTCTGAATTCCCCTTCGGAACGTGTCGAGCATAGGCCCGCCCGGCGTCCACCGCCCGCGCACCACGGGGCGCCGCCGCGCGGATAGCCTTGGGGCCATGAGCCAGTACACGCAGACCTCGGGACCGCGTATGAACGTCGAGTCCTTCAACCTCGACCACACGCGGGTGGCCGCGCCCTTCGTGCGGGTCGCCGACCGCAAGCGCCTGCCGGGCGGCGACGAGCTGGTCAAGTACGACGTGCGCTTCTGCCAGCCCAACCGCGAGCACCTGGACATGCGGGCGGTGCACTCCATCGAGCACCTGACCGCCGAGCTCATGCGCAACCGCACCGACCGGCTCATCGACTTCGGGCCCATGGGCTGCCAGACCGGCTTCTACGCCCTGACCCTGGGGCTGGAGCCGGCCGAGTTCCTGCCGCTGCTGGAGGCGACCTTCCGCGACGTCCTGGAAGCCACCGCCGTGCCCGCCGCCAACGAGGTGCAGTGCGGCTGGGGCGCGAACCACTCCCTGGAGGCGGCGCAGGAGGCGGTGCGCGCCTTCCTCGCGGCGCGCTCGCAGTGGGAGGTCGTCATCCCTGAAACTCCGGCGGACTCCGGGGGCCCGGCGGCTCCGGGGACCGCCGCCGCGGCCCCCGCCGTCGAGCAGGATGCAGAAGCGTGACGCCCCTGGAGTCGGCCACCGACGACGTCATCGTCGTCCCGCAGAGCCCGATCCTGCTGCTGACCGTCCTCCTGCAGCCGGGGATGATGCTGCTGGCCTGGCTCGTGGGCAGCCTCACCCGCCGCATCCTGCGCCGCTGGGGCACCAGCCTGTCGTCCTCAGCGGCCACGCTCACGGCCCTGCTGGGCCTGTGGGGCGGGCTGGCGCTGGGGGCCTGGTTCCTCGAGGAGGACTACCTGTGGGCGCCGCGCCTGCTGGTGTGCGCCGTCGCCACCGCCGTCGGGGTCATTGTGCTGACCTCCGCCGTGGCCGCCTGGCTGCAGCACGAGCCCGAGCTCGAGCCGATCGCGGACGTCGCCCGCCGCGGCGAGTCCGAGCACCTGGAGTTCAAGTCCTCTGCACGCGTCAACCTGCGCACCGGCAAGCGCGACGACGCCATGGAGACCGTCGCCGCCAAGACGGTGGCGGCCTTCCTGAACTCCCGCGGCGGCACGCTGCTGCTCGGCGTCGATGACGGCGGCCGGCTCATCGGCCTGGGTCCGGACTACACGACCCTGCGTCACGAGAACGCCGACCGCTATGAGCTCTTCCTGCGCGACTTGTGGCGCGCTCGCCTGGGGGCGAATGCCGCGGTCCTGCCGCGTCTGGACTTCGCCCCCGCCGATGGCGGCGATGGCGCCGAGGTCTGCCGGGTCACCGTGCCGCCCTCGCCGGTGCCCGTCTACCTGTCAGGCCCCAAGGGCCGGGGCGGGCGAGAGCTGTGGGTGCGGGCGGGCAACTCCACCCAGCGCCTTGAGGTCGATGACGCCATTACCTACGTGGCCCAGCGCTGGCCGCACGCGGTGCGCCCCTCCTGGCGCAGCCGGATCGGCGCCTACCTGCTCTACCACCGCCGCCCGGCCGGGGCACCGGCCGATGGCGGCCAGACTCCCGGCGGCCTCATCGGCTAGGACGTGTCCTGCGGGTCATCGGAGCCAGAGCCGTACAGCAGGCCGAAGGCCGGTCCCGTCGAGATCGGTGAAGGGGCGGGCGGCGCACTGTGCTGACCGACGCGTCCCGTCAGGCGGCGCGCCCTGCCGAGCGCTTGACCGGGCCCCGCACGCACCCGGCAGTCCCATCGAGCGCCTTTGCGCTCAAAAAGGTGGCTCCTACGCACTTTTACGGTGCACGGCACCGTCGCGGGTTGCGAAGTTTGGCGTAATTCCGCGGTTCTGCAGCAGGCGGATATGAGACACGAACGTTAAAAGTGCGTAGGAGCCACCTTTTTCGACGCGGAAACACAGCCGGAAGCGCTCGAACGCACCTGTGCAGACGTCTGTGACGCCTCGGACCCCTCAGAGGGGCAACTGCGGGCCCCGCAGACGGGTGCGGAAGCGCACGTGGAGTCGTGGGCGCCTGCCGGCGGCCTGCCACGTTATCCACAGGGTGGCGCAAACCTTGTCACCGGCGGCCCCGCCGGTCGATGCTCGTTTCATGCGGTACACCGAGCGGCGGGACGCCATGCTGCGAGCGCTGGCAGCCGCGCATGGGGCGGCCAAACAACGATTCCTGGCCACCTCAGAACACTGCCGTCGCACTCTGGGCCGCATGGTGGCCGACGGAATCGTTGTCCGCCACCCGCAGCACGTCATCGCCCTGCCGGGAACGGACCGGCCCACCATCATCGCCCGGCGCCTGGGCGGTCTTATCGCCTGCGCGCACGCAATGGAGCACTACGGCATCGCCCTTCAGAAGAGCCCCGGAAGCCGGCTCCACATCATCGCCCCCTACGACCAGCACCCCGTAGACGGCATCGGGCGCGTCACCATCCACAGGAACGCCGACACTCCCATCGACCCGCTGGGCTCGCCGTTCGCCGACCAGGAGACCGCCATCCTCACCCTCATGCGCTGCGCATCGGAGCTGGACGCGCTCATCGCCTTGGACTGCGCCCTGCGCGGCGGCCTGGTCACCCGCACCCAGCTTCTCGCCAGACTGCGCGGACCGAGGAACGGCCCTATGCGCGCGCTGCTCGCCCGCGCCAACCCGAAGGCGCGCTCCATCCTGGAGACCATCGCCCGATACGAGCTGGAGGAGGCCGGCGCCCCGCCGGAGGTCGCCGTTGAGACGTCCATCGGCGAGCTCGACCTCGTTCTGGGACAACGTCTTGCGATTGAGACCGACGGTCACGCCTTCCACTCGTCCCTGGTCGACTGGACGCAGGACCGCCGCCGCGACCAGTGGCTCCTGCAGCACGGCATGACACCGCTTCGCCTGACCGCCCAGCAGGTCCTGGCGCACCGGACGGTGGAGATCGTCCGCCCCATTGCCGAGCGTCTCGGCTGCTGGCCCGGGAGCGCGACATGAGACTCACGCGCGCCTTCCTCTCGTCGAGATCGGTAGATCTCCGCACCGAGATCGGTTCACTTCCGGCTCGAGATCGGTTCAAGGCGCCCGCCCGGCCCGGCCGCACCGCCGGAACCAACCATCTAGACTTCGAGGGCCCACGGAAGCTCGTCCGCGAGCCCTCAGAAAGCGACTATTCGCCCTTACTTCTTGCGGCGGAGCCTCTCGCGCAGGGACTCGACGCGGTCCTCCCACTTCTGCTTGCGCTCCTGACGGCGCTCCTCGTGAAGCACCCGGGCGGCCTCCCGGTCGGCGGCGATGGCGGCGGCCTCGGCGGCCTCGAGCTCGCCGAGGACCTGGTCGGCCTCGAGCCGCAGGACCTGTCCGCCCAGCGGGGCGACGACGTCGTCGAGCACCTCGGTGGCGTACTCCTCGACCTCGGCGAGGATGGCGGTGGTGCCTGCGGGCAGCCGTCTGCTGAGCTCGCCGATGGCGGTCTCGGAGCGATCCACGCGGTCGGCGTCGGCGAAACCGCCGATCAGGGAGCCCGCACCCCATCCCAGCAGCATGCCCAGCGGGCCGCCCAGAATGCCGACGGCCATTCCGATCAGGCCCCCGCCGACGGTCGCGCCCCCGATCATGGCGTCCTCGCCCTCGGCCAGGCGCAGGCCGCCGTCGGCACCGCGCTCCCCGATGACGGCCGCGTTGATAGTGATCCGCCCCTCGGCGGCCGCTCCGCGCAGGACGCTCAGCGCCTTGTAGGCATTCGCGGATTCCTCGAAGGTGACGACGACGAAATTGTGTGCAGCCATAAAAATCCCATCATGTTCCTATTGCGTACTGACACCATTAGCGTAGGCGCGGCGGCTGACAGAAGACTGAGCATGCAAGCAGAAACACCAATGAATGCGCTCCGAGGCTTCGGAGCGGCCCGCGCCACATTCGGGCGGACCGGCTTTTTCCGACGTGCACGAGAAGTCCCGGTCACGTGGCGCCCGCCGGCCCCCGCGCGAGGACCGGCTGACGCGCCCGGCCCGGTAAACTCCGGGCGTGACCGAGCCGACCGACTCTCCCGCGTCCGCCGCCCCGGCCCCTCTCGCCCGCCGCCCGGCCGGCCCCCTGGCCGACGACGCCGCCCCGGTCCTGGTCCTGTGCCACGGCATCGGCGACTCGGCGGCCTGCTGGGTCGAGGCCGTCGAGCGCTGGACGGCGGCCGGCTACCGCGTCGTGGCGCTCGACGCCCGCGGCCACGGCGGCTCCCCGCGCTGGGACGACGCCGATCTCAGCTCCCAGGCGAGCGCCGGTACCCGCCTGGCCGCCGACCTGGAGACCGCCCTGGCCGACCTGCGCGCCCGCGGCCCGCGCCCCCCGGCCGGGGCCGCCGACACCGCCGCCAGGCCCCTGCCCCTGGCCGCCCCGCTCATTGTCGTCGGGCACTCCATGGGCGGGGTGACCGCCCTGGACGTCGCCGCCCGCAGGCCCGACCTCGTCGACGCCGTCGTCGCCGAGGACCCCGCCTTCGTCACCCCGGTCTGGCGCCGGATCCTGGCCCTGAGGGCCTCCGGCAAGGTACGGGAGATGAGGGAGGTCGCCGCCGACCCCGAGGCGCGCCTCGCCCAGGTGGCCGCCGACCACCCCACCTGGTCGCGCCGGGAGGTGCGCGCCTGCGTCGAGGCCTCCTGCACGGTGGACCTGCGCTTCATCGCCCTGGGCTGCGTGGGCCCGCCCACCCCCTGGCGAAGGATCGTGGACTCGCTGGCCGTTCCGGTTCTCATCGTCACCGGCACCGACAACGTGGTCCTGCGCGGCGACCACTACTTCGCCCTCACCCGCCGAGCGAACTCTCACGTGTCGACGGCGGTCATCGAGGGCGCGCCCCACAGCGTGCGGCGGACCGCCCCCGAGCAGTTCCACGCGGTCGTCGACCCGTGGATGGCCCTCCGCGCCGCCCGCTCGGCGTCTCGCGGCCCGGGCTCCCGGCGCGCGTGACCAGGGCGTCCCGGGCAAGCCGGACACGTCCCGGGCGTCCCGGACGCGGCCCGCCCGGGACGTCCGGACCCCCGCCGCCCCTCACGCGGCGGCGAGCTCGCGCCGCAGCGCGGCCAGGGACGTGGCCCGGCGCCGGCGCACCGCCAGCGTCATGACCAGGGTGCTCGCCGCCGCCCACAGGCACAGGACGACGGCCGCGGACCATCCGCCGCCCCCCGCCGTCCCCAGCATGATGCCGCCCAGGGCCGAATCGAGCACCGTGACCGGCAGAACGCCCGCCATCCCACCGGGAGCGTTCACCGACAGGACCCACGCCGCCTGAGCCACCAGGGCCAGGAGCGAGACGGCGCTGGTCCCGCGCGCGCCGAACGCGGCCATGAGGGCGGCGTGAAGCACTGTCATCGCCACCGCTCCCAGCAGGACCAGCCCGCCCACGGCCCACACGTTGCCGAACCGGGCACCCGCGAGCGCCAGCGCCCCGGTCAGCAGCGTCGCCTGCACCACGGCCAGCCCGAGGGCGGGCCTCAGCGAGGTGATGGCCAGTCGGGCTGGCGTCATGGCCGCCTCCACATGGCGCCGGCTCATGGTCCCCAGCCCCGAGACGACGACCAGCGCCCCGATCCACAGGGCCAGGCTCAGCGCCTGCGGACTCATGCGCGTGGCCGCCGCGGCGTCGGAGTCCGCGCGCGCACTCACGGACACGGGCTGGGCCAGCGAGTCGGCGAGCTCCTCGGCCTCCTGATCGCTGTAGGACGGCACGGCCCCGGACGCGGTGCTCAGCCCGTCGTTGAGGGCGCTGGCGCCGCTGGACACCCGGGAGGCCCCGGTGGCCGCGGAGGAGGCCGCGCCGGTCAGGGCCCCGGAGCCGGCCGAGACCTGCCGCAGGGAGGCGCACAGCTGCGCCGATCCCCCCATGGCCTCGCAGTTGGCCGCCAGCTGGTCGACCGCGCCCGTGTAGCTGTTGACGGCGCCGTTCAGGGTGCCGCTGGCCGCCGTGTCCCCGCTGGAGCCGATCCCGGCGGCGAGCTGCTCGGCACCCGAGGAGAGGGTCCCGGCCGTGGTGGAGGCCTGCCCGAGCCGATCGGACAGGGTGGTCAGCGAGGACAGGGAGCCGTTGAGGTAGGAGGTGGAGATGGTGGTTCCCAGCGAGTCGACGGCCGCGGAGACCGCCTCCTGGCTGACCGCGCCCGCGGCGGAGGCGGACGACTGGGAGGTCTCCACCTCGACGGCGGCCTGCTCCGGGGTGCCGCCGAGCGTGCTGGCGATGGCCTGGGAGAAGCCGGCCGGGATGGTGATGACCGCCTCGTAGGTCCCGTCGGTCAGGCCCTCGGCCGCCGTGTCCTGGGTGACCACGGAGTAGTCCAGGCGCTCGGTGGTGGCGCCGGTGGCGGACTTGGCGGTCAGGGCGGTGCCGGGGTCGGTGAGGCGGCCCACCAGGAGGCGGCCCGCGGGCAGCGTGCTCCCGTCGGGCGCGGTGGCCGGGGTGTCGAGATTGACGACGGCGGCGGGGATGGTCGCGGCCGAGGCCGCCGGGGTGGTCGCGGCGCGCACCACCACCAGGCCCACGAGCGCGGGCACGAGGGCGATGAGGACGGTCAGGATGAGGGAACGGCGTGTCATGCGATGGCCTCGCTCGTCTTGTCGGAGGTGTCGGAGGAACCGGGGAAGTCCGGGGAGCTCGGGCCGCCGGGGCCGGGGGCGGGAGCGGGACCGCGGCCGCGCTGGCCGGGGGCGCGCCGGGCGTGCGCGGCGCCGTCGGCGTCGACGTCGATGACGGCGTCGACAGCGACCTCGGGGCGCTCCTCGGCGGCGGCGGCGTCGGCGGTCACGACGACGGCCACGCCCCGGGAGGCCAGCTCGGCCACGCGCTTCCACCGCCTGTGCCCGGGATCGTCGACGACGACGATCCTCACGTGGGAGGGCACCGGGTCGTCGTAGGCGTGGATGGCGGTGGTGACGGACTGGATGGCGGCCGTGCCGTCGGGCAGGACGTGGTCGGCCACGGCGAGGACGCCGCCGGCCGGCTGCAGCCGCCCGCCGATGGCGGCGGCCAGGGCGCGCCGCGTCAGGGGCTCGGCGGTGCGCACGAGGGCGACCTGCCCGCCGCCCAGGGCGAGGGTGAGGCCGCGCAGGGCTGTGCCCTCGTCGTCGGCGAGCATGAGGTCCTGGGCGCGCAGGACGGCGGGGCCGTGCGCGGCGGTCCAGGCCTCGTGCTCCAGGGTGCGCTCCAGGCCCTCGCCCTCGACGTCGATGACGGGCAGCTGGTGCTCCAGGAACGGGGGCAGCCACCAGGCCCTCTCCCCCAGGGCCGCCATGAGGGCGGGGACGAGGGTCATGCGCACGACGAAGGCGTCAGCGAGGATGCCGACGGTCAGCCCCACGGCGATGGGCTTGATGTAGACGTTCTCGGTGTGGATGAAGGCCGCGAAGACGCCGGCCATAATGACGGCGGCGGCGCCCACCACCTTGGCGCTGCCTGCGAACCCGGCCTCGACGGCCTCAACGGCGGCCCTGCGGCGCATGGCGGGGTCAGTCGGGGTATCGGCGGAGCCTCCCAGCCCGCCGGCGGGGCGGCGCCGGATCCACTCCTCGCGCATTCGCGAGACGAGGAAGACCTCATAGTCCATGGCGAGCCCGAACAGGACGCCCATGACGATGACGGGCAGGAAGGAGATGACGGCCCCGACCTTGGAGACCTGGAGCAGGTCGGCGGCCCAGCCCCAGCCGAAGACGGCTCCGACGGCGCCCATGCCCGCCGCGAGCGAGAGCAGGTATCCCAGGGTGGCGGTCAGCGGCACCGCCACGGAGCGGAAGACCACCGTGAGCAGGACGAGGGACAGGCCCGCCACGACGATCCCGAAGGGCAGCAGAGAGGCGTTGAGGGACTCGGCGACGTCGATGGCGACGGCCGCCTGCCCGGTGACCATGACGTCGCTGATGCCGTAGTCGTGCTCGTAGCCGTCGGCGCGAGCGCGGATGTCGCGCACCAGGTCCATGGTGGCCGGGTCGGCCTGGGACCTCTCGGGGCGGATCTGGATGAAGGCGAGGGTGCCGTCCTGGTTGGGCGTGGCCAGGGCGACGGCGGAGACCCCGTCGAGGCCGGCAATGTCCTGGGAGAGCTCGGAGACGGTGCCGACCGGGTCGGTGGTGTTGGCGATGTCGGCAATGATGATAATGGGCGAGTTGTAGCCCTCGCCGTAGGCCTCGGCGATGGCGTCGTAGGTCTGGCGCTGCTGGGTGCCCTTGACGGCGAAGCCGTTGTCGGTCAGGGCCAGGCGCAGCCCGCTGACGGGGATGGCGGTGATCCCCAGGAGGAGGACGACGGCGCCGATGGTGAGCCAGGGCCGGCGGGTGACGGCGCGCACCCAGCGGGTGGCCGGGCCGGTCTTCACCGGCGTGCCCGGCTTCGCCGTCCTGGCTAATGCGGCCTCCCCGGACCCGTCGACCGCGCGCGCGGCGCTGCCGGAGCCCGCTGCGGCCCCGGTACCCGCGGAGCCTGCGGCGTGGCCCCTGAAGGCCTGGCGGCCCCGACGGCGGGAGCCGCGGGGCGCCAGCCGCTTCCCGATGAGGCCGATGAGGGCGGGCACGGCGGTCAGGGCCACCAGCACGGCCACGGCGACGACCGCCGCGGAGGCGATCCCCATGGTGGTCAGGAACCCGATCCCGGCCACGCTCAGGCCGCACAGGGCGACGACGACGGTGGTGCCGGCGAAGACGACGGCGCTCCCGGCCGTGGCCACGGCGCGCCCGGCGGCCTCGGCGGGGGCGACGCCGTCGGCGAGGTACTCCCGGGCCCGGGAGATGATGAACAGGGCGTAGTCGATGCCCACGGCCAGCCCGATCATAACGGCCAGCACCGGGGTGGTGGAGTTGATGTCGGTGGCGGCCGCGGCCAGGAGGATGCCGAGCATGCCGGTGCCGACCCCCAGGGAGGCCGCCACGAGCGGGGCGCCGGCGGCCAGGACGGAGCCGAAGGTCACCAGCAGGACGACGGCGGCGATGACGACGCCGACCAGCTCGGTGCCGGAGATGCCGATGCCCACCTTCTGGCCGATGTTGCCGCCGAGCTGGATGTCGACGGCGGGGTCGGCGGCGTGGGCCTGATCGGCCAGGTCCTCCAGGTCCCGGGCGACCTCGGCGGCCCGGGGGGTGTTGCCGGTCAGCACCGAGCCCACGGAGGTGTCGGCCTGGACCTGGACCAGGGCGTGGGCGCCGTCGGCCGACACGGTGGAGGACGTGCCTGTCTGCGCGTCCCCGAAGGGGGCAGAGACCATGGCGACGCCGTCGATGTCGGCGGCCCTGCTCGCGAAGGCGTTCACGGCGTCGGCGTGGCCGCCGATATCGCCGTCGGAGGCGGTGAAGAGGACCTGCTCGCTGGTTCCGGCCGCCTGCGGGAGACGCTCGTCAAGGACCTCCAGGCCCTTCATGGACTCGGTCCCGGAGATGGTGAAAGTGTCGGTCAGGCGCATGCCGACGGCGCTGACGGCGCCGCCGAGGATGGCGATGAGGAGGAGCCAGGCTGCCAGGACGCGCGGGGCGCGCCGGGCGCACCAGCGGCCCAGGGAGTGCAGATAGGCGGACACGGCGGTCCTTTCAGGGTTGGTGGTCGGCAAGTTCGATACAGGAATGTACTCGGTACATTTCTGTATCGAAACTTGGCGTCCTGTGATTCCCGGCACCCCGATGCCGGCGCGTCGCCGCGCCCCTGAGGTACGGTGATGCGCAGCATGAGCTCCCGCACCGCCCCGAAGAAGCCCGCCCGCGCCGCGGGCAAGCGCCCGCGCAAGCGGGAGAACACGCGCGCGCGCCTGGTCGAGGCTGCCGCGGACGTCATAGCGACCAAGGGCATCGCCGCCACCCGCATCGACGACGTCGTCGGCGAGGCGGGCTTCACCCGGGGGGCCTTCTACTCCAACTACTCCTCGCTGCAGGAGGTGCTCACCGAGGCGATCATCGCCCGCGCCAACGCGCTGATGGAGCGAGTCACGGCCGCCGTGGAGGCGATGGAGGCCCCGACCATGGAGTCGCTCATGGAGATGCTCGACTCCATACGTCCCGAGGCCCGCGCCATCCACCTGCTGACCAGCGAGTACACGCTCTACCGGCTGCGCCACCCCGACAGCCCCCAGATGGCGGCGGGCCGCGAGGAGCTGATCGCCCGGTTCTCCGAGATCATCGAGAAGGTGCTCGCGCGCATGGGGCGGCGCCCCGCGGTCTCCACGACGAGCCTGGCCGATGTCATCTGCCTGCTCTACCTGGACTCCGTCGTGAACCAGCCGGCCAGGTCGGCCGGCTCGGCAGCCGCCCCGCCCGCTCAGGTGCCGCCGTCGGACGCCGGCACCTCCACCTACGAGGTCATCGAGGCGGTTCTGCTCGGACTGAGCGAGCCGGTCGAGGCTCCCCCGGGCGTAGGCTCGCCGGCATGAGCTCTGCGAGTCCCGCCCGCCGCGTCGCCGCCGTCGTCTCCTGCGCCATGGCCGAGGAGGCCCGGCCCTTCCTGGACGCCCTGCCCGAGCGGGCCGACGCCGAGGCCGTCGCGCTGCTCGGGGGCGCCCGGGCCTGGTCCCTGCGGCTGCCGGGCGATGGCGGGCGCGAGCTGGTCCTGGTGCGCAGCGGTATCGGGCTGGTCGCGGCGGCCGGCGCGCTCGCCACGGTCCTGGCCCGGGTGGAGCCCGACGCCGTGGTCTCCGCGGGCACCACCGGGGGGCTGGGGCGGGCGGTCGAGGTCGGGGACGTGTGCGTCTCGGCCACCCTGGCCTACGCCGACGCCGACGCCACCGCCTTCGGCTACGCCTACGGCCAGACGCCCGGCCAGCCCGCCCTCTTCGAGGGGGACGCGGGGCTGCTCGCCCGCGCGGCCGAGGTCGGCCCGGCGGCCCTGGCGGGGGCGACGCCGTCGTCGGGCTCGGCGCGCCTGCGCACCGGGCAGATGCTCGCGGGGAGCTCCTTCGTCACGGCCGCGAACGTGGGGCGCACGCGCGAGGTCTTCCCCGAGGCCGTGAGCACGGACATGGAGTCGACGGCGCTGGCGCAGGTGGCCGCGGGCGCCGGCATCCCGTTCCTCTCCGTGCGCGGCGTGTCCGACCTGTGCGGGCCCGAGGCGGGGCAGGACTTCCACATCGGCGCCGACGAGGCCGCCGCCCGCAGCGCCGCCGTCGTGCTGGCGCTCCTGGGCTGAGGCGGGCCGGGTGGCGTGCGCAGTGCGGGCCGAGGCGGGCGGCGCGGCGCGGCCAACGTCAACGGAGCTTCGTCGCGTGAACGTACCTTTCTCCCATCCTTCTGGGGGTAGAGGTCAGAAGGA
>ERZ773099.2796-NODE-2796-length-11749-cov-4.938002_pt1 | contig 11749 bp, 10 predicted proteins | sample MGYA00511120_ERZ773099 | MGnify/ENA primary metagenome ERZ773099 (study PRJEB29015, sample SAMEA2738012) | human oral metagenome | biome: human oral; feature: human-associated habitat; material: dental | place: China | collected 2104 ... | reverse complement strand
TGATTTTGATAAAAGTAAAAATTTTATTGCTACTTTATTCATAGACCAGGCATATTTTGTATTAGCTAAAAAATCAACCTTAAGCAAAAATAAGGCTTGTGATAGAGAAGTTTTTGTTATACTAGAAGAATTAGGTCAATTACCTGTTATAAAAAATTTACCTAACATGGTTAGTATGTCTTTATCAAAAAGAATTAGATTTATTATAGTTATACAATCGTTAATACAACTTAAAGAATTGTATAAAGAAGGAGGCACAATTATAAAAAATAATTGTTCTAATACAATTTTTATCGCTACTAATGATATAGATACAGCTAAAGAAATCTCAGAAAGATGTGGAGATGAAACTATAATAAAGACAAGCAAGTCTGGAGATATGATGGATATTTCAAAAAAGGAAAGTTCTTCAGTAACAAGCAAAAGAATTATTTTACCACAAGACGTTTTACAAATTCCACAAAATGAAACAATCATATTAAGAACTCTAAAACGAACAGATTTAAAAGGGAAAAAAATAATTCCTTATCCAATTTTTAATCGAGGAGAAATGGAATTGAAACCACGTTTTGAGTATCTTAACGAATATTTTGATACAAATGTTGATATAAACTATGTTTTAGATAAACTATATAAAAATCAAGAAAAAGTTGATTTACGAGAATGCTCAATCAATATTAATTAAAAAGGGGAAAATTTATGAATTTAGTTATTTTATTAAGGGGTTTTACTGAAAGTGAAATAGCAGATTTGTTATATAAATATTTTGAATATTTGAATGAAAGAAGTTTCATCATTGATATATTCAGAACTATTGGTTTCTGGATTTTAAAGGGTTTGTATTATGTTACAAGTTTAGCTTATGAATTTTTTGACTCCATTGTTGGACTGAATTATTTTTTTAAATTTGATGCTATAAATCGAATTTATAGTAAAATTGCATTAGTTACAGGTTCAATAATAGTTTTGTACATTGTTATTGCTTCAATAAAATCCATTTTATCTATGAAACTTAATAAAGATATAATAAAAAACGCAATTATTTCAGCTGTTTTGATAGCTTCTTTACCTTTTGCTATGATAAAGGCTTCAGAATTAACTGTAGCTGGACTTAACCTTATCAAAAATTTTACTTCTAGTGATATTTCAAATAATCCTGAAGCTTGGAAACTTGAAGGATATAAAGAAAATTCACAAAAGAGTAAAGAAACTATAGTAGATAATGTTTTTAAAAATATGTTTATTGATATTAAAGAAAATTTAATTGATAAAGATTTTAAAGATATTAAAAAAATTGAGGGAAATAGCCTACGTATAGATGATTTAAAAAGAATTAAAATTAATTCTATGCTCTTAAAGGATAGAGTTCCTATTCATAAAGTATTAGAATACAGACTTGTAGGATATGATAAAGAAATTGAAAAAATAACTGAAAATGGAAGTCTAGTTCCAAGTTTTAGGGTTGAGGGATATTATCGTTGGAAATTTAATTTTATGTATGGTGTACTTTTTATGATTTTACTGCTAATAGTATTTTTAAAAAGTGGAATAACTATTTCTAAACTAATTTATGAGCTTGGATATAATAAAATTGTAGCTCCTTTAGTATTATCTACAGATGTAGAAACTGGAGAAAAAAGAAAGGTTATAATTCGCGAAATTGGTATTTGCTATATGACAATAGTTGTAACTTATATTTCTGTTCAAATATATTCACAATTTTTGATTTTTGTAAATTCTGTTGATTTTTCATTAAATTCAGTTCAAAAAATTTTTATTGTTGCAGGAGCTACTGCAGGTGTATTTAAAGGTTCAAGTTTAATAGAAAAAGCCTTTGGAATACAAAGTAGTCATAGTAGTACTAGCCTTAGTAGTTGGTTATATACTTTAAGTCATTTAAAAAATTTAACAAGTTCTCATAGTCAAAATAAAAGTAATCAAAATAATAGTTCTGAAAATAGTAACGAAAGAAATAATAATACAGGAACAAGTAGTGATAATACTAATGAACAATTTACAAATAAATTGGATCAAAACAAATCAAATTCAAATCAAGACTTGAATAATTACAGAAATGGAACGAATGAAAAAAATAACAACTCTAATAATTCTGATATATCAGATATAAATAATTATAGACCTAATGGAACTAACACTGAAGATATAAATAATTATAGAAATAGTGATTCTGGTAGAGAAAATTTTTCTGAAGATAGTAATATTTGGGAAAAAATAAAAGAAAATCGTTCTGAAGATTTCAAAAATGACTACTATAAAGATAAAGATATCGACAATAAAAATGATTTTTGGAATAACCTTAATAAAAAAAATTAGGAGAATAAATTATGTATAAAATAAATAAAAATATTGCTATAAAGCAAAAATTTACAAAATTTCTATATCTTGAAACTATTATATGGCTATTAGTATCTGTTGTAGTTTTATCAATAACTTCATTATTTTTAAAAAATTTAATTGATTCTTTGAAAGTAACTGCCATTGAATCAACATATCTTGACAGAATTCTATTAGTAATTCCGGGATAACTATTTTGTTCATGAAATATTGTATAAACCCCAAGTCTATGAGCTTTATATAAAACAGGACCCGTTACAAAACCTCCAGTTCCTATAACAACATCAGATTTAAATTCTTTCAATATTTTTTTCGCTTGAGATAATCCTTTAAGTAAAACAAAAATTGATTTAAAAAATTTCTTATTAATTTTTCTAGGAAGTCCCATAACTTCTATTGATTTATAATCAATATTTAAACTAGGAATTAATTCGCTTTCCATACTATTTTTAGAACCTATATATAATATATCTATATTTTTATCACGTCTTTTTAATTCTTCAATTATTGCAACGGCAGGATATATATGACCTCCTGTACCACCACCTGTTATTACAACTTTCATATTATCTCCCTTTTATATCATATCTTGCAATACTTAAAATAATCCCAATCATTATTGAAGTCATAACTAAGGAAGAGCCTCCATAACTTACAAAAGGTAAAGTTACTCCTGTAGGAGGAATGGTCCCCGTAGCAGTTCCTATATTAACTAATGTTTGCAATCCAATTGAGAATGTTATTCCCAGTATTACCATCTTTCCATATAAATTTTTAACATTTTTTGAAATCATAATTCCTAGATATGCCAAATATATATATACTCCAATAAAAAAAACAGATCCCATAAATCCAAATTCTTCTGCTATAGTTGCAAAAATAAAATCATTATGAGCTTCAGCTAAAGTATATTTTTGTCTTCCGTTTCCAAGGCCAACACCCCAAACAGAGCCATTTGTTATAGCAAAAAGTGATTTTATTAATTGCCAAGATTTTGAATCTCTATATTTTAACGGATTAATGAATGCTTGAATTCTACTAGTTCTACTATAACCTGAATTTAACATATATATAGCTCCAAAGCTAGCAATTGAAATTCCAAGTCCGGAAAACATTATTGCCTTCTTATCCATACCTGCAATTATATACATAGCAGTCAAAGTTCCAATTATTATCAATGTATTAGAAAGATCGGGTTGAATCATAACTGAAAAGGCAGAAACCCCAGCTATCATTAAATATTTAAAAAAAACATTTTTAAAAGTAAAATTCTTTTTATATTTATCAATAACATATGCCATCATCATTATAGAAGCAATTTTCATAAAGTCTGAAGGCATAAATGTCAAACCACCAATTCCAACCCATCTTCTAGCATTATAAATATTGATTCCCAATGGAGAATACACTAAAAATCCCAGCAAAAATGCAAATATAAAAAAATTTTTACTTTGTTTTCTAAATTTTAAAATATTTACATATGAAACTAAGAACATAAATATAATCGATAAGCCAACAAATATTATATGTTTTCTTATTATATCTATTTCATTTCCCTTTAGTCTATAGCTATATGGCCAACTTGTACTAAATACCATTACACTTCCAAAAAGAAGTAAAAACATAACAACTATGACCAATTTTTTAGCATATTTATCAAATTTAATCATTACAATTCATTTACCAACTTCTTAAATAAATTTCCTCTTTCTTCATAACTTTTGAACATATCCCAACTTGCAGAAGCTGGAGAAAGTAATACATTATCTCCACTTTCGGCAATTTCAAAAGATTTTTCAACAACTTCTCTATAATCATTAACTATTATATTATTATCAAATCCATTTTTCTTCGCAGTATCATAAAATTTGTACTTTGTATCTCCAACTAATATTATAGCTTTTACTTTCCCATTAAAACAATTAAATAAAGGGGTAAAATCAACGTGTTTGTCATACCCACCCAGTATTAATATAATAGGTTTTTCCAAAGCTTCAACAGCTTTTATAGTTGAATCTACATTTGTTCCTTTTGAATCGTTATAAAATTTTATACCATTTAATTCTCTAACAAACTCAATTCTGTGTTCAACACCAACAAAATTTTTACACGCAAAAATTATAGTATCTAAATCTATACCATAATTATAACAGATTGCAACAGAAATTAAAACATTTTGAGCATTGTGCTTTCCTAAAATCTTTAAATCACTCATAGAAAACAACTTTTTATCATTATGATAAAAATTATTTTCACTAAAATAAAAATCCGCATTTTTACTTATTAATGAAATTTTTGTAACATTCGTATTTTCTATACTTAATTTTCCTAAAATTTCATCATCTATATTTAAAATAAGATTGTCATCTTTATCCATATTTTTAAATAATTTTAATTTATCTTCAATATAATTTTCAAAACTTCCATGCCAGTCAATATGATCCGGAGTTATATTTCCAATAGATGCAATTAATGGTTTAAAATTCTTAATATTATGCAATTGGAAACTACTGACTTCTATAATATTGACAGTTTCATCATCTGAGATAAAAATTTCCCATAGCATTCCAATTCCTATATTTCCAACTACCTTTGATTTTATATTTGCAGTTTTAAAAATTTCTCCAACTAAACTTGTTGTAGTAGTTTTTCCATTAGTTCCAGTAATTGCAATTATTTTTCTTTTTGGAAATAGAGTATAAGCTAATTCCAAATCTGTATATATTGGAACTTTTTTATTTAAAAAATATTCAATTATTTCGTTAGATGGTTTAATTCCTGGACTTTTTACCACAAAATCAAAATCATAATCTTTATAATTTTTTATAAATTTATAATTAAAATTTTTTAATTCTTCAAAAACTCTTTGTAATTCTGATACTTCTTTATCATCATAACAATACACTTCAGCTTTTAAAGAAGAAAGAGTTTTAATAGTTGAAATTCCTGATAATCCTAATCCTATAACCAAAACTTTTTTATCTACTATTCCCATAAAATACTCCTATTAAATATTAAAAAACAAATAAACAGATATTATTGTCAATATCCCACTAATTACAGCAAAAGATGTTACAATTTGTGGCTCTTTATACCCTTTTAATTCATAATGATGATGGATAGGGCTCATCAAGAAAACTCTTTTTTTGTTCCTAGTTTTATAACTAATAACTTGAATAATAACAGATAACGCTTCTATAACATAAATTCCGCCAATAATTGGCAAGTAGAAAATCATTCCATTTAATATACATATTGTTGATATTGCGCCACCTAAAGCCATTGAACCGGTATCTCCCATAAATACTCTAGCAGGATATGAGTTAAACATAACAAAACCCATTAAACTTGCCATAAATACTAAAGAAAACACTCCAACACTTGGAAATCTTGAAGAACTTATTAGTCCAAGTCCTAAAAACACCGGAATTGATACTGAAGAAGAAAGCCCATCTAATCCATCAGTTAAATTTGTCGCATTTGCAGTTCCAATCATTACAAAAACTAATATTGGATAAATAAACCAACCAAAATTTACCGGACCTTTTACAAAAGGAATCAATTGGTATCTTAAATCTGTCCCTACAACTTTTTCTATAAAAATTATTACAATAATACTTATTATAAATTGAATAATTAATTTTTGAATTTCTGTAAGTCCTAAAGATCTTTTCATAACGAGTTTAAAAAAGTCATCCAAAAAACCAATAAGTGTAAAGCCTAACATTCCGATTAATACAGCAAATACTTCTCTAGAAAAATTACCTAAGAAAAATGTTGTAAGTATTATGGCAATTACAAAAAACACTCCCCCCATAGTTGGTGTTCCGGCTTTAGATAGATGACTTTGAGGACCATCATCTCTTATATTTTGACCAAGTTTAAATTTTCTTAGATATGGAATTGAAATTTTTGCTATAATAATTGTTAGAAAAAAACTAAGCAAAATGCTCCAAATTGTAAATCTTGATATACTCATTTTATCATCTCCTAAATTAATCTTCAAATGTTAGAACTATTTCTTCATCTTTTGAAATATAACTTCCTATTTGTTTGTTTGAAGATACAAATTTTCCTTTACCACCGGAAGTTTTATATTTATACCCCATCTTATTTACTACATCCATAGCTTGTTGATAAGACATATTTGAAAAATCAACAACCAATAATTTTTCATTTTCATCATCAGATACAGTCAAATTAACTGTGCTTCCTTCAACTAATCTCTTATCAGGTTCTTCGCTTTGTTTAGTAACAACAGATTTTGAAGAACCGGAACCTTCTATACTATAATTTAAATATTGTCCTTTTAAAAGTTCTGTTGCATATTCCAAAGTAAGACCTCTAACATCCGGAACTTTTGTCTTTCTTACTATGCCATTTTCATCATTACTATTTGTAATTTGTTTGTAATCAACTATTTCTTCAGCAAGTTTTTTTGCTAGTGGAGAACAAACACTTGTACCTCCTACATTCACTTTTGGTTCATCAAAAACAATCAAAATACTATATTTTGGGTTTTCGATAGGAAATGCAATATATAGTGAAGCAACCGTCTTTTGATCGTCATATTTACCATTTACCGCTTTAATTGTAGTTCCTGACTTTCCCCCAATTCTAACTTTATTAGAATAGACTTTATTAACAATACCATCAGTTACACCATGTTCCATTAAAACTCTCATCTTATCACTTGTTTCTTTTGAAATAATTTGATTTTTAACTATGGCTTCATTATCTTTTATTTTAATTTTTCCTTCAGAATCTTTCTCAACATTATTAATACTAATTTGTGGTTCTAATAAATATCCTCCATTTACAACAGCATTTGCCGCAGTAATCATCTGAATAGGAGTAACAGAAATACCATGTCCATAGCTCATAGTTGCAAGTTCTGCAGCGCCTATATCTGATAATGATTTAGGTGTCTGTCCAACAGACTCTCCCGGTAAATTAATTCCTGTTTTTTTACCAAAACCAAATCCATTTATATATCTATAAAATTTTTCTTTTCCTAAATGTCTAACCATTTGTACAAAAGCAGGGTTACAACTGTTATCTAGTGCCTCAGTAAAAGTCTCTTTTCCATGTGGGTTTTGCCAGTTAAAACATCTAAGTGTAATTCCGGGAATATCTTTAATAAACCCATTACAATTAAAAGTAGAATCTAAAGTATCTGTATTTTCTTCTAATGATGAAGACGCTGTTATAAGTTTAAATACAGATCCCGGTTCATAAGTATCACTCACCGCAGGATTTCTCCACATAGAAAATATTCTTTCTAATCTTTCTTTTTCTTCTAAACTATCAAATTCTTTAACTATATCTTCATCAAGAGGAACTGTAGGATTATTTGTATCATATTTCGGAAAACTATCCATAGCTACAATATCTCCATTTGTTACATCTGAGACGATAACTGTCATTTTAACTGGTTTTTCTTTTTCAAAATATTGTTGTCCATATTCTGAAACATACTTTTGAATTGTACTATCTATAGTTAGATATAAATCTTTTCCATCTTTTGCTTCAATAACATCTTCTACAGACTTATTTAAATTTTCTCTTATAACCCTTTTAGATCCATTTGTTCCGGAAAGAGTTTCATTAAGTGAATTTTCAACTCCACTTTGACCTCCATTTTCACTTGTATGACCAAGTACAAAAGGAGCTAAAGTCCCATCAATATAATTTCTACTCTGTTCTATTTCAATACTAATTATGGAAGAATTTATTTCTTTAATTTCTTTTGCCAATTCAGGACTTATACTTTTTTTTATTCTAAAGTTAGTACCTCTTTCCGCTCTGTCAAATATTTTTTTCTTATCAATCTCAAGAACTGAAAAAATTTCATCTAATTTTTTCTCTTCCGCTTCTCTAGCTTTTTGAGTATAAAGTTTAAATTTATCATATTCTAATACTGAAAAATACACCTCTTTATTATTAGTTACACTAACAATAAGAGAATTTTTAGACTTAACAGTTGCATTCTGTTCTTCAGTAATATCTTTCTTTATCAACAAATTATTATATTGATCTGCTTTTTCAAATATTTCTTCTTTATTCAACTGTAATATATCAAAGATTTTATCTAATTTCTTTGTTTCTGCCTCTTTAAGTTTCGCATTAGATTTTTTATAACGATTATAATCAAAAGTAGAAAAATATCCATTATATACACTTATACTCTTTGCCAATGTATTTCCGTTTCTATCAAAAATCGAACCTCTTTTAGCTTCAAGTGAAGTATAACTTACTGAATCTTTAAATTGTTCAATACTATATTTATTATTTGAATATAATTGTAGATATGCCAATTTAAAAATTATAGTGCTAAAAATTATTATAAAAACAAAAAATAAAACAGCCGAACGAGAAGAGACTGTTTTATTTTTAATACTATATTTCTTGTTTTTCATTTAAACTCCCCTGTCTAAGTTTAATAAATTAATCAATCTTATCCAAATATTTAACTTGTTCCTTCTTAGGAAAATCCATATTGTAATTAAGTCTTGCGAGCTTTGCAATCCTATCTACAGATTTATAAGGCTCAAGTTTCATATTATAATCATCTCTTTCAGTTTCTAACGAGCGAATTTCAGAGTTTAGTGTATTTATTATTCTATTTTGTTGAGCAATATTTAGATATCCATATAAAATTACTACACTAAAAACTAATGTAATAAAAGTGAATATAAAAAGTGTAATATTTTTATATAAACTGGATTCTCTGGTAATTCCGTAGGCTTTAGTGTTTTGTTCTGAAATTCTCTCGCCTGAAACATTAATATATTTTACTTGAGCCGTGCTCATATAAATCATCCTCCTAAATTTTTGAACAAATCCTCAATTTCGAACTTTTCGATCTTGAATTTTCATTCATCTCTTCTTCGGAAGGTATTATTGGTTTTTTTGTTAGAATTTTTATTTTTGGTTTATTATTACAAACACAAACATATAATTCTTTAGGACAAATACAACCCCTTGCTAATTCTTTAAAAGAATCCTTAACAATCCTATCTTCCAAAGAATGAAAAGTAATAATACATAATCTACCATCTTTATTTAGTCTATCTACAATGTCAGGAATAACTTTTTTAATAACTTCAAGTTCTCTATTAACCTCAATCCTTATAGCTTGGAACACTCTTTTTGCAGGATGTCCACCTTTTGCTCTAACAGATTTTGGAATAGCCCTTTCAATAATATCAACTAATTCGAAAGTAGTTTCTATTAACTTTTCTTTTCTATAATTAACTATAAATTCTACAATTCTCTTTGCCCATTTTTCTTCACCGTAGTTATAAAAAATATATTCCAAATCTTCAGAATTGTAATAATTTACAACATCAAATGCACTTTTTTTAAGATCTCTGTCCATTCTCATATCCAATGGAGCATCAATCATATATGAAAAACCTCTCTGTCCGTTATCTATTTGATAGGAAGAAACTCCAATATCCAACAAAACACCATCAACTTTGTCTATATTGAAATAATCCAAAATTTCTTTAAAATTTTCAAAATTACTTTTATAAAACAAAACATTCTCTGATATTTTTAAAAGTCTTTCCTTTGCAACTGACAAAGCTTCCTCATCCTGGTCAACACAAATTAGTTTTCCGTTTTTTATTCTTTTTAATATCTCTGTTGAATGACCTGCACCACCAACAGTCAAATCTACATAAATGCCGTCAGGTTTTATATCTAAACCATCTATTACTTCATCTAACATTATCGGTATATGATTAAATTCCATAAATTATTTCCTTAAAAATCAAGACCGTCAAATCTTTCTGACATAATAGCATCATCGCTGTATTCAGCTTCACTATATTCATCCCATTTTTCTTTAGACCAAATTTCAATTCTATCTGAAACTCCGATAATCATTACATCTCTTTCAATACCTGCAAATTCACGCAAGTTTTTGTTTACTACAAATCTTCCTTGTTTATCTAAATCTGTATTCATCGCACAACTACAAAAGAATCTCGTTATTGAACGTACATCTTTTTTGCTTAAGCCCTTTGAATTTAGTTGTTCTGTAAATTCTATCCACTTTTGTTCAGTAAAAACAAATAAACAACCTTCAAGGCCACGAGTAACTATAAAATTAGCTCCCAGTTCATTTCTAAATTTTGATGGCATAATTAATCTGCCTTTATCATCTAAAGTATGTGGAAAATCTCCTAAAAACAATGCCATCACCCCCTAAAAACTAACTCCATTTTACTCCATATTATACCACATTTTCTATTACACTTATATTTTATACTATTTTTTCATATTTTGCAACCCTTTTTAGCAAAAATTATTTAAAAAATAAAAATACTTTTTTAATTTAAAATATCTATTTTTCAACATTATATACTAAAAATATAAAATAGTGGAGGAAAAAACCTAAATTTTTAAAAAATTATTATTCTTTATATTTTCACAACAAAAAAACTACATAGAATAAATCCATGTAGTTATAGTTTTTTATAATATTAAATTGTTAAATATCTTTCCCATATTTTCTATTCAAGAAGAATAATATGCTTCCCACAATTACTCCAAGAAGAGATAAAACTTGTGAAACCCTAAAACCTAAGAACATAAGGCTGTCAGTTCTCAATCCTTCTACGAAAAATCTTACAACTCCATATAGAATTGCATAAAAGAGTAAAACCTCTCCCTTTTTCTTTTGATATTTTCTTATATAAACCATCAAAAAAATAAAAATTAAAAAATTTCCAATTGATTCATATAAAAATGTTGGATGATATTTTTTTCCGTCTATTATAACTGCCCAAGGTAAATTAGTTTCAGTTCCGTGAGCCTCTTGATTTATAAAATTTCCCCATCTTCCTATTGCTTGACCAAGAATTAGTCCCGGTGCACAAACATCAGCTAAATCTCTAAAATTAATTTTTCTATATTTACCGAAAAAATAAACCACTATAATAGCTGCAATTACAGCTCCATATATCGCAAGTCCACCTTCTCTAATATTTATCATAGATAAAAAGTTGCCTTTGTAATTTTCCCATTCAAATACTACATAATATATTCTAGCTCCTATTACACTTATAGGTAATGCAAAAAGCAAAAGATTTGAAATCTCATCTTCTTTTATATTTCTAAGTTTAGAATTTTTTGTTGCAACAAAAAGACCTGCCATTATTCCAAAGCAAATAATAATTGCATACCACATTATGTCTATTCCGAATAGAGAAAAAGCTACTCTATCAATTTTTACTTCCATATTTCCTCCTAATTGTACTCACAGTCTTTAAATTTAAGAAAAATGTAAACTAAAAAAATACCAATAGTAGATAATACTAGTACATTTAAAAACAACATAAAGAAAAATTCTTCAGGTAAAATTCTTATCATTAAATCTGTTTCA
>ERZ773099.2793-NODE-2793-length-11755-cov-19.916325_pt1 | contig 11755 bp, 13 predicted proteins | sample MGYA00511120_ERZ773099 | MGnify/ENA primary metagenome ERZ773099 (study PRJEB29015, sample SAMEA2738012) | human oral metagenome | biome: human oral; feature: human-associated habitat; material: dental | place: China | collected 2104 ... | reverse complement strand
GAAACTGCATATCATATCCTCCCAATGAACACATTTCCTATATTACGATCACATTTCTACTCAGAAGCTGCCTCATCCCGCTTCCACATCTGCGCGTATTGCACTTCCTGAAGCCGCAGATCCACGTCAAATACGCGCACGGGATAGTTGGACTGATTCTCACGCAGGATCTTCTCCAAGTTCCGGGCAAACTCTTCCTCCGTGACAACGAGCTTTTTCGCGCGAAACACAGCCTCCTTCGCGTGACGGTATGCAGGATCCTCAATAAAACGCCGCAGTTCCGCAAGAAATGCGTTCATATTTGTATACTCGATGCCGAGATCCTCCTCCGGTAACCGTTGCGGATGTTTTTTCCGATGACCTCACGCAACTGCTCCGCCTATGCAAGAAAATCCTTCAGCTTTTGATGGAGCTGTTCCGACAGCGCGGGGATTTCGACCTTCTGCTAATAGGAGTCCCCTGCGGGGATCATTTCAAAATCCTCACGCAGGAATTTGACCAGCTCCTGCGGATCGGCATCCTGCAAATAGGTGCCTGTTTGGATGATCTGCTCTACCTCTGCATAGTAGTCACGAGTTATTTTCGTATAGGGGAGGGTCTCGTCATTTCGCCCCCCTATATGCCACCGACATAAAGCGGCTAACTCCGGGTGACTCTCTGCAATGATCGCAAGGGTCGCACAGTTGTCCACCCACATGCGCTCCTTCCACTCCGGGGATGGCACGTTCGTTAGTCCGGTCTTGCATTCATACCATATAAAATTATGATTCCAAAATCCCGGGACAATGTCATCGGCAATCATGAGGACGTATACCATATCTTCCAGATAGATAACATGTCCGCAGATAATCTTTGAATAGGCAACCATGAGCTCCCGTTCTCCCATGAATGCCGCTCCCGTCGCGTAGTCCTGACACACGAGATACGCCTCTTTGATTGCCGCTACATTTCGCTCCAAATGGGGTCGCAGCTGATATGGCTGCATACCATTGTAGATATGGAACTGTTCACCATCTTTGCTGTAGTAACAGGAGCGTCCAAACGCGACCCGACAGCCCTCACGCTCCATAAAGTGAAGCATATTGGCAAGAGCCATATCATTGTAAAAATAGTCACCTGGCGAAAGGAGCTTTACATAACGCCCCTCCGCAACAGAATAGGCATGTAGCACATTGCGAACAACTCCCTTGTTTTTTGCGCTGCGTATGATGGAATAGTCCTGAACCTGATGCTCTTCCAGCCACGCTTCAACCACATCCTGCCGAAACCCCGGTGTCCCATCGTCCGCGATGATAATCTCGTATACGCATCCACATTGCCGTACAACAGACGTAAGCGTTGTAAAAAGTTTTCCGTAATCCGAACGATAGGTGGGAATACAGACAGAAACATCATATTTTGACATGTACGGAACACCTCTTAAAATATCCGGCAATTCAAATCTTCATACACTTTAATATCTGTATACTCGTAGAGATCAATGCCCATACGGCTAAGTGCACGCAGCTTTTGACAAAGATTTTACAACAGCGCAGGAATGACACTCTGCCGTTCATCGGAGATATCCGCGAGAAACGCTTTGACATCTGCCCGCAGGAGATGGATATGCTGACGGATCTTTGCCTCCGGCCAATTCCACCATCCAGTCTGCATGAGGGCGGCAATCGTCTCCGCGTCGAAGCGAAATCCTATAATCTGTGCGGGATTCCCTGCCACGACGGCATAGGGTGGGACATTCTCTGTGACGACGCTGCCCGTACGAACAAGAGTACCGTCGCCGATGTGAACACCGCCCATGATGATCACATTGGATTCGATGCGCACATCACTGCCGATGATGATCTGGTGCGCACCTTCTTCCCCCAACTCCGTCTCAAAGTCATAATTTGCCGTGCACAGGGATGTATTCGCATGAAAGGAAAAGGTCACATTGTAGGAGAGTGATGAATAGCGTCCAATCAGGACATGAACGTCCGCCCCATCGGTCATAAAGCTCGCGTGAAGAACGTATGAACTGGCACCGGCGGTCAGCACAATTCGCCCGTTTTCATTCTTCACCATGCGCGTCTGCGGAGCTTTATCTTCCAATACAACGTGAAAATTCATTGTCCCTCTCCCAACCATGATTTGTTCACCCGCTCAGGCAAATGATACCTCTTGATGAACGAGTTTTTCTAGTTCGCTCAGATCGACATCTACCAGATAGGAATGTTCTACCCGAAAGCGCTCCACCGCGCCATAGTAATTCCGCACAATCTTACTGTATGGCGAATCCTCAACGCGTCCGCCGATATGCCATGCCACTGTGTCCTGCCATTCCCTGTGGTGCTTTGCAATCCCACGCAGGATCGCATAATTGTCACGCGTAATCCGCTCATTCCACGTGGTTGACCCTCCACTCGAAATCCCGCTGTCACACTCATACCAGACAAAATTGTGATCCCAAAACCCAGGACAAATATCATCCGCAATCATGGCAATGTGCGCTCCATCCTCCGTGTAGATGACCGCTCCAACCATGTCCCTCAGGTATGACGTCATCAAATGACGCTCCTCCATAAAGGCAGCACCGACAATATAGTCCTGACAGACGAGATATGCCTCCTTGATCGCGGCAACATTCTGTTCCTTGTAGGGAGCCAGCTGAAATGGATTCATGCGGTCAACGATCATATATTTACCATCGCGCTCGTAATAGTGGCAGGAACGCCCAAAGGCAGTTCGATAGCCATGCTCCTCCATAAAGTGCATCATATCCGCCAGCACATGGTCGCTGTATAGATAGTCTCCCGGCGATATCGCCTTGACATAGCGACCGCGTGCGCGGAGGAACAGATCCATATAGTTTCTGACTGTCCCCCGATTTTCCGTACTGGATTGGATTTGATAGTCCTTGAACCCCTGCTGCAAAAGCCACCATTCGACACGCAGCGCATCAAAATTCTCTGATCCGTCGTCTCCCACAAGAATCTCAAGCGAACAGCCCTGCTGGCGAATGACCGAGGTCAGCGTCGTAAAGAGTTTCTGCTCATCCGGACGATAGGTTGCAACACAGACGCTGACATCATAGTCCTTCGCATTCGGCTGCCAATCTCTGGCATATACAACCTTCGCGCCAACTACACCTGCAAGTGCTGCACAGCGGGCGGAAATCTCTTCTTTCGTCGTAAGAAGCACATCCCCCTGCTGCAAAGCATTGGACAGAATCGTATCTGCATACGCACAGGCAAGCACAAGCGGCGCGTCTGTACCAAGCGCCGCAAGCAGCGTACCGATCTCCCCGATCTGAGCGTCTGCGCCGTCCTCCTCCGTCAGGAGAACGAGTGCTGTCGGATCATCTGCAGAGTAAGCGCGGAGATAGGCACGAACGACATTGCGCCAAAGCCCTTCATCCGATGAAAAATCTGGCACAAAATAATAGAAACGAAAGCCCTGTGCTCTGTACTGTGCAATCTGACCAATTATCTTCCCTTCTTCATGGGCAACATCCGCGATATGCGTCGCTTCTTCGTCCCTTATCAACTGCATATCCAAGTCCTCTTCCTTGCTCCCATACGATATGTCGGAAAATCCGCCGTTTTGCTAAATACTTTATCCTGCATCAAAACCTTGGAAACCTCTCGCGCAACAAAGGCAGGAGGAAAAAAGCGATGACAGAGTTCACAATGCCCTCCATCAAAAGTCCGGGCGCGGAGGCTAGTGCCGCAGAGAAGCTTGCATAGAGCAGAGCGCCCGCGAGTGTGTAAGCGACCGCCATCCAGAGGCTCGATAGGAAAAGCGCTGCGATGATGCTGATGCGGGGTGCAAGCGCAGCTCCCCGCCGTCCAATGCGGCAGACAATCTCCGCCATCACGAATTTGATGATGAGTGTCGGCACAACCCAGAGTGCAAACCCGCCGAGAAGATCGGCAAGCGCCGAGCCAATGCACGCAGCAAGAAGGGCACTGCGGCGCGGCACAAGAAGGGCAAGCAAGAAGATCACCGCATCCCCGAGATGGGCATAGCCCAATGGAATTGGGATATGTGGCAGATACGTCGCCACAAAGACAAGCGCTGTCATGAGGGCGGTGAAGACAAGCTCCTGCGTGGTAAATGAAGTTTTTTCAATGTTCTGATGTGGCATTTTCTCCTCCAAATCTATTCCTAATGGTTGATACATCCTTAAGGACAACTTCCGCATGCACCAGTTTTTCAAGTTCTCCCGGATCAATATTTTGCAGATAAGAGCCGGCGTCTAACATACGCTGTGCTTCCGCATAGTAGGCTTCTCTTTTTCTCGTATATGCGTCATAATCACGAGTTTTGCCATCAGCCGAAGCAAAAACAAAATCCAAAATATCGCTGTGCCGCTCTTCGATGATGGCAAGTGTGACTTTGCTGTCATGTAAAAGACGCGCGCGCCACTTCTCTGACGAATCATTCGATATGCCGGCACTGTAATCATACCATATTAAATTCGCATCCCAGAACCCAAGCCGAATATCATCAGCGACCATGATGGGATAAATCGCATCCTCTGTATAGATAATGCGGTCAAGTATAACCTCTGTATACGCAGCCAGCAGGTGACGCTCTCCCATAAACGCAGCGCCAACCGCATAGTCCTGATAAACGAGATAGGACGTCTTAGCCGCAGCATAATCTTCCTCCTGATACGGTCTCAGATGAAACGGGTTCATGCGGTTGACGAGATAGTATTTATCATCACGTCTTATGTAATAGCACGCTCGTCCAAACGCTATTTTATAGTTCTTCTTCTCCATGAAGTGCAGCATATCCGCCAGAACATGCTTACTGTAAAGATAATCCCCCGGCGAGATCAGTTTGACATAACGTCCCTGCGCCGCACGCAGAACATTGATTACATTATGCACAGTTCCTCTGTTCTCGGAACTTCGTACCAATGTGTAATCCGTAAATCCGTGATGGAAAAGCCACTGCTCGATTTCCTTTTGCGGAAATGCCGGCGTCCCATCATCTCCGATCACGATTTCATAGCTGCAGCCGTCCTGCTGAATCAAGGAAGTCAGCGTAGTAAACAACTGCTCGACATCCGGCCGATATGTCAGAACACAGACGCTGATATCATATTTGCTATCAGATGTCACATGAATTTCCATTTTGGATCTCTCCCAATTCCTTCCTAATTTCCTTCTATACAATATCACACGGCATCCCAAATTTCAATGCAGATACAAAAACGATCTTTCCTCATCATGCAAGTGATAAGGAAAGATCGTTATTTTAGTCGCATTACGACAAAATACGTACAAGATGGCTCAGCGAGTCCGACCAGAGCAGGACACCAAGGAGGACGAGCACAATGCCCGCCGCACGCTGAATTGTCGGCAGATATTGATAGAATGCGCGCAGCTTCATGATGTGACGCCGCCATATCACCGCGAGCAGGAAGAACGGCACGGCAAAGCCGAGGCTGTAGACGAGGAGCAGGAGCGCCCCCGCGCCGACGGTCGCCGTATCCCCCGCATAGAGGAGGATGGTGGCAAGCATGGGGCCCGTACACGGTGTCCAGCCGAGTGTAAAGCCGCAGCCGAGCAGGAACGCGCCCCCGACACCGGCAAAGCCGCGCTGCTGGAACGGGCGGTACTCACGCAGGAGCAGCGGAATCTTGATCCATCCCGTCATGAAGAGTCCCATGGCGATGATGAGGACGGCCGCCCCCTGCCGCATTACGTCCTGATAGGCGAAGAGCCACGAGCCAATGAATGACGCCGTCGCGCCAAGCAGGACAAAGACGAGCGTAAAGCCCGCAAGAAAGGCGGTTGTATTCGCATAGAGACGCTGCGTTTCCTTACCGTCCTGCTGACTGTTCTTCGCAAGAATCAGAGAGAACGTGGGCAGAAGAGGCAGAACGCAGGGCGAGATGAACGAGAGAAAGCCGGCGAGAAATGCGCCGCCGAGGAGAGTCAGTTCCATACACCGAAGCCTCCCCACATACGCTTAGAGTTTGTTGATAACATCTTCGAGTTCCTCTTTCGTCACACCGCCCGTCTTGCGGTAGACGACCTTGCCTTCTTTATCCACGACAACGGTGGTCGGAATCGCACGAATGCCGTAGAGGTTCGCCGCCGTGCCCTGTGCGTCAAGTACAACGGGCAGATCCGCCTTGCGCTCCGCCATGAATTTCTGCACCGGCGCAGCCTCCTCCTGCAGGTTGACTGCATAGAAGTCCACCGCATCCTTATGCGCCGCATGGAACGCCGCGAGATCGGGGATCTCCGCCTGACAGGGCGGGCACCACGTCGCCCAGAAATTGATGATGTAGGGCTTTCCCTTCGCTTCGACAGCCACATCCTCTCCCGCGATATTCTTGAGCGTGAACGTCGGTGCTGCCTCTCCGCGAAGACCTGACCCCCGCCCCTGCTCCGCAGGCTGTGCACTTGCCGTCGTCCCTGTATCCGCCTTCTCACTGCCGCCGCACCCCGTAATCATGCTGAGTGCAAAGACGGCCGCAAAAAGTGCCGCATATCTCTTCTTCATATAAAATTCCTTTCTATCGGTCTAGGGAAGCACTGATAAATTCCCAAGTTCATACTGCGTCACAGCAAGCGCGGTCACGGCCGCCGTCTCTGCACGCAGAATGAGGCGCCCGAGCGATACGGTCTGTGCGCCCGCCGCACGAATCGCCTCCGCCTCGGCAGAGGAAAAGCCCCCCTCTGCCCCAACGATGAGGAGGACGCGCCGTGCCGTAGTGCACTGCAATACAGCACGCACGGACTGCGTACGATCCCCCTCATAACAGAATACTACAGCCGTATCGGATCTCTCCAAAAGCTCTGTATTCCGCAGAAACGCGGAGATCGGCACAATGGGTGCAACGTGCATCAGCGTCTGTCTGCCGCATTGCTTCGCCGCCTCATCCGCGATCCTTTGCCAGCGCACCGTCTTTGCGGCCGCCTTTTTCGCATCGTAGCGCACAACGACGTGCTCCGTCTGAACGGGATAGACTGCCGCCGCACCAAGCTCAACCGCCTTCTGTACGACGAAATCCATCTTCTCGCCCTTGAGGAGCGCTTGCACGAGAATGACCTCTGCGTGCGCCTCTACCATTTCCGGAAGGTACCCCTCAAGCCGAAGGCGTACCGCGTCGCGCGTGACGGCGACGACCGTCATGCGTGCCGCACGTCCATCAGAGTCTGCGACCGTGACCTCGTCCCCAATCTGCGCGCGCATGACGCGTGCGAGATGGTGGGCGTCACCGCCTGTGATCTCAATCTCCTCTGCCAGTTCCCCTGCGTAAAACAGCCGCCGCATCAGCAGCCCAGCTCCGAGCTGCGCCGAATGATCATCGCCGCCCATTCCTTTTCGCAGGTCATATCGAGCACGGTATAGCCATGCGCGGCAGCGACACGCTCCACATCCACGATGCGGTCATCAATGATCCCCGAGGCAAGCAGAACACCGCCCGGTGCAAGATGGCAGTCAAGCTGGTCAAAGAGGCGGATGATGATGTCCGCGATGATGTTTGCGATGATGAGTTCGGCAGGAGGTGCCCCCGCACATGCCGTGAGCAGGTCGCTCTCAAAGACGGCAACATTCGAGACATTGTTCTGTTGAATATTCTGCTCTGCGACGGAGACGGCAACGGGGTCGTAGTCCATCGCGATGATCTCGCCTGCGCCGAGCTTGGAGGCGGCAATGGAGAGAATCCCCGAGCCGCAGCCCACATCGTAGACGCGCATCTTCGGACATACGAGATGCTCAAGCCAGCGCAGACACATCGCAGTCGTTGCATGCGATCCCGTGCCGAATGCCGCACCCGGATCGAGATCGATGACGATCTCATCCCCCGTGGGCGTATACTCCTCCCACGTTGGGCGCACGACAATCCTCCGACCGATCTTCTCCGTATGGATATATGCCTTCCAGGTCTCTGCCCAGTCCTCATCAGCGACAAACGTATGCGAAATCGTACCTACGCCGATGGGGACATCTGCACGGCGCAGATTCTCCACACGCTCCGCAAGCGTCAAGAGGCTGCCCTCCAGACGCTCATCCTCTGCCAGATAGGCGCGTACGGTTACGGTCTCCGTATCCTCTGCGCGAGGCAGATCGGTATAGTCCCAGAGTCCCGCATCAATGTATTCATTCACAAGAGACGGATCATCGATCTCCGTCCCTGCAGCGCCGAGTTCCATCAGGATGTTCCCAATGAGATCCGCGCCCTCATGCGTCGTCACGACGCTCACCTGTGCCCAGCGCATTCCATCGCCCCCTGCATCTTGGGAAGCACTGATAAATTCAGCACCGCCATCTTGACACATCTTTTTTGCCCGCACAACGCCTGCAAATCCTCCACATAGCTTTAGCTATGCGTCGGACTCTCTCCTTGTTCGAACGAAAAATCTACACCAATCTGAGGGTCTATTTTATCAGCGATTCCCTTGTTCGGATATCTTTCTCTCATTGAGATTTATTATACCGGAAAAAGATTGGAAATGCGATAGATTTTTTCATCTGCTGTGGTTCAGGAGAGGGCGAAAAAAGCCGCCGCACATTTTGTGCAGCAGCTTCCTCTCAGGCAAATCCGCTTAGAGATCTGCCTGCCAGAGTCCATGCAGGTTGCAGTACTCGAGCACCTTCACTGGCGCGTCGCCGTCTGCAAGACGGAACGTCGCCTCGGGGGCATCCGCCGCCGTGAGGTTGACGCGCTGTACGCCCTTCTTCGTCACGAGAATGACGCATGTAATCAGATGCTCCTCTGTCATCGGATGGGCGACCGCACCGACGCTCACGTGCACCTCATTCTTCGCCGCATCGTAGGTCGCAACGGGAACGTGCTTCTCCTTCGCCGCATCCACCGTATTCGGTGCGATTGCCTTGAGCTCCGTGCCATTGACGACGAGATTCAGAGCCTCATCACCGTAGACCTCGATCAGATGCTTCTTGTCTGCAAGATAAAATACTGACATAGTTAACCCTCCTATTGCGGAAGAACCGAAACGATTCGTCTTCCTTTCACTAAAATACACAGCAAAGTACAAATAAAAAATGTGGAGTCTGAAAGAAGCGATAGATATGATCTATTTTGTCTTTCACGAATAATAATTCTCCACAAAATAATATTCTCCTTCTTTTCTTCAAAAAATTTTTCGAGAAAAGAATTATTTTTTTTCACGCTCGTTCTCATCGATAAAATCCTGCACGAGGTAGCGCGGACGTCGCTTGACCTCGAGGTAGATCTTTGCGACGTACTCACCGATGACGCCGATGGAGAGGAGGATGAGTCCGCCGAGGAACCAGAGCGATACGACAAGGCTCGTCCATCCAACGATGGTCTCCCCTGTGAAGTGCCGCACAATCGACCATACGAGCATCCCCCCGCTGATCAAGGAGATGCACATCCCCATCTGCGAAATGAGGCGGATGGGACGTGCCGAGAGGGAGGTCACGCCCTCCCATGCGAACGCAGCCATGCGTCGCCATGGGTATTTCGAGTCACCTGCGAGGCGCTGTCTGCGCGTGTAGTAGACGATATCGTGCGTGAGACCGATCATGGGCACGATGCCGCGCAGGAAGAGGTTGACCTCCGGATACTCCGCAAGCGCGGCGAGTGCCCGTCGATCCATCAGGCGAAAGTCCGCATGGTTGAACACGATGTCCGCCCCGAGGGCGCGCATGGCACGGTAGAAGGTCTCTGCAGTAAAGCGCTTGAGAAAGGTGTCCGAGGTGCGGTTCTCGCGCACGCCATAGACAATGTTTGCACCCGCTGCGTGCTTTTCCAGCATGGCATCAATCGCATCGATATCATCCTGCAGGTCAGCATCCATACTGATCGTCACATCCGCATAGGGGCGCACGGTCATGAGACCCGCGAGCAGCGCATTCTGGTGCCCTTCATTGTGTGCGAGATTGATCCCAGAAAAGAGAGGGCTGCGCTCCGTACAGCGGCGAATGAGTTCCCATGTACGGTCACGACTGCCATCGTTGACGAAGGCGATGCGGCTCTTCGCACCGACCTTGCCCGCGTCCATCAGCTGTCTCAGCTTTCGCTCCAATTTATCCGCCGTATCAGCCAGCACTTCCTGCTCGTTGTAACAGGGCACAACGAGATAGAGGACAGGGGTACTCATTCCTTATCATCCTTAAAGATACAGAGTCCATCGCGCTCCTCAACGAGCTGCCAGTTCTCCGCGCCCAGCTCCTTCATCATCTTTTTATACATAGATTCACGCATGATGATGTATTTCGGGCGCGCATCCGCGCGCAGCGCCGCAAGCGACTCCGCATGGTTCGTATCCGCCTCAATGCCCGGGATATCCGTGTAGAGCATGACGCCCGGGCGCAGCTGCTTGTCGATGTAGAGGGCACGCCCCTCCGCCTCAGCCGCGGCATGATAGTTCGCTGCATAGTGGAGCGCGACCTGTTTTACACTGAAATGCCCCTCGATCGCGGGCATCATAAAGCCGAAGGCAATCACCATTGTCACCACACCCGCAGTGACGTGCAGCCATGCTGCGGCAAAGAGGTTGTGCGATGCCGTAATGGTGTAAACAATCGCCGTTCCGAGAACGAGCGTGATCACACCGAGCCAGAGACCGCCCTCGGCGAGCGCCGCGAGGCTGTCTCCGCTCATCAGCCAGCCCAGGCCGAGCAGGAGGAACATGAGCGCGCTCCCGCCCGCCCACGCGAAATGCGTCTGCCGCCAGTCGTCCAACATACGAGCGAGATTCCACCCGATGATGGTCGAGAGTGCAGGCGTCAGCAGAAGCATATAGGAGACCTGTTTCGTCTTTGCAATCGAGAAGAATACGAGGACGAAAATCCACCACACCTGAAAGAACGTAAGCTGCTGCGCCTCCTCGCCAAAACTGTGGCGGAAGGCATTCTTGACCGACTGGATGAGGATGCCCGTCCATGGGAAGAAGCCGAGGATGAGGACGGGCAGGTAGAACCACCAATGCGCACGCACGGGATGCAGCGGTGCCGTAAATCGGCTGATGTTGTGGAACCCGATGAACTCGTAGATGAACGCCATGCCGTGCACCTCGTACATATAGAGATACCATGGCAGCCCCACGGCAACGACAAGGAGAAGTCCCCGCAGAATGTGCATGCGAAAGAGCTGCTCAAGCTGACGCGTCGCGAGCAGATAGAAGAAAACGATCCCCGCAGGAAAAACGACCCCAATCGGTCCCTTTGTCATCACCGCAATCCCACAGGCGAGGTACATCAGCCAATACTGTCGATGAATGAATGAGAAGAGTGCTGCCGTCATAAAGAAGAGCAGCGTCGAGTCCGTCACGGACGCCTTCCCCATATACATGAGGATGATGCTCGTCCCCATGACAAGTCCCGACCAGAACCCCGCGCGCGCACCAAAGAGGCGCGCCCCCGCGAGTGCCGTCATGAGGATGGAGCCGATCGCCATGAGCGCCGCGGGAAGGCGTGCTGCAAGCTCGTTGAAGCCCCCGAATATCTTGAGAGATCCCACAACAAGCCAATAAAAAACAGGAGGCTTGTCATACCAGAACTCATTGTAAATGCGGGGCGAAAGATAATCGCCGAAGCGAATCATCTCCTTTGCCGTCTCCGCATAGACCGGTTCGTCTGGGTCAAGCAGCGCCGTCCCGCCGATTCCAAAGAGGATCTGAAATGATATGATTGCGAGCAGGAGCAGATAAACCGGCCACGCAAGATTTTTCTCATCGTTCATGCAGACATACACCTCACAGCCTTAGGAAGCACTGATAAATTCAGCCGCGCCATCTTAGCGCATCTTTTTTGCCCGCAC
>ERZ773099.2792-NODE-2792-length-11759-cov-7.598086_pt1 | contig 11759 bp, 10 predicted proteins | sample MGYA00511120_ERZ773099 | MGnify/ENA primary metagenome ERZ773099 (study PRJEB29015, sample SAMEA2738012) | human oral metagenome | biome: human oral; feature: human-associated habitat; material: dental | place: China | collected 2104 ... | reverse complement strand
TCGACATCTCCGAGTACGAGAAGCTCGAGGGCTGCGTGACCTGCCTGTCGGTGCGCCTGCGCGGCTGCCCCGCCTGAGGGTGCCGGGGCCCGAGCTGGCCGGTTTCCGACGGCGGATGGCGCGGTAGGTTGCGCGCGACGACGAGCCCGGCCCCGCCCGGGCGGTGCCTGTGTCGGGCCCGCGTCCTCAAGGGCGTCTCGCAGGGGGTTCTTGAGGGATCTGCGGACGCGGGAGGTTGTGAGGCGCATGTCGACCAGCAGGGTCGCGCCCCGGGCCCGCCTTGAGGCGACGGGATCCCCTGGCGTCCCGCCCTGGTGGCCGAACCCGACCAGCCGGCCCGTCATATTGCTGCTCCCCACGTCTCGATGAGTGGGCCTGACGGGGGGCTGGCCGGGTCGGGCGGGCGGCGGGCCTCAACGTCAACGGAAGTTCGTCGCGTGAACGTACCTTTCTCCCATCCTACTGGGGATTGAGTTCAGAAGGATGGGAGAAAGGTACGTTCATGTTGGGAAGGTACGTTGACGTTGGGTGCGCGGTCGGCCGGCCTGCAGCCTCCGCCGCCCCGGGAGACTGGCGCCCCCGCGCGCCTTCACCTCCCCGCGCCGCTTGGCCCGCGCCGCGAGACCGCGAAATCGCGCAGCCTCTCGCTACCAAGAGCATCGACCGCCTCAGGGCCGCATGGGCTGATCACTCCCTCGTGCTGCTCGCCGGCTCGGCCTGCAGCGCCAGAGCGCCGGCGTGATCGGGCTCCAACGACAGCGCCTCGTTCACACGGGCCCGTGCCCGCTTGAAGTCCTCCATGCTGTGCTCCAGCTCGGCGACGGCCACGTGCACGGACGCGTTGTAGGCTCCGCACTGAGCGCCCTCTCGGCCAGCCTGCGGCACCGCCTGCGCCGGGCGCCGCGGCGACGCTCGAACAGGGCGAGCCGGACCAGGGCCGCACCGTTACCGGGATCGAGCTCCACGGCCCGGCGCATGAGGTCCCGGCGCTCACGCCGGGACGGCGCCAGCTCGGCGGACGCGAACGCCGCCCAGTCGTCGGGGTCGCGGGCCAGCGCCTCACGAGCCTCGCGGCGCGCCTCGTCGATGCGTCCGACGTCGAACAGGCCGAGCGTGAGCTCGAGGTGCGCCTGCGACAGGTCGGGGAAGTCGGCGCACAGGCGGCCGGCCTCCTCCACGACGCGCTCGTACTGCCCCATCTCGTGCAGCAGGGCGATCCGCTGCAGGCGGCCCGCGCAGCCGGCGCCGTCGTCGTCGGGATGCTCCGGCACGCCGCCGGGCGCGGGGCCCGTCATAGGAGCTTGCGCGCGGCCATGTAGCGGCGCAGGTCGTCGTACTCGCCGTCGTTGTTCGCGTAGGTGACGATGTTGCGGGCCCTGGAGAACCATGCGCCGCAACTGGGCCGGGCCCGGCCGAGGGCCCTCTGCAGGTCGCGCATGGTGATCGTCCGGACTCTCCCGGTGCGCGTCGACTCCGCCAGGACCGCCTCGGTGGCCTGCTCGCAGACCCCGGCGATGTCGGCGCCGACCCCGTCCAGCTCGGTGAGGAGCTGGACGGCGGTGTTCCGCGTCGCCTGGCCGCCGCCCAGGGACCTGCCGAACGCCTCGCGCAGCTCCGGGTGGCGCAGGGGGCCGGTCCCAGGGGCGGCCTGGGACGCTTACTACGTTCCTTTGTTCCTTACTACGCTTCTTCTCCTCGTACAGTAAGGAACAAAGAAGCGTAGTAAACGATGAGAGGATTGTCGTATTGATGATCTCGATGTCGCCCCAGATGTACAACGCCTCATCCGCGGCTTCCTCGGCGAGCCGGAGGGCGGGGAGAGGCCGACGACGAGGACGGGCCGCGTGCCGTTATGGGCGGCCGCTCCGGTCTCGGCAGCACCGCGCCCCAGGATGGGGTCTCGGCCCGCAGGCGGCCCCGCGGCAGGCGTGCGGCACGGTATGATGGCGGTTAGCCAGAAACCGGCAGGTGAGGAGACGCCGTGACACGGACAGCAGTCTCGCAGCAGGCTCCTGCGCACCAGGAGGCATCCCGCGAGGGAAGGATTCCGGTCGACTGGGAGAACGTGGATATTGCGGTTCTCTACGACATCTTCTACGAGCAGGGCACGGCGCTTAAGGGCATGTACGTCTCCTTCGCCTACCGTGCGCAGGAAGCTGGCGATGACGGGGGGATGCGGTTCTGGGACGAGCAGGTCATCGCCCTGGACCGTGAGCGTCGGGCTGTCGGCGTCAACGACCGCACCGCCATGGTCGAGCACATGGACCGCTGGGAGCGCATCCGGCGCCAGCTCGACCAGGCCCAGCGCGCCGCATCCTACCCGACGGCAGCATGAGCACGCGCCTGTCAGAGACCGAGCGGCGCAGGGCGCGTGAGCGTGCCCTGCGCCACCTGTTCCTGTCTGATCAGTCTGGTCCGCAGGTTCTCCTGTCGGTCGGGGCGCAGCCCGGGGCGGGTAAGACCCGTGCGATCGAGGCGGTCCGGGCTGCCTTCTACCCCGACCACGACCTCGCCCCGGTCATTGGCGACGACCTGCGGGCCTATCACCCCGACTACGCGCGTCTCGTGCGCGACCCCGACCCGCTGGCGATGCCCGCGGCCACGGCCGACCTCTCCGGGTGGCTGGTGGGACAGGCCCTGGACTGGGCCGCCGAGCACGGGCACTCCGTGCTGGTCGAGGGCACTCTGCGCCGTCCCGGAACGACCCTGAGCACGCTCGAGCGGTTCCACTCCGCCGGGGCCATCACCCACCTGGTCGTCCTGGGCGTGCCAGAGGCCGTCTCCTGGATCGGGTGTCTGGACCGCTACCTGACGTCTCTTGCGCGAGACGGGGCCGCCAGGTGGACTCCTCAAGAGGCTCACGACGCCGGTTACACCGGGACTCCGGCCACCCTGGCGGCCGCCGGGGCCACTGCCGCCGTCCACCGCCTGTCGGTTGTGGCTCGCGACGGCGCCGTCGCCTATGACGGCACCCGCGACGCCGCAGACCGGACTCGGTCCCAAGAGGCGCTGCGGGCCCTGGAGGAGCTGCGCTCCGACCCCGAGCAGATCCGCCGGGCAGAGGCCCGTCTTGAGCAGCTTGTCGCGATCGCCTCCGACCTGGGAGTGGGCCCAGCCGTCCGCGAGGGACTGGACCATGCGCGGACGCTGGTCCGGCCTCCCGCATCATCAACGCCTGGACCCGCGGTATGAGTGGCCAGAGCCTGTCCGGCGCGCCGTCGCCAGGCGCACCTGCGTTGACCGCCGGCTCGACGCTGCCGGGTCGCCGAGAACAACATCTTCACGGTTAGCCCGAAAAGGGGAAGTCGCTCTCGACTTCCCCCATGCGGATGTCGATGGTGAATGGTCTCGGGTTCCAGTCCGGGTCTCCGACCCCGAGAAGTACGCCATTGTGACTCTGGTCGATGCGGACTCCGTCGAGTGCCAGCCTCTGGAGCGCCCGGGCGGCGGGCGCGATTCCGATTATCACAATGTCGTCCGCCCCGTTCCGGCGGATCAGATAGTATGGATCAGCCAGATCGGGCTCCCGATAGTCGATGAATGACGGGCCGCCGGGGTTATGCAGTGAAGGGCTCTCGAAAACGGCCGAGTAGTGACGGCGGAATACTGGTGGTGAGGTCATCTCCTCCTCTGTGGGCCCGATGCTGTTCGGGCAGGTTTCCTGCCTGTGGCAGAGGAGTGGACCAGTCGCCGTGCCGCTAGCATCTCCCTATCTTGTCATCGCTTCAACTTCAAGGGCAGAGGAGGCTGGGTCGCTCGTGCTCCTCCTGGTCGGTCCGGGTCGTGTACGGGGCATGAGACTGGGCCCTGTGCGAGGCGGGGCCTGACCTGCTCGGTGTGTCGCCTGTTCGGCCCTGTGCTTGCTTGCGGCCGCCGGGACGCAGGCACCGGGACGCTTCATGCTGGCGGCACGGATAGCCCTGCCCCTGAGACCGGGCGCGAGATCTCGGTCGGCCTGCACGACCAGCGACAAGAAGGGACTGGATGAGTCGGTGTTGCAGGCTGTGAGAGGATCGGTCATCTCCGCGTCCCGGGTGGCTGTAGCGGTCGGGCCGCCATGGGGGCCGACTTGAGCATCCGGATCTTCTGGGTCAAACCGCAGGTCTCGCTGGTTAATCGGTCGATATCTCGCGACCTTTGTCCTGGAATACGGTTCTGTTCGGTGTTGGCCATACTGGCGACGCCGCGCTCTAAACCTCCGTGGTGCACATGAACTCGGCCTGTCGAGAAAACTGGTGTAAACAGAATATGCTGTGCGCATGCGGTGATAGAGTGGATGTCGTGTGGGGAGATGCTGATCCTGTAGACAGTCTTATCGACAGGGTGGCTGCGGCCCGGGCGCTGGCTCCGCGAGACGTGGGCTTTGCGCTTGACCTGATTGCTTATGGCGAGTATGGGATTGCGCTGGAGCTGGTCTGTACGCAGATTGACGAGCACGACAGGTGCGGTGGGTCACCCCGCCCATCGGGTCGGTGATTCGGACCGCCCGGCCGTTCTCGTCGTACTCGTAGCGGGTGGTGCCGCCGGCCCCGCCCATGGCCGCCACGAGCTGGTCGGCCTCGTCGTAGCGGAACTGGCGCACCCCGTTGTAGGGGTCCCTGGTCTCCACCACGCGGCCGGCCTTGTCATAGGTCCAGCGGAAGGTCCCCGATCCCGGCGTGTGGCGCGCGACCACACGGCCGCACGCGTCATAGCGCGTCCAGCCCCGGTCCGCCGTGGGCCAGGTCTCGGAGACGACCCGGGAGTCGACGTCGTACCCCAGCTCGGTGCGGAAGCCCATCTCGTTGCGCACCCCGGCCACGCGCCCGCAGGCGTCGTAGTCGTAGCGCACGCTCGAGCCGCCGGGGCGGCGGATCCGCACCGGGCGGCCCGCCAGGTTGCGCTCAATGGTGGTGCGCCCGCCGACGGCGTCGACGAGCTCCACCGGACGCCCGACGCGGTCGTAGCGGATGGTGACCTGCGAGCCGTCGGGCAGGACGGTGGCGCTCTCGCGCCCCCACCTGTCCATCTTCACGGTGGCGGACGAAGCGGCATCGCCCACGGTGATCTCGCGGCGCGCAGTGCTGTGGCGCTGGAAGGCACGCACACCGGCGGGATCGACGGTCTCGTTCAGCCTGCCGAACTGGTCGTAGTGGCGCGTCCACACCCCGCCGGTCGGGTCCACGGTCTGCCTCAGCCGCGACATGGCGTCATGGGTGAGCTCCCACACCGCGCCGTCGGGCAGCCGCACACGACTGACATTGCCCAGATCGTCCAGCTCCTGCTCGACCCGGCGCCCCAGCGGGTCGATCGTCGCGCACAGCTCGCCGTGCTCGCCGTACTCCAGGCCCGTGCGCGCCCCCAGCGGGTTCACCATCGCGGTCATGCGGCTGCCGACGGTGTACTCGTAGCTCCAGCGGCCGCCGTCCGGGTCGGTACGGGAGGCCAGCAGGCCCGCCGGGGTGTAGGAGAAGCGCGTGGTGGCGCCGGAGGGCATGATCATCTCCAGCGGCCGGCCCGACCCGTCGCGGACAATACGAGTCGTATTGCCCTCGGCGTCGATGCAGGCCACGAGATCGCCGTGCGCGTCGTACTCGAAGCGCGCCGTCACGCCGGTCGGATCGGTGGCCTCCAGCAGGAGGCCCGCGTCCCAGACCATCCGGGTCCGCCCGCCCTCGCCGTCGATGATCTCCGAGGGCTGCTGCTGCGCGCCGGTGTAGGACATGGTGGTGCGGGCGACCTCGGTGCCGTCCTCCAGCGAGACCATGTCGGTCAGACGGCCCAGGTCGTCGTAGGCCAGCCGGGTCATGGCCCTCGACGGCGCCAGCTCGGTGATCAGGCGACTGCGCTGGTCGAACTGGCGTACGGTCCGCCGTCCCTCCGGGTCCGTGGACACGACCAGGTTCCCCAGCCGGTCGTAGGCCATGCGGGAGCAGTTGCCGTCGGAGTCGGTGACGCTCAGCAGCCGGCCGCGGGCGTCGGCCACCCACGTGTTCGAGCGGCCGCCGTCCATGTCGGAGACGGCGGTCACGCGGCCGGAGAGGTAGGCGAAGCGCGTGACGCGCCCGAACGGGGACGTCTGGGTGGACACCCGCCCCTGATCGTCGTAGGTGTTGCGGGCCTCGACCACGCCGTCGGCGTCGATCACCGCGCTGATCAGCCCGTCCTCGTCCCACTCGTAGCGGCGCGACCCCAGGGGGCCCGCGGCCTCGACCAGCCGGCCCTCCTCGTAGCGGTAGACGACCCGCCGACCGTCGTCGGCCTGCACGGCGGCAATGCGGTCCCCGTCCCACTCCACGCCGATCTCGTGCCCGCGCACGTGACGGATGCGCACCAGCCGGTCGGCGTCGTAGTCGAAGTTGATCGTGGCGCCGTCGGTCAGGGTGAAGGACGTCGGCCGTCCCTGCGGGGTGAACTCCCAGCGGGCGCGTGTTATTGGTGATGACGCAGCCGTCCTCGGCGACGGACAGCCAGAAGCTCTCATGCGCGGCGCGATCGAAGCCGTCTCCCATGCGCGGGAAGACGACCTCGCGCCCGTCCAGCAGCGTCCAGGAGGCGCCGTCGTCGTCGAACCGCAGGCCGCAGCCGTCGAAGGAGGCCCAGCCGGGGCCGTGGCCGCCGACCTTCTGGCTCAGCGAGGAGTAGGAGCGGGCCCAGCCCAGCAGCGCCGTGCCGCCCTCGTAGCGCAGGTCCTCCTCGTTCTTAACGAAGTTGCCGGTCGCGGTGTTGACCGGGTCGTTCGCGTACCCCGACGTCGGGAGGTTGCCGGTCGCCTCGACGGCCGGGATCTCCAGCTGCGGGCGGTGCAGGGACATGCCGTTGGCCTCCAGGCTCGCGGTGATGGCCGCGTCGGACACCGTGGAGATCGTGCCGCTGCCGCCGGCGGCCTCGAAGTTCGACGCGACGATGTCGGTGCGGGTGCAGTCCTCGTCGTTGGCCGTCTGGATGTTGTCGGCCCACAGTTCCGCGTAGTACCCCTCGAACTTGGTGCCGTATCTGGACTTGCGGTAGTTGCGGGCTCCCACCTGAGTCTCCACTGTGGTCGCCGCCGCATCGAGCTTGGCGGCGAGGTCGCCGCTGACGCCGTAGTCCCACACGACGTCAGATGCCGCCTTAAGGTCTTCAAGGCTCGGGTCGCTCACGTCGGATCTTTCCTGAGGCAGGGCTGAAGGAGCCTCTCCCAGCCTAACCGAGCAGCTTCCGTATGCCCAGGGGCTTGACTCCGGGACTCCGGGGCGGTCTGGGCCGGGCTGGGCCCCGCCGCCCCGCTGCCTCCGCCGCCCCCCTTCGTCGAGATCGGTTCAGTTCCGCACCGAGATCGGTTCAGTTCCGCACCGAGATCGGTTCTCGGGGGCATGCCGGCCGCTTCTGCTGGACCGGAGTCAGCCAACTTGATGACTGACTCCGGGCGGGGAAGGCGATCGTCCCATGTGCCTTTGAGCCGGCCAGTGGTCTCGAACGTTGCGGGGATCGGTGTGATTCCGCGGTTTCGCGGTGCGAGCCGGGCGGTGCGGAGAGCCGAGGGCGTGTGGGATGACCGCTGCCCGAGGTGCAGCGATGCCCAGCTGACCCCAGGCCAGCGCCTTGAACCGATCTCGACGCGGAACCGGACCGATCTCGACGCGGAACTCGACCGATCTCGGTGAGGGGAGCGGGGCTCCGCCCCCGCCCGCTCCCGCCCGGCTCCGCCCCTGCCCGCCCTTTCGCCACGTGGGCTCATGTGGCAGGCTCAATCACATGGCAGGTCCTGACCAGCCCCAACCAGTCCCATACGGCACCGTTCCTTACGGCATCGTGCCCGATCCGAGTCAGCCCGGCCAGGCGGCCTCGTACCCGACCGGGCAGTACCCGCCAGCCGCGGGGCGGTATGCGGCGGCTCCCGCATCTCCGTCCGGCTACGGCGAACCGAAGCCTCCTCGGAGGAGGCGCACGGTCCTCGTGGTCTCGCTGGTGGTGGTGCTCGTACTGGCCGTCGTCGCCGGTACCGGAGCCGTCCTGCTGCTGCGCAATAGGGCCGGCAGCAATGACGCCGCCGGCTCCGACAGTACTGCCAGTGCCGACAGCACAGACGCAGCGACCTCGGGCGGCCGCTGGTCGAGCGCCTGGCTCGACGGGTTCGAGGAGGCGTGGACTCTGGACGCCCCGCCCGCCTCCGGCAAGAAAAGGGATATGTCCGTTAAAGTCGCGGGGGACAAGCTCATCCGCACGGTAAGCGCTTCCAAAACCACCACTGTGACGGTGTTTCAGTTGGGGGACGGACAACCCGATCAGCTCTGGGAGGAGGAGGTCAGTGGCTCGACTCTGTGGATCACCGTCTGGAAGAACTGGATCGTCGTCGGAAACACCCTGGTCGACATCGACTCCCATGAGCACACCACGGCGCCGTGGGCCGAGAACGCCCTGGTGTCCTCCTCACACGGAAGCGCGATCGCCTGCGTCGACACGACATGCACCATGTGGACCTCCCCGACCGAGAAGAAGTGGGAGTCCGAGCTCCCGGAGACCACCTCGGTTCGCGTCCTGGCAGGCAGTGAGGTAGGAGGCTATGCCTGGGCCGAGGGCACCGGCAAGTCCCCTAACTACATAGTCGACCTCAATTCCGGAAGCTCCAAGAAACTGGAAAGTGCTAAAGGAGGGTCGTCGCCCTACGCGCTCGCCGACGGGTGGGTGGTCTACGGGGCCGACCGGCAGTCAGCGGCCGTTACCCTCTATGAGCCCGACGGTACTCTCCGTGAAACGTTCCTCTCCAATGTCGGTGGACCGGACGACGATTACCCCTGGTCTCCCGAGCCCTTCACCCTTGACCAGGCGCGCAGCTGGCTCAAGGACGGGGATACGTCCTGGGCTCCGGGCACGTACTCCGTCTCACAGACGGATGCGTCATGCGAGTCAATCACCGTTGCCGGTAACGATATCGACCTCGGAGAAGACAACTCGTTGACTGGGCGCAAACGGGGCGGGTGCTCCGTAACATCTACGATTCAGGTCATCTACCACGCAGGAGACGGCCAGATCGCCACCTTCTATGAGCATCGGCACCAGGACGATGAGGTCTTCCTCCACCTCGTCGACATGGCCACCGGCCGGGCATCAGACCCGATCCCCCTCGGTGATTACTCGAGCTACGACGTCAAGAATGACGTGCTGATCGTGCACGACGAGGCCGGCGGCATCAAGGCCTACCGACCCGCATAGCGGCCGGGCAGCACAACGAGTCCTCGAGAACAGGTTGAGGAGCTGAAAATGGGCCGACCGCCGTCGACCACCCGTCCCGTCGGCCTGTTCTGCGGGCTCGCAGTCGTCGACGTGATCCAGCTCGTCCAGGCGCCGCCCGGCCCCGACGACAAGATCGTCGCCCTGGACCAGCTCATCGCCGCCGGCGGCCCGGCCACCAACGCCGCCGTCGCCTTCGCGGCCCTCGGCGGTCGAGCGACCCTGGCGGCGCCCGTCGGCGCCGGGCCCCTGGCCGAGCTCGTGCGCGCGGACCTGGCGGGCACCGGCGTCGAGCTTCTCGACTGCTCCGACTGCTCTGACTGCTCCGACCGCTCCGGGGGCTCCGACGGTGCCGGACCCGCCCCGGGCCTGTCGGTCTCCTCATGCACCATCACCGCCGGGACCGGCCGGCGCTCCGTGATATCCACCAACGCCCGCGCCGCCGTCGACACCGCCCCGCTCGACCGGTACGTCGCGCGGGCGGCATGCGGGCAGGAGACCCCGCCCGACGTCGTCCTCATTGACGGGCACAACCCGGCCCTCGCCCGCGCCGCCCTCGACCTGGCGGCCCGCGTGGGCGCGCTCACCGTCATGGACGCCGGGTCGTGGAAGGACCCGGCGGCGGACCTGCCCGCGCGCTGCGACGTCGTCGCGGCGTCAGCCCGCTTCTACCCGCCCGGGCCCGCGGGCCCCGTGACGGCGCCGCAGGACGTCGCGCGCTGGCTGCTTGACGCCGGTGCCCGCGGTGTCGTCGTCACCCGCGGGGAGCGCCCGGCCCTGTGGTGGACCGCGGGCGCCCGAGGCTCCGTCCAGCCGCCGCAGGTCGAGGCGGCCGACACCCTGGGCGCCGGCGACGTCTTCCACGGGGCCCTTGCCCACGCCCTGGCCGGCGTCCGGCGAGACCAGGTCACCGGGCCCGTGCTGAGCGCCGCCGTGGAGCGCGCCTGCGCCGTCGCCGCGGCCTCGACCACGGCCTTCGGGACGCGCGCCTGGCTGCACCAGGCCTGAATGAGTGGTCCCAACGGGGCGTGGGCCTGGCTCATGGCCCTTCTTCGTCGAGATCGGTCGTACCCCGGCTCGAGATCGGTTCAAGACGCCGGCCTGACGCCTTGCCTGACACCCACCGTGCGCTGCGGCCCTATCAAAAAGGTGGATCCTACGCACTTTTAACCCTGGCCCTCGCCCCGTCCTCGCAGCAGAATCGCAGAATCACGCCGATCTTCGCCGCGCCCAAGACCGCGGCCCACCTTAAAAGTGCGTAGGAGCCACCTTTTTCCGGTCGAGGCCGGCTTCTCGGGGCCTCCCGGGGCTCTCGGAGGGCCCCGGAGAGCCGATGGAGGTCCGGCGGCGGACACTCGCTGAACTTCCGGGACCGAGTTCGACGGAAGAGGCCGCGGAGGTCGGGTCAGGAGCGCCCGCGGCGGCTCAGGTCAGCCGGTGCGTGACCCAGCTAATCGCCAGCTGCGCCACCTCGTCGTGCGCGACCTCAGCGCTGTCGCAGCGCACCTGCTGGAGCCGGCTGCCCTCGCGCAGCAGGGGGAAGCCCTCGGTGGCGGCCTCGGCCGTGTCGGGGAACTCGTCGGTCAGCGCCCCGTGAAGCATGAGGATCGGCCACGGCAGCCCCGACATGGTCTTGTCCGGCGACTGCAGCGAGACGTCGGCCAGGGTCTCCTTGCTCACCACGTCCCAGCTGCGCGAGTTGGGGTTGTCATCGGGAAGGCGCGTCAGACCGTGGCGGTCGAGCTCGTCGAGCTGGGCGGGGGAGAACACGTTCTCCCACAGGATGGAGTGCGGACCCACCACGGCGCCCACGACGACGACGGCGCTCACCTGCTCGGGCCGGGCCAGCAGCGCGGCGGTCGCCCCGAGGCCGTTGGCGTGGATGGCCTGCCGGGTGAAGCCCCGGTCCGCCAGCCAGCCGCAGACGGCCTGGATGTCCTCGACCTCCCCGGCGAGCGTGATGACGTCGTCGTCGGACTCGCCCAGGCCGGAGAAGTCGAACTGCAGCGTGGTCAGCCCCGCCTGCCGGTAGCGGGCGGCGAGATCATCGAGACGGTGGGCCAGCCCGTGCCGGTCGGTGAGGAAGTCGTGGGCCAGGACGACGACGCCCTCGGAGCGCGCGGGCACGTCCCGGTCCGCCTCCAGGGCGGCATCCAGCGCGGGGACGTCCAGCGGGTCGGCTGTATCCGCCACGCACAGGGTCGCGGCGAGGGTGATGCCGCGCGCTGTGGCGATACTGATGTCCGTCATGCGGTAAACCTAGGGCAGGCGCCCACGGTGGTCACGGCCTCCGCATGGGGAGCACTTGGATTGCGCTGGCAGCGTGAAGCGTTTACAAGACGCGATTGATCACATACCGACTGCTCGATCATTATCCCGACTGGCGGACGCCGCCGACCGGCCCGCCGGAGCGCGGTACACTCGTCCCGTTCCATCCAGAGCGGCCGAGAGACCCGGCTCGATGACACCGCAGCAACCCCCATGTGGCGGGTGCTTCCGCCGGGACCGATGGAGACCGAATGATGACCGAACCCACTGACCAGCCGAGCGACGCCGGTGGCGCCCCG
>ERZ773099.2791-NODE-2791-length-11762-cov-9.628940_pt1 | contig 11762 bp, 9 predicted proteins | sample MGYA00511120_ERZ773099 | MGnify/ENA primary metagenome ERZ773099 (study PRJEB29015, sample SAMEA2738012) | human oral metagenome | biome: human oral; feature: human-associated habitat; material: dental | place: China | collected 2104 ... | reverse complement strand
TCATTGTGAGAAGCATCGACCGCCGGCTCGTGCCGGCCACTGCTTGTGCGTTCATTGTGTTACCTTCTTGCGGATCGGACTCGTCTGCCGGGCCGTCGAGATCCGCGAATGATGCTGAAACATGCGGTGCCGCCGCTCGCCGTCACAGGGCGTCATCCGTTGAAAACGGCGTCGTTCGTGATCGAGGCGCGGAGGTGAACCAGGATGAATCTATCCTGCGCCTCCGGAGCGAACAATACCCTAATTCTTTAGTATTATTTCTTACACGCTAGAATCTGTGTATCGTGCAGCGAGAGGCGCGCTGGTGCGGGCGAGGCCGCTGAGGCGCGGCGGGTCGGATTCTGCGGCATCCCCCTGCGGGCTCGCTGAGCCCGTCCTTGCGCCTTGTGCGAACCGATCTCGAGCCGGAACCGGACCGATCTCGGCGCGGAATTGAACCGATCTCGGCGGGGGTGGGCGGCCGGCCGGCCCCGGGCGCTCAGCGCGCGACGGCGGCCAGTCCCCGCTCGAGGTCGGCGAGGATGTCGTCGATGTGCTCGATGCCGATGCTCAGGCGCACCGTGCCGGCGCTGATGCCCGCCCTGGCCAGCTCGGCGTCGTCGAGCTGGGAGTGGGTCGTGGTGGCCGGGTGGGCGCACAGCGAGCGGACGTCCCCGATGTTGGCGAGGTTGGAGAACAGGCTCAGGGCGTCGATGAAGGCCGCCCCCGCCTCGCGCCCGCCGGCCAGGTCGAAGGCGAAGACGCTGCCCGCGCCGCGCGGGCAGTACCGGCGGTGCAGCTCGTAGTACGGGCTGGACTCCAGGCCGGAGTAGCGCACCTCGGCCACCTCGGGCCGCTCCTGGAGCCACCGGGCCACCGCCAGGGCGTTGTCGACGTGGCGCTCCATACGCAGCGACAGCGTCTCGATCCCCTGGGCGACCAGGAAGGCGTTGAGCGGGGACGCGGCGAAGCCGAGGTCGCGCTGCCCCCGGGTGTGGGCCTTGAGGATGAAGGCCATATTGGCCCCCATCGCCCCGCCGACCCCGAGGTCGCGGGCGTAGACGAGCCCGTTGTAGGAGGGGTCGGGGGTGTTGAAGCCGGGGAAGCGCTCGGGCTGGTCCGCGTAGTCGAAGCGGCCCGAGTCGATGACGACGCCGGCCACCGACGAGCCGTGCCCGCCCAGGAACTTCGTGGCCGACTCCACCACGACGTCGGCGCCCCACTCGATGGGCCGGGTCAGGTAGGGGGAGGCCATGGTGTTGTCGACGACCAGCGGGATGCCCAGGGCGTGCGCGGCGGCGGCGATGGGCTCGATGTCGAGGATGTCGCCCTTGGGGTTGGGGATCGACTCGCCGAAGAAGCAGACGGTCGTCTCGTCGGCCGCAGCGGCCCACGCGGCCGGGTCCGCCGGGTCGGCGACGAAGCGCGCGGTGATGCCGAGCTCGGGCAGGGTGTGTGTCAGGAGGTTGATGGTGCCGCCGTACAGCGACGGCGAGGCGACGATGGAGCTGCCCGCACCGCCGAGCGTGAGGAAGGTCAGGGTCTCCGCGCCCATGCCGGAGGCGACCAGGTGCGCGCCCACCCCGCCCTCGAGCGCCGCGATGCGGGCGGCGACGATCTGGTTGGTGGGGTTGTCCAGGCGCGTGTAGATCGGGCCCAGCGAGCGCAGGGCGAAGCGGTCGGCGGCCTCGGCGGCGTCGGGGAAGACGAAGGAGGTCGACTGGTAGATGGGGATGGCCCGCGCCCCGGTGACGGCGTCGGGGGTGTGCCCGGCCTGGACCTGCTTGGTCTCGAAGCGCCAGTCCTCCGGGTCGGCGGCGGTGGGCGGGGTGGTGCCGGTGGGCATGTGACGCTCCTTCGCGTGGGCGGTCGGCTGCTGGGCTCTGCGGGGCTCACGGTAGCGGGAGCGGTTCGCCTCGGCGCCCCGCCGTCCGCGCGCCGGACCCGTGTGGCCGATGTCACGACGACGACGGCGCGGGGCGCGGTCGCGGGACTGCGGGACCGCGGCCGGGGCTGAGGTGCGTGTGACTACTGTGATTCGTGTTTTTCTTGTTTTGATGTGGGACGTGTGCGACTATTGTGTCCGTTGAGAAGGAGCGCATCCGTCAAGGGGGTGCGCCGTGACATGACGGAGAACTTGTGAGCCTGACCCATCGCATGCGGCGACCGCGCGGTGCCGTGCGCCTCACTGGGCTGACCGGTGAGCGCTTCGGCACGGCCCTGGCCGCCCTCACCCTCACCGTGGCGCTCATGCCGTCGGTGAGCCCCGCTGCGCTCGCCGACGATGTAGCGCAGTCCAACGCCGCCCAGTCCAAGCCGGATGACGTCCCCCCGTCGATCGCCGATCTCGAGGCTCAGATCAGCCAGCTCAACGTCGATCTCGAGTCGGCCCAGCGGGACGCCCAGATCGCCACCGAGGACTACCTGGTCGCCATCAACGACCTTCAAACCGCCACCTCGGACGCCGAGACTGCGCAGAACAACGCCGACGCCGCTGCCGCGGACGTTGACGCGGCGCGCCTGGACCTGGGCGCCGTCGTCGCAGAGACCTACGAGGAGGGCAACACCGGCCCGCTCGATGCCCTGGCCCCCTTCCTGACGGGCCAGTCGATGGGGGACGCCTCCGATATGATCGTCACCCTGGAGAGCGTCGGTGCCAGCGCCGACGCCCGGGTGCAGCGCGTCGAGGCCTGCCGGGCTGCGGCGGACACCACGCGGGCGCTGGCCGACCAGAGGGTCACCGACAAGCAGACCGCGGCCACGCAGGCCGAGAACGCCAAGAACGACGCGCAGACTGCCGCGACGAACGCCCAGACCGCGGTCACCGACACCGAGACCAAGCGGTCCGAGCTCATCACCCAGCTGGCCGACCAGCGCAACACGAGCTACGAGGACGAGAGCAAGCACCAGGAGCAGCTCGAGGCCGATCGCGAGGCTCGCGAGGAGGCCGCCGCCAGAGCCGCGGTGGGAGCCCCCCCGGCCGCGTCGTCGGCCCCCAAGGATCCCACCGCCCCGAAGCCGACGGAGACCCCTTCGCCGGCTCCGAGCGCCGAGCCCACTCCGACGGCGCCGCCCACGCCCGAGCCGACTCAGACGGCGGAGCCCACGCCGGAGCCCACGCAGGCCGCAGAGGAGCCGACGCCGGAGCCGACCGAGGCCGCCGAGCCCACCCCGGAGGCCGAGCCCACCCCGGACCCGGAGCCGACCGAGGAGCCGTCGCCGGAGCCTGAGCCTGAGCCCGAGCCCGAGCACGTCTACGGTGCGGGTGCGGACACTGCCATTGCCACGGCCGAGACCTTCCTCGGCGTGCCCTACGTGTGGGCTGGCGAGTCCTACGACGGCGTGGACTGCTCCGGCCTGACGATGCTCTCCTACCAGGCTGCGGGTATCTCCCTGACGCACTCCTCGCGCGTGCAGTACGGGGAGGGGCAGCAGGTCGACCTGGCCGACGCCCAGCCCGGCGACCTCCTCTTCTGGTCGGAGGACGGCACCCAGGAGGGCATCTACCACGTCGCCATCTACCTGGGCGACGACCAGATGATCGAGGCGCCGACCTTCGGCGTCCCCGTCCGGACCACCGGGGTGCGCTACTCCGAGATCATGCCCTACGTCGTGCGCCCCTGACGGGCCGCCGCGTGCATCGCGTCGTCGCCCCCTGCCTCAGCGGAGGCCAGGGGGCGACGACGTCGTTGTCGGAGGCGGAGCGGAGTCGCGCGCCTGCGCCTGCGAACCGATCTCGAGCCGGAACTCGACCGATCTCGGCGCTCGCCGCTCGGCGCGGGGGCGGGCGGCGGCCCCGGCCCCGCGCCGGCGGTTCTCAGCGGCCCTCGCGGGCGGCCTGCTCGGCCTCGCGCTCGTAGGAGCGGCGGATCTCCTCCTCGGCCTCCTCGCGGCCGACCCAGTGGGCGCCCTCGACGCTCTTGCCGGGCTCGAGGTCCTTGTAGACCTCGAAGAAGTGCTGGATTTCCAGGCGGTGGAACTCCGACACGTCGTCGATCTCGGTACGCCAGGAGGCGCGCTGGTCGGAGGCGGGCACGCACAGGACCTTGTCGTCGCCGCCCTTTTCGTCGCGCATGCGGAACATGCCGAGCGCGCGGCAGCGGATCACGCAGCCGGGGAACGTGGGCTCTTCGAGGAGGACGAGGGCGTCCAGCGGGTCGCCGTCCTCGCCCAGGGTATCGTCGATGAAACCGTAGTCGTCCGGGTAGCGGGTCGAGGTGAAGAGCATGCGATCGAGGCGAATGCGACCCGTCTCGTGGTCAATCTCGTACTTGTTTCGATTCCCCTTGGGGATCTCGATGGTCACGTCAAATTCCATGGCCGTGCCTTCCGCTTCAGCCCCGAAACTCGGGGGTCCAGTTGGTTGTGTGGGCGCATGGACAGGTAGTGTAGTTACCGAAATAACCACGAAGGGACATCCATGCATCGCACGTCTATGGGGGCAATTGTAAGCGCTAGCGCCGCGCTCGTGGCGACGGCGGCGCTGGTGGGTTCCGGCTGCTCCCCGCAAGCGGCTACTCCGGCGGACGCTCCCACGGCCTCGACGCTTGAAGCGGCGCCGGTTTCGGGCGACGCGAAGGGCGCGGGAACCCCGGTGAGCGCCGCGGACGTGGAGGCGCTGTGGGCGCCGGTTGCGGCCGCGGCGGCCCAGGGTGGCTACACGGCGTGGGGCACGGTCGTGGACGCGCAGACCGGCGAGGTGCTGCTGGACGCGGATGCGTCGACGGCTCACACGCCGGCCTCGACGACGAAGACGCTCACGGCTTTCACCGCGCTGGCGAACCTGGATCCGACGGCGACGCTGACGACGAGCGCCCTCTTGGGCACCGACAACCAGACTCTCTACCTGGATTCCGAGGGCGACCTGCTCCTGGGCATCGGCACCTCCGACGAGGTTGAGGTGTCGGGGCGCGCAGGCCTGCAGACCCTCGCGAACGATGCGGCGGCGGCCCTGAAGCAGCGCGGCATCACCTCCGTGACCCTGAACTGGCGTGGCACGCTCTTCGACGGGGCTTCGCACCTGTCGTCGTGGGACGCGCAGGAAGTCGGCTCCTACGAGGGGCACGTCGGGCCGATGGCGATTGACGCGGGGCGCACCTACGAGGGTGCTAACGCTTTCTACGCGGACGCGCCTGGCCGCGTCGCCGAGGTGTTCTCGCAGGCGCTGGGTGCCGCCGGTATCACGGCGACGCTCGGCGAGGCCGGGGACGGCCCGGCGGGCGCGGCCACTATCGCGTCGGTGAGCTCGGCGACGATGGGGGAGCAGCTGCGCTGGATGCTCGCGCACTCGGATAACACTCTCGCGGATCAATACTGCCGTTTCGCCGCGCGCGCCGCCGGTGCCCCCTCGACCTACGAGGGCGCGACCGACACGGTGCGTCAGGCCCTGACGCAGGCCGGTGTCCCCACGGACGGACTCACCTTGGAGGACTGCTCGGGCCTGTCCAGCAACGATAAGATCAGCGCCAACACGCTGGTCGGCGTCCTCAAGGCCTCGTACGCGGGCAGCGGGACCGGCGCGGACACGATGCGTCTCCTGCCGTGGGCGGGCCTTGTGGGCACGCTCTCCCAGCGCATGACCGAGGCCCCGGCTGCGGGAAACGTGCAGGCCAAGACGGGTTCGCTCCAGGAGGTCACCTCCCTGTCGGGCTCCGTCTTGACCCAGAGTGGGCGCGTCCTCCTCGTGTCGATCGGGCATGATCACGTCACCGAGGGCGCCTACGCCACGCGCGGCCGCCTGGACGCCTTCGAGGAGGGCCTGGCCGGGCTAGACTAGGTCCATGGATATGCCGTTTGGCCCGCGCGACGTCGCGGGAGTTCTCGCCTCGCTGTCGTATGCGGGTCCGTCGGCCTCCCGCGTGGGTGCCTCCGCCGTGGTGGCGCGCCTGCGTCGTTCGGTGGCCTGGTCGGACCGTCGGCTCGCCGCGCTCTCCACCCTGCCCGAGGCTTCCGCGCAGGTCGCCGCGTCCTCGGCCATCGTCGTGGATCGGCGCGGGCTGATCCGCTCGGTGGGTTCGCTCCTGGATAACTTCGAGGACACGCGCACACCCCTCGTCTTGGCGGCCGAAGCCGTCATCCTGCGCGCCCTGGCCAAGGAAGCCACGGGCATCTGGGACGTGCGCACGGGGCGTCGGATCCTCGTGGCCCCCAACGTGCTCGCGGACGCGCAGCGCTACGCCCTGGATCAGACGGATTGGTGCCGGTGGGTGTCCCTGTGCACGGGCCTGCGCGGCGTCCACCTGACGCACGCCCCCTACCTCGTCCCCTATATCGCTGACCTGATGCGCGCGCTGCCTGAGCGCAGCGACGAGCTCGTGCGCATCGTCCTGCTCCTGGACGCGCTGCCCACTGCCGAGATGGAGGTCCTCACGCCCCGCGACCTGCCGTCGATCCAGTGGCTGCGCACCCACCGCGCGCACGCCGGCGGGGTGGCGCTCGTGCGCGCGTGCGCGGCGGCCGGTATGCCGCTGGCTGGCGTCGAGGCCCTCCAGGCGCAGACCGAGGGCTTCGCGCGCACGGTCGTGCGCGAGGGTGCGATCGCCCGCCTCCTGTCGGGCGTCGAGGCGCTGCCGACCGCAAGCGAGTACGCGGATCCGTCCGCGTGGCTGGCGCGTGTGCGCTGACGCCTCGAGCCGTGTGGGGGCGAACCCGCGCGGCTCCCTGCGCGCCTGCTCCCTCGCCGTGCGCGCTTGTCTGACCTCCTTCATTGACGAGGCCGGGGCCCCTCCCGCTCTCGTCGTCGGCCTGTCGGGTGGCGCGGATTCGTTGGCGTTGGCGCTGACGACGATTGACGTGGCGGCGCGCGCGGGGATTCCGGTGATCACGGTGACGGTCGATCACGGGCTGCGCGAGGGCAGCGACGAGGAGGCTCGCCGCGTCGCGGATCTGGCGGCATCCCTGGGGGCGCGCGCCGTTGTCGAGACCGTGATGGTGGGAGGCCAGGGAGGCCCCGAGGGTGCGGCCCGCGACGCGCGGCGCGCGGCCCTGCGTGCGGTTGGTGCGCGCGAGGGTGCCCCGATCCTCCTCGGCCACACGATGGACGACCAGGCCGAGACGGTGCTGCTGCGCCTGGCGCGCGGCTCGGGCCCCTCCTCGCTGCGGGCCATCGCCCCCATCTCGCGCGACGGCGACGGGGTGACGTGGCTGCGCCCGCTCTTGAAGCTGCGGCGAACAGATACGGAGGAGGCGTGCGCCCAGGCGGGCCTCGCCCCGGTTCACGACCCGACGAACGACATCGACGGGCCCTGGCGGGCCGCCGACGGGAGCCCGCTGCGCCGCTCGGCCCTGCGGCATGGGGCGATCCCGGCCCTGGCCTCGGCCCTGGGTATCGATCCCGTTCCCGCGCTGGCGCGCACGGCCGCCCTGTGCGCTGAGGACGACGACGCCCTCAGCGACCGAGCGCGCTCACTCGCCGACGCCGCGATCACCGCCGCCGCTCGCGTCGCCGACGACACGGTCCCCGCTGACAGGGCAATGTCTGTGGCGCTCGCGGTCGCCCCCCTGCGCGGCGCTCCCTGGGCGGTGCGCACGCGCGCCCTGCGTGAGGCGGCTCAAGCGGCGGGAATCCGGGCACTGTCCAGCGCCCACATCGACGCCGTTGACGGCCTGGTGGTCGCCTGGCGGGGGCAGGGGCCTATCGACCTGCCCGGGGGGCTGGCCTCGCGTGTTGGACACGGTGCCCGCGCGCGCATCGTCTTCGTCGCGCGCGGGAGAGGCACACCGCCGGAAACAGAACCCGCCCAGGGGCAACAACAAGCCGTGAGAGACGCCCCCAGAGCGCCCCGACGCTGACTGGGCGATCACAGGATGTTGCGCTGACAGTGAGAATCTCGTCCTTCCTGGAACAGGCGCGCGTTTGTATGGCACGCTTATAGTGGAATCGCTCGCGTAGCATCGATACGAAAAGAGGACACGGTGGACGCCACCGACATGGGAAACGACCTGAAGGAAATCCTGGTCACCGCCGAGGATATGGACCGTCGGCTCGCCGACATGGCCGAGCAGATCGACCGCGACTACGCGGGCGAAGACCTGCTGCTCGTCGGCGTTCTGCGCGGCGCCGTCATGGTGATGGCGGATCTGTCGCGCAAGCTGCACACCCCCCTCGAGATGGACTGGATGGCCGTGTCCTCCTACGGGTCGGGTACCAAGACCTCGGGCGTCGTGCGCATCCTGAAGGACCTCGACCAGGACGTCGCCGGACGTCACGTGCTGATCGTCGAGGACATCATCGATTCGGGCCTGACGCTGTCGTGGCTGCAGGCGAACCTGCTCGGACGTGGCGCCGCCTCCGTCAAGATCGCGACCGCCCTGCGTAAGCCCGAGGCCGCGAAGGTCGACGTGGACGTCGCCTACGTGGGCTTCGATATTCCTGACGAGTTCGTCGTCGGTTACGGCCTGGACTACGCCGAGAAGTACCGCAACATGCCCTTCGTCGGCACGCTGCAGCCGCACGTCTACACCAACTGAGAACGCCTACCTGTAAGGGATGCCCGTGAACGAGAAGATCAAGAACAAACGCCCCAGCCTGGGGTGGGTGCTGGTTCCGCTCATCGTGCTGCTCGTGGGCGGCTGGTTCCTCTGGCAGACGAACCAACCGCGTGCGGTGACGACCTCGGAGGGCCTGGCCCTCATCTCGGGTGACACGGTGGAGCAGGTGGTCCTCAACGAGGGCACCCAGCAGGTGAATCTGACGCTCACGGAGAACTACGTCCACCAGTCCACCGGCGGCGACGACAAGACCGTCGATCTGGGTAAGCGTGTGTACTTCACGTACTCCTACGTGCAGACCAAGGACATCTTGGACACGGTGGCCGACAAGGCGCCCGCCAAGGGGTGGAACGCGGTGCGCCCCCAGTCCGGTGCTTTCGGCGCGATTATTCAGCTGCTGATTCCGCTGCTGATCCTTATGGGCGCGTTCTACTTCGTCATGCGTTCCATGTCGGGCTCGCGCATCATGGGAGGCTTTACTCAGTCGCGCGCCAAGGAATTCAACCAGGAGCGCCCGGACGTCACGTTCGCGGACGTGGCCGGTGAGGACGAGGCCGTGGAGGAGCTCGAGGAGATCCGCGAGTTCCTGGCGTCCCCGGACAAGTTCCACAAGGTGGGTGCGCGCATCCCGCGCGGCGTCCTGCTGTACGGCCCTCCCGGAACCGGCAAGACCCTCCTCGCCAAGGCCGTCGCCGGCGAGGCGAACGCCCCCTTCTTCTCGATCTCCGGTTCGGAGTTCATGGAGCTGTACGTCGGCGTGGGCGCCTCGCGCGTGCGCGAGCTTTTCGAGCGCGCGAAGAAGAACGCGCCGGCCATCATCTTCGTCGACGAGATCGACGCCGTGGGTCGCCACCGCGGCAGCGGCATCGGCGGTGGCAACGACGAGCGCGAGCAGACGCTCAACCAGCTCCTCGTGGAGATGGACGGCTTCGACGAGCGTGCCAACATCATCCTGATCGCGGCGACCAATCGCCCCGACATCCTCGACCCGGCGCTGCTGCGCCCGGGGCGTTTCGACCGCCAGATCGCCGTCGAGGCCCCCGACCTGAAGGGCCGCGAGGCCATCTTGAAGGTCCACGCGCAGGGCAAGCCGCTCACCGCGCAGGTGGACCTGCGTCAGATCGCCAAGCGCACGCCCGGCTTCACGGGCGCGGACCTGGCGAACGTCCTCAACGAGGCTGCGCTGCTCACCGCGCGCTCGAACATGCAGTTCATCGACGAGCGCGCCATCGACGAGGCCATCGACCGCGTGATCGCCGGCCCGCAGAAGCGCACCCGCGTCATGAACGACCACGACAAGGCCGTGACCGCGTACCATGAGGCGGGCCACGCCCTGGCTGCCGCCGCGCTGAACTACACAGATCCGGTGACGAAGGTGACGATCCTGCCGCGCGGCCGCGCGCTGGGCTACACGATGGTCATGCCCACCGAGGACCGCTTCAACAAGACCCGCAACCAGCTCCTCGACGACCTGGTGTACGGCATGGGCGGGCGCGTCGCCGAAGAGATCGTGTTCCGCGATCCGTCGACCGGCCCCGCCAACGACATTCAGCAGGCCACGAAGACGGCCCGCGCGATGGTCACCGACTACGGCATGAGCGACCGCATCGGCATGGTCAAGCTCGGAGACGCCGACACCGAGGCCTTTGGTCACGGGTCCGGCGAGGCCCCGCGTTCCTTCTCCGATGAGACCGCCGCGATCATCGATGAGGAGGTGCGTCGCCTCCTCGACAACGCGATGCGCGAGGCGTGGCGCATTCTGTCGGAAAACCGCGGTGTTCTCGACACGCTGGCTTCCCGCCTGCTCGAGGAGGAGACCCTCGACGAGGCGCAGCTGGGTGAGATTTTCCAGGACGTCATCAAGGCCCCCGAGCGTCCCGTGTGGAACTACCAGTCCGACGCGGCCGTTCCGGGCGTGGTCTTGGGCCACCCGGTCGGCATCAAGGCCGAGGACGAGTGGACGTCCGTTCCCGTGCAGGGAATCGACGTGTCGCCGACTGACGCCATCGGTGCCTCGGGCGTGGAAGAGGAGCAGGAGTGACCTACGATCCCGCAGGCGTTGAGAAGGCCTCGCGCGACCTGCTCGTCGCGATCGGTGAGGACCCCGAGCGCGAGGGCCTGGTCGGCACGCCCGACCGCATGGCGCGCGCGTGGCGCGAGATGTGCAAGGGCCTGACCGAGGACCCGCGCGAGCACCTGCGCACGCAGTTCCACGCGGGCACCGACGAGCTCGTCCTGGTCCGCGATATCACCTTCTTCTCGGTGTGCGAGCATCACCTGCTGCCCTTCTACGGCCGCGCCCACGTGGGCTACATCCCGCGCGGCGGCGTCGTGACGGGCCTGTCCAAGTTGGCTCGCGTCGTCGAGGGCTACGCGCGCCGCCCCCAGGTCCAGGAACGCCTGACCGCTCAGGTGGCCGACGCGATCGACGAGATCCTGCACCCTCAGGGCGTCATCGTCGTCATCGAGGCCGAACACATGTGCATGTCGATGCGCGGTATCTCCAAGCCGGGCTCGTCGACCGTGACTAGCGCGCTGCGCGGCATCATGAGCGACGGGGCGACTCGCGCGGAAATGATGGCCCTCGTCCTGTCTGGGAGCCGATGACATGAGCGCCCTGCCCCTGCCCGCCACCCCGGCCTCCTTCCCGGTCCCGTCCCTGGCGCTGCCGGGCGGGGCGACCCTGCCCGCTGGGCGCACGGCGGTCATGGGCATCCTCAACGTCACCCCCGATTCCTTCTCGGATGGGGGACGCTACGCGGACGTTGCCGCCGCGCTGCGCCATGCGCGCGAGATGGTGGCCGCGGGCGCGGACCTGATCGACGTGGGCGGGGAGTCGACGCGGCCGAACTCGACGCGCATTAGCGCGGACGAGGAGTGGGCGCGCATCGGCGCGGTCGTCGAGGCTTTGGCTGCCGACGGCGTCGTCGTGTCGGTCGATACGCTGCACGCGGCGACGGCCCGCGAGGCCGCGCGCGTCGGTGCGGCGATCATTAACGATGTCAGCGGCGGGCGCTGGGATCCGCAGATGAACGAGGCGGTCGCTGCCTCGGGCTGCGCGTACGTCGTTCAGCACTATCGCGCGCTGCCGGGGATGCCGGGGGAGCACTTCGATTACGGGGAGGACCTCGTGGGCACGCTCGTTGAGCGCGTGAGCTCCCAGGTTCAAGACGCTATTGATGCTGGTGTGACAGCTGATAAAATTGTCATCGACCCGGGCCTCGGCTTCTCGCTGACAGGCGACCAGTGCTGGCAGATCCTGCGCGAACTGCCGCGCTTCCTACAGGGCGGAT
>ERZ773099.2784-NODE-2784-length-11774-cov-9.543903_pt1 | contig 11774 bp, 8 predicted proteins | sample MGYA00511120_ERZ773099 | MGnify/ENA primary metagenome ERZ773099 (study PRJEB29015, sample SAMEA2738012) | human oral metagenome | biome: human oral; feature: human-associated habitat; material: dental | place: China | collected 2104 ... | reverse complement strand
AATTTCCAAACTGTGGAATTTTGAATAGTCTAGGATTATTCGAACAATGTTCCAGCAAATAATGTTCAAATAATAATAGCAATTCTTGATTATCAATATACTTCTTTCTCGCCATTTGAGAACTCCTGCAAGAATAATTGTTTCTCAGTTAGATATTCTTGATAAGATTGACTAACTGTTTTAAGTTTTAATAACGCCTCACCAATATCTTCTAAATTTCCCTTTCCTTGTCGAACTCTTTTTATAGCCTCATCTACAATTAAAGCTTCCTCATCAATTGATTTCTTAAAGGATTTATCCATAGAGAAATAATCTTTTCCAGCTTTTCTGTAAAATGGACAACTAGTGCAAGCACCAAGCTCTGCGTGTGAGCTAATGACTTTAAGGCAGTCTGAATAATCACCTTCCGCAAATCTATTTTATTAGATTATGCTTATAAAACAACGGATTATAAGTAACAATTAAACTATTATCCTTTATTGTGACAATAAAAAAAGACAGATTTAAAGTTGATCTGTCTATTGCTAATTTAACTTTTTAAATACATATTAATTTGTCGTTTATGTTTCGCTTTCATTAGAACTCATACTATCATCCCATAATTTAGCATCATCTGGAAAAATAGAATCATGTGTCTTGAAATACTCTTCTCTTACCACATCTACCCATTTATTTATCATGTTTGTTGCAACGAGAGCATCCCCAGATGGGTACACAGTTAAAAGAAAACTTGTAAGTTGTGCTAAAGTAATTGCGGAGTGTTCACCTGGAGTAGTTAATCCATAATCAGTATGTCCAACAGTGATTGTATCCTCATCAATCATTGTCCGCAATCTATTAAACGTACCTTGTGACGATGGATGTACAATTTCATTAGCGAGTTGATATTGATGTTTCCATAAATCTGATGGAAAATCAGCTTTTTTTCTAATGTCATCGAAACTTATGAACTTCTTTCGAGGGTTAAATTCACCACAAGCTCTCGCCCATTCATAACGGTCTTCTGTATTATGTGATGAAATATAAGATTCAGCAACTTCCTCTCCATATTTCGAAATAAATGATGCAATGATATTTAATTCGTAAAGTGAACGCCACCTTGAATACGCCCCATCGGCAAAACCATTCTTCATTAGGGTAATAATCTCTAAAAATTGTTGGAGACCTCTTCCGTGTATATATTTCAAGGCTGTGTATTTATGAATAGATTTTTCTCTCTCCTTATCATCAATTTGTTTTACATAATCGGAATAATCTTTTACAGCTTCAAGAACCATCATATACATTGTCTCTGAGGTTGCAAAGGCTTTGAACCATTTTTGATTTATTCTTGCGACTATTTCAGCTTCTTCGCATCTGAATAATAGTGTATTTTCGTACATTACACTCTTGGCATTGGCTACTAGTTGCTTTGAAGTATCGTTAATCATTTCTGAAAATAATTCCGAAAAATCAGCCTTCTCATATTTTTCGTAAAATTCATCAATTTCAGATTGGCTCTTTAATTCTTTGACATGTTCTAAGAGAATTTCGTTTAGTGTATCAGTAAAAAACTGCTCAAATTTATCAGCCATAGTCTCTCCTATTTTTAATTCTTTATATCTAAATTACGCCGATATTCTTGTAACTTTCTGTTAAAAAATTTAGATACTTCAATTTCATGTTTGGCAATCTCATTTATTCGGTCATCATTATTTATAATTTGTAGTTCTTGAATAAATTCTATATCCAGAGGAGAAAAGTTTTCTATTAAGTATCTATTGAATTCCTCTTTTTCATCCTCGTTATCAAAAATTAAAATCACCTCTAAAAATCTTCTATTTGATATCACAGCCTCATGGTTATCTGAATCAAATAAAAATTTATGTATATCCCATTCAATGGAATCACGAGTATAATAGTTATATGATAAGAAATTTGGTATTATATGTTGCTCATTATCTAAATCAAAGACTTCTATTTTTGGAGTGGAAGTTATATATCTTCCTGAATCCATAACAACCATTTCGCTCTCGTATAATATAGTTTGGTGATATCTAAATTGATATTCTTTAAAATAATGACTTTCATTCATTTGTGTCAAAGCATAAAAAACGTCCCTTCTTCGATCTTCAGAATCATTAACTTCTACAAATGTAAATTCAGGGTATAGCTTATAGTATCTTCCATTCGAATTATTTTCCCATAAATACTTATCCTTAATAAAATTTCTCAATTTATCAAAAGGTAAAAGGTCTAAACCAAAACGTCTTCGCCATAGATGTTCAATTTCATAGATAGAAGCTATACCATCTATTGGTGTATTGCTATCTTGTCGTCTTGTATATATAACGCCTGGTAAAATTTTTGATTTATCGCGAGTAAATTGTTCTTCAAGATAATAAGGAACTTGATTTGATTTAAAAATTACTAAAACATCAATTTCTTTATCAGAATATAATATAGTTTCTAATTTAACGAACGGGGGAACTCTACCTGCAAATTTTTGGTTTCTAAGCATATCAACAATATCTGCCTGATTCTTTCTATTCTCGTCCCCTGATATACCTTTTACTTCTCCATCGTTTGAAACACCAAAAATCAAATATGCGTCTTTATTGTCAAGATTATTAGCTAAACAAATAATATCATGAATAAATTTTGCATTGTTAGAATGATACTTTTCTTTATAATCCCAGTAGCTTCCTTCTCGCTTCATTTCAATCAAAGTAAGTATTTTATTATTTAAGTTACTCATTTCACACCTCATAACATAACACTATGTATTATTTATTATACCATCAACAAAATAAAAATCTATATCTTACTATCAATAAGATCTTAAATGAGTAACAAAAAAATGTACAATTGAACCACCACTTCTTCTGCACCTATTAGAGTAAAAAATGTACAAATCAATTCCTTAGATTAGATGATATTATGTACTAGAAAATATACAAAATAACACTTCAAAATAATGTACAAAATAAAAATAAAGTACACTTCTTAAAGAATGTACTTTATGCTTCTAATTAAGTTGTATCAATGGTTTAAGTCTAGTTCAGTCAATTGTACATAAACTTTTAGTTTTATGTACTTTATATTTAAATATTTAACATACAAAAAACAAATCAAATTTTGATTTGTTTTTTTAAGTCTCTACTTTATTTTCTATTTTCTCTATCATTTCCAAATATATTTTCTTTCCGAATTCATTATTGGCAGATTCCTGTTTCGTTCTTAGGAAATTGATGATTTCGGACTTGTATTCTGATGGAATCTTGTTTGTATTTTGTTCTATGATAGCAACAAACTTTTGGTGTGCTATTTTCTTTGGAGTCATGTTTCGCATGCTCATGCGGCAAATAAATTGCTACATATGCAGATATCCTTTTGTGTGATGAATACGAAAGGATAAAACTATAGATTTCTTCAGTCTCTTTTAAATGATACCTTGTTATCATCATTCCAAATGATGATAACAAGGTATCATTGATGAGATTTTGATTGTCTGGATATTTTTTAGCTATTTCCAAAAGGGTTTTCGCAAAATCTTCATTTGAAAAGTATTCTGTATAAAAAATAGATCCTTCAATTCTTGTTGTTTTTTCAAAATTTTTGATAAGATTTTGAATTTCAACTTCATCTTTCTCATTCGATGCTTGTATTTAAATTTGTAAACTACTGATGAGATTTATTTTATCTTGTATTTTGGAACTTATCTTTTTCATAAAACCTCCAAATCCATCCTTGACTAGAAAATATTAATTCATATTACATAATTTATATTACGTAACTATAATAGCAAGTCTTTCACTTTCCCAATCTCACTTTTAGGAATAACCAGATGAATCATATCACCGAGATACATTCGGGTTGAACCATTAACAGTCTGGCTTTTACCATTGTGGATTTGAGTGGTAATCAGAACATTTTGAGGTAAGTTTAACTCGTAGACTTGTTTTCCAGCGATTTTATCAGAGACAGGGATTTCGATTAATGTCACCTCGCCATCGTCTGCCACTTCTTCCGGCAACATTTTTTCGAGCATAGCTTCATATACAGGGGCACCCTTTAGTAAGTCCATGATGATGTAGGCAACTAGGGTCACAAGTCCAAGGGGCATGAGGTTTCGGATGTCTCCTACCATCTCTGTTACGAGAATCATGGCGGTCAGCGGTGCTTTAGAGATCGCACCAAAATAGCCACTCATTCCTAAAATGATGAAAATTGGAAATTGCTCCTGACTTGCAATGCCCAAATTAACACAAAGAACTCCAACCAGAGCTCCTAATAGTGAACCTAGAGATAAGATGGGTAGGAAAATCCCTCCAGGTAGTCCACTACCGTAACTGATCATACTCCAGATAAAACGAATGACAAAGTAAATAATTAAGACTTGGAAACTAAGATTTTGCTCAGTTAGAGAGAGGATAAGCTGATTTCCGCCTCCGAGAATCTGTGGGAGAAAAATACCTACTGGTATGATAAGGATAAAGGCTAAAACTGGATAATAGACTTTATCCAAGTGGATTTTCTTACCAATCCAGTCATAAACTCCTGAAATATTAAGGACGGCTTTCTCATAAAGAAAACCAGAAAATCCGAGAAAAATCCCCATGACAAGATAAATCCAGTACTGATCTAGAGTCATCAAAGGGATATTGTCCGGCATATCCAATACTGGCGTTAGACCGAACATTAGGAGCGAAACAAAGTTTGCTACAATGCTGGCTGCTAGAGTAGATACCCAGAAAAATCGAGAGAAATGATGATAAACTTCTTCGACAACAAAGAGAAGACCTGCTATAGGGGCGTTAAAAGCTGCCGCTAGTCCTGCTGCTGCTCCGCTAGCAATTAGGGAACGTTCTTCGACAGGACTAGATTTGAGCCACTTGGCAATCCCTTTCCCACCTACTGCTCCGAGTTGAATACTTGGACCTTCACGACCTAACATGAGTCCGCTGGCAATCGCTAAGGTGCCTAGAATATATTTTTTCCAGAGAACACTCCACCAGTTAAGGGACATGAGACCTTTTAACTCTGCTTCGACTTGTGGAATTCCAGAACCTTTGATATCCTTATCAGAACGCGTCAGCTTAGCGCTGAGCCAAGAAATCAGTAAATAAAGGAGAATGATAATAAGTAGATTTATTAACCAATCGGTCCGACCTTGGTACAGGTGTTGCACTATGTGAAAACCCTCCTCGATAAAAAATCGAAAAGATCCTACAATGATTCCAACCACTAGACCCACTATAACCCCTCGTCCAACCTGGGATAAAATAGTGCTTGAGGCAAAGGTGAATTCTTTCTTAGAACGGAGTATTTCTGACTGTTCCTCCATAATAATTTCCTTCCATTTTTCTGTCTTTTTCATCTACGATTAGTGACTTGATAGGTTCAAAGGTTTTTCTGTGAATAGGTGTAACACCATATCTATCTAGGCCCTCCAAATGCTTAGCTGTGCCATAACCTGCATTTTTTGTAAAATCATATCCTGGGAACTGCTGATCATATTCAGCCATGAGGTCATCCCTGATTACTTTTGCAACAATAGAAGCTGCTGCGATGGATAGTGAATTTGCATCACCTTTGATGATTGATGTTTGCGAAATTGGCAAATCTAGCTTCATAGCATCAATCAAAAGGTGTTCAGGTTGTGGAGTTAGTTGGGCAATAGCTTCTTGCATTGCCAGCTTAGTAGCTTCGTAAATATTTACTTGATCAATCACATGATTATCCATGATACCAATTCCAATCGCCAAGGCTTGGTCTTGGACAGCTTGAAACATTTCACGATGTTTCTTCTTAGAAATTTTCTTGCTATCATTAAGACCTCTAATTTTACAGTTATTAGGCAAAATGACGGCGGCAGCAATTACCGGTCCGGCGAGAGGACCACGTCCGACTTCGTCCACACCTGCAATCAATGTTTTACCTTGACTATAGAGTTCTTTTTCGTAGCGAAGCATAGTTTCTAGGCGAAAATCTTCCTCTAGTTCAGTCTGAATGGTCTGTTTGCGTTTGGTAATTTCCTTTTGAACTCCTACTCTTGGATCTTCTACCAATGCTGCAAAAATCGGATTATTTAAGTCATCAATCACTGCTAGTCGTTCTTTTATTTCTTTAATCGTTGCCATCAATATCATCCAAAGTATCTAAAGTGTAGTTTCCAAGTTTCCCATCACGGACTTCCTTAATAAATAAACTATAAAAGCGATCATAGTCATCGCGGAAACCAAGTAGGCGTGTCATATCCATAATTATCTCAGGTGCTTCATCTTCAATTTTTATTTGCTTGAAGCGTTCGGTCAATTTATCTGGATAGTGAGTTTTAAAGTAGTTAAGACCGAAAATAGTTACTTCATCCAGAGGAAGAAGTTGATCTTTGATGGCACCTGTGAGAGCTAGTTTGAGAGCAACTGTTTCATCTTCGAACTTAGGCCAAAGAATCCCTGGTGTATCTAGAATTTCAAGGTCTTTATTAGTTTTGAGCCATTGTTGCCCCTTGGTGACTCCTGGTTTGTTTCCGACAACTGCGATTTTCTTCCCAGCTAAACGGTTCATGAGTGTTGATTTACCAGCATTTGGAATACCGATAATCATAGTACGTAAGGTTTCAATCTGAATCCCACGTTCTTTCTGGCGTTTAATCTTATCCGCCATGAGTTTTTTGGCAGCATCCGTAACAATTTTAACAGTAACCTGTTCTTTTGAGTTGATAGCGAGAGTTTGAATGCCTTGAGATTCAAAATACTGACGCCATTCCTTTGTTATTGCTGGGTCAGCTAGATCTGTCTTATTTAAAATCAAGAGTTTTGGTTTATCACCCACGATTTTTGTTAGCATTGGATTTTGACTAGATAGAGGCAGACGAGCGTCAACCAAAATCGTCACAAAATCAACAAATTTTAAATTTTCCTGAACCTGTCGACGTGCCTTGGACATGTGCCCAGGAAACCATTGAATAGTAGCCATATTTTTCCCTTTCGAGTGAATCATTTATATAAGAATGTATCTATGCCGTTGGAGGTACCTCATTTTTAACATTTCGCAATATACAGATCTATCAGAAATAATCTTCGTGCAATGCTTAACACCATCCTATATTGTTAATTTAACATGCGGATACTTTTTAGGTAGGATCTGTTTTATCGCCTTCAAGTTGAATTCTTTAGAGCAGTATGAGAATAGACAAGCTCTTTACTTTCCCTTTAGATAAATCCGAGAACTCAACAAAAGTCAAGGCCGACTCTTCAACATGATTATTTTTTTGCTTTCTTTTTAAGCTGATTGATAGCTCTTTTTTATCTGATAAATTTCAGTGTGTTGATAAATCAGGGAAGCTGCATCTAAACTCTTCCTACAGACTGTCAACTATAATTAAAACTGAAGAAGGCATTGGAAGTGTCAGTAAAACAGGTGTTTTAATGAACGCTTTTTCTCCTCGTATATTTTAACGTGACCAATCATTTAATACACGAGTAAGTTTTCTATCAATATCTAATCTTGTTTCTCTACATGCTTTTGGATATTTTCTTGCAGCCTTAAAAATGAGGCGAACAATAAGGTCTGAACCTATAGGAAAAAGCAAGCGAATCATTGACTCTGGAAATACAAAATGGGTACCATGTTTATAGGTGAAGCACTCAAAATCACAGGTGTGCGGCAATTCATTGATCCTCTGCTGCATCCTTTGGATGTACTTGCAAGTGTCCCACAAGACATCATCTTCTGCACCGATACAAACAACCTTTCCTTGAATCCGTTCCACTTTAATTTTTTCCGCTTCAGATAAAGGATACAATCGCTCTGATTCATCGAACATCTTGCGACTTGCAATGAGGTTACCGCTAGCCTTAGACTCTTCTTTAATTTTTTGCCAATACTCAGGATGCCTATACGCATAAGGTAAATAAGGTAGCGGCTTGCCCTCCCACGATACGGAAGATTCGTGATTAGCTGGACGTTCACGAGCGCCATCTGCACCATCACGGTAATAGCCTTCTATTACAAAATCTGCCGGTGTTAAAGCGATAGTCAGGCTGATCTGCGGATAATAGGAAGCAGCAAGCAATGCAACCGTGCCTGTCGCCGACGCTCCAAAGATGCCAATTTTCTTGCATCCTTGCATGGTCAAAAAATCAATAGCTCTTCCTATATGTTCCAGTGGTTCATTATGCCTTCCTGCATCTTTCATCTCTGGAGATATAGCAAGTACATGAAGTCCTCGGCGTTGTATCCATTTTACAGCTACACGGACCAAACAATTGTCCGAAGTATCACTTAGTGTCAATATAATGGCACAGGAACTGTCATGATCATCACAAGGATACCAAACACCGTAGAAAGAATTTTTTGCTGTTGAAAGTAGTCGTTTTTTCATTTTATTACTCATATTCCTGTATTGAGAACAAATATCATTTTATGCATAGCGATTTTTATTGAGGTGAATAACTAGTGAAAATTCTTTTGCATATAACTTTAACAAGGTTGAGGTTAAGGAGTATGCATGTAGCCATATCCTTTACTATAGTCCATTTTATCATAAATTATGCTCTTTTGCAGAGGATTTTCAGCTATACAAAAGTACATAATTTTAGTTATGTATGAAGAGAGCGATAAAAAACCTATCGATAGAACGGTAGGTTTCTATTTTTAAAAGATAACTTTGGAAACTCAGGAAGTTTGACTATTCTTATTAAATTAAACTTTTACAACTTCTACAGTTTCTTTCCCTAGCAAGACCAGATATTTCTCAATCGTCTCGACCTGATAAGCTCGCAATAAAGCTTCTCCGTAGAGGTCTAGCTGGCTACGATAGCGGTCTATGAGTTGGCTAGGATCATCATAGCGATCTGTCTTATAGTCAAAGAGGATGATTCGATCTTGGTAAAGCAGATAGCCGTCCAAGATCCCACGGACGACAAAATCTTCATGACTCTTGTGGTCACGTTTGAGCATGGAGAAAGGCTGTTCCCGATAGAGGTGCTCTGTGTTAGCAAGAATTTCTTGACCAAGTGCGGTATCAAAGAATGCTAGAATTTTAGAAAGATTGATCTTGTCTCTAACAGCTGAACTGGTTTGAACTTGTTTGAGAGTATCTGTCAGGCTAGCTAGTGTTGGTTGCTGACTGAGATCCATTCTCTGCATGAGTTCATGGGTTGCACTACCAATCTCCGCCCCAGTGACCTTGTTCTCAGTGGAAAAATCAGGTAAATCAAAGCTGATTTGCTTCTCTGGTGATTTAGTTTGGTTAGCAATTTGTACCCCTTCCATATCCATAACAGGTTCATAGAATTTCTTGATTTGGCTTGGAGTTTGAACACTAGGGAGTTCAATGGCTGCGCGGTGAAGAGTATTATAAACTTCTACCTCTTTCAGCATTTCAAGGGCTTCTTTGATGGTTTCTGACTGGCGGTTGTCTGCTTGAGATCTATCTTGTAGAGGGCTCTTGTTTTCCAGTTCTCCGATAGCTTCTCTAGTGAGCTGTTCTTCACCAATAAAACGATAGCTAAAGTTGAGATGGTCTTTGGCAAATACTTTACTGATAGCCCAAATCCAATCTTGGAAATTCTTGGCCTGGAGTCTGGTATTGCTATTAAGTTTTCCGTTTTCAGCTGTTGGATATTCCTTGGCTTCCAGCTTTTCACGAGAACCTTTACCAACAAGATAGAGCTTTTTCTCAGCTCGAGTCATGGCAACATAAAGAAGACGCATCTGCTCTGAATAGCTAGCCAGGTGCAATTCTTCTTCATTCAGTCTATAAGTAAGGCTAGGAATGGAAAGTTTGACCGTTCTAGGATAATGCGCTTCTACTGCTTCTGTGTCCACCTTGGCAATGTATTTGACACCAAGCCCATTCTGACGACTGAGAATGACGTCGGACATAGTGTCTTGCTTGTTGAAGTCCTGATCCATATTGAGGATAAAGACATAAGGAAACCCAAGCCCTTTACTCTTATGAATGGTCATGAGTTCTATTGCATCCTTGGGTGGTGCAACGGCCACGCTTGCGAGATCATGCTGGGCTTCCAAAACCTGATCAATCATGCGAATGAAACGCGACAAACCCTTGAAATTACTCTTTTCAAACTGATCTGCTCGCAAAGCTAGGGCGTAGAGATTGGCTTGTCTGGCTGGACCATTGGGCAAAGCCCCAACATAGTCATAATAAAAACGGTCGTTGTAAATCTTCCAAATCAAGTCATAGAGAGAGTGCGTTTTGGCATACAAGCGCCAAGAATCCAAGATAGCCATGAATTGATTTAGTTTTTCAGCTAGAGCTGTGTGAATTAAATCTTTCTGGCCAGTTGCTTGGTTTTGAGCATTGACTAGCTTCTCATAAAGATTCTCTTGGAATTTATTTTCTGCCTTCTGAAGGGACAAACGTGCTAACTCGTCCTCATCAAACCCAAACATAGGAGACTTCATGAGAGCAACCAAGGCATAGTCTTGCAGAGGATTGTGGATGACACGAAGGGTGTCTAGCATGACTTGCACTTCTAGGGATTGGAGGTAGTTGTTTTGCTCACTGTCATTTTTGACAGGAATCCCGTACTCAGACAAGGCGAGGAGAATCTGGTCATTGCGACTGCGACTTGAGGTCAAAAGAACAATTTCCTTAAAAGCCACACCTTGCTCTTGATGAAGTTTAAGGATTTCCTTGATGACTAAGCGCATTTCACCGGTTAGTTTCGTTTCTGCTTGACTCTCTTCTTCCTCTTGACCACTGTCGTCCTTATCGTATAGGAGAAATTCTGCCTTGTTCTCAGAATTGGGAGTTAGTTTGGCGTTGGCAAAAACAAGCTGGTGCATGCTGTCATAGTTGATTTCGCCGACCTCTTGGTCCATAAGGCGTTCAAAGACATGGTTGGTTGCTGACAGCACTTCCGAACTACTACGGAAATTTTCCTTGAGTAGTATCAACTTGCCTTCTTTAGGATTTTGTGCATAGCGTTGGAATTTTTCATTAAAAATCTGTGGATCTGCCTGACGGAAACGGTAGATAGACTGCTTGATATCTCCCACCATAAAGCGATTGTGGCCATTCGACAACAATTCCAGCATCCGTTCTTGAATGTGGTTGGTATCCTGATACTCATCGACCATGACTTCGTGGAATCGTTCCTGATAAGTCTCACGGACTTGTGGGAAATTCTCTAAAATCTCAATGGTGTAATGACTGATATCAGCAAATTCAAAAGCATTTTCCTGGCGTTTACGTTCTCGATAAGCCTCCACAAAATCACTCATAAAGGTTTGGAAGGTTTTAGCTAGATCCCAGGTGTCTTCATGATAATGTTCTTGGTAGTCGAGAATCGTTATCTGGTCCGCCAGTTGTCCTAGTTTAGCAAACTGGGCCTTTCTCTCCTCGTTATAGGTATCTGCCAGTGGCTTTAAATCGGCCTTACGACTGGAGTTAGCCAGAGCTCGGCCATTTTTCTCCTTAGAGATGGCGACAATACGCGCAAGAACTGCTTGATAAGCCTGGCTATCGGACTCTTGATTTAAGGAGCCAATTTCATCCAGAACCAACTGCACATTTTCTAAATAGGCAGCTTTGGGAAACTCCTTGGCATCATTATCCAGATGATAACGGAAGAAACTTTCCAAGTCCCAAAGCGCCTGCTTGATTTGCTCAGTTAGTTTGTCCTTTTCATTTGCAAAGTCAGCTTCTTCAAACCCTTTGAGAAAAGACTCGTTCAGCCATTTTTGGGGACTGCTGGTGGATTGAAGGAAATCATAGATTTTGTAGACTTGCTGGCGCAGACCTCGTTCATCCTTGCCAC
>ERZ773099.2782-NODE-2782-length-11775-cov-4.863823_pt1 | contig 11775 bp, 8 predicted proteins | sample MGYA00511120_ERZ773099 | MGnify/ENA primary metagenome ERZ773099 (study PRJEB29015, sample SAMEA2738012) | human oral metagenome | biome: human oral; feature: human-associated habitat; material: dental | place: China | collected 2104 ... | reverse complement strand
GCCGAGGTGCGTAAGGTGCTCGCGGAGGCAGAGAAGAGTTTCCCGCCCGGACTCAAGATGAAGTCGGTCTTTGACAGTACGGACTACATCAATGCATCCATCAAGGAAGTTGTGCATACCTTCCTTGAGGCGTTGCTGCTCGTTGTGCTTGTTATCTTCCTCTTTTTGCAAAGTTGGCGCGCAACGCTTATACCTCTGCTTGCGGTACCGGTATCTCTCATTGGAACATTCGGTGCATTTGTGCTGCTGGATTTTTCCATCAATACACTGACCCTCTTTGCTATGGTGCTTGCGATCGGTCTCGTTGTCGATGATGCGATCGTCGTCATTGAGAATGTCGAGCACCATATGGAGAGCGGACTCTCTCCGATTGACGCGACAGAACGTGCGATGGATGAGGTTCAGGGGCCGGTCGTTGCTATTGCATTTGTGCTTGCAGCTGTCTTTGTTCCTGTTGCCTTCCTTGGCGGTATGATGGGCGTTCTCTATAAGCAGTTCGCGCTCACCATTGCGATCTCGATGGCACTTTCTGCGTTTGTCGCTCTGACGCTGACTCCTGCGCTCTGCGCGATGATGTTGAAGCCGAAAAAGGGAAATGAGAAAAATGGCATTCTCGGCCGCTTCTTCGACAGATTTAACAACTGGTTTGATCGTACGCGCAAGGGCTATATCGGGATTGTTACGAACTTTATCCGCAAATCACGGATAGCTATTGTCTTTTTGCTCATTGTCTGCGGGCTCACAGCGATCATCTATCGGAATTTGCCGACCACATTTGTCCCTGAGGAAGACCAGGGCTACTTGATCATCGCGATTCAGCTGCCGCCGGGCACGTCCACGAACCAGACACAGAAGACCGTGGACAAGATCCAGCAGGCGGCACAGCGCGAGATCAAGGGGCAGAGTGCTGTCATGTCCATCAACGGCTTCGACATCCTCGCGGGTGGTGCAAACTCGAACGGTGCCGTCGTGTTCGTCGGCATGAAGGACTGGTCGCAGCGTGCAGGGCTCGCTGAGTCCGTTGCCGCTGCGGTCGGCACGATGTTCCGCGTCGGCGCGATGGAGGCACCCGAGGCTCTCGTCATCGCCATCAATCCGCCCGCGCTGCCGGGGCTCGGCAATGTCGGCGGCTGGTCGCTCCAGCTGCAGGACATGACCGGTCACTCCGATACCGAGCTCAACGACATCGTGAATGCGATTCTTGCCGAGGCGAATACACGCCCCGAGCTGCGGGGCGTGCGGACGACGTTTAAGATCAACGCACCGAGCTATCAGTATGAGATCGACCGCGAAAAGGTCAAGAACCTCGGCGTTCAGCTCTCGGACGTATTTACGGCACTGCAGGTCAACTTCGGCGGCTATGAGGTCAATGACTTCAACCAGTTTGGGCGCACCTACAAGGTCGTGCTGCAGTCCGACGTGACCTATCGCACCGAGGCAGAGGCAGCGAAGTTTGTCTTTGTCAAGAACTCGCAGGGCGGCATGGTGCCGCTTGATACCCTCCTCAAGCCGAAACTCACAACGGGACCGACGCAGATCAGCCGTTTCAACGGTGCGCGTTCCATCCAGATCCAAGGCAGTGCAGGGACAGGCTACAGCTCGGGCGATGCGATGAAAGCCATCACCGAGATTGTCCAGAAGCACACAGGCTCCGGATTCAGCATCGAGTGGTCGGGGCAGAGCCGGGAGGAGCAGAAGTCGGCGGATTCGACCATGCAGGTGCTTGCACTCTGCCTTGTCTTCGTCTTCCTCTGCCTTGCGGCACTCTATGAGAGCTGGAGCGTACCGTTCGCCGTTCTCTTTACCGTGCCGACGGGCATCTTCGGGGCACTCTTCTCCGAGTACATCCTCGCGACGATCTTCGGCATGATTGGCATTCCGGCGGCGGGCTATCAGAACAGCGTCTATATGCAGATCGGTGTCATCATGGTCATCGGTCTTGCGGCAAAGAACGCAATCCTGATTGTTGAGTTCGCAAAGATTCGCGTGGATCGCGGCATGGATCCGCTGAAGGCGGCAATCCAGGCGGCGGGGCTGCGCCTCCGCCCGATCCTCATGACCTCGTTCGCGTTCATCATCGGCTGTCTGCCTCTGTGTATGGCCACGGGGGCGGTGCTGCGGGCGCTGGCCTACTGGTACGATCCGCCGGTGCTGCTGCAGGCGGCCGGGCTGATGTGGTGTGCGGCCTATGCGCTGCAGGCCTGGCAGATGCTGCCGGTGTTCCTGCGGGCACGTGCCGATGGCGCCGAAGGGTGCGCCGGGGTGCAGGACTGAGCGGTTTATTGTTCTGTAAAGTGAGACAGTCGTCTTTCCCGTTGCCTGATGGGTGGCGTTCCGTCGTGCCAAAGCTGGCTTAGAATGTCCTCACGATGGACAGTCGCGGTGCGGACGGTTGTGGTGCGGTATGCCCGGCATGTCTGCTCCGGTGTCTGCCTGCCATGCCAGACATCTGTCCACCCCCTCTCCTCCCTGCCCCCGGGCATTTCCCGAACGGTTCCCCATCATGAACTTCCTGTCCCGCTTCCAGTCCCCGCTGCTGTCCGTCCTGCGCATCGTGACGGCGTACCTGTACATCTGGCACGGTACGTCCAAGGTCTTCGGTTTTCCGGCCTCCATGGGCGATATTTCCGGCAACCCGATGATGATCGCCGCCGCGGCGCTGGAACTCATCGGCAGTGCGCTGCTGATTCTGGGCCTGTTCACCCGGCCCGTGGCCTTCATCCTCTCGGGCCAGATGGCCGTAGCCTATTTCATGGCCCACGCCGCCCAGGGCAACCCGTTGCTGCCGCTGGCCAACGGTGGTGAGTCGGCCGTGCTGTTCTGCTTCATCTTCCTGTACATCGCGGCGGCCGGTGCCGGCTCGCTGTCGGTCGATCACCTGCGCGGCAAGCGCTGAGTTCTCTCCCCTCTCTTACTGGAGTCATACATGTCCCTGCAACATCTGCATCAGGTGGCCGAAACCCGCCGTTCCATCTACGCACTGAACAAACAGCTGCCGGTACCGGCCACCGAGGTGGTCAGGCTGGTCGAGCATGCGGTCAGGCACACGCCGTCGTCCTTCAACTCGCAGTCCACCCGTGTGGTGGTGCTGCTGGGCGCCGAGCACGAGAAGCTCTGGAAACTGGCCGAAGAGGCGCTGGCGAAGATAGTCCCGGCCGACAGCTTCAAGCCTACCCAGGACAAGCTGCATGCCTTTGCGGCGGCCGCGGGTACGGTGCTGTTCTTCGAGGACCAGGCCGTGGTGAAGGGCCTGCAGGAGAAGTTTGCCCTGTATGCCGACAACTTCCCCGTCTGGGCCGACCAGGCCAACGCCATGCACCAGTACGCCATCTGGACGGCACTGGCCAGCGTCGGCGTGGGCGCCAACCTGCAGCACTACAACCCGGTGATCGACGAGGCCGTGGCCCGCACCTGGAACGTGCCGGCCTCGTGGAAGCTGCGCGCCCAGCTGGTGTTCGGCGGCATTGCTGCCCCGGCCGGCGAGAAGGCCTTCGAGCCCGTCGAGGCTCGCCTGAAGGTCTACGGCCTGTAAGCGCTTCTACTCCTGCACCCCCTGGCATCCCCACAGGCCATCCTGCCGGGGGCGCAGGAAGACAGGCAGCATCTGCCAGCCCTGCATCACGAAGGCGGCACACCACGCCAGCCCTGCCAGTTGCAGCAGCACCGGCGGATCGAACCAGTACGCCAGCGCCCGCAGCACCGCGCTGGCCACCAGGAGACAGGCCCCCACCACCACCCAGGGGCGGCCATTCTTTTCCAGCCCGCTGTGCGTGTAGCCGGCAATGCAAATCACGGTGTAGACGGCCAGGCCCAGCGCCCCCGCCGTCAGCAGGTGGATGCCCGGGCTGACACTGCCGTCTCCGGCCACCAGCACCAGGCCGATAAGTCCATAGCCGGCGGCCATGAACACGTAGACCATGTACAGCATCAGCGGCCAGCGCGAGAACAGCGGTCGGCCGACGTGCCAGTCGTTGAGCAGGTTCAGCATGGCGGCCGATGCGGCCAGGGCCAGCCAGCCGGTCACGCGGTTGGCCGGATCGAACCACTGCATGGCCGTGAACAGCATGATGCAGATCACGGCCAGGTGTCGCCGTGGCGGACGCGCCAGGTAGGCGGTGGGCTCGTCTTCCTCGACGGGCAGGGCGGTGGGCGCAACTGGAGAACGGTCTGCATGGCCGGCGGCCGGCATGCCATTTTCCGTTGTTCCGTGTGAGGCCTGCTCCCGGGCGGGCACCGCCACCGGATGACGGCGCTCAAAATCATCGTCGATGCTGCTGTTGACGATCGCCATCGAGATGCGGCTCATCGCCACCACGATCAGGGCCATCAGCACGCCCAGCGTGGCATGCAGCCAGCGCATCGGAAACTCGCCCTGCACGGCATCCACGTAGAAGCCGGCCACGGTGACGATCAGCGCCACGAAGGCCCACCAGAAGCCCTGCTGGCGATGGCCCGGATCACGCCACAGGCGCGGGGCCACCATCGCGGTCAGCATCCCCATGAAGCCGACATGGAAGACGCCCGACAGTGCCAGCAGGCCCTGCGGCCACCAGCCGCTCAGCCAGAAGGACAGGCGCCCCAGCAGCCACAGCCCCAGCAGCCAGCGCACATGCCGCGCCTCGAAGGACGGCGTCTCGGTGAACTCCGGTACCGCCGTCAGCGCAAAGCCGGCAACAGCCGCCAGCGTGGCCCCCATCAGCAGCTCGTGCACGTGCCAGACCACGGCACCGCCCGGCACCCCGGGCAGCGGCCAGCCAGCCGCCAGAAACAGCAACCACAGCCCCAGCAGCCCCACGCAGAACAGCACGGTGGCCGTGAAGAAGGGCCGAAAGCCGCATTGCCACAGCGGGTGGGCCAGCTGCCAGGGTCGGGCAGTCCCGGTAGGGGAAGCGGCAGGCACGGGTTTCATCGAAGACGGCATGACAGCTTGATCAGGAAAATGGACTTGGAATGCCGGTGCTCAGCACCCGGTGCGCCGCCCGGTCGCGGCAGGGGCAACGGCAGCGCCGGCATCGATCCGGGCATAGTCAGGCAGGCCGCCGCCAGCGATATCGGCCTGGGTGCCTGCATGGCCGGCTGCCGTGCCGACGGCCGCAGTCTGACCGGTGGCCGCCGTACACGCCGATCCGGAGGCTTCGGCGGGCTGCACCGTCCGCAGCGGCGGCAGGTCGAAGGCCGCGCGCACCACCGGCTGGGCCAGCAAGGCGGCGGTATGGTTGTGCACCCACGCGTCGTCGCGCTGCATGGGTGGCACCGGCAGCGCCATCTGCCAGACGAAGTGGCCGGGATTGGCGGCCATCACCAGCACGCGGTCGGCCAGCGTGACGGCCTCGGTCACGTCGTGGGTGATCATCAGCACCGCCAGGCCCCGGCTGCGCTGCTCCTGCATCAGCAGCTGATGCATCTGCGCCTTCAGGCCGATGTCCAGCGCGGCAAAGGGCTCATCCAGCAGCAGCAGATCGGGCGAGAGCACCAGTGCCCGCGCCAGTGCCGCACGGCTCTGCATGCCGCCCGAGAGCTGATGCGGAAACTGCGCCAGCGCCACGTCGTCCAGCCCCAGCAGATTGCCCATGCGCGTGGCCTGCGCCAGGCGCTCGCGCCCGGGCACCCCCTGCGCCTTCAGCCCCAGCGCGATGTTGTCCAGCGTGGTCTTCCAGGGCAGCAGGGTGGGCTGCTGGAACAGCATGGCGGTGCGGGCAAAGCCGTTGTGGATCTCGCCGGAGCGCACATCCAGCAGCCCGGCACACAGATGCAGCAGCGTGCTCTTGCCACAGCCCGAAGGACCCACCAGCGCCAGCGTCTCGCCGGCCGGCAGCCGCAGCGACACGCCTTCCAGCACGGTGCGCGTGGCAAAGGCGTGCTCCAGATCCCGCACCACCAGCGCCGGGCCGGATGCGCTGCCCTCGGCAGCCGCAGGAAACGATGCCGCGTTCATGAGGCCCTACCTCCCGCATCACGCCAGCCCTCGATCTCGCGCTTGATGGGCTCCAGCACCAGGTATTCCAGCCCCAGCAGCACCAGCACCACGGCGCTGATCCAGGCCAGCGTGCCGGACATGTCCAGCTGGGCGCGACTGACGGCCAGGGCCGCCCCCACGCCATCACTGACCGACAGCAGTTCCGCCATCACCACCACCTTCCAGGCGCTGCCCAGCGCCACGATCCAGACCGGGAAAAGATATGAGAGCACGTGCGGCACGTACAGGTCCAGGATGCGCATGTGCCAGGGCAGGCGATAGGCATCGGCCAGGTCGCGCCAGCGCTTTTCCAGCGTGCGTGCCCCCTGCAGACCGCCTGCAAACACGATGGGAAAACCGGCAATGAACACGGTGAAGACCGGCGTGCCGTCACCGGTGCCGAACCACAGCATGGCCAGCACCAGCCAGGCAATGGGCGGCGTGCCCAGCAGCACCGTGACCCAGGGGCGCGCCATCATGGCCGCCGTCATCGACATGCCGGCGGCCACGCCCAGCACACTGCCCAGCACCAGCGCCAGCGACAGCCCCGCAAAGGCGCGCCGCGCCGTGACGGCCAGCTGCGGCCACAGCGCCTCGGCGCCCTGGCCCTGCATCAGCTGCAGCAGCATCTGCGCCGTCTCCAGCGGCGTGGGCAGCACCAGCGGGCCATACCAGGCGGCCAGCGCCTCCCACAGCGCCATGCCCAGCAGCAGGCTGGCAATGGCCCCCCAGCCGCTCCAGAGATAGCTGGGCAGGGCGCCCAGCCAGGCACGCAACAGTTTCATGAATGTGTCTCTCCCAGAGAGGGCCATTGTCGCACCGGTGGCAACGGCGCCCCCTTCACCGATATCAAGTCGGCCGTCACGGGTCCCCATCCGGCCGCCGCAGGTACTGAACGTCGGATGACACGTCACGCAGGAGGTGGACGACCCACCACGACCCGCCGTTCCGTCCCGGTCGGCATGATGGACGTCGTTGCTGCCATGCAACGTATGGACTGGCTCAACATTCCACACTGCCAGCCCGGTTACCAGGCATGCCGTTATCATGAAAGGCCAAGTGAAGTCTTATCATTTGCATTGTGATATTTCCGTCGGATTCTCCGGATGTCGCTTCGGCATCGGTGCATCAATGGGTGGGATGTACCGGGCGAGGGACGGTCGGCGAGATCCATGGCCCCCATTCCCTAGATTCCCGAGAGGAAACGATGAGCAAACAGAGACAGAGACGCCGTACCCGTCGGCAGCTGCAATGGCTGGCCGCTTCGATGATGCCGCTGGCCGTGCCCGCTGCCGCACTGGCCCAGAGCGCCGAAGCCACCTTGCCCGAAGTGGAAGTGCTGGGCACGGCCGAGCAGGCCTGGAAGCAGGCACCCGGCGTCTCGGTCGTCACGCAGGACGATCTGGCCACCCAACCCACCAATGACCTGAGCGAAGTGCTGCGCAAGCAGCCCGGCGTCAACCTCACCGGCAACTCCACCAGCGGCCAGCGCGGCAACAACCGCCAGATCGACCTGCGCGGCATGGGCCCGGAAAACACGCTCATCCTCATCGACGGCAAACCCGTCAACAGCCGCAAGTCGGTGCGCTTCGGCTGGCGGGGCGAGCGTGACACCCGCGGCGACATGAACTGGGTGCCCACCGAGGCCATCGACCACATCGAGGTGCTGCGTGGCCCGGCAGCGGCCCGCTACGGCAACGGCGCCGCCGGCGGCGTGGTCAACATCATCACCAAGGGCACGCCCGACAAGCTTGCCGGCAGCGCCACCCTGTACTACAGCCACCCGCAGCACAAGGAAGAGGGCGGTTCACGGCGCGCCAGCTTCAGCCTGGGCGCCCCGCTGTCCGAGATGCTGGGCTTTCGGCTCACCGGCAACATCGCCAAGACCGATTCGGACGCCTGGGACATCAACCGCAACCATGCCTCCCCCCGCACCGGCACCTTTGCCGGCACCTTCCCGGCCGGCCGCGAGGGCGTGCGCAACCGTGACCTGGACGCCCGGCTGAGCCTCAAGGCCAACGCCCAGCACCGTGTGGACCTGGACGCCAGCTTCAGCCGCCAGGGCAACATCTACACCGGTGACACCCAGAACACCAACAACTTCACCACGCTGCCCAATGGCCAGCTGGCCCCCACCTCGCAGCGCGTGCGCGACGCCATCGGCAGCGAGACCAACCGGATGTACCGCACCAACTACGCCCTGACCCATACGGGCCGGTACGAGGGCGGCGCATCGTCCACCGCCTACCTGCAGTACGAAGCCACCCGCAACACCCGGATGGACGAGGGGCTGGCCGGCGGCACCGAGGGCCTGTTCTCCGACGGCACCTTCACCACGGCCAAACTGGACACCACCACGCTGCACGGCGAATACAACCAGCCCGGCAAGTGGGGTGAGCTGGATCACGTCATGACGCTCGGTGCCGAGGTGGTCAACCAGAAATTCACCGACCGGAACTCGGTCTCGCAGACCACCACCGAAGGCGGCACCATCGCCGGCCTGTCCGGCCGCAGCCCGAAAATCGACGCAAAGATCTACTCGGTCTTCGTCGAGGACAACATCGAGCTGACCCGCGACACCATCCTGACCCCGGGCGTGCGCTTCGATCACCACAGCAAGGCCGGCAACAACTGGAGCCCCTCGCTGAACCTGTCGCACAGCCTGACGCGTGAAATCACCCTGAAGGCCGGCATCGCCCGCGCCTACAAGGCGCCCAACCTGTACCAGCTCAACCCCAACTACCTGCTGTACAGCCGCGGCATCGGCTGCTGGGGTGGTGGCGGTGCCTGCTACCTGATGGGCAACAGCAACCTGAAGGCCGAAACCAGCATCAACACCGAGCTGGGTGCCGAGTATGCGGATGAAGTCCTGGTGGCCGGCCTGACCTGGTTCCACAACGACTACCGCAACAAGATCGACGCCGGCCACACCGCCATTGGCAAGGCCACGGGCGGGCAGGGCCGCTTTGCCAACGCCAACGTGTTCCAGTGGGACAACGTGCCCAAGGCGCTGGTCCATGGTCTGGAAGGCACGTTCAACTACAGGTTCACGCCGCAGCTCTCGTGGTCGAACAACCTGACCTACATGATCAAGAGCGAGAACAAGTCCACGGGCGAGCAGCTCTCGATCATCCCGAAATACACGGTGAACTCGCGCCTGGAATGGAAGGTCACCGACGAGGCCAGCGTCTTCGGCACCGCCACCTTCTACGGCAGGCAGAAGGCCAACAAGCTGGACTACCAGGGGCTGCCCGTGCAGGGTGAGGAAGCCCAGGGCCTGTCGCCCTACGCGCTGGTGGGCCTGGGCGGCAACTACGCCGTCAGCCGCAACCTCAAGGTGGGCCTGGGGGTGGACAACATCTTCGACAAGCGCCTGTTCCGTCGCGGCAATGCCGTCGGCGTGAACAACCCGCGCACCATCTACGGTGCCGGCGCCGCCACCTACAACGAACCCGGCCGCACGTTCTACGTGACGCTGACGGGAACGCTGTGATGGCCTGAACCCACACCGTCGCAGGATCATGCCCCGGGTCACATGGCTCGGGGCATCGAGAGCCCGGGATCTTCCCGGGCTTTTTCATTTCAGGACAGACAATCAGCCCGCAAAGTAGAACCCGTCGTCGGGCAGCTTGCCGCCCACCAGACCGGGCTGCATTTCCAGCAGCTGCTGGTAGAAGAACTCCAGCTCGGGGCGTGCCTTGCTGGCCACCACCATGTCGGACTGGTCAGCACGGATGGCATCGGCGATGCCCTCCGGGGTCAGCATCTCGATGCGCCGGGCCACGATCTGGCCGCACTCGTCCGGGTTGGCCTCGCACCATTGCTGGGCTTCTTCGCAGGCCTCTTCAAAACGCCGGGCCAGTGCCGTGTTGCCCAGCTGGCTGCCCAGCATCGCGATGCCGGCCTGCGGCATGCGCGGCGCGCGATTGAAGACACGGCCCCATTCCTCCTGCAGGCTGACGCTGCGATAGAGGCTGGGCGCCACGACGCTGATGGGGAAGGACTGACTCTTGCGCAGGCCCACGGCCACGGCCGGATCGGCCAGCAGGGCATTGTCGGCACGCCGCGTGATGAGCAGCTGCATTGCATCCAGCGGCGAGGCCACATAGCGCAGCGTCATGTCCTTGTCGGGATCGATGCCCTGCTTGCGGCACAGCAGCCGGAACAGCGCATCCGGCATGTCGCCACGGAAGGGCATCACCACTTCCTGCCCCTTGAAATCGGCCAGCGTCTTCAGACCGTCACGGCGGGCCACCATCCAGAGGATGCCCCAGATGCCGATGTTCATCTGTTGCAGCTTGAGGCCGCGGTTGTAGAGGTTGGCCGACAGGTTGCTGGGCATGGCCAGGAAGTCGGCTTCGCCCTTCAGCGCCATGGCACGCAGCTGGTCGGGCGTGCGCCAGCTGACGAACTCCACCTTCTCGGCCACGTCGGCCAGCAGCCCTGCATCGACGATGCGGATGAGCGGGTTGCTGACGGTGGCAAAGGGGCCGGCCAGCACCAGGCGGGGAATCTTCTTCGTGCCAACGACGGCCGGCGCCGCCGGGGAAGCCGCGTTGCCCGGGGCAACAGCCGATCCCGCGGAAGCCCCCGCCGCATCCGCGACCTGGCCGGATCCGGCCTGCGCGGCAGCGTCGGCCGCAGCACGGGCCCAGCCGGGCAGGGCGCTGCCGGCCAGCAGGGCTGCACCGCCCAGCAGGGCGCGACGGCGCGTGCCCAGAGGCGTGCGGGTCACCAATACTTTCTTGCTCATGTTCTCTCCACGATCTGGAAAAGGCTCGGCCCGCAGGAACGGCGGCTTGCCCCCGTCAGGATGGCGATGCGCCGGAATCCCTGCGGACCCGCCCTCGGAATGTCGATGTCTCCGGATCCATCCCAGGGCACCCGGAATTTCCGGGAGCCCCGGAATGTTTCCGGTTTCGGGGTCTCAGAAGCTGCCCTGCCACGACACCAGCAGACTGCGGCCCGGAGCAAGCAGCTCGCGCCCGGTCAGCCCTTCGGCCAGGTGGTCATGGTAGCGCTTGTCACCCACGTTGCGGACGGCCAGCCGCACCGACTGCTGAGGTGCAAACTGCCAGGTGGCACCCACATCCACCAGCGCGTAGCCGGGGGTGGGATCCTCGCCACCGCGCGTGAAGCGCGTGGCCACCCGTTTCTGGCGCTTGACCAGCGTCCAGTCGGCATCCAGCATCCACTGGCCGTTCAGGCGCCAGTCCCAGCCCAGCGCCAGGCGATCGGCCGGCATCTGGAAGAGCGGCTCGTTCAGGTCATCGTTCTCGCCGCGCACCATCGACCAGCTCGCCCGCAGCCAGTGGTCGGCCATTGCCTGCCAGCGCAGGCCGGCATCGGCCCCCGTCAGCGTCACATGACCCAGGTTGAGGTTCTGCTTGCAGGCAGCGGCATTGGCCTGGCCACAGGCGGCCACGGCAGCCTGCCCGGTCAGCTCCATGCCGGTGATGTAGTCGTCGTTGATGCGGTTACTCCAGGTTCATCAGCACGCTGCCCGAGCCCTGCAGGCTGTAGCCCACCTCATAGAGGCGCCGGTGCTGACGCGGTGAATGGAAGGTGACGCTGCCCACCCGTGGGTTGGCGTGCGGGCGCGTGCCGGCTGGATACCAGACATCCTTGTCTTCCTAGTTCTGCACCGATGCCCGCAGCTGCTGGCTGCCGTCGATGCGGAAGCGGTATTGGCCGATGATGCCCTGCGACTTGTAGCCGGTGCGTGCCACCTTGCCGTCGGGCGAGTGGTAGTCGTTGTGATGCGCCAGCGAAGCACCCAGCATCAGCGCATGGTCCTCGGTGGCGGCGTTGAGCACGGC
>ERZ773099.2778-NODE-2778-length-11787-cov-12.560092_pt1 | contig 11787 bp, 15 predicted proteins | sample MGYA00511120_ERZ773099 | MGnify/ENA primary metagenome ERZ773099 (study PRJEB29015, sample SAMEA2738012) | human oral metagenome | biome: human oral; feature: human-associated habitat; material: dental | place: China | collected 2104 ... | reverse complement strand
TAAGAAGTGTTATTTTTTGCAGTTATATTTAACTGAGCGTTTACGTCGCCACACGAGTCGCAAAATATGCCTCATAATGCCTGTCGAATCCGTAACGACCCCAAAGACAATAGAACTATTATACCCTATCTATGTCAAAAAAGCAAAAGCTAGGTCAAACACTTAGAAAAGCTGGTCTTGCAATGTTTCTGATAAGGCCTGATAACCTGCGACACTAAGGTGTAGGCCATCTGTCGTATAGTCTTCTCTGAGTTGGCCCTCATGATTCAGCAAGCTATCAAAAACTGGAACAAAATCAACTTGCATATAGACAGAGGCTAGTTCTTGATAAGCTTGATTCCACTCCTTGATCTTTTCATTGGTTCGGATGTAGACCGTCTGTTTATATTTCTTAGCTTCATTTACTGGCAGGATAGAAAGCAGTTTGATTCGCGTCAGAGGATAGTCGCGGGAGATGGATTGGATGACTCTTTCGAGATTGTCCAAAGCTTCGCTCTTAGGAATGTCTTTCCCGATATCATTTGTCCCAATTAAAAGAACAATTTGGTCCACCGCATCTCCAAAGAGATGGGCGTCAAGATTATCAAGTAAAAGCCCAGTCTGGTAACCTCGAATACCTCGATTGAGCATAATCTTCGACTTTCCTAGCAGCTCCTGCAAGGGATAATACTCCACGATGGAATCACCAATAAAAATCATATCTGGATCAAGTTGAGAAATCTGATTGAGTTCACGATACTTGGTTTGGATTTTTTCTTGTTCTTTTAAAAGCCAATTTTCTAATAACTGTACTGCCAACTACTTATTCTCCTTTTTCCAGCCACTTTTCCAAGACTTGATAGACACCAGCCTGACTGTTAGCAGGTGCCAAGTCTGTTGCAGCCGCCTTGGCCTTATCGTCTGCATTTTCCATAGCATAGGAAATTCCAGCCAACTCTAACATTTCCACATCATTTTCGCTATCACCAAAAGCCATGATTTGCCCAGGGGTAAGTTTCCAGCGATTGAGTAACTCTTGCAAACCCCAAGCCTTGTGAATTCCCTCCTGTAGGATATCAACACAGCCATAACCACTGGAAACTGCCCGAGCTCGACCATCAAAGAGTTGATTGATTTCTTGTAGAATAGCACTCGGATATTCTTCCTTAACAACCAGACTCATCTTGAGCACACCTCCAAATAGATCTGACTTCAACTCCTCGACAAAATTCGTCCGTCGGTAAAGTTGTTCAATCATCTCAGGCGTCATGAACTTATCAAGCTCTGTAAAAATGGTACCTTTCTTAACAAAACCACCGTTCATACTCGTCACGACAAACTGATTTTCAAGTTCTCTACCTTTGAAAAAGACCAAAGCCTTATCAACCATGTCATCATCCCAAGTTTGTGCTTGTACCAACTGATTGTTTTCAAATATCCGAGCACCATTGGCAACAACTAGAACAACTCGATCTATCAAGCGTCCCAGTAGTTGTCGCATTCGATGAATTTCATTTCCCGTCGCAATCACAAAACGAATGCCTCGCTGATCCAACTGATCCAAAATCTTCTCCAAACGCAGGAGATCAAGTTGTCCTTTAGGATCCAATAATGTTCCATCCATGTCCGTCGCTATGAGCTTAATCGTCATCTTGTCTCTTTCTAGTTGAAGTTAATCCCACTTCAATCCTACGTGTTCATTCATCTCTTTATAAGCTGTATCAATTCGCTCCTTGGTCGCCTCATCCAACTTTTCACGATGGCTTCCGCCCTCGATAAAATCCTCTAAGATATAGGTCTGATAGAGATAGAGTGGGTAACCCTCTGGTGAATAAGTCCCTTTTGGCGTACGATTAACCCAAGTCGGATGCGCTTTTGCTTTCTCGATGGTTGTCTTTCCATCTTTTTTCTTGATAGTCACATCCATAAGGACTCCACGCTCAGTCCACTTAGCATTTTCTTCATCTAGTATAGTTTCAATCCGTTGGTTTGAAAGGAAATTCCCCATTGAATAGATGATCAGCTTCTTATCACCATCTTTCTCAACCGTTTCAGATGGTTCAACGACGTGCGGATGTCCACCGAAGATAATGTCAGCCCCCCAGTCAATCATCTTGTGATAGAGAGCCTTTTGTTCCTCAGTTGGTTCCAACTGATACTCTACACCCATCTGAGGCATGACGACTGTGATGTCTGCTTCCTTCTCAGCGCGTTCAATTTCAGCCTTCATCTTTTCCTCGTTCAAGTCAGACAAGTAGTTATTATAGTCCTCTTGGGAGATGTACTCTTCAATTCCATTAAAGCCATAGGAGTAGGCTAAGAGAGCAATCTTAATTCCATTAACTTCCTTGATGACAAGAGGAGCCTTATCCCGTGGTTCTTTTGTGTAAACTCCGATTGGAGTCATACCCGCTTTTTCAATAGCCTCTGCCGTTGAAACAACTCCCTCTATCTGAGAATCTAGAATGTGATTGTGGGCTAAGTCCAGAACTTGATAGCCCGCATCCTTGATAGCATCCATTACCTCACCAGGCGCATTAAACAAGGGATAGCCAGCAAGTTCGTGGTTTTTATTGACAGTGCCTTCAAAGTCACCGATGACCAGATCTGCTTGCTTGAGCCACGGTTTTACATATTGAAAATTTTCATGGAAATCATAAGTCCCGTCTTCTTTCAAGGCTGTTCGGTAGATGGGAATATGATAAAGGAGATCTCCATTTGCCATGATACGAGCACTGGTCTCTTTATCCTGTTTTTCCTGATCCTGACTAGAAGACTGCTGGGCGACCTCCTCTCGATTTCCAGCTGTCAGAGGAAGGCCTTGGAAGCCTTGAACCAACAAGGTCATCCCCATTGAAAGAGCTACTGTTACAAGTAAAACAGCGATGAATTGCTCATTCGTCCATGTCTTATAGTGCAAAAAAAATCCAATTGTACGCTTCACTGCTCTAAAAACGAGACCATGTGACTGTTTATCTTGACGCTTTTCCATTTTCTTTCTCCCCTGCTTTACTGCGAAAGCCTTTTCTTTTATTATACCACATACAAAATTGCATTTCATCACATTATCGTCTTTTTTAAAACTTCTGTTACTTTCTTTCTATCTCATTTTATGTTATCATGTAGATGTAATGAAAGGAGAGAATATGTCTGCTATAGAACGAATTACAAAAGCTGCTCATTTAATCAATATGAAGGATATTATTCGCGAGGGTAATCCCACACTACGCGCTGTTGCTAAGGAAGTAACTTTCCCCTTAAGTGATCAAGATATCATCCTAGGCGAAAAGATGATGCAATTCCTCAAACATTCACAAGATCCTGTTACAGCTGAAAAGATGGGACTCCGTGGAGGCGTCGGACTAGCTGCACCTCAACTAGATATCTCAAAACGAATCATTGCCGTCCTCGTACCAAATTTGGTTGAAGAAGGGGAAACTCCTCAACAAGCCTACGATTTGCAAGCCGTTATGTACAACCCCAAAATCGTATCACACTCCGTTCAAGACGCTGCTCTTGGCGAAGGAGAAGGTTGCCTATCTGTTGACCGCGTAGTTCCTGGTTATGTTGTCCGCCATGCCCGTGTAACGATTGACTATTTTGATAAGGATGGAGAAAAACACCGCCTCAAACTCAAAGGCTACAACTCGATTGTTGTCCAACACGAAATTGATCATCTAAACGGAATTATGTTCTACGATCGCATCAACGAAAAAGATCCATTTGCTATCAAAGACGGTCTCCTCATCCTCGAATAAAGAAAATCCCGTTGTAAGGCGGGATTTTATGATATAATGAAATCATGAAAGCAAACGATATTGTCTATGGCGTACATGCCGTTACCGAAGCCCTCCTAGCAAATACAGGAAACAAACTCTACCTCCAAGAAGATCTCCGAGGCAAGAATGTTGAGAAGGTCAAGGAACTGGCTGCTGAGAAAAAGGTATCCATCTCTTGGACCTCAAAAAAATCCCTCTCTGAAATGACCGAAGGCGCTGTCCACCAAGGATTTGTCCTAAGGGTTTCTGAATTTGCCTATAGCGAACTCGACCAGATCCTTGCAAAAACGCACCAAGAAGAAAACCCACTGCTATTGATTCTGGACGGGTTAACTGACCCTCACAACTTAGGCTCCATCTTGAGAACTGCTGACGCGACTAATGTTTCAGGCGTCATCATTCCCAAGCACCGTGCTGTCGGTGTGACTCCTGTCGTTGCCAAAACTGCCACAGGTGCAATTGAGCATGTACCGATCGCCCGAGTGACAAACCTCAGTCAAACCTTAGATAAACTCAAGACCGAAGGTTTCTGGACTTTTGGAGCCGACATGAACGGCACACCTTGCCACAAGTGGAATACAAAAGGGAAAATCGCCCTCATCATCGGAAATGAAGGAAAAGGAATCTCTAGCAACATCAAAAAACAGGTAGATGAGATGATCACCATCCCTATGAATGGACATGTTCAGAGTCTCAATGCCAGTGTTGCTGCCGCCATCCTCATGTACGAAGTTTTCCGAAATCGACTATAAAAAAGTTTCCAATCAGTTGATTGGAAACTTTTTTGCTTAACTATGTTCTGTGATAAATTTATAAGCCTCTTGACCAGCAATCGCCCCATCACCAACGGCTGTTGCGACTTGACGAAGGTCTTTTTTACGAATATCACCTACTGCAAAGATACCTGCAACAGCGGTCTTCATTTGCTCATCTGTCACTATCCACCCTGCCTGATCTTGGATATTCAAATCCTTAACAAAATCACTAACAGGGTCCAGTCCAACATAGATAAAGACACCTCCGAAGGCTTGCTCTGTCACTTGACCTGTTTTCACATTTTCAAATACAACTGACTCTACTCGGTTTTCACCTTTGATTTCTTTGACAACAGAATCCCAGATAAAGTTGACTTTCTCATTTGCAAAGGTACGATCTTGCAAGACCTTTTGGGCACGAAGTTGGTCTCGACGGTGAACAATAGTGATAGAATTTGCAAAGCGAGTCAGGAAAAGGGCTTCTTCAACGGCTGAATCCCCACCACCAACTACGAGCAAGTCTTGGTCACGGAAGAAAGCTCCATCACAAACTGCACAGTAGGAAACACCACGGCTATTGAGCTCTTTTTCCCCTGGAACACCCAGGAGACGGTGTTTGGAGCCAGTCGCTACGATGACTGTACGGGTTTCAAATGCTTGATCATCTGTAATCACTTTCTTATAGTCACCATGATCTTCAATTTTTTCAACAAAGCCATAGAGATGCTCTACTCCAAGATTTTCAAGTGGTTCAAACATCTTTTCAGCCAGCTCTGGACCACTGATGTTGGCATAGCCTGGGTAGTTTTCAATATCAGAAGTATTATTCATCTGTCCGCCTGGAAGACCGCCTTCAATGAGAGCAACTTTCAAATTGCTTCGAGCAGCGTATAAAGCTGCAGTCATCCCAGCAGGTCCAGCACCGATAATAATAGTATCGTACATTGTATTTCCTTCTTTCTTGTTGTAACTATCTTTATTCTAACTGTTTGAAGTTTATTTAGCAAGCATTATGCTCTGAAAACCAAAATGAGACTCATAACCGCAAATGATAAAACTGGAATAATCAGTACTCCGATCATAATCATATCATACAGATGCGCTTGCCGCGCCTTGGCAGTCTTGTCCACGCCAGACATAGCTCTCAGTCCAATCCAAATCCCTAGGACAATCAAGACCAAGAGCGTCGTCAAGATCAAACTCTCAAAATATAAAGAAAATAGTTGCAATAGCATGATCTCTCTCGTTTCTATCTTTTTTAAAGAGTAAACTCAGCTAGTCCAACTAACTGAGTTTTCCTTTCTCTATTATATCAAATATAAGTCCGTTTGTAACTAGCGAAGAATTCTTTTGTCCGTTCTTCTTTCGGATGATTGATGATTTCATCCGGTGTGCCTGACTCAATGATTTTCCCCTTATCTAGGAAGCAAATCTTATCTGCTACTTGAGCTACAAAAGACATATCGTGACTGACCAAAATCATAGTCTGACCTGATTTTGCGGCGTCTGCAATAGACTTTTCTACTTCACCGACCAATTCAGGGTCAAGGGCCGAAGTCGGTTCATCCAAGAGCAAGACGTCTGGTTTCATAGCTAGAGCACGCGCCAAGGCGACCCGTTGCTTTTGCCCACCTGATAAGTGGCGAGGGTAATGCTGCTCCTTATCAGAAAGACCAACCTTAGCCAGCTCTTCCTTAGCAATCTTAGTTGCTTCTTCATCTGATAATTTCTTCACAACGACCAGGCCTTCCTTAACATTGTCAAGGGCTGTTCGGCGTTCAAATAAATTGAACTGTTGGAAAACCATGGACAGCTTGCGACGAAGGGTCAGGATTTCTTCCTGGCTAATCTGAGAAAAATCAACTGTAAAATTGTCAATCTGAATGGATCCACTATCTGGTGTTTCAAGATAGTTAAGGCTGCGTAGGAAGGTTGATTTCCCAGCACCTGAAGAACCAATCAAAGCCACTACTTCCCCTTTTTGGATATCCAAGTCCAGATGATCCAAGACAGTCTGCCCTGAGAAGGATTTACTTAAATTCGAAATCTTAATCATTAACGAAGGTCTCCTTTCACATCTGTAGACACTGTATCCGGTGCTGAAATAGCCATTTTTTTCTCGATAAAGCGACCGAGGCTTTCAATTCCAATATTGACCAACCAGTAAACGAGAGCAACAGAGATAAACCGTTCAAAATAGCGATAGTCTGCTCCACCCAAAATCTGAGCTTGGGCAAAAACCTCTACGACACCAGCACTAAAGGCTAGAGAAGTCCCCTTGGTCAAACCAATAAGAGAATTGATCAAGGTTGGAGTCGCCACAACTGCAGCATTTGGAATAATCACACGACGATAAACTTGTGCACGTGTCATACCCAAACTGCGTGCCGCCTCAATCTCACCAGGATTGACAGAAAGAATGGCTGCTCGAATAGTTTCACTGGCATAGGCTGCTTCATTAAAGGCAAAGGCGACGATAGCAAAGGCTGCTGCTGGTATAGCATTAATATTGAAACCCGTTCCCCACTGCTGATTGAGCGCTTTTAGAACTAATGGAATCCCGTAGTAGGTCAACATGAGTTGCACTAAAATCGGTGTTCCCTTTAAGAAACTGACAAAGAAAGCCTGCAATGGGTAGAGAATCTTGACTCGATTGATTTTAACAATGGCAAAAACCAAGGCGAGCATCAAACCGAAAATCGCGCCTCCAAGCGTCAGCATTAAAGTTGTGGGAAGTTGTTGGACAATCCTTGGAATCCCATCAAAGACTGAACGCCAGCTAAAGAGTTTGCCATCTGGGATATATTGCATCAAGTTTTGGTACCAATCCGATGCTAAAATTGTTGTAACAGTCATAGAAACATCCTCTCCTGATAATGATTCATTCTACCATACTTCTGCTTTTTTTGAAATTATTTGCTACAGTCAGAAACCAACCTGATCTACCTACTTGTGTATCATACTGTTAAAGAGGGTACCCATCTTTTTACCTATTTCAAGCCCAATTCCCCGTAGACTTTTCTGTAGCCGATTTGTTTAACAGCACCATTCTCCACCAAAATTGGACGTTTCAATAACATACCATCACTTGCTAGGAGTTTGGCCGCTTCTTGATTTGAGAAAGTTCCTACCTTATCTTTCAAGCCCAGTTCACGGTATTTGATCCCACTAGTATTGAAAAATTGTTTCAATTCAAAACCTGAAGTTTCTAACCAGTTTAAAATCACGTCTTCACTTGGTGTTTCTTCTACGATATGGATGTCTTTATAGTCAAGTCCGAGTTGATCTAATTCATTTTTTGCTTTTTTACAAGTTGAACATTTTGGGTATTCGATAAATTCTAACATTTTCTTTTTCTTTCTATTCTATATTTTCTTGAAAATTTGCTCCTTCATGCCCCAAGAGCCAAGCTTTCTTTTCGACTCCTGAAGCGTAGCCTGTCAGGCGATTCCCTGTACCCAGCACACGATGACAAGGCACCAGGATAGACCAAGGATTGCGACCCACTGCTCCGCCAATAGCTTGGGCAGAATCCACCTGCAAGTCTTTAGCTATTTGACCGTAAGTCACTGTTTGACCATAAGGAATGCTCTGTAAGTAGGTCCAGACCCGCCTTTCAAAGTCTGTCCCAATGGGAGCTAAAGGCAACTTAGACAGATCCTGCACTTGCCCCTCGAAATAGGCATCTAAATAGGAAATAACCTGATCCAATATAGGATGAGTCGCGACCTCTTCTAAGCTTTCATTTGCCAAACCTCTTTCAAAATGACTCTGATCCTGAACCCAAATCCCAAACAGATACTGGTCATCCGCTACAAGAGATAAGCTACCGATAGGCGAAGTGTAGAGCATTTTAGCATAGTTTTTTTGCATCATTTTTTTAATTTTTGATAGACCAAGCGTTCCCCATCAACTGGAACCTTACCGACCTGACTAAATCCAAGTTTTTCAAAGATATGCTGCATGGTCTTGTTTTCAACATGCGTATCTGAGCGGAAATCTAGGTAATCAAAGCCTTCAATCAAGCCTTCTAAGAAAGTCTGAGCAACTCCCTGTCCTTGTACATCTGCTGCCACAGCGATACGGTGAAAGACCAGATATTCTGACTCTCCCCCTTGCCAACTTCCTTCATAAATCGCTTCATAGGCTTCCTCAGGACTCTTGGTCACTGCAGCATAGGCTAGTAGATTTCCCTCTTCCAAAGCCACATAGGCTTGACCAGAGATAATGTCTTCGATAATGATATCAGCATTTGGGTAACCGTTTTGCCACTGGTCACTACCAGCTTCAGCTAAACGGTTTTTAGCATCCTCAATCACTTGCATAATCGCCTCTACTTCGTTTGGAAAAGCTAAACGAATCTCCATCTTTTCTCCTCTTTTCTGACTAGTTTCTCCCATCATAGCATAATTTAGATCTTTCTACAAGCACTTGAAACTTGACTTTTTGTTTTTATTATTTTATAATCTAGTTATCAAAACTAGATAAAAAGGAGTTAAAAATGATACTTGACTTTTCCTATCCAAAATGGGAAGAAATTCCAAACATCGACCTTTACCTAGACCAAGTCCTGCTCTATGTCAATCAAGTCTGCGCTCCTATCTCTCCAGAAAAAGAAAAAGGCTTAACTGCATCCATGGTCAACAACTATGTCAAACATGGTTATTTAACCAAACCTGACAAGAAAAAATACAAACGGCAACAGATTGCTCGCTTAATTGCAATCACAACTCTCAAGTCTGTCTTTTCAATTCAAGAAATTGCACAGACACTCAACACCCTACAAAGTCAAGCGAGCTCAGACGAACTCTACAATGCTTTTGTGGACTATATGAATGAAGGGATTGACCCAGCTAATCCGATTATCCAAACCAGCTGCCAAACAATTAAACTCTATCATCGTACTCTGGCTCTCATCGCTACTGAACTAGAACAGGAGGAAACCAAATGAACACTAGCTTTAAACTTAGCAAGCGTCTCAGTTTTGGGGAAGAAATCGCTAATAGCGTGACCCATGCTGTCGGTGCTGTCATCATGCTCATCTTACTCCCAATCTCATCGACCTATAGTTATGAAACACATGGACTTTTATCGGCTATTGGCGTTTCCATTTTTGTCATCAGCCTTTTTCTCATGTTCCTCTCGTCCACCATTTATCACTCCATGGCCTATGGTTCAACTCATAAATACGTACTGCGGATTATTGACCATTCTATGATTTATGTTGCCATTGCAGGATCCTATACACCGGTTGTTTTGACTCTGATGAATAACTGGTTTGGTTATTTGATTATTGCCATTCAGTGGGGAACGACCATCTTTGGTATTCTCTATAAAATATTTGCTAAGCAGGTAAATGAAAAATTTAGCCTTATGCTCTACCTAATCATGGGTTGGTTGGTTCTCGCTATCATCCCTGCCATTATCAGCACTACAACACCTCTTTTTTGGAGTCTCATGGCGACAGGAGGGCTTTGCTACACGGTTGGCGCTGGATTTTATGCCAAGAAGAAACCCTACTTCCACATGATTTGGCATCTCTTTATCCTAGCTGCTTCTGCCCTGCAATATATTGCTATTGTCTATTTTATGTAAAAAAGCTGGGAAGAAATCTTCTCAGCTTTTTGTTTACATCTTTCAGTAATAATTCTATTATTTTTCAGCTGTAAGTGCAGCCATTGTGATGTAGTTATATGGTTTGTTGAAGTGTGGCAAGAAGAAGATGTCTGTCAAAGCCAACTTATCAATGGTTACATGTTCTTGGATCGCAAGTGAGAACATATGAATTCCCATTGCAACTGCAGGGTCATGTGATACCATTTGTGCACCAAGGATTTCACGAGTGTCCTTGTCAAAGATAATCTTGATCGCTACTTGATGGTTGTCATGTTTAATAAATTCTGGTTTTTGAAGGTCGTTAAAGCCAGTTTCAGTAGCATTGTAGCCAACCTCTTTAGCCTTTTCAAGTGTCAAGCCAGTTGATACCATGTGAAGTCCATAGATAGAGATACCATTTGATCCTTGAACGCCAATTCCTTCAAGCTTATGACCGCAAGCATTGTAGGCCCCAACAATACCAGTACGAACAGCATTTGAAGCAAGAGCAATATAGCTAGTGTCTTTACGAGCATTGTCGTAAATAGTTGCACAGTCACCTACTGCATACACACCTGGGATTGATGTCTCTTGGTATTTGTTTACTAGGAAAGCGCCGTTTCGGAAGAGTTCAATCTTGCCGTCAGCAAGAGCAGTATTTGGACGGAAACCAACAGCAAGGATTACCATATCCACGTCAAAGCTTTCTTTGTCTGTAATCAAGCGCTCAACTTTACCATCACCTTCGATAGCTTTTACAGTTTGACCAAGTGCCAAGCGGATGTTATGGTCTTCCAAGTTTTTAGCCATCAATTGTGTGAAGTCTTTGTCATAGTATCCATTCAAAACAGTATCTACGATATCTACAAGTACAACTTCTTTTCCAAGACGTTCAAAAGCTTCAGCAAGCTCAACACCGATGTAACCACCACCAACAACAGCGATGCGGTCAAGGTTTTTGCTCTTGTCTTCAAGTTTGTTGATAACTTCTTCAGCGTTTTGGTACAATTTAACAAATTGAACATTTTCAAGAGTTGCCTTGAACTCGCGATTTCCTGTGACGATTTCAACGCCTTCAATTGGTGGCAAGATTGGAGCAGATCCAGTTGCAAAGATCAATTTATCATATGATTCTTTGTGTTCTTTTCCTTCAACTTCTGCTGTTACAACTTTATTATCATAGTCAATTGAAAGTACAGGTGAGTTCATATAAATTCTAGCACCTTTTTCTTCTAATTTTTCTTTGCTAGAGTAGAACAAGCCTTCTGGACCATCAATTTGTTCCCCAATCCAAAGTGCCATTCCACATCCAAGGAATGAAATATTTGAGTTTTGGTCAAACACAACAACTTCATTTTCATGGCCAAAATTGTCCAACATAGTATTGATACATGCAGTCCCAGCGTGGTTTGCACCCACAACTACGATTTTACTCATAAATAGATTCCTACCTTTAATTAAAATTTACTTTTATAGTATATCATTTACTGTTAGCGTTTACAAGAATTTTGCTTAAATTTCTTATTTTTTCGGAAAATATTTCCATCTATCTGATAATCTTTTACTTTCTGTCACTTTTCTAAAGTATCCAAATAATCTACTAGATATTCTTGTCCAAAACCAATTGTGAAAACGCTGACTTTATGGTATGCTAGTTACATGGAAATAAAATGTAAGGG
>ERZ773099.2772-NODE-2772-length-11802-cov-8.888397_pt1 | contig 11802 bp, 9 predicted proteins | sample MGYA00511120_ERZ773099 | MGnify/ENA primary metagenome ERZ773099 (study PRJEB29015, sample SAMEA2738012) | human oral metagenome | biome: human oral; feature: human-associated habitat; material: dental | place: China | collected 2104 ... | reverse complement strand
AATAATCAGCCGACCCCACCAAGCGATGATGGGGATCCTATCCAACCGAACCGTCCTGGTCAGCCGAACCAACCAGATCCCAAGCCAGCGGTACCAGATCCATCTGACCAGCAACCTGCGCCGAAAGCTCCTTCCAAACCGAAAGCTAGCCAGAAGTCGGCTGATCAGGTGGCGAAAGGAAATGGAGCAGGGCCAAATGTTGCGGATCCAACCATTTCTGTGCAAGGTTCAGCGGAGAATTTGAAGAATAAGGCGAAGGAGAACAAGCCTGTTGCTACTCCAACTGCCCCAGTCCTTCCTGCCACTGGAACGAACCAAAGTTTTCTTGCTTTAATAGGTACTGCCATGCTATCGGTATTAGCTCTTGTTGGGTTTAAACGTAAAAAAACTGAGTGATTTCTCAACATAACCTTCTAAGTTTAAAAGTCTGATTTGTATTCAGACTTTTTCTTTTTTCTCTCTTTATGATAAAGCTCTATAGGTAATCTTTCCTGTATAATTTTAAGTAAGAAATATTATAAAAAGGAGGTGAAAAAGGATTGTCCAATATCCTAAGTAAACATAGAATCAAACAAACCGAAACCGGAAAGTATGTGGCCATTGTTCCGTCCTGTTTTAGTAAAGATTATTACCAAAGCTTTTATATGAGACGACTCCACCCTAGCCGTTCCTTTCCTTTTCGCTTAAACGGTCTGTATGAAATTAGTTACCAGAATGAAGCGGATTTTCTTTTGGTAGGACGAGAACTGTCCCAACTGGAGAAAGACATTCTAGTCTTTATTGCTCGTTTTCGCAATGTCCAGAAACTTCATATTCAAAAAGAGATGGGAAGCAATGTCTCGGGGAAGCGTATTGAAAAGGCGGTTCAAAAACTATGCCAGTATTTTTTGATTGAGACTTGGGAATTTCCGCGACAGGACAAGCCTGAAGTTAGTGCAGCTGCTTATTCTATCAGCCAAAATGGCTATCGCTTGCTACGCTATTTTCAATTAATCGAGCAGCAGGAGTACTATAAGCAGGAAAATTTATTTGAAGATGATCTTTATCAGCCTCTTCGCTTTTGGAAAATCGTAGACACCTATCAGATTTTCAAATTATCAGCTCATTACAAAGGTTTCTTGCCTCAGAAAATGTTGGTACCCCAGCCCTATACCATTAAACAGACCAAAAAGAAAATGAATTCGTTGGGAGAAGAGAAGAAGACCCAGACAGAAAGACAGATTTTTTTGCGTCAGGCTCTTTTGCAAGGAGAGTTGCTCTTTGAAAATCCTAGATTGCAATATGTCTTTGACCTCTACCCTCTCGTGACGGAAGCAGACTTGGAGGAACTTCTGCTGATTTTACAACATTGGTCTGTGTTAGAGAATCCTTATCGCTATTTGGTTCTGATTGTGGATTCTTGGGATCGTGTAGAGGAAGTTAGTCACAAGTATGACTTATCTGCTTATGAAGCTAATATCCTATTTTTTGATTTGGACAGCGCGCAGCATGAGGATTTACAGAGCTCCCTCTATCAGTTTGATGCAGATAGCAGAAGTTATTCTCTTCTGCCCTTTAAATTACGCATCCAGTAAAGTGCTGGACAGCATTAGGCAATGACTTTTTAGAACTATGTTGTAAGACTGGACTGAATAAAATTTAGCAAAAAAGTTTTTGGTTAAATTTATAGAATTTTTTAAGAATTGTGGTATACTCTTAAAGTAGAAATTCCACCTTTTTTGACAACAATTCTTGCACCTTAAAACTCTTACCGAGGTATGATTCGAGACTCAATAAGCGGTTTCGGATAAATGGACGCAAGAAGATAAATTGGTGTTCTGACAGGCAGAGTACAAGACCTAGACGAGATGATAGAAATAAAAGAGGAGTCAAAATGAATGAAGCAAAAACCCGATGATAAAAAATATTTAGTCATCCATGGAGAAAAACTAATACAGGAAATAGCTCAAGACTTCCCAGTTGTAATCCAAGAGTATGACGGGACCGAGGTTGGTTTGGTGAAAATTGATAATCCAGAACAGCTTCCAGAAAAACTAAAGGCATTATTTGAAGACGGTATTGAAATATTATAAAATCAGGCACTGAAATGAATCAGTGCCTGATTTTATATATCTAAAACGAAAGGAAATCACGGGTAAGATGAGGCGATCAAGTCGGCTAAACTACAAAGGTCAGTCGAGCATAAAGCAGGACTGACACAGTCTTGTCAAAATCTTACTCGTAGACAAAAGTTAGGGGCTCTTGAGTTTTCATATCAATGTATTGCCCTTTGTAGTACATGACATTGGCTTTTCTCAGCCAAGAGGTAATCTTGTCACGGACATTGAACTCAATGCCCAACTCAGCTTCAACTTTTTTAATTTGTTTCTGTTGCATCTCTCTTGAGAAGAATCGGGCTAAGATATCTGTATCAATGAGATGCTCAGCAATGATGATAGCAGGATCCTTCAAGTAATTAATAAAATTTTGATAAGTCAAACTTTTTAAGAAGTCATTACATTTATCAATAAAGCGCTTAGTCATTAGGCCCTCTTCGAATTGAAGCAGAGGGAAGTAAAGAAGGCGATAGTAGGTTTCAAAGATTTCGTCAACTTCTTGTTCACTGAATTCTTTGGATAGGGACTTGCTAATGGGACGCTGTCCACCATAGACATTGATGCCGATTTCTAGGCACATGTTATAGGGACTATAGCCCAGTAACATGCAGTTGATAATTTCTTGATTTTGCTCATCTTTGCTCTGTTTCCTAAAGTATTTCAGCTTATCTTCCAAAAATATAATCTTAATTTCCATGAAACGTTGCTCCTCTGTAAATCAGTTAACGGTCCTAAAATAAAGTTGATTTAAAATCAATCGATTTTCAAGAGCTCGTCTGTGTTTACGTTAAAAATTTTCGCAAGTTTGATTAGTTTATCGCCTCTGATGTTCAGTTGATTGCGCTCCATATGAGAAACGGTCATTTGAGAAACACCTAGTAATTTTGCTAGTTGAGCTTGTGTCATTTTATTATTGCGCGCCCGCAATTCTGCTATCGTTACCATAGAAGACTCCTCAAATTTTATGACTAAAATTATATACTCTTTTTTTTATTTTATCAATAGAATTGTTGATTTAAAATCAATTCTTTTAAAATATAGCTTTTTTAAATAAGCTATAAAGGCGGTTTCATGGGCTTTGTAGATATTGTTACATTTTCTTTACATTTTCGTTGATTTATTCTCTCCTTGCTGGTATAATCTATTTGGAAAAGATAGATTTTTTAGGAGACTAATCAATGGCAACAGTAGGGGAAAGAATAAGAAAGCTGCGGATTGCTCAAGGATTTACTCAAGCGCGCCTAGCAGAGATTTTATATGTTAGTAAGGCAGCAGTCTGCAAGTGGGAAAGCAATACTAATCTTCCTAAGGTTATGGAGCTCAAGAAGCGGATTATCTTTTAGGACTTGCGAATCGTTCGGCGATAGAGCAGCTAGGCAGCGAAAAAAAGCTTGAAGCTATGGCGGGCTATTTTCATCAATTAGAATCTCCAGAAAGGCAACAGGCCTGCATAGATTTTGTTATCAGTCAGTTCAATGAACAGGAAGCTGTAAAAATAGAGGCTAAAAAAATTCAGCGGGCCTTGGGTGAGCCTGCTGAAGCGGTTCTTGATATGAATATTATTGTGGATTCCAGCTTAGATTTTCAGGGTGTGGATAAAAGTTGACAGTAAATTATAGCGTTTGGGTCTAAAAATAGAGAATTCGGTAGAGATAGGAATTACACTCTTCTTTTAGCGAGGAGAATTTTGGCGGCGATAGTAACTTGATTGAGATTCGACCAGTCTATTTTGTTCTGATGGACATGAAAGAGCAAAGGAGTCATTTTGAGAATGGCTTCTTTTGTTTTAGGGGTTAAGGAGACGAGAGCTTGTACATCCTGTTCATGGATAATCTGGAAGTTCTCCTCCAGATGTTGGATGACCTGCTGATTAGAATAATCTTTTTGACGGAGCCGGTCAGCTACTTTAGCTCTAATTTCCTGGAGATGATTTTCTGTTGGGATGACTTTAATGATAAGCCCCTCTTTTTTCAATACTCGCTTAAATTCATGATAGTTAGCTGGTGAGAAGATGTCCAGCAAGACATCTATGCTTTGATCCTGAACGGGCAAGTGTGCCAAATCACCGACGAACCATTTTACAGCAAGGCTCTGATCGCTTTTGGCAGCTAACTGGATAGAATCTTTGGATAAATCAAAAGCGTAAATTTCTTTGTTGGGAAATTCTTCCTGAATTTTTCGAGCATAGTAGCCCTCTCCGCAAGCGACGTCTAGGATGGTCTGTTCTTCAGGAAGAGCCTGCAGCAGATCCAGCAACGCGTCTAGGATATGCTGATAAAAGCCGACTTCCAAGATGAATTGCCTATTTTGAAAGCTCGTTTTGTCATAGTCTTTAGCTTGTTTAGCCTGGGGAGCTAGATTAACATAACCGAATTTGGCGATGTCGTAGGAATGGCGATTGGGGCACTTGAGGCTGTTTTCTTCCATAGCTAAGCTTTGCTGGCAGAGTGGACAGGCCAGAGCCGGAGCTTGGGCAAAGCGGGCGAGTTTTGGTTTCATAGGCGCTCTCTTTCTATTGTTTTTATATAGCTGAATGACTTCTTCTTGGTAAAACATAGAAAAATCCGATTCAGCTAATCGGATTTTTATCTTTAGTAGGTCAGGACAAAGTATTTCTTCTTACCGCGGCGGATAACTGTCAGCTCGCCTTCCAGTTTATCTGAGGAGCTGAGGACATAGTCTAAATCTTGGATGCGTTCACCATTGATATAGATAGCGCCGTTTTGGACGTCCTCGCGAGCTTGACGTTTTGAGTTTACCACGCCAACTGTCACAAGCAGTTCTACAATATTGAGGTCGTCTTCTGCTTGGACCTGATAGTTAGGAACACCTCGCAGACCTTGTTTGAGTTCCTTAACGGATAGGTTCTTGATATTTCCAGCAAAGAGCTGCTCAGTGATGTTGAGGGCTTCCTGGTAAGCTTCTTGACCGTGAACCAGACTGACCACTTCGCGAGCTAGGACTTTCTGCGCCAAGCGTTCGTGTGGTGCTGCTTCAAATTGTTGGCGAATCTCTTCGATCTCATCCAAGGATAGGAAGGTAAAAATTTTCAGGAAGCGGATAGCGTCTGCGTCCATGACATTCATCCAGAATTGATACATTTCGTAAGGAGAAGTCTTGTCAGGATTGAGCCAGACAGCATTACCTTCTGACTTGCCGAATTTTTTGCCAGTAGCGTCGGTAATGAGTGGAACGGTCATCACATGGCCAGTCTTGTCAGCCTTGCGGCGCAGGAGCTCTGTACCTGCTGTCATATTCCCCCATTGGTCAGAACCACCGATTTGCAGGGTTATGCCGTGGTTTTGATTGAGGATATAGAAGTCATATCCTTGCATAATCTGGTAGGCGAATTCTGTATAGGAAATCCCTGTCTCAATCCGGCTCTTGACGGAATCTTTACTCATCATGTAGTTGACAGTGAAGTATTTGCCGACGTCGCGTAGGAAGTCAATAAAGCTGATGCTGCTAAACCAGTCATAATTGTTGACCATTTCGGCCTTATTATCGCCCTTTTCAAAGTCCAGAAAGCGAGAAAGCTGATTTTGGATAGATTTCACCCAGCCTTCCACGGTTTCCTTGGTTTGGAGACTGCGCTCTGCATCCTTAAAAGATGGATCGCCAATCAATCCAGTTGCTCCTCCGACCAGAGCGTAGGGTTTATGGCCAGCTAGTTGCAGGCGGCGGCAGGTCAGAATGGCTACCAAGTGGCCTAGGTGCAGGCTGTCAGCGGTTGGGTCGTATCCGCTATAATAAGAGACTTGTCCTTCTTCTAAGGCCTTGCGTAAAGCTGCTTCATCAGTGGTTTGAAATACCAGGCCACGTTCTTTTAGCTCATCAAAAATGTGCATCATGTCTCTCCTATTCTAAAAGCCAAGAGATTGGCTTATCTATATTTTAAATTTATGTTACTCTATTGTATCATAAAGCTTTTAATTAGCAATGTTTCCTTGAAATAAATCATAGATATTTGGTATAATGGGAGGATAACAAGGAGAATCAAACTTGGAACAATTAATAGAAAAATTAAAAGAGTTCTGGGGAAAAGCCCAGCAGTTTATCAAAAAAATACATCTTCCAGAATGGAGCAAGAAGATCGTTAGTGGCAACAATGGCTGGTCTATCGGTGATGTTTTTGCTGTTTTCTTGCGGACTTTTAAGCTTCTGATGAATATGGCTTTTGTATTTATCTTCTTCGGTGCCGTAATCGGTGCTGGGATTGGGATAGGCTATGCAGCTAGTCTTTTCAGTAAGGTGGAAGTGCCCAAGCAGGAAGAGTTGGTCAAGCAGGTGAATAATATCTCTGGTATTTCTAAGCTTACCTATGCCGATGGCAGTTTGATTGCAGAAGTGGATAATGATTTGCTCCGCATCCCAGTTAAGAGTGACGCCATCTCTGAAAATGTAAAAAAAGCCGTTATCGCTACAGAGGATGAGAACTTTGAAACGCATAACGGAGTGGTGCCCAAGGCTGTGCTTCGGGCTACGCTCGGTTCAGTTGTTGGAGTTGGCTCGTCTAGCGGGGGGTCAACCATTACCCAGCAGTTGATCAAGCAGCAGGTGGTGGGCGATGCACCGACCTTCAAGCGGAAAGCGGCGGAGATTGTTGATGCTCTAGCTTTGGAGCGCTACATGTCCAAGGATGATATTTTGACGACCTACTTGAACGTTTCGCCTTTTGGGCGCAACAATAAGGGGCAGAATATCGCCGGTGTGGAAGAAGCTGCTCAAGGGATTTTTGGTGTTTCTGCTAAGGATTTGACAGTGCCCCAATCTGCTTTTATTGCTGGCTTGCCACAGAGTCCGATTGTTTATTCGCCTTATGCAGCGGATGGCAGTCTCAAGAGTGAAGGGGATATGGCTCTGGGCTTGGAACGTGCCAAGGATGTGCTCTATAATATGTATCGGACGGGCCAGCTAAGCGAGAAAGAGTACAAGGAGTATAAAGACTACGACCTGACTAAGGATTTCAAGCCTTCTGAAAGCTCGGAAAAATCTTCACATGGCTACCTTTATTACACAGCGGTCGAAGAAGCACAGCAGACCATGTACGAATACTTGATTCAGCGGGACAATGTTTCTCAGCAAGAGCTGAAAAACAATGACACTGTCAAGGCCTACAAGGAATTGGCCGCTAAGGAACTGAGCGATGGCGGCTATACTGTCACCACCACAATTAACAAGAACATTCATACGGCTATGCAAAATGCAGTAGCCAACTATGGCGGCGTCTTGGACGACGGAACTGGTGCAATTGAAGTGGGAAATGTCCTCTTGGATAATAAAACCGGTGCTGTGATTGGCTTTGTCGGAGGCAGAGATTATGCTTCTAATCAGAACAATCACGCCTTTGATACGGAACGGTCACCGGGTTCAACTATTAAGCCAATTTTGGCTTATGGGATTGCTATTGACCAAGGTCTGATGGGCAGCGCCAGCGTTCTTTCTAACTATCCTACTAACTTTTCAAGCGGTGACCCGATTATGCACGTGGACAGCCGTGGAACAGCCATGATGGACCTGCAAGAAGCTCTCAATACTTCTTGGAATATCCCTGCTTATTGGACTTACCGCGGATTGCGCGAAAAAGGTGTCAATGTCCGTGGCTATATGGAAAAAATGGGCTATTACATTGATGACTACAGCATTGAGAGTCTGCCTATGGGCGGGGGAATTGAAGTATCTGTAGCTCAGCATACCAATGGTTTCCAAACCTTGGCTAATAATGGAACCTACCAGAAAAAATATATGGTTGAAAAAATCACAGACCGAAATGGCAAGGTGATTTACCAGCATAAGGCCAATCCTGTTCAGATTTACAGTCCAGCAGCTGCTACGATTATGCAGGAGCTCATGCGGGGAGTTATCAATTCTGGGGCTACTACGACCTATAAATCCAGAATCAGTCAGGTCAATGGAACCTTGGCTGGAGCCGATTGGATTGGTAAGACTGGAACGACCAACACCAACGGTGATATGTGGCTGATGCTTTCTACTCCAAAGATGACTTTGGGAGGCTGGATTGGTCATGATGATAATAGCTCTATGGCGGCGTTGACTGGTTATAATAATAATGCCTCCTACATGGCCTATATGGCAGATGCTATCTATCAGGCAGATCCAAATGCCTGGGGTGTTGGTGATAAGTTCACTCTTGATCCGAGTGTGATTAAGTCTGATGTACTCAAGTCCACAGGGGAAAAGCCAGGTACAGTAACGGTAAACGGTCGCTCTGTTAATCTCAGTGGTCCGACAGTGCCTAGCTATTGGGCTAAAAACGGCGCTCCGACCACGACCTACCGCTTTGGTATCGGGGCATCGGATGCGGATTATCAAAAAGCTTGGTCAGCTATTCTGGGAGGTTCTACCTCTAATTCTAATTCCAGCTCCAATTCTAACAATAACCGGCAGGGGAACTAGCGCATCAAGAACAGTTTTAACTTTTCAGAAAGCGGATGAAATCCTTGCAATTTCTAGCTAAATAAGGTATAATGATAACAATAATTTGTCGTGTGCTTTATTTGAAATATTGTCCAAATAGAAGCTTACAGCAGTTAAATCAAACTTGAATAAGTCAGATTTAGCTGCTCTTTTTGTGCCTATTTTTAGGAAAAACGAATTATGTAACCATAATTTAATCTTTCTGAAAATTGAACAAAAGGGACTGATTGTGGCTGTTTTGCAGCATTGTAAATGACAGAGGATTTTTCTCTGAAAACATTTCACAGAACTCGCCCTCAAAGCGTTGAGAAAAAGATACTTTTCTTCTCGCTTTATCAAGGGCTCAGTATCTTATCATAAAGGAGTAAAAACTTGGCAGGACATGAAGTTCGATACGGTAAACACCGTACCCGTCGTAGTTTCTCAAGAATTAAGGAAGTTCTTGATTTACCAAATTTGATTGAAATCCAAACGGATTCGTTCAAAGATTTTCTTGACCATGGTTTGAAAGAAGTATTTGAAGATGTACTTCCTATCTCAAACTTTACAGACACAATGGAGCTAGAGTTTGTTGGTTATGAAATCAAAGAATCCAAATATACCTTAGAGGAAGCACGTATCCATGATGCCAGCTATTCAGCACCTATTTTTGTGACTTTCCGTTTGATTAACAAAGAAACTGGTGAAATCAAGACCCAAGAAGTGTTCTTTGGCGATTTCCCAATCATGACCGAAATGGGGACCTTCATTATCAATGGTGGTGAGCGGATTATCGTATCACAGCTCGTTCGTTCTCCGGGTGTTTACTTCAACGATAAAGTAGACAAAAATGGTAAAGTTGGTTATGGTTCAACTGTCATTCCTAACCGTGGAGCTTGGTTAGAGCTGGAAACAGACTCAAAAGATATTGCTTATACTCGGATTGACCGTACTCGTAAGATTCCGTTTACGACACTTGTTCGTGCGCTTGGTTTTTCTGGCGATGATGAAATCTTTGACATTTTCGGCGACAGCGATCTCGTTCGCAACACGATTGAAAAGGATATTCATAAAAATCCAATGGATTCACGTACCGATGAAGCGCTTAAAGAAATCTATGAACGTCTTCGTCCAGGTGAGCCTAAAACAGCTGATAGTTCACGTAGTCTATTGGTCGCTCGTTTCTTTGATCCACATCGTTATGACTTGGCGGCAGTTGGTCGTTATAAAATCAATAAAAAATTAAACATTAAAACACGTTTGTTAAATCAAACAATTGCAGAGCCTTTGGTAGATCCAGAAACAGGTGAAATCTTGGTTGAAGCTGGAACTGTTATGACACGTAGTGTCATTGATAGCATTGCAGAATACTTGGACGGTGATTTGAATAAAATTACTTATATTCCAAATGATGCAGCTGTATTGACGGATCCAGTCGTTCTTCAAAAATTCAAAGTGGTGGCGCCAACTGATCCAGATCGTGTGGTAACTATTATTGGTAATGCTAATCCAGGTGATCGAGTTCATACGATTACGCCAGCAGATATTTTGGCTGAGATGAATTACTTCTTGAACCTCGCTGAAGGGCTGGGTCGTGTGGATGATATTGACCACTTGGGAAATCGTCGGATTCGTGCCGTTGGTGAATTGCTTGCTAACCAAGTACGTCTTGGATTGTCTCGTATGGAGCGTAATGTTCGCGAGCGCATGAGTGTGCAAGATAATGAAGTATTGACACCGCAACAAATCATCAATATCCGCCCAGTCACAGCAGCGATTAAAGAATTCTTTGGTTCATCTCAATTGTCTCAGTTCATGGACCAACACAACCCACTGTCTGAATTGTCTCACAAGCGTCGTTTATCTGCCTTAGGACCTGGTGGTTTAACACGTGACCGTGCTGGATATGAAGTGCGTGACGTGCACTACACCCACTATGGACGTATGTGTCCGATTGAAACGCCTGAAGGACCAAACATTGGTTTGATCAATAACTTGTCTTCTTATGGTCATTTGAATAAATATGGTTTTATCCAAACGCCTTACCGTAAAGTGAATCGTGAAACAGGTCTGGTCACTAATGAAATCGTTTGGTTGACAGCGGATGAAGAAGATGAATTTATCGTAGCGCAAGCAAATTCTAAATTAACAGAAGATGGTCGTTTTGCAGAAGCGATTGTCATGGGACGTCACCAAGGGAACAACCAAGAATTTCCTTCAGATCAAGTAGACTTCATGGATGTATCGCCTAAGCAGGTAGTTGCGGTTGCGACGGCTTGTATTCCTTTCCTTGAAAATGACGACTCAAACCGTGCTCTCATGGGTGCCAACATGCAACGTCAAGCAGTACCGTTGATTGATCCGCATGCACCATATGTTGGTACTGGTATGGAATACCAAGCAGCTCATGACTCTGGTGCTGCGATTATTGCCCAACACGATGGTAAAGTTGTGTACTCTGATGCAGCCAAAGTTGAAGTTCGCCGTGAAGACGGTTCACTTGATGTCTATCATATTACGAAATTCCGCCGTTCAAACTCAGGTACTTCTTACAACCAACGTACACTGGTAAAAGTTGGCGATACAGTTGAAAAAGGTGACTTTATCGCAGATGGACCTTCTATGGAAAATGGAGAAATGGCGCTTGGACAAAACCCAATCGTTGCCTACATGACTTGGGAAGGTTACAACTTCGAGGATGCCGTTATCATGAGTGAACGCTTGGTCAAAGACGATGTTTATACATCTGTCCACCTCGAAGAATACGAATCAGAAACACGCGATACAAAGCTTGGGCCTGAAGAAATTACTCGCGAAATTCCGAACGTCGGTGAAGATGCCCTCAAAGACCTTGACGAGATGGGAATTATCCGTATCGGTGCGGAAGTTAAGGAAGGCGACATCCTTGTAGGTAAAGTGACACCTAAGGGTGAAAAAGACCTTTCAGCTGAAGAACGCCTCTTGCACGCTATCTTCGGAGACAAGTCTCGTGAAGTCCGTGACACTTCTCTTCGTGTACCACACGGTGCCGATGGTGTTGTTCGTGATGTCAAGATCTTTACCCGTGCTAACGGTGATGAGCTACAATCAGGTGTTAACATGTTGGTGCGTGTCTACATCGCTCAAAAACGGAAGATCAAGGTCGGAGATAAGATGGCCGGACGTCACGGAAACAAAGGGGTTGTATCCCGTATCGTTCCTGTGGAAGACATGCCATACCTTCCAGACGGAACCCCAGTTGATATCATGTTGAACCCACTTGGGGTGCCATCACGTATGAATATCGGTC
>ERZ773099.2771-NODE-2771-length-11804-cov-3.667802_pt1 | contig 11804 bp, 12 predicted proteins | sample MGYA00511120_ERZ773099 | MGnify/ENA primary metagenome ERZ773099 (study PRJEB29015, sample SAMEA2738012) | human oral metagenome | biome: human oral; feature: human-associated habitat; material: dental | place: China | collected 2104 ... | reverse complement strand
GGCTTTTTACGAATGGAGATTTAAGATTTGCAAGGAGTTGGTAAATCTGAATTTAGTTTTTTTGTAAATGATGCCAGAAAAAGCTTCAGAAAATAAAGATCTCCTTCAAGATGAAACTCTGAGTCAAAAGCTAATCAAAAAGGGCTTCTGGCTTTATCTTTTTTCGTATCTTATTGCACCAGGAGGATATCTTATCAGGCTTTTAATTTCTAATTCTCCTGAAGTTTCGGTTGCTGATGTCGGGATCCTCTACAGTATTATTAGTTTAATAAATTTCCTCAATGTTTATAACGATCTCGGCTTGACTGAGAGTTTACAATATTTTCTGCCGAAATTCCGGATAAAAAGACAATACAATCAGATCAAAACTACGATTTGGCTCAGTTTGGGAGTTCAGTTTTTGACTGCGATTTTAATCGCTCTTGGACTTTGGTTTGGAGCAGAAGGGCTTGCAGCAGAATATTTTCAGAGTCCCATTGCTGCGAAAATTTTGAAGTATTTCTGTTTCTACTTTCTCTGAATCAATCTTTTTCAGACACTTCAAAGTATTTTTATCGCGTTCCAAAAGACTTTTGACTATCAATTTGTAGAATTTATTAAAATCTGGGCAATAGTATGATTTACTTTTTTTTGTTTTCTAACGGATAGAAGAAGTATTGAATGGTATAGTCTTAGCTGGATGTTAGGTCTATGAATGGGCATTCTCATAGCATATCTGTTATACAAAAAAAAATACCATCAAAGTTTAATGCAAGGGAAATTTGAATTTAATAAAGAGGAACTTAAAATATACACAAAATATGCAATACGGTCTTTTGTTGGAATAAATGTTGGAAGTTTATTCGCTCAGATTATTCAACAGATGGTTGTTTATTTTCTTGGAGCAGAAGAGGCAGGGTATTATGCAAATTTTCAAAGCTTATTCGAAATTTGATGAATGATTATTTGACCAATTATGAGTCTCGTTTTTCCAATAGTAACCGAAATGATTGAAAAACAAGAGAAGAAAAAATTAAACGAATTAAGTTGACTATTTTATAGCTATTTTTCAATATTTGCAATAAGTTTAAGTATTTTTTTCATTATCCTTTGACCTGAAATTTCTACGATCCTTTTAGGAGAAAAATTTCATCTTTCTTGAGTTCTTTTAAGTTATGGAGCTGGATTCTTGGTATTTAGGATTCTTGCATCATTTAATTTTTCTGTACTTTGAGGAATGTGAGAGATACAAAAAAGGGTCAAATTATTATGAATTTGCACTATTTGAACAATTATAGCTTCCATTATTGGAATACAGGTTTGAAAAATATATGGAGCTACAATTGCCTTTGGAATAGGAGTTTTTCTTCTATGGTTTGTAAGTTTTCTTTCTCTAAATCAACAATTATACCGAAAAATAAACTGGAAATTTATCAGTAAAAATATTTTCATTCTCTGTTTTTTATCCTTACTCCTGATATCATTAAAAAAACAAATAACAATAGACAACTTTTGAAGACGATCTTGAGGGCTATTAATAGTAGGATTTTGAATACTATACTACTTTTTACTTTTTATCTTTAATATTAGTACTATCCTATCTATAAAAAGCAAATGTGAAGGCTTATTTCAAACGAAAAAATAACATCTATTTATACTTTATAAAAAAGATGAAGAAATTTATTGCAATTATTCGAGGCTATCATGACCAAATCTTTCATTTTACTAAGGAAGAAAATTATCATATACTCCCCATAGAAGCGATGAAAGAAGCTGGATACAAGTGTGAAATTTATGCACTAAATGCGAAGGTCATCATCGAAAATGACCCTAATTTTATTAACTGAACAAAAGTAATTTACTACAAAAACATACGGGAATACCTATACTATCTATATAAAAACAGAAACTACATCATATACAGCAATAGTATCACACTAAAAAGTTTAATTGTTGGTTTAATAGGGAAATATACAATATTCTGCCCACATTCCTACCCCTTTTGACATAATAAAATTAAAAAACTGATTATTATTTTCTTTTATCATTTTTTTACAAAAATTAGAATTAATAATCAAGAAGAGTTAAATGCAATCAATACCATCAAAAAGAATTTAGGAGTAAAGATCCCTTTAAGTATAGGAAAAACTTTTTTATCCCATAATACATTCTCAACTAGAGAGGATACTATCATTTGGATTGGGAATTTAACTCCTATTAAAAACCCACTTTTTTTGATTTCACTAGGAAAGAAAATGAAAGATGAGAATTTATGACTTAAAATTAGAGTTATATGAGAAGATAGAATGTCTCTTTTTTATAAGACATCATTTGCCAAACTAATAAAAGAAAATGATCTCCAAGATATTATATATTTACAAGGAGTATTATGACACGGTGAAATAAAATCTATTCTGAGAAAATCAAAATACTACTTAAATACATCGATCTCGGAAGGACAATGTTTAGCAGTATATGAAGCAGCACTAGCAGGATGCTATCTTTTTCTCCCAAGAATCATGTCATTTCCAAGTGTATTTTGAGAAAATGCAAGCTATTTTACACAAGTATGAGAGTTAATAAAAAATATAAAATTAATTCTTAATTGAAACTCAGAAGTAATAAAAAACAAGATTGAAAAAAATCAAAAGATGATACTAAAAAATTATAATTACACTTTTATCAAAAAACTATTTAAAGAAACTGTATTGGCAATCAAAAATTAAACCTTGTGTATTGAGTATTTTTCACCACTCAACTTTATCAGCCAATAGCATACAGAAAAAAATCTAATCAAAATATAAGGATTTCATAAAATACTAGAAAACGTCACGATAGAAGCCGTAAACATTCCCGAATACTTATAAAAATACCAAAACCTATCACTGATCCCTATAGCCAGAATCTTAGAAGATGGACTTGTCTTTGTTGCCACACCTCGAGTATGCATAATTTTTACATCATGCAGATACCTAATTTTCATGCCTAATTCTCTTACTTTTTGACCAATATCCTCTTCTGTATAGTACAATCTAAGCTTATGATAATAAACTCCTTTTTCTATAAACTCTTTTCTTCTCAACAGCATAAATGCATCACACCCAGCTTCTACATCAGCATCCTCATGTTCCCTATCTCGATTCAACATCATATAATCTTGATAATATTTTGGAGATCAAATCCACTTAAATAGCCTTCACAAGACAGTGTTCCTAGAAATTTCGGCTCATATAGAAGGCAATTTTGTTGCAGTCATCGTAAGAGATCTTTCTTGATTATCATTATAAATATTTCAAGTAACTCAAAAATAGTCTCTATTTTGATCTAAAAAGCTACTCATCTTTTCTAGAGAGTCATCAACAAAGTATGCATCATCATTTATCAGTGCAAGATATTCTCCAGAAGCTTTATAAACTGCAAGATTTATTCCTCCAGCAAAATAAGTATTATATCACGGCTCCAAAATGATCACTGTACTGTCTCCAGAATATAGTTTCTGAATAGCTTGAGATTGAGAGGAATCATTATTGACCAAGATAATTTCATAAGAAAAACCAACACAGAACTCTTTGATAGAAGTAATACATTTTTTTGTTTTTTCTAAACTTCTATAACTTAAAATAATAATTGAAACCTTATTAGATCACATATTATTGTTTTGTACAAATAAAAATCAATTCTTCTCAAAATAATCTAAAAAACACTTTATTTATTAAGAAATAAATGATATCTTTTATAATCGGGATTTTTACTAGTATTCCAGCTCCGGGAAAAGGAAATGAGCACATAAAAGATGTTACCCTTAATGTTCCATTCTGCTTTTGTTGAATAAGTTTTTTAGCAGTATGATAAGTAAAAAACTTCAAATGTGTATTATCGAGTATTCCATAACTAGAATAATTAAAATTTCAAAACAATAAAGAAAATCTGATTGTATAATGTGCAATATTCGGAAGAGAAATAATTACTGTTCATCATGGCTTTAAGCGCTGTAAAAGTGAAGAAAGTACTCTCTCTGGATATTTTAAATGTTCTAGTACTGCGGGAAATAATATACAATCAAAAGTTCATTGAATTGTCTTCAAAAAATTTTCATCATCTAAATCACCAATATATGTTTTCGACTGAAAATGATTCGCCTCTTGTGCTGCCTCTTCAGAAAAGTCTACACCTATAACCTCACATCATAAATCCTCCTTCATGTATTTACTCATATGTCCTCTAGCACATCAAACCTCCAAAACTCTCGCATTCAAAGGAACATTCTTTAAGATAAGTGCATCTGCAGAAAAAATATTGTTTCTCACATAGTGTATATCATAAGCTTTAAAATTATACTTAAACATGACTAATATCCAAATAAAGTAAATTATTTTTTAGATCTTTTTCCACAATATTTTCATCTAAATTAAGATAATTATGAGAAAAAGTATAACCATTAATATTTTCCGCTTTGATTATTCACTTTTCATCTAAAGCTATTTCTTCAACTTCTATAAGATGTTTATAATTTAACGTATATAATTTCTTTCTATTTTCTAGGAAACGATCAAATGGGATATGCATAAATACGCCATGGATTAAAACTAAATCAAATTCTTTAGATATATCCAGCGACAAAATATCGGAAACTTGTAAATCAACCCCTTCGTATTGATCGAGAAAACTCCTCGCTTGACGAACCAATTCTTGACTAATATCTATCCCGGTAATTTCAAAAGAAAAATCAAGGTTATCTTTAAGAAACTTTATATTCCTTCAAAATCCACATCCGATCTCCAAAATAGTCTTTGGTTTATATTTTTTAATCTTACTTAACACCCAATAATGAGAATCATGGATTTGTAACTGATATGATTCCTGAATGAAAGTTTTTCATCTTTTCTCCCAATACTTTTTGGGATCATATGAACCGTATTTAAAAAAGAAAAGAATTTTATTCCGAACATTCATTCATTTTAAAATCCATTTATAGATAGTCTTATGTGACTTTATATATTTTTTGATCTTTCTTAACATTTCTTCTCTAGAATTAAAAAATAATGATACATATTATTCGGAAGAATATAGGAATCACGTATAAAAAAATGTTGGCTAAGAATCTTTTTAACATCCTTTATTCTAGTTTTCTTGTATCACAAATCTCGGTAATGTTCTCCATCAAAAACATATTTCTTCCTACAAAAAATTGGTATTTTAAAACATAAAGGAGTATTGAAAAATGGACGTAACTCCCACCTAAAACTTACTCAAGTATAAGGGAGAGAAAGAAGTACATATTTATTCGAAAGCTCTTTAAGTTTCTTTATATTTTCTTCAAAAGAGAGAAAAGGCAGGTGTTCCAATACTTGAAAAGCACATACACAATCATAAGTCTGAGAAATATCATTATCCAAAATAGTTCAAAGATGATCTGGATTGAGTTCTTGATCAATATCCAAACTTTCATAATGAAGATACTTCTTGAGTATTGACGCGACTACAGAATCCCCTGATCAAACTTCAAGGCATGTCTGTACTCAAGACAAACCTAAAATAATCTTAATTTGTTCAAAATAACTACACCATCTTTCTCTGGAAACATAATCAGTGAAATTATAATGGTTGCTATCAACTTGTTTAGTTAACATCATATCTTATTAAGTAAAATATTAAAATGAGATTGATAGGTATGATCATTATATACTCTTTCAAAACCGTTACTCATAATAGCTTTCCTTTCTTCTTCATGCACAAGATAAAATCTGATTTTTTCTATAAGTTCTTCGATGGAAGAAAAAAGAACAATCTCTTTTCAATTAATAAACCAATCCTCCGGACACCTATCTACCACTTGAAAACTATGAGAACCAGGGATTTCAAATGTCCTCATGTTTCATCAATATTGCATATGTGCTTCATGAATATTTAAATTAATTTTTGTTTTTCTAAAAACTTCGAACATTTCCTTTCCTTTTACTGATCAACCATAATACTTTTTTAAGATAGGTCATAATTCAGTTTTCGTAGGGGCAAAAATCTTAAAATTGATTTTTTTATCTAATAATTCTACTAATTGTTCAAAAAAATACCTTCTTGATCCATAGACCATTCCAACAAAACTTACATCATACTCATATGACTGTGGCTCATGCATATAGGCAGATTTTCGTTCTCTATTGATTGAAGATATTGGGAGACAATAGCTATTAGTTACTCCTAACATTTTTCGATCAATAGCATGGAAATAGTCATTAGTAAAAACATAATCAAAGCTCCTTATCATTTTTCTTTCAGTAGATGTCAAAAATCTAACTGGAGCCATCCCATTAAGAAATACAACCTTCAACTTTGGATACTTCTTTTTAATGAGAGCTAATGTCCTAGGGAATATCACATTGGTACCTCAGGAAAAAAGCAAAACATCGAACTTTCACGTAGCAATTCTTTTTAAAAGAAGATAATTTATCAAATAATTGTCTAAAGATAAAAAGTATAAAACATGAAAAAATCTACTGACTATTTTGTAAAGCAAATTAAAATACTTTATACAAAAACCTAATACAACAGAAGTCTTATAACCTCAAAGATAGGGGACATCAGTATACCTAAATACTTCTACCGTATGTCAAAGTGCCTTAAATGCTTCTAATCGATGATATTGACCTTGCGTATCAGGGAAGGCAAGTTTCTTATTTTTTTTGTATTGCTCCCTAAAAATTGCATGATGGTGAATTGGAGCCAACAATAAAATCTTTGCCATAAATTTAATGTTTAACTCTTAAAATTTTTAATTTTTTCAATAACAAAAGACTGTTCTTCATCTGTTAACATTGGATACAAAGGAAGAGTTAAGAGAGACTGCCATACTTCCTCTGTTATAGGAGTAGAATTACCAAACTCCTTATACATCTCATAATGATTATTAGGAATATAGTGTACTCCAGTAGAAATACCATGGTCAGCAAGATAGGCATTAAGTTCATTTCTATATGGCGTCTTAATCACATAGTTATGATTAGCATTATTAGAATAATCCTTCATAACAGGCAACTCTAGCCAATCAAGAGACCCCAATTCTGAATTATACCTATTTGTAATTTCTCTTCTTCTGGCATTCATTTGATCTAATTTTTTCAGTTGTTCAATACCAATAGCTGCAGCAATATCATTCATATGGTACTTATAACCCAGACCATCAATATTATAATACCATGAATAATTATTTGTTTTTCATCTATCAAAGGTATCCTTATCCATACCTACTCGTCTCATTTTTTTTATTTTTTCAAACCATTCTTTCTTTTTAGTAACAACCATACCTCCATCACCAGTAGTCATATTCTTCACACCATGAAAAGAAAAAACACTGATATCTCCTATCGTTCAAAGTTTCTTTCACTTATACTCTCATCAAGCAGCATGTGCACAATCTTCTATAACATAGAGATTATGTTTTCTTGCAATATCCATAATGCGATCCATATCACAAGCATGCCCCCCATAATGCACTACAATAATTGCCTTTGTCCTTGATGTAATATTCTTTTCTATCTGATCAGGCTCGATATTGAGGGTATCTCTCTGAATATCAGTAAAAACAGGAATTCCGCCATTATAAAGTATGGCATGATTAGTTGATACAAATGTCATAGCGGTGGTAATAACCTCATATCCTTCGACACCAAGCATCATAACTGCGAGATGTAAACCAGCCGTTGCACTATTCATAGCAAGACTATAAACTTCTCATCCCAAATAAGAAGAGAAACTAGCTTCAAACTCTGAAACCTTAGGTCCCATCCCAATCCATCCAGAACGAAGTACTTGACTTACAGCCATAACTTCCTCTTCTCATAACGCAGGTTTAAATACATTTATCATTTTTTATGATTTAAATTATAAAAAAACTGACTTGTTTCATGTAAACTATCAAAAGTTCAAGTATCCATCCAATGACCATGAATTTCCTTATATTGTAATGTCCCCTCTTTTAAGTATTCCTGATTGACATCTGTAATTTCAAGCTCATTTCTCCAAGATGGTTGAATACGATCAATCTTTTCAAAAACAGAATTATCATAAATATAGAGACCAATGACTGCAAAATCTGATTTAGGATCTTTTGGTTTTTCTACAAGGGCAACAATACGGTCTCATTCAAGTTCGGCAACTCAAAATCTTTCAGGATCTTTTACCTGCTTTAGAAAAACCTTTGCTCAAGAAGTGAAATCTGAAATCTCTTGAGAAATATTATCTTCTATGATATTATCTCCCAAAACTACTGCAACACTTTCTTTACCAACAAAAGAACGAGTCAATCGTAAGGCATGTGCAATTCCTAATGGTTCATTCTGAATTCCATACAAAATCTGAATCTGTTTATCACTATCCTTTCTAAGAAAATCAGCCCCAGAACCTAGCTGTTTAGAAAGAGGTCAGATAGCATCACCACTGGTAATAATAAGGATTTCGTGGACTCCAGCATTTACAAGAGTTTGTATAGGATAATAGATCATTGGTCTATCATAGACCGGCAAAAGATGTTTGTTAACTCACTTTGTAGTAGGGAATAATCTACTCCCAGTACCTCAAGCTAAAATAACTCATTTCATGATCACAATAATTAAGATTTAAAAAGGCGATTCAAAACTAGTAAAGCTTCAATGCTTTTTATCTTTCTCTGAGATGAGAAATTCTTCAAGACCATATTCCAATTTTATTCAATCCCAATCTATTCAAAATATAGGATCATTATAGATAATTCCAGATTCATGTTCTGGAAAATAAAAATCATCACATTTATAAACAAATTCAGTATCATCTTCTAAAGTCAAAAAACCATGACCAAATCCCCTAGGCACAAAAAGCTGTGTTTTATTTTCAGCCGATAAAACAACCTTCTCAACCTTTCAATAAGTTGGAAATTTTTTCCTTAAATCAATAATGATATCAAGTACAGCTCAATGAATAACTCTCACTAATTTTGCCTGTGGATGCTGGAGCTGAAAATGGAAACCACGAAACACTCCTTTCTTTGACTTACTATGATTCTCTTGAACAAAAGTAGAAAGAATTCAATTCTGCTTAAATTCTTTTTCACTATAGGTCTCCATAAAAAATCCTCTATCATCTCAAAACACCGTCGGTTGAATAAGATAAACCCCTTCCATTGAGAGTTGAGAAAACTGAAATTTTCACATGATAATATAAGTTTTACAAATAAAAATCTATTGTTTTTCTAATTCCCTCATCAAACTTTATCCTAGGTTCCCATCAAAGCTCTTTTTTTAGTTTAGATGCATCTATAGCATATCTCTTATCATGTCATAGTCTATCAGCAACAAAGCTAATATATGAGTCATCTTTTCAAAAAGCGTTGAGAAGAATCTTTGTAATCTCCAAATTAGTATATTCGTTATTACCACCGATATTATAAATACTACCAGATTCTGCATGATGAAAAATCTCCCATATTGCATCACAATGATCTTCTACAAAAAGTCGATCTCTAATATTAGATCCATCACCATAAACCGTTACCGGATAATTTTCTTTTAGAAGAGAAATAAAATGCGGAATAAGCTTTTCTCTATCTTGATTTCTTCCATAATTATTAGAACACCTTGAAATAACATAATCAACCCCAAAAGTTCTCCCATAAGCTTTTACAAGCAAATCAGCTGCCGCTTTTGAGGCACTATAAGGCGAGCTAGGATTAACAGGAGTCGTCTCAAGGAAAAAGCCACTTTCAGGGATATCTCAATATACTTCATCAGTAGAAACCTGATAAAATCTCCCCAAATTATATTTCCTATAAAGATCCAACAAATTCTGGGTTCAAAGAACATTAGTTTCTATAAAGATTTTTGGATTCTTGATACTATTATCTACATGAGATTCGGCAGCAAAATGAATAATATCAGTCGGTTGACGAATCAAAAAAACACGTTCAAGATCTACGCTATTTCTAATATCAACCTTTTCAAAAACATAATTATCAGAAGAGAGAACCTCTGGATCAAGATTAGAAAGTTTTCAGGCATACGTCAAAGCATCTACATTAATGAAATGATACTCTGGATAAAGTTTCACATACTTATTAAGAAAGTTTGAGCCAATAAATCCTGCTCCTCAAGTGATAAGAATTCTTTTCATAATATTACAATAGAAAGTAAAGTTATCTATAAATCGCCGCAACAATCTTCTCCCATCCAAGCACTTCTTCAGTATATTTCCTACCATTTTCACCAAGCGTTCTCGCCTCATCCTTATGCTCTAGCATCCAAATAATTTGCTCAGCCAAAGTTTGAGGGGTCAAAGAATCTAATACAAGTCCTCAATTTGCACTCTTTGTACAAGTCCCAAGTTCCCCTGCATCACTAACAATCACCGGCTTAGAAAATGCAAGAGCAACAGGAATCACTCATGAACCGGTAGCATCTTTATAAGGAAGGACAACAAACTCTGACATTTCAAAATACTTTCGCACTTCCTCATCAGGAATATTCTCGTTATCAAGTTGAATGTATTTTCAATAACAATCCAACAATTGTTTATACTTATCAGTATTTCAACTTCAAGCGATAATCAAGGTAAAATTTTGGACTTTCTTTTTTACAAATTCTAAGCTTTCTAGTAACAGATCTAAGCCTTTATAATCTACAATTCTTCCAAAGAAAAGAAAAGCATTTTCTCTAAGCTTCACTGTTCCATCAGATCGCCTTGTAAAAAAGTTATAATTCCCATGAGGAACAACCGTAATTTTTTCAGGATTGACTTGATACTGCTCTATTAAATCAGCTTTTAAATTTTCCCCATGCACAATCAACTTATCTGCAAGAATCCTCAAAACTTTATTAGTCAATACTGCGATTTCCCCTTGTAATCATTTAGAATCCCCAGAATGCAAAGTAGGATCGTGCTGAGTCACATATACCTTATATCAAGCCCTTTTAAGTCGCTTGGCATAAAAAATATACCAAGGATGATTATCCATAAAGTGGATAATATCTGGCTTAATTCTAGCTATTTCTTTTAAAAATCTCCTATGCTGAAAAATATTAAGACTATCAAAAATAAAAGATTTTAAATCTGGATTGGTCTTTATTTTGATTAAATTGATAGCCTCATCATACAAATCGCCCTTGTAATAATCAGCAATAGCGACAGAAACCTGATATTTTTTAGCAAGTGCATTACAAAATTGAGCAGAATAATGCAACATCCCAAAACGAGGAGTAAGATTGAAAACAAGTACTTTTTGCATCACAATTTAGTTAGTTATTAAAACAATTCATTATTTCATTACCTTCAGCAGAGCTTTTTATAAATTTCTAAATACTCCTGGGCTCCTCTCTTCCAGTCAAACTCCTCTCTCACTTGCTGATAAGAAGCTCAATGCACTTTTCAAACAAGAGCTAAAGCCTGATTCAATCCCCTTTTCAAAGCTTCCAGATCTCAAGGATCAACAAGGATAAAATCCTCTCCATCAGCGATTTCCCTCGTTCCACCAACATCTGTAGCAACGGTAATGCACTGAGCAAACAAAGCCTCAATCACTGTCGTCGGTAACCCCTCTTGCAAACTCGGATTCACAAAAATATCCCAGGAAGGGAGAAGTCTCTGCTGAATTTCCTCTTTCTCTTGAAATCCTAGAAATTCCACCACCCCTTCTAGTCCTAAACTCTGCACCTGCTTTTCAAGAGTAAGCATCTCTTCGCCATCTCCAACAATTTGCAAGGTCAAATAGGGATTTTCAACGACTAAGTCAGCAAAGGCAGAAATCAGAAGATCAACTCCTTTCAATTTTACCAGCCTTCCAACAAAACCAAGGGAAACCTGAT
>ERZ773099.2770-NODE-2770-length-11804-cov-5.580986_pt1 | contig 11804 bp, 11 predicted proteins | sample MGYA00511120_ERZ773099 | MGnify/ENA primary metagenome ERZ773099 (study PRJEB29015, sample SAMEA2738012) | human oral metagenome | biome: human oral; feature: human-associated habitat; material: dental | place: China | collected 2104 ... | reverse complement strand
TTCGCATTACGGAGATTGTCAGCCCGCTGGAGCGCGCTGCACGCCTCCAGTAGCGGAAGGTATATGGTTCTTTTGGGACTGGTGTAGAAAATCCTTGTCACAGAGGGCAGATTTCGTTATAATGAGTAACGATAAAAATGCACATGATTTCTATGTGTTTTGTGCCCTTTGGAATAGGGATGTTCTGTCGAATTAAGGAGAGATGAGAAAATGGCAACTCGCGTTCTGATCGTTGATGATGCAGCTTTTATGCGAATGATGGTGAAGGACATCCTGTCGAAGAACGGTTATGAAATCGTCGGCGAGGCTGAGAATGGCATGAAAGCTCTGGAGAAGTATCAGGAGCTGAAGCCCGATCTCGTAACGATGGATATCACGATGCCGGAGATGGACGGCATCACCGCAGTCAAGGAGATCAAGAAGGTCGATCCCGCTGCAAAGGTTGTTATGTGCAGCGCGATGGGACAGCAGGCAATGGTTATCGAGGCTATTCAGGCAGGCGCGCGCGACTTCATCGTGAAGCCGTTCCAGGCGGATCGCGTGCTGGAGGCCATTCGCAAAGCCGTCGGCTGATGAACGGACGGATCTTTTCACTGTCCCTGCTGCTCGGATGCTTCCTTCTTTTGTTGTGCATGGGAGATGTATCTGCCGCAGGTGAGACGGGCGGCGGATATTTAGCCGGATATGAAGAGGCTGACCCGCGTCCGTCGGCCGTGTCATGGTGGTCGACGGTCGCCTATGTGGTCAGCCTTTTTGCTGTCTTTGCATTCGTGGTCATTTTGGCGTATGTTGTGGCACGCGCCTTTGGCAAGAACTCCATGCAGAGACTCGCCGAACGCGGGGGGCAGGTCTATCTGCAGCTGCCGCTCGGACCGAATCGCTCGGTCTGTGTTGTGGAGCTGTTCGGGCGTGTCTTCGTACTCGGGGTGACGGATGCGAACATTCACCTGATTACGGAGATCGATGATCCGGAGACGGTGGAGGAGATTCGTAGTGCGGCGCCCTCCGGGGGAGGCGTCTTTCAGGAGCAGTTCGGTTCTCTGTCGGATTTTGTTCAGAAGATACCGCCGCTTTTCCGTAAGTGAAGGCGGCTGAGAGAAATGGGGGGACGGGGTTGGAGCGCAAAATGCTTGTGTTGGGGAGTGCGGCGCTCCTCCTGCTGCTGGGAATGGGTCATGCGGGGGCTGCGCCCCTGATTCCTTCGGTGAGTGTGGATGTGGGGACAGCGGAGAATCCGCAGCAAGTGGCGACTACAATGCAGCTGCTTGCAGTGCTGACGATTGTGTCCCTTGCACCTGCCATTCTCGTGATGACGACATCCTTTGTCCGCATTGTTGTGGTCATCGGCTTTTTGCGCAATGCATTATCGACGCAGAATGTGCCGCCGAATCAGGTCGTCATTGCACTCTCGCTCTTTCTGTCATTCTATATCATGGCACCCTACTGGGGACAGGCGAATGAGAATGGCATACAGCCCTATCTTGCGGGACAGATTTCGCAGGAGCAGGCGCTGGATAATATTGTCGCCCCCATGCGTGAGTTCATGTTCCGCCAGACGCGGGAATCCGATCTCGCGCTCTTTGTCAACCTCTCGGAAGCACCGCGTCCGGAGGGGCCGGAGGATGTCTCGACCTTTACCCTCATCCCCGCATTTATCATCAGTGAGCTCAAGACAGCGTTTCAGATCGGCTTCATGATCTACATTCCGTTCATCGTGATCGATATGATCGTCGCAAGTACCCTCATGTCGATGGGTATGATGATGCTGCCGCCGGTCATGATCTCCCTGCCGTTCAAGATTCTCCTGTTTGTTATGGTTGATGGGTGGCATCTGCTGATCCAGTCGCTCATCATGAGTTTCCGTTAGCGGGGAGGCAGAGCGATGTCCGGAGATTTGGTCATCCAGCTTGCCCAGGAGGCGCTCTTCATCGTTCTTCTGGTCTCTGCTCCCATGCTGGGACTTGGGCTGATTGTCGGTCTTTTGGTGGCGGTCTTTCAGGCGACCACCTCAATTCAAGAGCAGACACTCGCGTTCATCCCGAAGATCATTGCGGTCTTTGTTGCAATCCTGATCTTCGGTCCGTGGATGCTGCGCATCATGGTCGAGTACGTGACCAATGTGTTTGTCAATCTGCCGCAGTATCTGCGCTGAGGGGGGCGGCAGTGCATGGATTTGTATGAACTGCTGCAGGGGCATATAGCGGTATTTCTGCTGATGCTCACGCGCATCAGCGGGATCTTTCTCGTGTCCCCGTTCTTTGGCAGTATGAATATCTCGGCGTATTTCCGCGTCGGTTTGGCACTTGCAATGACAATCGTACTCTTTCCGGTCATTGATGGGCTGGGCGCACCTGTTGTTCCTGAGACGATCATCATGTTTGCTGTCGCTGCAATCGGTGAACTCTTTATCGGCTGGCTGATCGGCTTTGTGGCATATATCTCCTTTGCTGCGATTACAATGGCGGGCAAGGTCATGGATATGCAGGTGGGATTTGCCATTGTCAATGTTGTGGATCCGACTTCCGGTCAGCAGATACCGCTCATCGGAAGTTTTCTTTATAATTTGGCGATTATCATCCTGCTCGTCACAAACGGGCATCACATGATTATCGCCGCCCTCATGGAGAGTTTTCGCGTTGTGCCGATCGCCGGGATCGAGCCGAATATCTCAATAGCGCTCCTGATTGCGAACTTCACAAATGGTATTTTTCTCACGGGCATGAAGATTGCAATGCCGATTACCTTTGCGATTCTCCTCACGAATGTGGGGCTTGGAATTCTGGCACGTACAATGCCGCAGATGAATATCTTTGTCGTCGGCATCCCTATGCAGCTGATGATTGGTATCACCGTGCTGTCGATGGTCATTCCGTTCTATGTCCTGTTTTTGGATGTGCTGTTCAATGAAATGTATGGAAATATATCACTTGCAGTGCGAGCCCTCCAATAGTCCGCCGTTTGTCTTTGATCTCCAGCGCTTTGCGGGGGAAAAGACAGAGGAACCAACGGCGAAGAAACGCGCCGATGCGCGCAAGAAAGGACAGGTTGCGCGCAGTCAGGAGGTCAACAGCGCCTTCGTTCTGCTCATCGGATTCTTCGGGCTAAAATTGCTCTGGGACTCGATCTACGTATCGATTGCGACCTATACGACCTATGTGTTCAGCAATCTGAACCAGACGGTGGATACGGAGAACATTCTCCGCATCTTTATCGGCATTGTCCTCGTTCTTGCAAAAACAGCGTTTCCCATCATGGTTTTCATCATGATTATCGGCCTTGCGATCAACTTCTTCCAGGTAGGGCTGAACTTCAACACGGAATCCATTGAGTTCAAGCTGGACAAGCTCAACCCGATCAACGGATTTGGGCGCATCTTTTCGAAGCGCTCTCTTGTGGAGCTGGTGAAGTCCTTCTTTAAGATTCTCGTGATTGGCTTCTTTCTCTATCGGTTCATTCACGAACAGATCCTTGCAATGCCGCAGTTCATGTTCTTCGATCTGACGACGAGCCTCGCACTGGTTGCGGAGATCATCTTTCAGATGTCGTTTATCGTCATCGGGGTCATCATGATTATGGCGTTCATGGATTTTGGCTACCAGAAATGGCAGACGACGCAGGATCTCAAGATGTCGAAGCAGGAAGTCAAGGACGAGATGAAGCAGACGGAGGGCGACCCGCAGATCAAGGGCAAGATTCGCCAGAAGCAGCGGCAGATGGCGATGGCACGCATGATGAAGGAAGTTCCAAAGGCGGATGTTATCATCACGAACCCGACCCACTATGCCGTGGCGCTCGCCTATGAGCAGGGAATGATTGCGCCGTCCGTGATTGCCAAGGGGCAGGATCTCGTTGCACAGCGCATCAAGGAGATCGGACGCGAGGCACACGTGCCGATCATTGAGAACAAGCCGCTCGCGCGTACGCTCTATGCCACCGTTGAGGTGGGGGACTCCGTGCCGCAGGAACTCTATCAGGCGGTCGCCGAAGTGCTTGCATACGTCTACCGTCTGAAGCATGGGCGGCGCGGTGCATGAGATTACGTTGTTATTGATTGTCTTGATTCGTTGGAATTGGTCTGAATTTGGCGCATCTATGACAAAAGTCTCGATTGGCGTTTGACGTACTTGTAATATTTGATATAATATTGAGAGGACGAACGGCATATTCGTCCGCCTAAGGGAATGAGGGAGTGAGTGAGAGCATGGCAGCACCGCAGTCCGGCAGTGTAAATCCCCTTGCATCCGGCAATCTCATACAACGATACAGTGATGTCCTGATCGCCGTTGCCATTGTGACAATCGTCATCATGATGATTATCCCCCTGCCAACGATTATCTTGGATGTTCTTATCTGCCTGAATATTACGATTGCATTGCTCGTTGTGATGTCGGCAATCTACAATGTGGAGGCGCTCGACCTATCGGTCTTTCCTTCGCTGCTGCTGATTACGACTCTGTTTCGGCTGGCTCTGAATATCTCCTCGACACGTCTGATCCTCCTCAATGGCTATGCCGGGGAGGTTATTACTGCGTTTGGCAACTTTGTTGTCGGCGGTAATGCGGTGGTCGGCTTCATCGTGTTCGTCATCCTCGTCATTGTCAACTTCATTGTTATCACGAAGGGCTCGGAGCGCGTGGCTGAGGTCTCGGCGCGCTTCACACTCGACGCGATGCCCGGTAAGCAGATGGCGATTGACGCCGACCTCAATCAGGGTGCGATCACGGATGCGGAGGCGAAGCGGCGCCGCGAGAAGGTGCAGCGTGAGTCGGATTTCTTCGGCGCAATGGACGGTGCCTCGAAGTTCGTCAAGGGAGATGCAATCGCCGCGATTGTCATCATGATTATCAACATCGGCGGCGGCTTTGTCATCGGCATGCTGCAGCGTGATATGGATGCAGCACAGGCGCTGCAGACCTATACGCTGCTGACGGTCGGTGAAGGTTTGGTCGCACAGATTCCGGCGCTGCTCATCTCTACGGCAACCGGTATCATTGTCACGCGTTCGGCGGCAGAGGGGAACCTTGGCGGCGATCTCGTGAAGCAGCTCTTCCGCAATGCGCGCATCTTTATGATCCTCACGGGCGTGCTCCTCTTCCTCGCTGTCATGCCGGGGCTGCCGGGCGTTCCGTTCACGGCGCTCGCTGCGGTCTGCGGTCTGATTGCATGGAATCTGCAGCGCGGTCAGGCGGTGGAGCAGGAGGTGCAGCAGGTCGAGCAGAAGGCAAAGGCGAAGAAGGAGGCGACGACGCCCGAGAATATCGTGTCGCTCCTGCAGGTCGACCCGATGGAGCTCGAGATCGGCTACAGCCTCATCCCGCTCGTCGATACGGGGCAGGGCGGCGACCTGCTCGACCGTATCGTCATGATACGACGGCAGTGTGCGCTCGAACTCGGTCTCGTCGTGCCGACCATCCGCATTCGGGACAATATACAGATCAAGCCAAATGCGTATATCATCAAGCTCAAGGGCATTGAGATTGCACGCGGCGAGCTCATGCTCGATCACTATCTTGCGATGAACTCCGGCACGGTGTTCGAGGAGGTGCCGGGCATTGAGACGACGGAGCCGGCATTTGGGCTGCCCGCGCTCTGGATCTCGGAGAACGAGCGCGAGCAGGCGGAGCTGAACGGCTATACTGTGGTCGATGCGGTCTCCGTGCTCGCGACGCATCTCACGGAGATCATCAAGCAGCATGCGGCTGAGATCCTCGGGCGTCAGGAGACGCAGAACCTCCTCGATAATCTGCAGAAGAGCAATGGCGCGCTTGTGGACGAGGTTGTCCCGAACCTGCTCAGTGTGGGCGAGATACAGAAGGTGCTTGCCAATCTCCTGAGCGAGCGCATCTCGATCCGCGACATGAGTACGATCCTCGAGGTGCTCGCCGACTATGGCACAGCGACGAAGGATACGGACATCCTGACGGAATATGTGCGTCATGCGATGGCGCGGCATATCACACAGCAGAACGTACAGAACGGAGTGCTCCCGTGCATCACGCTCGACCCTGCGATTGAGAACAAGATTGCGGGCAGTGTGCAGCGCACGGAGCACGGCTCCTACGTCAGCCTCGACCCCGAGTCCATGCAGAAGCTCCTGCTGGCGCTGGAAGAGGAACTCAAGAAGCTGACGAATCAGGGCTATCAGCCCATCGTGCTCACGAGTCCGACCGTGCGACCCTATTTCCGCAATCTCGTGGAGCGCTCCATTCCGGGGCTGATTGTGCTCTCACACGCGGAGATTGAGCAAAATGTTGAAATCCAGATCCTTGGGGTGGTGAGAATCTAAGTGCAGGTCCGAACGGTGCGTGCCTCCTCCGTGAAGGAAGCCATGGAACAGATCAAGGACGAGCTCGGCAGCGATGCCGTCCTCCTCCATACAAAGAAATATCGTGAGGGCGGTGTGCTTGGCGGTGCGGAGATGATCGAGGTGACGGCTGCAGTCGACGAGACGCAGGCGCGCGTGCCGCATGTGCCGTCGGCGTACGTGCCGCCTGCCGCGCCGATTCTGCCGTCCAATGTGCTGAACCAGTATCGGATGACGGGCACTTCTGCAGAGGGGGCGGCACCCATGCCGCCGCAGGGGATGCAGGCATATGAGACCTACGGGGGCGAATTGGGGGCAGAGGCGTATGCTGCACCTGCCGCCTCGGTCTATCCCGCAGAGGTGTATGCTGCGGCTGCTCCGACGGCTGCACCTGCCCCTGTGCCTCCTACGACGTCGGTCTACGAGGCGACACCCAAAGCCGTTCCGCCCGCGCCTGCAGCGGCGGAATCTGACGCAGCGGAAGCTCCCGTAGCGCAGGAGGATGAGCGTGCGGCGGAGCGGATCAGACTCCTCGAGGATGAGCTCGCGCAGATGAAGACGATGCTCGCTTCCATGATGGCGGCGAATCAGCCGAAGGAAACCATCTCCATACAGGATGCGCTGCGTCGTCAGGATGTGCGTGCCGAACTCTGCGAGGAGCTGTCCGGGAAGATTCCCGTTGCAGATGTGAATCTCGACAGTCTCGACCCGCGTGCCGCGCGTGTCCTTTCCGGCTACCTCGCGCAGGTGATGCAGTTCACGGACGGACTGAAGGTGGGCACGCACGGTTCCCGCGTCGTTGCCTTTATCGGGACGACGGGGGTCGGCAAGACGACGACGCTTGCCAAGGTGGCGGCGCATTTCGTCTTGGAGCAAAATCTGAAGGGCGCGCTCATCACCGCAGACACCTACCGCATTTCGGCGGTGGAACAGCTGAAAAAATACGCTGAAATTCTGGGGCTCCCCGTGGAGGTCGTCTACTCCGCAGCCGATCTCAGAAAGGCAATCGCACGCCACCGCAGCAAGGATTTCGTCCTCGTTGATACGGCGGGGCGCAGTCAGTACAATGAGTTTCAGATGGATGAGCTGAAGGAACTGCTCGCTGCGCACCCGCGCATGGAGAAGCATCTCGTCGTCAGCGCGACCACGAAGGAAGAGGATGCGGCGGAGATCATGGAGCGCTTCTCCGTGTGCAAGCCGGATCGCATGATCTTCACGAAGATGGATGAGACGCGGACAATCGGCATGGTGCTCAACCTGCTTGCGGGCGGCGAGCTCCCGCTCTCCTTCCTGTCGAACGGTCAGAGTGTGCCGGATGACATCATTCCGGCGACGGCGGATCGGCTCGCGGAGCTCTTATTGAGGAGATGACATGACAGATCAGGCAACGCGGCTGCGTCAGATGGTCGGCTCCGAGACGACGACCGTGTCCGCGCTCTCTCCTGCCCAGGCCGAGGCGTGGGGCGCTGTACGCGTGATTGCAATCACGAGCGGCAAGGGAGGGGTCGGGAAAACCAACCTTGCCGTCAATCTTGCGATCTCTCTGCAACGCAGGGGGTGTCGTGTTCTTGTGATCGATGCCGATCTCGGCATGGCGAATGTGGATATCCTGCTCGGGACGGCCTCACGCAAGCATCTGCTCGACCTCCTTCAGCCGCAGGTCTCGTTGGATGATGTCATCGCCCGGACCCCGCACGGCATCCAGTATATCTCGGGTGGCTCAGGGATTGAAAAGGCGCTTGAATACGATCATGCAGAGAAGCTATTGCTCCGGCAAAAACTTGCGGACTGCGCCGCGCGTGCCGACCTGATCCTTGTGGATACAGGTGCGGGTCTTGGGCGCAATGTCATGGACTTCATCCTAGCCGCAGATGAAGTACTGCTCGTAACGACACCGGAGCCGACCTCACTCACGGATGCCTACGCTGTGATGAAGGCATACAGTATCTATGCCGCACAGAAAAATCTCAGACTTATCATCAATCGTGTATACGAGGCGAAGGAGAGCCGAGAAGTTGCGCAGAAGCTCCAGCGTGCGGCAGAAAAATTCCTGCACATGCCCGTGGACTGTCTCGGCTATGTATTCGAGGATACGGCGGTGACGAAGGCCGTGCGGCGTCAGACACCGCTCCTCAAGAGCGCGCCGGATGCAGCGGCAGCACGCTGTATTGATGCCTTGGCAGAGGCGTTGCTCACGGGCGGCGAAATGAATGTGAAACGCGGTTGGAAAGGTTTTTTACAGCAAATTTTTAAGTTTTAAGCGTACCCAAGGAGGATATTTTAGATGGCGGGCGAATTGGTACAGGCAAGGGGTGTTTTATCAATCGGGCAGAGGCTGGAAATATATTTTGAAAACAGCGAGGAGGGAGCCGCCGGCTATACGAGTCGTATAGAGGACATTATCGGTGACGAACTCGTTGTAGCCATGCCGCTTGATGAGCGCCGCGTCCCGGTGATCCCGCATACCGGAGAGAATCTCTACGTGCTTGCCGGCGGAGACGGGTGTCACTATCGCTTCTTCAGCGTGCACCGCAGTCATGGACGGCATGAAGGGCGGATTCCCGTTCTTCATATTTCCCTTCCCGAGGTCGCGGAACGCTTTCAAAAGCGCGGTCTTTTCCGCATCAGGGTGAATCTCACTGCGACGGTGCGACTCGTTGACCGCGAAGGGAAGATTGATGCGCCCAAGCGTGTGCCCGTTGTGGATCTCAGCGGCAGCGGTCTTGCGTTCGTATGGCCGAAGTCGGTGCCGCTCGATTCGGAGGCGGCGCTCGAGATCAATGACCTCCCCGGCATTGGGACGATTGAACTCATGACTCACGTCATGCGATGCACGCGCATTGAACGTGAGGAGGATGTGCCGATCTATCACATTGGTGTTCAGTTTCAATCGATTTCACGCAGCATTAGGGATAAGATCATCCGCTATTTGTTCCAGGTGCAGCGTGCACAGGTGGAGCGCGTAAAAGATGAGTGACACAGCAAAGACTACGTCTGCAGTTGACAGCAAGGGCGCACTGCGTACGCGGATTGTTGTCATCGGATCGTCGACGGGAGGTCCGCAGGCACTGCAGACGGTCATTACAGGGCTCTCGGAGCATTTTCCCTGCCCTGTTGTTGTCGTGCAGCACATGCCGGCGGGGTTCACGAATGCACTCGCAGGGCGCCTGCACAGCGTTGCACAGGTGAATGTGCGGGAGGCACGGGACGGGGAACTGCTCGAACCCGGCTGCGTCTATATCGCACCGGGGAGCTATCACCTGCGCATTCTGCATGAATCCGGCGTGCGGCGGATTGCGCTCAGCGATGAACCGCCCGTTGGCAACCACCGTCCTGCAGTCAATGTGATGTACGACTCCGTCGCCCATTTGGGAAAGGATGTTGTTGCCGTGATCCTCACGGGGATGGGCAATGACGGGCGCGAAGGGATGCGCAAAATTAAGGAAAATGGCGGCTACTGCATTGCGCAGGATGAAGCAACCTGTGTCGTCTACGGAATGCCAAAATCCGTAATCGACGCGGGGCTGGCCGATGAGATATGCCCATTACCGCAGATTGCAAGCGCGATCGAGGCGGCTGTGAGAAGATAGGAAATAGGGGGAATATCAATGGATAACCAGTATATGGATATGTTCCTGGATGAGTCGCATGAGCATCTGCAGTCTCTCAATGAAGGTCTGTTGCGTCTCGAGGAGAACATGGAGGAGATTGATGCCGTCAACGACATCTTCCGCAATGCGCATACGCTCAAGGGTATGTCCGCAACGATGGGATTTGCCAAGATTGCAGAACTCACGCATGAGATGGAGGACGTGCTGGATCTCGTTCGTAAGAGCCAGCTGAAACTCAACGAGGACATTATGGACACCCTGTTCAAATGTCTGGACTCGCTTGAGCAGATGGTGGACAGTGTCGGCAACGGCGAGGCAGAGGATGTCGTTGATGTCTCCGACCTCGTGGCAAAGCTGAGCTCCATCTCCAAGGGTACTCCTGCGCCTGCTGCGGCACCTGCTGCAGCTGCCCCTGCCGGTGCGGCTGCGCCGACCGGCGCAGCTGACGGGACGGATCTCGAACTTGATGATATCGATCTCGATGTTATGAAGAAGGCGAAAGAAGCCGGCATGAACTTGTTCCATGTCAAGGTTACCCTGATGGAGACCTGCGTGCTCAAGGCAGCACGCTCCGTCATGGTCATGCACGCGCTGGATGAGGTCGGCGATGTCATCAAGAGCATCCCGCCTGCCGAAGATCTCGAGCAGGAGAAGTTCGAGCGCAGCTTTGACGTGCTCATTGCTACGAGCAGCGATGCCGAGGCCGTGCAGAACGCTGTGGATACAGTCTCCGAGATCGAGGACATCGCGGTAAACGCCATTGATCCTGACAAGGTCGGCAAAGAGGCGGCTCCTGCACCTGTGGCAGCGCCCGCTGCACCTGCGGTGTCTACGGCAAAGCCCGCAGCCCCTGCGGCCAAAAAGGAGTCTGCAAAGCCGGCTGCCGCTCCTGCAAAGAAGCAGCATCAGAGCCAGAGCGTCCGCGTCGATATCGAAAAACTCGACACGCTCATGAACCTCATGGGCGAGTTGGTTATCAATAAAGTGCGTCTCGAGCAGATCGGCCAGACGCACCGCATGAGTGATCTCATGGAGACGCTCGAGCAGATGGATCGTGTGACGGGCGATCTGCAGAACATCGTCATGAAGGTGCGCATGGTTCCGGTCAGCGCCGTATTCAACCGTTTCCCGCGCATGGTGCGCGACGTGTCGAAGGAGCTCGGCAAGGACATCAACCTCACGATCGAGGGCGAGGAGACAGAGCTTGACCGTACCGTTATCGACGAGATCGGCGATCCGATCATGCATCTCTTGCGCAATTCGCTCGACCACGGTGTCGAGAGCCCCGACAAGCGCGAGGCAAAGGGCAAGTCGCGCGTTGGTGAGGTCGGACTCATCGCGCGTCACGAGGGCAACAACGTCGTCATCATGATTACGGATGACGGCGCTGGCATCGATGCGGACAAGATTCGCCGTAAGGCAGTCGAGAAGGGGATGATCTCGCAGGACGAGGCAGACCGTCTCGACGATGCGGACGCCGTGCGCCTCATCTTCCTGCCGGGCTTCTCCACGGCGGAGCAGATCACGGACATCTCCGGACGTGGCGTCGGCATGGACGTTGTGCGCAGCAAGATCGAGGCGCTCTCCGGACACGTCGACGTGGAGACGCATATCGACGAGGGCTCCGTCTTCAAGATCAAACTGCCGCTCACACTCGCAATTATCCAGGCGATGCTTGTGCAGGTGCAGGAGGAGATGTATGCCATCCCGCTTGGCTCCATCGACAGCACGATCAACATCGAACCCACGGATATTCAGACCGTCCAGAACAAGGAGGTCATCGTCCTGCGCGGGGAGATCATCCCGATCATCCGCATGGAGGAGGCACTTCAGGTTCCGCATACAAAGGATTCTGACGAACATTTCGTCGTCGTTGTTCACGCAGGTGA
>ERZ773099.2769-NODE-2769-length-11806-cov-14.315888_pt1 | contig 11806 bp, 13 predicted proteins | sample MGYA00511120_ERZ773099 | MGnify/ENA primary metagenome ERZ773099 (study PRJEB29015, sample SAMEA2738012) | human oral metagenome | biome: human oral; feature: human-associated habitat; material: dental | place: China | collected 2104 ... | reverse complement strand
GGCAAATGGTATGGAGTCGGTTACGCAGGAAGCATGAAAGAAGGCTTCACCATCACCAATAAAGAAAAGACTCCGTGGGCTCCAATGATCCCACCAACCCGAGCAATCACGGTCACAAAAGAGTGGCAAGACTCAGATGGCAACAAGATCGACGCGCCTGTAGACAGTGTCACAGTTGAACTCTATAAAGACGGCGTGGCAACTGGTCAAGTACAAGAGTTGACCAAAGACCACAACTGGACAGCCAGCTTTGAGAAACAGCCAGTCTCTGCGACCCTTGGTGGCGAAGCTCATCAGTACACCGTCAAAGAAGTTGGTGAAATCTTAAACAACATTCAAGTGACAGGCAAATGGTATGGAGTCGGTTACGCAGGAAGCATGAAAGAAGGCTTCACCATCATCAATAAAGAAAAGACTCCAACAAAACCTTCTACACCAAATGATCCAGAATCTAATAAACCAGAAGTACCAAGTACAAGTAATAACAAGATATTACCTAAAACGGGAGATGCAAGTAACGTATCCCAATATGCATGGATAATGTTAGCCTCAGGAGTATTACTGATGCTAATAGGATATAGACGTAAAAATCAAGGATAGTAGAAATAAGGAATAACTTCACTACTGTAAAGGATAATGCTTAGAAGTCATGGGCAACTGTAGTGGGGAACATATAACTAAGTACGAGAGAGAATCAGATTGGTTCTCTCTTTTTGATATTCAAAGCAATAAGAATTCTGGTTTTAAAGTTATCAAAGTTCTTTAAATTTTGTGTCAGGTTATGGATGAAACTTAACGTTAAGGCTCTTATTATCGGCAGGCTTCTTCAGGCAATTTGAATATTAAGATTTACCTACTTTAGAAATGATAGACCTTGCTAATTTCAAAAAAATTTTCTATAAATTTCCAATAATGGAATAAAAGTGTAAAAGGGATAGGCGTGGAACAAATATGTTTTATCATTAAGCCAGATGATGTGAGACAAGGTCTGGTGTGAGAAGTCTTGCAAAGGATCGAAAAGCGCGGTTTTCAGCTTGAAAAATTAGCATTTCATCCATCTATTTCAGTTGAATTGATTTGACCGGCATTATCAAGATTTGGATAGGGAAAGATTTTTCCACACCCAAATTTTATAGCTTCAGGACAAGTTGTAGTTGATGTAATTTCTGGAATTAAAGTAACCGAAAGTTGGCGCAAAATGATGGGAGCGACCTGCCCAGACGAGGTCCTACTAGGTACCATTCGTGGAGATGTTGTTCAAGTAGCAGGAGAAGATGAGGCGATTCAAAATATTGTCCATGGATCAGACTCAGAAGTGTTACTAAATGCGAGATTGCCCTTTGGTTCAAAGATTAAGAAAAACTGGAAGAGTAATCTATTTAAATTACTTCGCCTAGTTTTTGGTCAGTTGAGCGTCAAAAAACGACATTTGAGCTGAGGAAACTCTTTTTCATTTTTCTAAGAGTATAATCATTTATACGAAGGGAGAATGAAAATGGTGAAATCAATTCGCATCTTATTGTTGCTGGCTTTGCTCCAGATTAGTTTGAGTAGCTGCTTGCTGTGGACGGGGCCAGCATTGACTTTAAAGCAATCTAGTGCCTATTTTCTTGTGTTCCTTGCGATTGTTTCGAGCATGTGTGCAGGGATGAACTATCTTTATACACCACATCAAGAACACCACAGCATTTTAAATAGTATGAAAAGAGTGAGAATTGTTTATAGCATCTTACTACTAATCAATCTAGCGGGAGCCTGTCTAGTCTTATCAGAGACGGTTGTAACGAAAAGTCCCCTTCAGCAGGAACTGGCAGACCTCTTTTTGCCCTCTTTCTTTTTTCTATTTGGTATTGATCTATATGTTTTTTTACCTATTAAAAAATACATTCGTGATTTGATCAGGCTCTTGGATAAGAAAAACACTCTTATCCTGTCTGTTATTGCAACGGTGCTTTTTTTGCAAAATCCTCTGACCATTTTATCCATCGTTTTTTATATGGGGTTAGGTATTCTTTTTGCCCATATTCTTTTCCCAAAGTCTATGAAAAGAGAAATTTCTTTTTATGGGCATGTGATTCGAGATATTTTATTTGTGATTTCTATTCTCACATTTTTTTAAAAACAAACCAGCTTCTGTAATCGTCCTTGCGAATATAGGAGCTAAATTTTTTATTCCTTCTAATAGTGAATCAGTAAAGAAAATTCACACAAAAGAAAACTTTTTGGTATAATAGTACCATGTATGTAAAAAATGAAGAAGAGCTCATCAATCTGGGAGAACGCCTAGGATCCTTACTCCAAAAGAATGATGTTTTGATCTTGACCGGAGAACTCGGGGCTGGCAAAACAACCTTTACAAAGGGGCTTGCTAAGGGTTTGGGTATCCGTCAGATGATTAAAAGTCCAACTTATACTATTGTAAGAGAGTATGAGGGGCGTCTTCCGCTTTATCACTTGGATGTTTACCGTATTGAGGGAGATGCAGACTCCATTGACTTGGATGAGTTTCTCTTTGGTGGTGGTGTGACGGTTATTGAGTGGGGACATCTTTTGGGCGAAGATTTGCCAGACGCTTATTTAGAGTTGAAAATTTTAAAAGAGGCAGATGGGCGCCGTTTGCTCTTTACAGCACAGGGCTCTCGAGCTGAGCGGCTGATAGAGGAATTACAAAATGGAGTATGACTTGCTGATTCGTGAGGCGGAAGCTGAGGATGCAGCAGCTTTGATTGCATTTTTAGATCAGATTGGGCAGGAGACGGATTTCACGACATTGGATGAAAAAGGAATTTTGATGAGTGAGTCTGAAATGGCTGCATTTATTGAAAAACAGGCAGCTTCAGATAATCAAATCTCCCTCCTCGCTCTACTTAATGGTAGTATTGTGGGTGTTTTGAATATCACTGCAGACCAACGTGCTCGAGTCCGTCATATTGGGGATGTCTTCTTGGTCGTCCAAAAGAAATTTTGGAATCAGGGTCTGGGAAGCATTCTCCTAGAAGAGGGAATTGAGTGGGCTAAGGCTAGTGAAATTTTGCGTCGCTTACAACTCAGCGTGCAAAAACGCAATGCAGCAGCGATCCACCTCTATTCAAAAATGGGATTTATAACAGAGGGCTTACAAGAACGAGGAGCCTATTTAGAAGAAGGGATATTTTTAGACGTCTGCCTCATGAGTAGACCGATAGATAAATGACAAGATGGTAAAAAAAATAATCGGAATGGTGCTAGCTTTTCTAGCAGTGACAGTTTTGGGTATAGGTGCATATGGCTACACAATCTACCAGCAAGGGACAAAGACATTGACTAAGACCTACAAGAAAATAGGTGAAGAAACCAATGTGATTGAGGCAACAGAGCCTTTGACCATTCTCCTTATGGGGGTTGATACGGGGAATGAGGAGCGCATTGATCCCTGGGAAGGGAATAGTGATTCTATGATCCTCCTTACAGTCAATCCAAAAACGGAAAAAACAACCATGATGAGTTTGGAACGTGATATTTTGACCCGGATTGAACTTGGCAATGGTCAAATTCATGAAGCCAAGTTGAACGCCGCTTATGCTAATGGCGGAGCAGAACTTGCGATTTCTACCATTCAAAAAATGATGAATATTCATATTGACCGTTATGTCATGGTCAATATGAAAGGTCTGCAACAATTAGTTGATGCGGTTGGTGGGATTACCGTCAACAACACACTTGGTTTTCCAATTTCTATTAGCGACCAAGAGGAGTACAATACTATTACAATCGGAGAAGGAGAACAAACTCTGAATGGTGAGGAAGCCTTGGTTTATTCACGCATGCGTTACCAAGACCCAGAAGGCGATTATGGTCGTCAAAAACGCCAACGTGAAGTCATTCAAAAGATTGTGGAGAAGGTTCTGAGCCTCAATAGTATTAGTCACTATCAAGGCATCCTAAAAGCACTTAGTGATAATATGCAAACCAATGTTGATCTGTCAGCCAAGAGCATTCCACAGCTGCTCGGTTACCAAGATTCCTTCAAAAATATTGAAACCCATCAATTACGTGGCGAAGATGCAAATTTACAAGGTATTTCTTACCAAATCGTAACGAAAGAGCATATGCTAGAAATGCAGAATCTTTTGCGCCGTTCCTTGGGGCAGAACGATGTCACACATATGGAGACAAATGCTGTCTTGTACGAGAACATCTTTGGATATTCGCCCGCTACAACAAGTGGGACTGGACAATAAAGAGAATAATAGTATAGTTACTAAAATCGTAGGAAATTTCCTGCGATTTTTTCAAAAAAATCCGAATAGATAGGTAGGAGGAAAAATGAAAGCAGAAATCATTGCTGTCGGGACAGAAATTTTGACAGGCCAAATCGTCAACACCAATGCCCAGTTTTTATCTGAAAAACTAGCAGAAATTGGTGTGGATGTTTATTTTCAAACTGCTGTAGGGGATAATGAAGCACGTCTCATGTCTTTGTTAGAGATTGCACGCTCACGTAGTACTCTTATCATTTTGACAGGTGGTTTGGGACCGACTGAGGATGATCTGACCAAGCCAACCTTGGCTAGTTTTCTGGAACGAGATTTGGTGTTTGATCCGCAAGCTCAAGCTAAGCTAGACTGCTTTTTTGCTCAGAGACCAGACTATGCTCGAACACCTAATAATGAAAGACAAGCTCAGATCCTTTCAGGTGCAACCCCGCTACCAAATGAAACGGGTCTAGCTGTAGGAGGTATGCTTGAAGTAGCGGGAGCGACCTATGTTGTTCTACCAGGGCCGCCTAGTGAATTGAAACCAATGGTTTTGAATGAATTATTGCCCAAGTTGATGACAGGTGCTAAACTCTACTCACGAGTGCTTCGATTCTTTGGAATTGGAGAGAGCCAGTTGGTAACAATTTTGGCTGATTTGATTGACCAGCAGACAGATCCGACTTTAGCTCCCTATGCCAAAACGGGAGAGGTCACGCTGCGCTTATCAACTAAAGCACGGAGTCAGGAAGAGGCCAATCAAGTTTTGACTAGCTTGGAAGAAAAAATTCTCGACCGACAGACATTTGAAGGCATTTCTTTGCGAGAAATTTGTTATGGTTATGGCGAGGAAACCAGCCTTGCCAGTGTAGTGGTGGAGGAGTTGAAAAAGTGCGGAAAGACCATCACAGCTGCAGAAAGTTTGACAGCAGGGCTTTTTCAAGCTACTTTAGCGGATTTTTCAGGAGCTTCTGCCATATTTAATGGGGGTTTCGTTACCTACAGCTTGGAAGAAAAATCTAAGATGCTGGATATTTCCAAGCAGGAGCTAGAGAAGCACGGTGTCGTGTCTCTCTTTACAGCTGAGAAAATGGCAGAACAGGCACGGATCAAAACTCAGTCTGACTTTGGCATTGGTTTGACAGGTGTGGCAGGACCGGATAGCCTAGAAGGACACCCAGCTGGGACAGTCTTTATTGGCTTGGCTCAGGAAAAGGGTACTGTGGTTATCAAGGTCAATATCGCAGGTCGCAGTCGAGCGGATGTTCGTCAGATTGCGGTCATGCATGCCTTTAACCTAGTTCGCAAAGCTTTATTAAGTGACTAAATTTTGATATAATAAGGAGTAGGGTCTTAGGACCATTAGAATACAGGAGATCGAAATGGCGAAAAAAACAAAAAAATTAGACGAAATTACAAAAAAATTCGGTGCAGATCGTGAAAAAGCATTGAATGATGCTCTCAAGTTAATTGAAAAAGACTTTGGTAAGGGTTCAATCATGCGTTTGGGTGAACGTGCAGAGCAAAAAGTACAGGTCATGAGTTCAGGCTCATTGGCGCTTGATATTGCGCTTGGATCAGGTGGTTATCCTAAGGGGCGTATCATCGAAATCTACGGGCCAGAGTCATCTGGTAAGACAACAGTTGCCCTTCATGCGGTAGCACAGGCACAGAAAGAAGGCGGTATCGCAGCCTTTATCGATGCGGAGCATGCTCTGGATCCATCTTATGCAGCAGCTCTTGGAGTTAATATTGATGAATTGCTCTTGTCACAACCAGACTCAGGTGAGCAAGGTCTTGAAATTGCAGGAAAATTGATTGACTCAGGTGCAGTTGACCTTGTCGTTATCGACTCAGTTGCAGCCCTTGTCCCTCGTGCGGAAATCGATGGGGACATTGGAGACAGCCACGTTGGTTTGCAGGCTCGTATGATGAGCCAGGCCATGCGTAAACTTGGTGCTTCTATCAATAAAACCAAAACAATTGCCATCTTTATCAACCAATTGCGTGAAAAAGTTGGAGTCATGTTTGGAAATCCAGAAACAACTCCAGGTGGACGTGCTTTAAAATTCTACGCTTCAGTGCGTTTGGATGTTCGTGGAAGTACACAAATCAAGGGGACTGGTGACCAAAAAGATACCAATGTCGGTAAGGAAACCAAGATCAAGGTTGTTAAAAATAAGGTAGCTCCACCGTTTAAGGAAGCCTTTGTTGAAATCATGTATGGAGAAGGGATTTCTAAGACCGGTGAACTCTTGAAGATTGCAAGTGACCTTGATATCATCCAAAAAGCAGGAGCTTGGTACTCTTACAAGGGTGAAAAAATTGGGCAAGGATCGGAGAATGCCAAGAAATACTTGGCAGATCATCCGGAAATCTTTGACGCCATTGACCACCAAGTCCGTGTTCAATATGGTTTGGTTGAAGATGAAGAAGCCTCAGATGTTAGTCCAGTAGCAGAGACGACTTCTAACCAAGAAGTAACACTTGACCTTGGCGATGAACTTGGAATCGAAATTGAAGAATAACATAAAAAGTAGCAGTTCCTATCTGCTACTTTTTATGTTTATTTAGGATGAAAGAATTAATGGTCACTGAAACGACGATACTCGATATGAAAGTCAAAGTAATGTTCATCTTGCAATTTCTGGAAGATGTCACGATAGGCTTCCTCATCGAAATGGTCGCCGCGGTAGAGAATTTCAAAACTCAAACCGTCGTACTCAAGGGAAGCGTTAGCTGTTTTAAATCCATTTTGTCGATAGAAGTCCATTCTAGCCTTCCTTTGCTCCAGATTATCGCATTCTTCATCCAATCGCTCGACTTCCAGCAACATGGTTCGCTGGTAAAAATCTGTCAGCTTTTCGATAATTTCCTTTCCATACCCGTGGCTTCTCAGGTGGGGCATGATGGCAAAAAAACTGATATAGAAAGCTTTTGGGTTGGAAATAGAGAAAGCAAAGCCAACAAACTCTTCTTGGTTATAAAAGGCAAAAAAGTGAGCGTCATCTCGGTCCTGATAGCGTAAGAACTCAGACAGAGGGACTCGTTCTTCCTCGGGGAAAGCTTCGTTATTTAGTTTTTCAACCTTATCAAGATCTGGAAATGCATCGGTTATTAATTGACTGGTCAAACTCATAAATGACCTCCTTTTCTTGATTATAGCAAATTGTCTCTATGTAAGCAATTAATTTCAAGCAATCCTTGTCGCTCTTCTAGAAAGTTGATATAATAGCCTTATGTATAAGAAACGATCAGTGGACTTGATACATGGTTCTATTCTTCCCTCGCTTTTAAGCTTTGTCTTTCCAGTCTTGCTGTCTAATATTTTTCAGCAGCTCTATAATACAGCTGACGTCTTGATCGTTGGGCGTTTCCTTGGTCAAGAGTCTTTGGCAGCCGTTGGAGCGACGACTGCTATTTTTGACTTGGTTATAGGCTTTACTCTTGGTGTTGGAAATGGGATGGGGATTGTCATTGCCCGCTATTATGGGGCTCGTAATTTCACCAAAATCAAGGAAGCAGTAGCAGCAACTTGGATTTTAGGTGCTCTTTTGAGCATTGTTGTCATGCTGATGGGCTTTGTCGGTCTGTATCCACTCTTGCAATACCTGGATACCCCTGTAGAAATCCTTCCCCAGTCCTATCAATATATTTCCATGATTGTGACCTGTGTAGGCGTCAGCTTCGCTTATAATCTCTTTGCAGGCTTGTTGCGGTCCATTGGTGATAGTCTAGCGGCTCTTGGATTTCTGATTTTTTCTGCCTTGGTCAATGTGGTGCTGGATTTGTATTTCATTACGCAACTGCATCTGGGAGTTCAATCTGCGGGGCTTGCTACCATTATCTCGCAAGGATTATCAGCTGTTCTCTGCTTTTATTATATCCGTAAGAGTGTTCCAGAACTGCTCCCTCAATTCAAGCATTTTAAATGGGACAAGGCCTTGTATGCGGATCTTTTGGAGCAAGGTTTGGCTATGGGCTTGATGAGTTCGATTGTGTCTATCGGCAGTGTGATTTTACAATCTTCAGTCAATACCTTTGGAGCAGTGATTATTAGCGCCCAGACGGCAGCTAGACGCATTATGGCCTTTGCTCTCCTTCCTATGACAGCTATTTCTTCTGCTATGACGACCTTTGCCTCTCAAAATCTAGGAGCCAAGCGACCAGACCGCATAGTTCAAGGTCTTGGTATTGGGAGTCGCCTGAGCATGTCCTGGGCAGGTTTTGTTTGTATTTTCCTCTTTTTTGCCAGTCCGAGCTTGGTTTCCTTCTTGGCCAGTTCGACGGATAGTTACTTGGTAGAAAATGGTAGTCTTTACCTGCAAATCAGTTCAGTCTTTTATCCGATTTTGAGCCTTTTGCTGATTTATCGCAATTGCTTGCAGGGATTGGGGCAGAAAGTCCTTCCTCTAGTTTCCAGCTTTATAGAACTAATCGGGAAAATCGTTTTTGTGGTTTTGATTATCCCTTGGGCAGGCTATAGGGGAGTTATCCTTTGCGAACCCCTTATCTGGGTTGCCATGACCACCCAACTGTACTTCTCACTTTTCCGCCATCCCCTGATAAAAGAAGGCAAGGCAATCTTGGCAGCCAAAGGACAATCCTAGCTGGATTTGCTGAATAAAATCCATTTCCTCTAGTGAAAATCGAAAAAACTTGTGTTATAATAAGAAAGATTAAAATGTGAAAAAAGGAGATTCCTAATGGGACGTAAATGGGCCAATATCGTAGCCAAGAAAACGGCTAAAGATGGAGCTAACTCTAAAGTATATGCAAAATTTGGTGTAGAAATCTATGTAGCAGCTAAAAAAGGTGATCCAGATCCAGAATCAAACTCTGCTTTGAAATTCGTTATCGACCGTGCTAAACAAGCCCAAGTGCCAAAACACGTTATCGATAAGGCCTTGGATAAGGCTAAAGGGAACACAGACGAAACCTTTACAGAAGGACGTTATGAAGGCTTTGGACCAAACGGGTCAATGTTGATCGTGGATACCTTGACGTCAAACGTCAACCGTACAGCAGCTAACGTTCGTGCTGCTTTTGGCAAAAATGGCGGAAATATGGGTGCTTCTGGTTCAGTTTCTTACCTCTTTGACAACAAAGGTGTTATCGTATTTGCTGGTGAAGATGCGGATGCCATCTTTGAACTTTTGCTTGAAGCTGATGTGGATGTGGATGATGTAGAAGCAGAAGATGGCGCAATCACTGTTTACACAGCTCCAACTGACCTTCACAAGGCTATCGTTGCACTTCGTGAGTCAGGCATCCAAGAATTCCAAGTGACAGAATTGGAGATGATTCCTCAGTCAGAAGTGGAATTGTCAGGCGATGACCTTGAAACCTTTGAAAAACTTTACAGCGTTCTTGAAGACGACGAAGATGTACAAAAGATCTACACCAATGTAGATGGATTCTAATTTAAATATTTGATTTTCATCCTGAGGACTGACTCGGGATGATTTTTTATCTCAAAAATCATTGCCCATCGCTTGTCAACCATCCGTAATGCTGATTTGATTCTTGTCATGAAAGATGGCAATATTATCGAACAAGGCAATCATGATGAGCTGATGGACCAAACTGGCTTCTACGCTGACTTGTACAATAGCCAATTTACAGAAGATGAAGCAGAAGAATAAATCAAAAGAAGGCTTGACGGTCTTCTTTTTCTACACTATACTAGAAGACAAGTGCCTCACCTGTAGGTAAAAATAACGTAATGAATGAGAAGAATAAATGAAAAATTATCAAGAATGGTATAGCCAAATCACTACTAAACTGACTGATAATCCGCCCCTCTTGTTTCTTCTGCGGAGTTTCAATCGCTTGATGACAATAGTCATGCTCCTGGTCTATCTGACCTTGCTTGTCTCCACCTACTTGCAGCTAGGACTTGGGAAGCAAGTTGAGGTCTATTTGCTTGTCCCCGCCTCAGGCTTTGTGATGTTGTCCCTTTTTCGTAAGAAAATCAATCACCCACGCCCCTACGAAACTTGGGACATCCGGCCCTTGCTTGACAAGGATAGCTCGGGAAAATCGATGCCTAGTCGCCATGTCTTTTCTGCAACCATCATCTCCATAGCCTGTTTCCATGCTTGGACTTTGATAGGAGCTATCTTGCTCTTTTGCTCAGGAATCTTAGCCTTAGTTCGAGTACTAGGTGGAGTACATTATCCCAAGGATGTGCTCGTTGGTTACGCTTGTGGTCTTATGTGGGGAATTCTTTTCTTCCTTTTCTGATGTGCAAGTGGGAGCAGTCATACAACCACTTACGGGCTCAGACTGACCACTTGCTTTTTTACCCTTGTTTTCCTATCTTAGCTTTGATATAGTAGAGTCAGAAAGGAGATGTGATGAAGTTACGAATTGAGATTGACGGCAATTTAGAAGAAACTGAAATTGTCATCAAAACACCTGCCTTGACAGATGAGATTGCGGATTTGCAGCGACTCTTGCAAGAGTCACCAGATCCGAGGTTAATTTTTTACAAGGGGACAGGGGAGTATTATCTGGACTTGTCAGAGGTTCTCTTCTTTGAAACAGAAGGAAGCAAGATCTACGCTCATACCCAGAAAGAAGCTTATGAAGTCCGCCTTAAGCTCTATGAACTAGAGAACGTCCTGCCCCGATATTTCTGCCGTGTGTCCAAGTCAACCATTGCCAATATCCGTCAAGTTTACTCGGTGGACAAGTCCTTTTCAGGAACGGGGACCATTTCCTTTTATCAGACGCACAAGGAGGTTCATGTGTCACGACACTACCAATCCCTCCTAAAAGAAAATCTAAGAAACATGAGGTAAAGAACATGAAAAAGAAAGCATTTGGTATTGTTTTACTCGTTTTGGCAGCTTGGATCTTGCTGCAGGGAAATTTTGGGATTCCGCCCCTAGGCCGTCAGTACTGGCCTTTGCTTATTATCGCCTTTATTGCTTATAAAGCGGTAGAATTCTTACTCAAACGCCATCTGACATCAGCTGTTTTTTCGGCTTTAGTAGCTTTGATTATTGCCAATCACTTTTACGGGATTGTCCCTGTACCAAATCAGTCCTTGATTTGGGCTAGTATTCTAGCAGTGATCGGTGTAGGCTACCTGACTCATTCAAACAAACGTTGGTATAGTAGAAAATGGTGCTATAATGGTGATAAAACAGTGATTACTGAGAAAGAAGTCGCTTTTGGGAGTGGAACTTTCTACAAACAAGATCAGGATCTCGTGGCGGATCAAGTAGAAGTCGCTTTCGGAAATGCCATGGTTTACTATGACAATGCAGAGATTCTAGGAGATGTGGCAACTGTGGATGTGGAAGTTGCTTTTGGGAGTGCTACGATTTATGTGCCACAACATTGGCGAGTAGATCTCAAGGTGGAAACAGTCTTTGGTGCCGCTAAGACAGATCTAGCAACAGTGCCAACCAGTAAGACGCTAATTGTTCGTGGGGAAGTTGCTTTTGGTCGATTAATGGTTGTTTATGTAAAGTAAAAAAATATTTTAATTCTCTTGATAAATTCAAGAAAGTGTGATAACATAGTACGGTATGTGGTGCTAGCACATCCGCTATATTAGA
>ERZ773099.2768-NODE-2768-length-11811-cov-2.450578_pt1 | contig 11811 bp, 10 predicted proteins | sample MGYA00511120_ERZ773099 | MGnify/ENA primary metagenome ERZ773099 (study PRJEB29015, sample SAMEA2738012) | human oral metagenome | biome: human oral; feature: human-associated habitat; material: dental | place: China | collected 2104 ... | reverse complement strand
ATTGATTTTTGGAATCTACCAAAATCCCTTTGCGTCTTTCCGAGTTTTTAAAGGCTGAGGTCTGCCAGCAGAAAAACCGGCCAATACCAGGATAAAAATAAAACCGAAAACCCTGTCGGCATGCTCAGGCAATCGCCCGGGAAACATTTATTTTAGCGTCGTCGGCTTCCCGAACTTGCGGCCGCTCAGCACATATCTGTGAGAAAGACTTTTGCCTTACTTTCTGAACGTTGGCAGATTAAAGCTTAGGCAAGTTTCCGATGATGACCTTTTGGGCAGTTGTTTTGCCATGATTATTCACTCGCCTAGAAACGCCTAGGAGAATTCTATATTTTTGGCCAGCGCATGCACATATTGCGGCAACCCGAAGTCCGACTTTTCCAGCGCCGCAGAAAAGCGTTCGCCCGCCAAAACTACCGTATTAAGGCGCGAGAGCGACTCTTTCATGCGCGGATGATCGGTCGTTTCCAACAGGGTCAAAAATGCGTCGGACAAGCCCACGCCGGATTTCAGGAGCGTTGCAAGTTCGCGAACAAAGGCGACCACATCGGTATGGCGGATCTTCTGCGCTCCGGAGATGACTTTGCGATGATTCTCGGCAACCGTCTGCGCTTTCAGCTCCAGCGGAACCTGGCCTTTTTCCCGTAACAACTCCAGGGCATCTGCCTCGCAGGACGCTTCAATCGCGCCTTGTCTAACAGCGCCGGAAGCATCGAGTACGCGGTAGGAAAATAACATGATCGATGCAGAAAATTTCCAGACTACCGCGACAGCAATGATGCGAACGCGGCGCCCGTCGCATCTTTGGCCGACACCTGCGGCGCAGCGGAAAGCGGCCAGCGGATGTTCAGCTGCGGATCGTCCCAGCGGATGCAGCGCTCCAGTTCCGGCGCCCAGTAATCGGTCGTCTTGTAGAGGAACTCGGCCGCTTCGCTGAGCACGAGGAAGCCGTGGGCAAATCCGGGCGGAATCCAGAGCTGGCGCTTGTTTTCCGCTGAAAGCGTTTCGCCGACCCAGGTGCCGAAAGTGGCCGATTCCGGACGGATGTCGACGGCCACATCGAACACTTCGCCAACGACGACGCGCACCAGCTTGCCCTGCGCCCGCGGCGGCAGCTGATAGTGCAGGCCACGCAGGACGTGCCGGACGCTGCGCGAGTGATTGTCCTGGACGAAATCGACCTCCAGGCCGGTCGCCTGTTTAAAGCTTTGCCGGTTGAAACTCTCAAAAAAGAAGCCGCGCGCATCGCCAAATACCTTGGGTTCGATGCGCAGCACGTCGGGAATCGCCAGCGGGGTGACTTTCATGGCTGCGTCCTCATGACAGAATTTTGTCCCGGAACAGGCCGAGCAGATACTGGCCATATCCCGACTTGGCAAGCGCCTGCGCCATGCTTTCCAGCTGACGGGCGTCAATCCAGCCGTTGCGCCAGGCGATTTCTTCCGGGCAGGCAACTTTCAGTCCCTGGCGGCGCTCGATGGTATGAATGAACTGGCTGGCATCAAGCATGGACTCATGCGTGCCGGTATCGAGCCAGGCATAGCCGCGCCCCAGCGTCTTGACGCTGAGCTGACCGCGCTCAAGATACAGCCGGTTGAGGTCGGTGATTTCCAGCTCGCCGCGCGCCGAGGGTTTGACGTTCTTGGCCAGTTCGACGACCTGCCGATCGTAAAAATACAACCCGGTCACGGCGTAGCGCGAACGCGGCGCTTTGGGCTTTTCCTCCAGGCTGATTGCCTGCCATTTTTCATCGAACTCGACGACACCGTAACGTTCAGGGTCGGTCACCGGGTAGGCAAAAACGGTTGCACCCTCGCGTTTGGCATCGGCCTCACGCAGCAGGCGGGCAAAATCATGCCCGTAGAAAATGTTGTCACCCAGCACAAGCGCCGAAGGTGAATCGCCGACAAACGATTCGCCGATCAGAAAGGCTTGCGCCAAGCCGTCGGGCGAGGGCTGCACCGCATATTCGAGGCGGATGCCCCACTGCCCGCCGTCACCAAGCAGCTGTTCGAAACGCGGCGTATCCTGCGGCGTGGAGATGACCAGAATGTCGCGTATCCCCGCCAGCATCAGCGTACTGAGCGGGTAATAGATCATCGGCTTGTCGAAAATGGGCAGCAGTTGCTTGGAGACGACCTGCGTTGCCGGATAGAGCCGGGTGCCAGAGCCGCCGGCAAGAATGATGCCTTTACGATGATTCATGGAGGTCATGAGAGATTTTCTGTGCAGGTGTTAATCACTACTGTTTCAGGATTTCGGTCAACGCCCGCAGAACGCCGCTGCGCCAGTCGGGCAAAACCAGGTCATAGGCCGCCCGTAGTTTGGACGTATCAAGCCGGGAATTGCGCGGCCGCGGCGCGGGCAGCGGATAGGCCTCGGTCGGAATCGGCACAATCGCATCCGGCGTAACCCGCACCGGCAGCCCGGCATTACGCGCCTGCTCGATAATCAGACGGGCATAGCCGTACCAGGAAGTCTCGCCGCTCGCCGCCAGATGGTAAAGGCCGGCAAGATCAGAACGCGCCGGCGTAGCGCATACCGCACGCACGGCGTGCGCCGTCACATCGGCCAGTAGATCGGCGCCGGTAGGCGCGCCGACCTGATCATCGATCACGGTCAGGCGCTCGCGTTCCTGCGCCAATTTAAGCATGGTGCGAATGAAATTGCCGCCGCGTGCGGCATAAACCCAGCTGGTACGGAAGATGAGATGCTTCCGGCAACGGGCGGCGGCGACTTCGCCGTCGCGCTTGGTCTGTCCGTAGACGCTGAGCGGGTTCGTCGCATCCTCTTCCCGCCAGGGGCGCTCACCGCTGCCGTCAAAGACGTAATCGGTCGAATAATGAACGAACCAGGCGCCGATTTCTTCGGCCGCATCGGCAAGCGCGCCCGGCGCTTCGGCATTGATCCGGCGCGCCAGCTCCGGCTCGGACTCGGCCTTGTCGACGGCCGTATAGGCGGCGGCATTGACGACAACATCCGGCCTGACCTGACGCACAGTCGCCGCGATGTCGGCCAGACGAGTGAAGTCGCCGCACAACTCACCCGGCGTATCGAAGTCGAGCGCGACAAGTTCGCCCAGCGCCACCAGACTCCGCTGCAATTCCCAGCCGAGCTGGCCGCCCTTGCCAAAAAGAAGGATTTTCATGACGCTCGTCCGCCGTAGTTTTTCTCCACCCACTCGCGATACGCACCCGACTGCACGTTAGCGATCCATTGAGGATGATCGAGATACCAGGCAACTGTCTTGCGAATGCCGGTTTCAAAGGTTTCCTGCGGCTTCCAGCCAAGCTCGCGCTCTATCCTGGTCGCGTCGATCGCGTAGCGCCGATCATGGCCGGGACGGTCGGTCACGTAAGTGATCTGCTCACGATAGGATTGGCCGTCGGCGCGCGGACGCAGTTCATCAAGCAGCGCGCAGACGGCATGCACGATGTCGAGATTGGGCTTCTCGTTCCAGCCGCCGATGTTGTAGGTTTCTCCCGGTTGCCCGGCTGCCAGCACGCGCCGGATAGCGGCGCAGTGGTCGCCGACATAGAGCCAGTCCCGGATCTGCTGGCCGTCGCCGTAAATTGGCAGGGATTTGCCGGCCAGCGCATTGACGATCATCAGCGGAATCAGTTTTTCGGGAAATTGGTAGGGGCCGTAATTGTTCGAGCAGTTGGTGGTCAGCACCGGCAGGCCGTAGGTATGGCAATAGGCGCGCACGAGATGGTCGGACGCTGCCTTGGACGCGGAATACGGGCTGTTGGGTTCATAGCGGTGACGTTCCGTGAAAGCCGGGTCATCCTTGGCCAGAGAGCCATAAACCTCGTCGGTGGATACGTGCAGGAAGCGAAACGCCTTGCGCGCAGCGTCATCCAAGCCGCCAAAATGGGCGCGTGCGCATTCGAGCAGGTTGAACGTACCCAGGATATTGGTCTGGATGAATTCTCCCGGCCCGTGAATCGAGCGATCGACGTGGCTTTCGGCGGCAAAATTGATCACCGCGCGCGGCGCATGCTGCCGGAAGAGCCGTTCAACCAGGGCTTTGTCGCAGATGTCGCCCTGCACGAAAGCATAGCGCGGATCCCCGGCCAGTTCGGCCAGATTTTCCAGATTGCCGGCGTAGGTCAGTTTGTCAAGGTTGAGAACTGGCTCATCGCCCGCGCACAGCCAGTCCAGAATGAAATTGGCGCCGATGAAACCGGCGCCGCCGGTGACGAGTATCACGTTCAAGCCTTTCTCGTATTTTTAGAAACTCAGGTCATCAAAAAATCCGGGGCGCCGAGGCAAGCGGCAATCCCCGATATAATGCGCAGCGTTTTTAGCGCCATGCGCAATATAAACAGGCGCCCACGCAAATCCCTGCCGATATTCTACCCGCTGATGCGTATTTTGTTGGTCAAGACCTCCTCACTCGGCGATGTCGTGCACAACCTGCCGGTCGCCAGCGATCTGTCCCGCCGTTTTCCCGACGCACGAATCGACTGGTGCGTCGAAGAGGCGTTTGCCGACATTCCGCGCCTGCATCCGGCCGTTCAAGAAGTCATTCCCGTCGCTGTCCGCCGCTGGCGCAGGTCGCTCTGCCAGCTGGCACACTGGTCGACGCTCGGACGGGAAATCCGCGCCGCCCGAGCGCAGCTCCGGGCACAGCCCTACGACGCCATCCTTGATACGCAGGGTTTGATCAAAAGCGCGCTGATCGCCCGCCAGGCGCGAGGCAAAACACTGGGTTACGCGCGAGAGGTCGCACGCGAACCGCTGGCCGCCTGTTTCTATGACCGCACGTTCATCGTCCCCACCCATCTACACGCCGTCGAGCGCAATCGCCGGCTTGCCGCCCTGGCACTGAGCGCCGTCGGCGCGGCGCCCGCGCCACACCCTAAAGCGCCGGAAGCCACCGAAATCCCTGAGGCCGCTTTCCCGCCCCCATCCGCCAGCCCCTTGCCGCTCGATTACGGCATCCGCCCGCCGGCAATGGATTTTCCCTGGCTGGGCAAGGCGCCTGATGGCAGCCGCGTCGTTCGCTATGCCGTCCTGCTGACCGCAACCAGCCGCGCTGACAAGCTGTGGGATGAAGCCCACTGGCGCGAAGTCGGGCAAGCGTTGAGCCAGCGCGGTCTGACGCCGGTTTTCCCCTCCGGTAACGCAGCCGAGCGGCAACGCGCGGAACGTATTGCGGCGGGCATCCCCTCCGCCTGCGTCGCGCCGACGCTGGGGCTGCGCGAATTGGCCGCACTGCTCGGCCACGCCCGCCTCTGCATCGGCGTCGATACGGGACTGGCGCATCTGGCTACGGCACTGCGCACACCAACGATTGCACTCTATACGGCCACCGATCCGGCGCTGACCGGCGTGCTCGGCACGGGTTTTGCCCGTAACCTCGGCGGCAAAGGCACGCCACCAAGCGTCGCGGACGTTCTCACTGCCGCAGAGCTGGCCTTGACGGCGACGTTCTCGCCAACGTGACGAAGCCCCACTCAATACACGAACCACGAACGTACCCATGTCCCGCCTGATTTATACCCTGCTTTTCACCCTCGTCCAGCCGCTGATCTGGCTGCGCCTGCTCTGGCGGGCGCGCCGACAGCCCGAATACCTGCGCCATCTGGGCGAACGTTACGGTTTCTATGCGCACGCTGCGTCGCCGCACCTACTCTGGCTGCACGTTGTCTCGGTCGGCGAAACGCGTGCGGCCGAACCCCTGATCCGCGCCCTGCTTGCCGCCTTCCCCAGGCACGAACTTTTGCTGACGCACATGACGCCGACCGGCCGCGCGACGGGCAGCGAACTGGTTGCCAAATACGGCGCACGCCTGCATCAGGCTTACCTGCCTTACGATCTACCGGGCGCCTGCCGCCGTTTCTTCCGGCATTTCCGCCCACAAATCGGCCTGCTCATGGAAACCGAACTCTGGCCGAACCTGATCGCCCTCGGCCAGGCGCGGCAAATACCGATCCTGCTGATCAATGCCCGCCTTTCCGCGCATTCGCAGCGAGGCTATTTGCGTTTCGCGCCGCTGGTTCGGCCGATGATGCGGCAACTGGCCGCCGTTGCCGCGCAAACCCCGGCCGATGCCGAACGGCTGACCGCCATCGGCGCCGAAAATGTACGCAGCTTCGGCAACCTCAAATTCGACGTCGACCCCGCGCCGGAAAAAATTGCGCTCGGCCAAAGTTGGCGCACAGCGATCGGCCGGCGTCCCGTCTGCCTAGCCGCCAGCACCCGCGAAGGCGAGGAAACGCTGATCGTCGATGCTTTCCTCCAGACGCTGCCGCCGGAAGCGCTGCTTGTTCTCGTGCCCCGTCATCCTGAACGCTTCGATGAAGTCGCCGCCATGCTTGCATCGCGCGGCATCAACAGCCGGCGACGCAGCAGCGGCCTGCCGGACGCCGCAACCCGTCTCTGGCTGGGCGACAGCATGGGGGAAATGCCGGCTTATTTCACGCTGGCCGATCTGGCGCTGATCGGCGGCACATTGCTGCCTTTCGGCGGGCAGAACCTGATCGAAGCCGCAGCCTGCGGCTGTCCGGTGCTGGTCGGCCCGCATACGTACAATTTCGCCCAGGCGACCGAAGACGCGCTGGCCTGCGGCGCGGCGCAGCAGATCGGCAGCGCCGATGCGGCTGTGCGCGCAGCCGCGCATCTGCTGGGCGACCATGCGACGCTCGACAGGATGCGTGTGGCTGCCCGCGCATTTAGTCAGGCGCACCGCGGCGCAACCGCTCGCACCGTGGCGCTGGTTCAAACGCTAATGGGAAACGACGGGTAGCGGACAAGGCCTCGCCGGCCGCGGTTCCGGCGGTTTTGGCACTGACGCCGAAACATCCGGTTCGAAAACACTCGAGAGCGCCTTTCCACCGCGGATAAATTCCGCCGCATGCCGACGAATCCCCCATCAATCATTGCCGACGGCGCGTAGTCCGCTGCCCAATCGCCATTGACTGCCATCGGCTGCCTGCAGCGTCCGGCTCAACCGTTTCCCGGAAGGTGCGTTTGATGGATTACCGGCACCGGAATGTGTAGGCACGGTTTTCATTGTTCCAAAATCTGCAAAAACCTGTTCGCGCCCCCCTGACGAATAGGCGATCGCAGCATATCGAGAAAACACCTCGCCGCAGTATTGTCTATGAACTGGCGGACGTGCTATCGTCGATCTGCATTTGCGGCATGGCAGGATAGATGCCATTCCGAACCGGAATCGTAGTAGCAGCAGTGGCAGGCCGGTTCGGCCATTTTCCACCAGACCAACAGATTAGAGGTAATTATGCAAAAGCGTTCGAAATATCTTTCCGCCTTCCTGGTTACGCTGTTTTCCTCATCGCTGGCGTTTGCTTCCGGCATGGTGCTCAAACTGGGTCACATTGCCGAGAAAACCAATCCCTATGCCATGGGCGCCGACCACTTCGCCGAACTCGTCAAGAAAAAATCGAACGGCGAGATTGAGATCAAGGTCTTCCCCTCCTCCCAGCTGGGCGCGCAGAAAGAACTGATCGAAGGCCTGATCTACGGCACCGTCGATATGACGCTGACCGGCACTGCCGAGCTGGGCACCTTTCAGCCGCAAATGGCGATCTTCGACATGCCGTTCCTGTTCAAGGATCGCGCGCACGCCTACAAAGCCCTCGATACGGTCGGCATGGAACTGGGCAAACCGCTTGAAGCCAAAGGCATCAAGCTGCTCGGCTACATGGAAAACGGGATTCGCCACCTGACCAACAATGTCCGCCCGGTCAAGTCGCCCGCCGACATGAAAGGGCTGAAAATCCGCGTGATGAACAACAAGGTATACGTCGAGATGATCAAGGCACTGGGGGCCTCGCCGACACCCATGGCTTTCTCGGAACTGTACTCCGCGCTGCAACAGGGCACGGTCGATGGTCAGGAAAACCCCAGCGCGCATATTTTCACCAAGCGCTTCTATGAAGTTCAGAAATATGCATCGCTGACCGGCCACGCCTATGCCCCCGAACCCGTACTGATCTCAATGACAGCCTGGAAAAAACTGACGCCGGCGCAGCAAGAGATCATCCAGTCCGCAGCGAACGAAGCGATTGCCTGGCAACGCCAGCTCTCCGAAAAAGAGGACCAGGCGTTCTGGGACAAGATCAAGGCCACCGGCAAGATTGAGGTTATCGACGTCGACCGAAAGCCATTTATGGAAGCGACCCAAAGCGTCTATAAACAACTGGCCAAGACCGTCGGCCAGAACAACATCGACAAAATCAAGGCGCTGGAGAAATAAACGGCAAGGCAGCAAGTCATAACCTATTGCGCCCCAAAAACCCGGACATGGAGATGTCCGGGTTTCGTAGGAGAAAGCTCATGCTCGACAGGCTGCTGGAAAAAGTGAGAGCGGTTCTGTACTGGTTTTCATGTTTTGCCATGACGACCATGCTGATCACCATTTTTGCCCAGGTCATCACACGCTATTGCTTTAATTACACGCCCGAGTGGTCGGAAGAACTGGCGCGTTTCTTGTTTGTTTACGTCGTATTCCTTGGTTCTGCGCTGATCATGGGTGAATCCGGACACCTGGCCGTCGAGTTTCTGCCAAACCACTATAAAGGACGCCCGTTCGGAAAAGTGCTGCAATTCATCTCGCTCGTCGCCGGTTATCTATTCACCGCCATTTTGTTCTTCCAGGGCTCGAAAATGGTTCAGGTCATGACCTTTCAGGAGGCACCGGGTCTGGAAATTTCAATGAGTTACGTTTATGCGGTCATTCCGGTCAGCAGCGTACTGATGCTGCTTTACCTGATTCGCAACACACTGCGTTTATTCAAGGGCAATGATCCAACAGCCCAAGGCAGCAGTACCTGACACTCGACGGGGAGAACTGGCATGGAATACGTATTGTTGGGGTTGTTCTTGCTGCTGACGGCGCTCGGCGTACCCGTAGCTTTTTCGCTGTGCCTGTCGGTTGCCAGCATCCTGTTCTTTTTCATGGACAAGCCGCTCGTCATGATCACACAGATCATGTTTTCGGGGATCGACTCATTTTCGTTCATGGCCGTTCCCTTTTTCATGCTGGCCGGTTCGTTCATGTCTGCCGGCGGCGTCACGACGCGCCTGGTTCAGTTCTCGCAAGCGCTGGTCGGCTCATTCACCGGCGGCCTGGCGCAAACCGTCTCCGTTTCCGGCTGCTTTTTCGCCGCCATTTCCGGATCGTCGGCAGCCACCACTGCAGCGCTGGGCACGACAATGGTTAACGAAATGGAGAAAAAGGGATATGCCCGTGACTGGGCGACCGGCGTCGTGGCCTCCAGCGGCGTTGTCGGCATCGTCATTCCGCCGTCGATCACCATGGTTGTGTATGGCGTCATTGCCGATACCTCGATCGGCGATCTTTTCATCGGCGGCTTTATTCCCGGCATGATGATGGGCGCGTCAATGATGCTGGTCAGCTGGTACATGGCGAAGAAACGGGGCATTCTCCCGGAGGGGAATTTCTCTTTTGCCCACCTGGCCAAAGCATTCAAGGAATCCTTTTTTGCCCTGATGACGCCGGTCATCATCATCGGCGGCATTTACGGCGGCATTTTCACGCCGACCGAAGCGGCCGCAGTCGCTGCCGTCTACGGCATTTTGGTCGGCCTGTTCATCTACAAGGAACTCAAGTTCAGGGATTTTCCGCAAATCATTTTCCAGGCCGTCATCGGTACGACGATGATCATGCTGCTGGTCGGCGCGGCCAACGTCTTCGGCTGGCTGCTGACCAGCCTGCAAATCCCGCACCGGCTCGGCGAGTTCGTCGTCTCGATCACCACCTCGCCCATCATGTTTCTGATGGCCCTCAACGTTCTGCTGCTCATCGCCGGAACGATGGTCAATGCTTCGGCGGCTGTCGTCATTCTGACGCCAATTTTCCTGCCGGTTGCCAAAACGCTGGGGATCGACCCCTTGTTTTTTGGCGTTCTCATGGTCGTCAACCTCGCCATCGGCTGTATCACGCCGCCGGTTGGACTCGACCTTTTCGTCGCCAGCGCCATTACCAAGGTTCCCATCGAACGGGTCATGATCGCTTCATTGCCCTATCTGGGCGCGCTGCTGGTCACGCTCGTCATTCTGACGTTGTTTCCGTGGTTCGTTACCGTATTGCCCTACGCAATGCGGTAATCGCCTCTGCTGCCATGCCCCCTACTGAAGCGAGAAGCGGCCGCATGCGCCCCCTCGGCTTCAGGGCATTGCGCATTGACTGACACGAGCCCCGGCTCATCATCTCCGCCGCCATACCGCCCAGACCGCCGCCGGAGTCCGCGTGGCTAGGGCGTTTAGGGACATATGCCCGGAAACCCGCGTAGATAGGGCGTTTCCGGGCAGGTGCCTCTGAAACCCTTATAAATAAGGGGCTTGCGGGCAGGATATCTGGAGACGCCTTGTTTACAAGGGCTTCAGAGCACCCCCCTCAGAGATGCCCTAAATACGCCGGCTCTGGCGGCGACTATCAGCCAGTGCTCTGCGTAATGGATTCTGTGCTGGAAAATGGGTAGTTTTCAGCAGCCTTTGGCTATTTCCCCCGGAAAATCTGGACTACACTGGATTACAGGTGGGCGTGATGGCGCGCCTGCCTGTGATGGGCTGGGTTTTTCGGCGGTGTATCTGCTGTTTCCTTGTGTCTTTGTATGTTTTTTTCAACCGGCGCGGTTCGGTGCGCGCCCGGCGCCGACTGCGGATAACAGGAGAAAGTCATGGCAAAAAAGATTCTGGTGGCTTATGGCGTGGATGTAGATGCGGTCGCCGGCTGGCTGGGTTCCTACGGCGGCGAGGATAGCCCGGACGATATCTCGCGCGGCATGTTTGCCGGCGAAGTCGGCGCACCGCGGCTGCTCAAACTGTTTGAAAAATACAATCTGAAGACCACCTGGTTTGTTCCCGGCCACTCGCTGGAAACCTTCCCAGAGCAGATGCAGGAAGTGGCGCGGTGCGGCCACGAAATCGGCGTTCATGGCTACAGCCACGAAAACCCGATTGCCATGACGCGCGAGCAGGAAACGGCCATTCTCGATCATTGCATCGACCTGGTGACCCAGGTCAGCGGCAAGCGGCCGACCGGCTATGTGGCGCCGTGGTGGGAGTTCAGCCCGGTGACTAACGAGCTGCTGCTCGAACGCGGCATCAAATACGACCATTCGCTGATGCACAATGACTTTCACCCATACTATGTGCGCGTGGGCGATAGCTGGACGAAGATCGATTACTCCAAGCATCCGAGCCACTGGATGAAACCGCTGGTGCGCGGCAAAGAAACGCCGCTGGTGGAAATCCCCGCCAACTGGTATCTCGACGATCTGCCGCCGATGATGTTCATCAAGAAATCGCCGAACAGCCACGGCTTCGTCAACCCGCGCGACATTGAGCAGATGTGGCGCGACCAGTTCGACTGGGTTTACCGTGAGCATGACTACGCCGTATTCACAATGACCGTGCATCCCGACGTTTCCGGCCGGCCGCAGGTCTTGCTTGCGCAAGAACGCCTGATCGAGCACATCAGCAGCCACGAAGGTGTGGAATGGTGCACCTTCGATCAGATTGCCGACGATTTCATCGCCCGCAACCCGCGCCCATAACCCCGCCCATAACCCGTAACCAGTGCGGAAAATGCTGGGGAGATGAAAGGTGCGGGCAGGCCGCCCGCGGCGGATTCCGGGCGGCCTGCGCGTGATTTCACGGACGTTTTTCGGAAGCTTTCATTTCACCATTTCATTTGAGTTACGGTGGCCGGCGAGATGTGGTGCGGCTTTGCCGGAAACGTATTTGGTATCGGCCAATTCAGCCGGGCACGTTGGGCCGTCGGACGGAAAGCCGAGGGTGGAAACTGGTGGGCGA
>ERZ773099.2765-NODE-2765-length-11813-cov-8.832284_pt1 | contig 11813 bp, 8 predicted proteins | sample MGYA00511120_ERZ773099 | MGnify/ENA primary metagenome ERZ773099 (study PRJEB29015, sample SAMEA2738012) | human oral metagenome | biome: human oral; feature: human-associated habitat; material: dental | place: China | collected 2104 ... | reverse complement strand
CCAGGTCCTGGCCGATCGTGTCGTGGATGTCGAGGGCCTGGGCGATGGCGACCTTAGTGCCCACGCCGTCGGTGGAGGTGGCCAGCAGGGGGCGGCGGTAGTCGCGCAGCGCGGAGACGTCCACGAGTCCGGCGAAGCCCCCGACGCCACCGACGACGGTCGGGGTCATGGTGGCGCCTACCGCGTCCTTCATGAGGGCGACGGCCCGGTCCCCGGCGGCAGTGTCGACGCCGGCGGCGGCGTAGGTGATTCCCGGGGCGGACTGCTCGGGCTGCTGACTCATATGGCGGCTCCTTGGGGTTCGGGTCTCGGAGGCGGTGCGGGCAGATGCGGACGGATACAGACGGATACAGACGGTGGAGTCCGACGTGGACCGGCCGGGCAGGTCGGATACGGGGCCGGGCTAGGACGTCGTCGAGCCCAGGGGGCTGCCGGAGGCCAGGTCGGGTCGGGTGATGCTGCCCAGCGGCACGGTGCGCTCGGCGCCGTCGGCCTGCTCGCTGCGGCGCCGGCTGCGGTAGGCGGTCGGGACGCGGCGCACGGGGATGGCGGCGGACTTCAGGCTGCGCACAGGCGGCGGGATCGGGTAGTCGCCGGTGAAGCAGGCCATGCACAGATCGTCGGCCTTCTGGCCGCTGGCGGACACCATGCCCTCCACGGACAGGAAGCCCAGGGAGTCGGCCCCGATGGACTCGCCGATCTCCTCCACGCTCATGCCGGTGGCGATGAGCTCGGCACGGGTGGCGAAGTCGATGCCGTAGAAGCACGGCCACATGACCGGCGGGGAGGAGATGCGCACATGGACTTCGGCGGCACCGGCCTCGCGCAGCATCCGCACCAGGGCCCGCTGGGTGTTGCCGCGCACGATGGAGTCGTCGACGACGACGAGGCGCTTGCCCTCGATGACCTCGCGCAGGGGGTTGAGCTTGAGGCGGATGCCGAGCTGGCGCAGGGTCTGGGTGGGCTGGATGAAGGTGCGCCCCACGTAGGCGTTCTTCACCAGGCCCTGCCCGTAGGGGATGCCGGAGGCCTGGGCGTAGCCGATGGCGGCCGGGGTGCCCGACTCGGGCGTGGCGATGACGAGGTCGGCCTCCACCGGGTGCTCGCGGGCCAGGGCGGCGCCCATCTCGTTGCGCGAGGCGATGACGCTGCGCCCGGCGATGCGGGTGTCGGGGCGGGCCAGGTAGACGTACTCGAAGACGCAGCCGGCCCGGCGGGCGGTGGCGAAGCGCGAGGAGCGCACGCCGTCCTCGTCGATCTCGATGAGCTCGCCGGGCTCGACCTCGCGCACGAAGGCGGCGCCGATGATGTCGAGGGCCGCGGTCTCGGAGGCCACGGCCCAACCGTTGCCCAGACGCCCGAGCACCAGGGGGCGCACCCCGTGCGGGTCGCGGGCGGCGTAGAGGGTGCCCTCGTCCATGAAGACCAGGGAGAAGGCGCCTCGCAGCATGGGCAGGACCCGGCGGGCGGCCTGGGGCACGCTCAGCGGGGCCTGCGCGCAGTAGGCGGCGTCGAGCTCGGCGTCGTCGGTGATGCCGGAGGTGAGGACGTCTGCGGTCGAGTCCCAGCCCTCCAGGGCGCCGCGCTCGGAGACGAGGTTGAGCAGGGCGGCCAGGACCGCGGTGTCCGTGGAGGAGCCGCGGCCCAGCTCGCCGCTGAGGTCCTCCCCGGAGGTGGAGTGCACGGCGTCCATGAGCTCGCGGGTGTTGGTGAGGTTGCCGTTGTGGACCAGGGCGAGGGTGGAGCCGGCCGCCGGGCCGAGCATCGGCTGGGCGTTCTCCCAGGTGGTGGCACCCTGAGTGGCGTAGCGGACGTGGCCCACGGCCATGTGACCGGTGAGATTGGACAGGGCCTGGTCGTCGAAGACCTGGGAAACCAGACCGAGGTCCTTGTAGACGAGGATCTGGGAGCCGTTGGAGGTGGCGATGCCGGCCGACTCCTGGCCGCGGTGCTGGAGGGCGTACAGGCCGAAGTAGGTCAGGCGGGAGACCTCCTCACCGGGGGCCCACACGCCGAAGACGCCGCACTCCTCGCGTGGAGAGGGCTCGAGCTCGTCGGAGTGGTCGCCGGGCAGGGCCGTCAGGCTGGGCGCGCTCACGGGCACCGCGGGAGCCGTCGGATCGGCCTCGCCCGACCGGCTGGACTGACCGAGAGGCTCGAAGGAACCGGCCGGCGGAGTGAGACGGGCGTCGTCGTGATGGTCGAGGGCGGTCTGCGAGGGGTTCTCACCGGTGCGCACATCCACAGTCTTTCACGGCCCGACGTCGTCCGCCCATCGGTGCACGCCGGGGCTGTCGGCGACGCGCCCCTCCGGCGGCGGAACAGGCACCTGATCCCCAGGACGGAGGCGGCAGGCCTCGGAGTCACTCCTCCCGCAGGAGCGCGAAGCGGATGCCGGTGGCGGGGTCGGCGCTGACCAGACGGGCCCGCACACGCTCGCCGACCGGGAGGCGGCCGCCGTCGGAGGCTCCGGTCCCGTCGCCGTCAGATGTCCTGCCGGCGCGGATCTCGGTGACGACGGCGGGCTCGGACAGGACGAGCTCGCCGCGGCCGTCGTGCTCGGAGGTGATGACGCCGTCGAAGACCTCGCCCTCGTGTTCGCGCAGAACCAGGGCCTCCAGGGCATTCAGGGCGCCACGGCCGATCGCCCGGGCGCGCTTGCCGGTCTGCTCCATGACGCCGGGCAGGTCGGGCAGGGCCTGGAGCACCCACTCGGGTACGGGCCTCCCGGCGCAGGCCGCGATGCAGACCTCCTCGCCGTACCGGTCCACGAGGCGGCGCAGCGGCGCGGTGACGTGGGCGTAGCGGGCGGCGATCGCGCCGTGTACGGCCTCCTCGGTGCCGGAGGCCTCGTCGTCGGCCGGGACACCGATCCCGTTGATGCCGAAGGCGAGGTATCCCGACCCGCGGAAGAGGGACATGGCCTGGTCCATGAAGGCGGCGTGGGCGGGCACGGCGTGGTCCAGGCCGCGCACGAGCTCGGGGTAGGGCCGCGCGGCCGGCCAGTCGATGCCCAGCGCCACGGCGACGCGCCGCAGGCGGGCGTAGTCCTCGGGGCGCGCCGGCGGCAGGGTGCGTAGGATGCCGACGCCGCACTCGACCATGATCCGGGCGGCACGCATGCCCGTGAGCAGGGAGACCTGGGCGTTGTACTGCTCCGCGGGCTCACTCACGCGGTAGGCGAGCCGGTAGCCGGTCGGGAATCCGGCTGGGGATGTGGAGCCCTCGGGGCCGGCCGGCTCCGTCACGCCGGGCTCCCCGGCCGTCCCCGCCGAGTCAGCCTCCGCCGGTTCGGCCGCCTCGGTCACCTCGATGACCTGCTCGGGCACGGTCATGCTGACGCCGCCGCGGGCGGCCTCCCGCTCCAGGCGAAGGCGGCCGATCTCGACGAGGAGCTCGGGCAGGTCGGCCGGGGCCGACGGCGGCAGAGAGCCCTCACCGTCGATGGCGGCCTGGACCTGGCCGTAGGTGAGACGGGCCCGTGAGCGCACGAGCGCCCTCTCAACGTGGGCGGAGACGACCTCGCCGCGGGCGTCGAGGTCAATGGTCCACAGGCAGGCCGGGCGCTCCACACCCTCCAGGAGGGAGGCGGCGCCGTGGGAGAGGACCTCGGGGTGCAGGGGCGTGGCGGCGTCGGGGGCGTAGATGGTCTCGCCGCGACGGCGCAGCTCGGCGTCCAGGGCGCCACCGGGGACCACGAAGGTGGCCAGCGAGGCGATGGCGTAGCGGACGCGGTAAGTGGCCGCCGGTCCGGGGGCCTCCCCCGTCGCTTCACCGGCCCGGATTGTCCGCGCGGGTAGACGCTCCAGAAGCACCGCCTGGTCAAGGTCCATGGAACCGGGCGGGTCGATGGTGACCAGGTCCAGGTCGCGGGCGTCGCGGGCACCATCGGCCAGGAGCCGGGCGGGGCCGTCCTGGGCCCAGGCGGTGGCGGCGGCCTCGGCCTCGGCGAGGGCCTCGGGCGGGAAGGCGGCGGGCACCTCGTACCGCGCGCGCAGCGCGTCCAGGGCGCGGGCGACCTCGGCGGGCGGGGCGGTGTAGGCGCCCAGGCGCGTGCGACTCATGGCACGAACCTACCCGAGACCGGGGCCGAGTCGGCGGTCAGCGCCAGAAGGAGAGGTCAGCGTGAAATTTACTGAGATTATTGACGACCTAGGAACTTGTTCACAGGGCGAGGAGGACCGTCCTTGGTCTGGACAGACGCAGACGACTGCCACACCCGTGAATAACCTCCGTAATACTCACATAAGATCACCCAGGTCAGGGGCCGCCCCACTCACCCGACGAACAATCCTCCAAGTCTTCGGTTACGACACGATCCAAACCACCGACAACGTATTGTTCAAAATATGAGCAAGCAGCGGCGCACCGAGGTTGCAGGTCTTCGTGTAGCACAACCCATAACACAGTCCGCTCGCGAAGTACCCTGCACCCGGGATAAGTTGGCAGTAGTCGCCGGCCAACAGCTCGGGACCTACGTGGAACAGAGCGAACAGAGCAGCGCTGACGACTTGCCCCAAGAGACCACTAATATTTAGCAGAGAGCGAAGCACCGCATAGCGGAAGACGAGCTCTTCCACTATCGGTCCCAAGAGACACACCGCAACCGCGAAAACAGGTGACTCAGACACCTGGGAGGAGAGCTGGTCCTGAGCAGAAGAGACTGACTCAAGGCTCCAGACGCGACCAATCAGGGGAACCACAACGGATTGGTAAACCTGTCCCACAATGAGGAAGTTGACTACAAGCGTCACCCCGGCAACAAGAAGAGTCCGCCGCCAGCGGCCGGCGACACGCCTCACCATCTCCCACAACGGCTGCCACATCAGTGGCGGCAGCACGAGGCTCAGCAGGAACGGAAGAGACTCGTCAATTACCCCCGTCCAAGACAGCACGCTGATTCCGAGCCAGCCAAGCGGGGGTACGAGACGCACCGGCGAGAGCTCCTCATCAAACCGCTTTGCCTGTTCGCCACTGGTTTCCACCCGCTGTTTCTCCTCATGATCCGACAACCTACAGGCACGCTACCCCAAACATCACACGAAAGCGCGAAGAAGATCATACCTCTTCAAAGACCTTCGTAGCTGGAACATCTCGAAAGCCGTGAAAAGAAGAAAGACCATCACGATTGCCGCGCAAGCGGGAAGATAGACCTCCTTCCACGAAACCTTAGCCGGCGCGTCGAGAAGCAGAGAGACGACCGCACTCGACACCAACCTGAATAGAGCGATGGCGAGGAGAGCGCTCAGGGCGAACGAGAGCAGCTGTCGAAGCATGAAGGAACCAACAAGGAAACGGCGGGGCACACCAATGGCCCGACAGATGACGAGATCCTTGGGCTGGACATACTTCATCACGATGAGACTCACATTAAAAAAGAAAATCGCGACGACACATACTACACACAGCTGCTGGAACAGAACAAGAAATGTCGTGATCAAGGATCCATATGCTTCGCCGATAGACGACACGTCTGCGACGGTCACACCCCGCAAGTCACTCAGGAAGGACGAGTCTGAGGCCTGAACGAGATCAAGCACCCGTGGCGCCTCCACTTCACCTTCAACCGGGAACAGAACGTAGTTGTCGTTAACAGTTCCTGAATCGTAGGATCCTGCAACAACATAACCTACCTTCTCGTCCCCACGATCCACACTCAGTGTATCGCCGACCCGAACGCCAAGCTGATCAGAAAGACGATCAGAGATCAGGACCTCGCCATCGTTGAGACTGAGAAGATCTGTTCCAGACGTACTCTTGAACGGAGTCTCATACTGACTCCGGTCTACTCCAGCGAGCGTCACAGCATGGGTGGCCCCATTATCGCCGACCGTACCATTATCGCAGTACATACGGGTCCACCCTGAAACGGCGTCAGCGCCATCGATCTTTTCGCCGACACTCACCCCTCCCTCCTCCACCACCAGATAGTTGTAGCTAAGCTTAGCACCAAGGTTGTCGTTGAAGCTCTGCTTGAACACAGGGCCAAGTCCGAAGCCGAAGAGAATGAACCACAGAAGTAACGCCATGCTGACGACGGTAGACGTCGTAGACAGTGTCGCAGCGCGTGTGGTCCGGCTGGCGAACTGCACCAGCCGAGATCGCCATCGAGGAAGCGTAGTTAAAGCGATCGCCACCCACCCGAGAAAACCGAACACACAGACGACCACCATGACAAGCACGCTTGAGACGAACATCTTGGTCTCTCCCAGAATGACCACGCAGTAGAATAAAGTCATCGCCAGGAAGAACGTGAGGATCGCAGTGAACGTGTCAGCAACTCGAATGCTCACACCACTACCGTCACCCCGAGTGATGTCATAGGCGTCGATATGCACCATCGGTTTTGAGAGCAGAAAGAGACAGACCGAGTACACCAGAAAGAAGTACGCGAACCCAGCCAGAAGAACTCCGATCGACAGCCGGAGATGAATATCCTGCTGTGCGAGGATTAGCTGTGCAACCAGCGGGCTGAGCGCCGTACCGACCAGAATCGCCGGTGTTACTATCGCCATCAGTTCGTACACGAAGGCAAAACGAATGGATCTAATGGGAACTGCCACCATTCGCATAATGGCGACATGCGACCGTCGCTGTCTCAGGACAAGAAGAACGCAACTGAATAAGGAGAGCACCGTGGAGAGCATACACATCGTGCTCAAGGCGTTCAGCCCAAGAAAACTTGTTGCGAGCTGCTCGGCCATTTTCGCACGCTGAGACGAGACGGTTGTGTAGGTAAACCCGGTCTCGGCAGCCTCCAACTCATCGCTCAGCTCGTCAGGTGTGCCACTTTCGATCAGGATTGACTGCGCGTAGGTCGGTCCCCAGTCTGAGGCACGGGTCTTGATGTAGCCGAACGCCTCGGCGGTACTGTCAGGACCTCCAGCCGTCTCGATCCGTTCGACTGTGAGTGCGGTATCCCGAACCTCGACACGGTCTCCGACGCCAACGTGGAGCTTTGACGCCAATGACGCGCTAAGAACGGCGCCATCAGCCGCGACCGCCTGCTCACCATCGACCACGACGACGAGCTGGTAGTTGTCTCCGACCTTGACGGAGCTCATGTGCAGCCCATGACGCTCCACAGACCGCGCTTCGCCCTGCGACTGGGCCTGGGTAAGAGCGTCATCAAAGGCCGCAGAACCGAACGGAGCCACGACTCGCAAGTCCGCTCCCACCGCGCTGGCGGCCACGTCATCGGCGTGCTGCTTCGACGAGTGCATCACCTGCGGGATAGCCAGTGACACTGCCGCAGCGATCAAGGTGGACACAGCGATGAGCAACCAGAGGACACGGGTACCTCGAACCTGATTCACGTTATAGGTTCGGAAGAGCTCAGAAGGCCGCATGATGCCCTCCCTTCCCTGAGACGGAGACTGCCTCACCTTTCGAGATCAGGCTCCCATCGTCCATCTCATAACACCGAGTGGCCCGCCCCCACAGCTGCACGTCATGAGTCACCACGACAAGCGCGCTCCCGACCTGCTCACGCAGCTCTTCAAGCAGCGTCATAACAGCCTCGGCAGCATCCTTGTCAAGCGCACCAGTAGGCTCGTCGCACAGAACGAGTCGCGGTCGTCCGACGATGGCGCGGCAAATCGCTACGCGTTGAGCCTGGCCCCCGGAAAGCGATCTCGTTTTACTGCGAGCGTACTTGGCAAGCCCGACACTTTCGAGGAGCTCTACCGCTCTCTTCGTTCGTGCGTGGGACGACATCTTCTCGCGTATTGCTAGAGCGATGTTATCAACCGGGCTCAAGGAGTCGATGAGGTTGGGGTTCTGAAACACCATTCCCATGTTAAGGCCTCGAAGACGGACACGTGCCTCATCAGACAGGGAGCTCGTCACCTGCCCATCAATGAGCACCTCGCCGGAGGTAGGCTGAAGAAGAAGCGCAATGAGATTGAGCAATGTGGACTTTCCGCAGCCGGACCTTCCGCATATGGAGAGGTAGTCTCCGGCCCCGATGTCGAGTGAGACATCTTTGAGCACAGTAAGTGAACCACGTCCGTCCTGGAAGCTCTTGGAGACCGACGATAGCGTAATCATGATGGGCTCTGACCTTTCGAAGCGCGAATACCTTCAATGAATCTCGATCCAATCCCGAACACAATTTTCCCCAGAATGAAGGCGAGAAATATTACCGGAATACACGTCACAAACACGTCGTCCAGGATCGTTATCCCCTCGGCGAAACGACCCGAGGCAACGTTCGCCAGACCGTCTCCCAGCCGCCTCATAATGGTCGAGAACTGCGTAACGGTGCTGTAGGCGGCGCTCAAACCCAATACGATCATCACAGCACTGGACAGCGCGAAGAATACCGCCGCCACCTCATAATTTCGACCGTAACCTGTACGCCTGCCGCGCACAGCCGCCTTGATAACCTGCCACGTGTTGGTGGAGAGATTGTCGAGGCCGAGTGAGTCAGACAGGATCCAGTACCCGTCCAGCCTAGCAAAAGGCAGAAGGTTGATCGCCGTCATGCACGCAACAGACAGGGCCATCATGCAATATCGGGAGTCATGAAACACAATCCCCATGATCGACAGGGGTATGGTCGTAAGGATCTGAAAATACATGCCACCGAGATCGACGACAACGCGTTGCCGCACACTAAGCCGCCAAGCACTGCTGAGATCGACGAAGAACACGGGGATGAACATATAGACTCCGATTCCCCCACGTCCTGCGGCCAGGCCATAGCGGTAGACCGCGCTCACATGACCGCACTCATGGATCACGAGCGAGAGGTAGGAGATGAGGACGAGCCAGCCGCTATCGAGTGCGCCGAGTCTGGTCCCAGCAGAGTAAACCGAGAGCGCGCTCGCGACGATCAGGAAAGTGCACGCGAGTAAATTCACCAGAACTATGCCTGGCTTATAGAGGTGACGACCCAAACGGAATACTGAAGCGAAGGTATCGGTGTGAACGAGAGGAAATCGGACCCACAGGCCACCGCTCCGTGATGCCTGTTTCTGTCCGGACGTTCCGACAAGGAGGCCGCGGCCAACGAGAACTTTCTCGACGAACTCCCGAAGCTGGTCGTCGTCGCAGACGACCGGTGTCTCGCCGTGCGCCAGTACCTCCTTGACGTCGGAGAGCCGACGCGTCCCGTCAAAGGCTTCCATGATGCGCAGCACCCGGCGCTTCACTCTCAGGTGCCTTTGATCATCCAAGGTGAAGACTACAGTGTCAGCATCATCTGACTCTGCAGAGACGGAATAGGCTTTGAGCCGGAGATAGTCGTACTTCGTGGCGTCATCCTCCGAGGCCACGAGACGCCCTCGATCAGCGGGCGGATCCTCGAACAAGTTCCTCACCCTTCTGATGCACGTAGACCTCAAGCGTTCTTTCGATGTCCGAACAGACGTTGCACTGGATGTCTTCAAAACGTTCAAGCGATTTCACAGGGCAACCACCACCGCATAGCAGAAGGTACTTGCAGTCGGCGCACCCCGGCATGCGGAACGGGTCACGCTTGGTCCAAGCACTCAGGCGCTCCTTATCAACATGAACGCCGGTCTCGTCGAAGGTACCGATCGTGCAGTCCCCTCTCCCAACATATGTGAGACAGGTTGTGATCGTTCCGTTAGGCGCGAAGCAGAAGCTGCTCCCATTGGTTGCCTCACAGTATGAGAGTCTCCACGGACGAACCCCGTCGGTCTGGTGGAAGAATCCCTCAACGAATCCGATCGTCGTGGAGAGCAGCTGCTTGAACAGCGCATCAGGCGTCCCATAAAGACCCCTCGCGTGGAGTATCTCCAGCATCTCACTCTCCCTGAGCAGCTCAGGACGATCACACGCGAAGTCTTGGACGACGGAAGCGTACGGAAAAAGATGGTCATTACCTGTCCACCCACGCGCCTCTAGAACCGCCGGAAGATCAACAAGCTCATCAACGTTCTCACGGTCGACGTTGACGCGTAGAGCGACGAATGCGCCGAGGTCGAGGAGCTGGTCAACGCCGTCGCATACCGCGTCAAAGGTACCCGCGCCGCTGTTACGGATCCGGCGACTGTCGTGGGACTGACGGGCGCCGTCAAGCGTCACCTGGAAGGCAAGGACATCGATGTGCTTCTTAATAAGCTCAGCGTAGTGCTTAATGCTGGTCCCGTTGGTTACGACGCGAACTTGCATCGGGACGGAGCTGGCGAACTCCAGAACCTCGGTGACCAGGTCTCGGTTCGCACGAAGGAGAGGTTCTCCGCCGAATAGGCTGATCGAGGGCTCGACGTCACCGAGGAATTTTCGAACCCGAGGATCGCACCGGTATTCAGCGTACTCCTTGCGACATTTTATGATGTAGTCGAATATTGCATGCAGCTTGGCCGAGGTCAGTTTCTCGTACGCGATATGCTGAGCATCAGACTGGAAGCAGTAGGTGCATCTGAGATTACAGGCCATGGATGGACAGATCACAAAGTTGGTAGGAACCTCAGAGAAAGGAGCATTAAGCGTGACGCGTCGCATCTGCGAAAGGATCCGGGCTTCATCTTGGTGATCATTGAACACGTAGCCGCGAGAACGGAGGGAGCTGAAGAGCTCTGGTTCCGCCTCCTCGGTCACAGTGCTCTCTGGCGAGGAGATACTGCGAATCTTCTCCCAGGTAGGAGGATCGACAATGTCCATCGCGCTGGTGAGAGTGTTAAGCAGCAGGGTGTCACCAGAGGGTAGGGGGAAATCCTTGATGTACTTCGTCAGGAACGGCATGGAATCCTCCGTCGTGCTCTGTGTGGTGATACGGGTTCGGCTTGCAAAGATGGTGCTGATTCGGACACCGATGTGCGCTTTGGGCGAGGTGCGACCCGTCTCTGGCGGTGAAATTTACTGACCGTTCCCGACGATATGTCGCAGATACAGCCGGGAGACGGATGCGGATTCTAATCGGTTGACGATGGCGAGATGTAGCTGAGTCAGAGACTGAAGCAGAAGCACTTGAAGTCGAAGCAGATGCAGTCGAAGCATAATGAGAAACAGTTCAAGTACCCTCCGAACTCCTCCCTCCCCTCGAGCTCTTGAACATCAAGACCGGACCACAAGACATCGTTGACGGGCTTCATATCGGATCTCTCCCTTTGATATGCACGAGACGGGTCGCACCAGCGCGCACCTCCCAAAAGGCGCGTTACGAGGCTAATAATGCGATAGGAGGCTCGCAAGCCTTCGTAGCGGCGACGGGCTCGGAGCATGCGTCGTCGTCGTACGCTCCAGCAGGTTTGGCGCACTATGACGGGAAGAACGACACACGAGCAGGCCGACGGATTCCTGGCGGACGAAGTGGCACGAAGGACCGTTCAGATTACTGATCGGTGAGATTTTCGTGCTTTATTTGTTACGGAAATTGCTCAGGCAGACCTCGCCCGGGGACCTGCCAGGAGTCGGCTTAGTCGGTAGGTGAGGGCCGCTGTTGCGGTTCGACGGGGGCGGTGTGTTGCCCTGTCCGGGGCGCAGGTGACCTCGGCGAGCGGGGCGGTGCGGGAGCTCAGGCACGTGCGGCTCATGGGACGAAGCTACCGGCGCCAGCTCCTGGCGCAGCCTCGCTCACCAACATTTTCTTCAAAGAAGACACGTATCCGCGTCGTCTTTGAAGAAAATGTTGGTACTCACCCGGGGATCCGGACCAGGGGCAGGTAGGCGGACAGGTCGCAGCGCTCGCCGGAGGCCTGCAGAGCGCCGCCGGCCAGGGCGTCCTGCCAAGTGAGCCGGCCGGTGGCCAGGGCCAGCCAGGTGGGCGCGTCGGTCTCGACGACGCTGGGCGGGGTCCCCCGACGGTGGACGGTCCCGGCGACGGCCTGGGTGACGCCGAAGGG
>ERZ773099.2763-NODE-2763-length-11817-cov-13.335317_pt1 | contig 11817 bp, 12 predicted proteins | sample MGYA00511120_ERZ773099 | MGnify/ENA primary metagenome ERZ773099 (study PRJEB29015, sample SAMEA2738012) | human oral metagenome | biome: human oral; feature: human-associated habitat; material: dental | place: China | collected 2104 ... | reverse complement strand
TGATTCCTGTCGCTATCGGAAATATGGGAAATAATGTTCCAGAGCCAACTGGTCAGAGTTTGCTTCTAGCTAGCATTACGGTTCTGATTATCCTCTTGATCAATATTTTTACCAAAGGCTTTATCAAGTCGATTTCGATTTTGATTGGCTTGGTCGTTGGGACTGCTATTGCCGCTACCATGAGCTTGGTGGACTTTGCCCCAGTAGCTGCAGCTCCAATCGTTCACATCCCAACTCCATTCTACTTCGGCGCCCCAACTTTTGAAATCTCCTCTATCGTCATGATGTGTATCATCGCAACGGTTTCCATGGTTGAGTCCACTGGTGTTTACCTAGCCTTATCAGATATTACCAATGACCCAATCAACAGCACGCGCCTTCGCAACGGTTACCGAGCAGAAGGTTTGGCCGTACTTCTCGGAGGAATCTTTAACACCTTCCCTTATACAGGATTTTCACAGAACGTTGGTTTGGTTAAATTATCTGGTATCAAGACCCGTCTGCCAATCTATTATGCAGCTGGTTTCCTAGTCCTCCTTGGACTCCTACCTAAGTTTGGTGCCCTTGCCCAAATCATTCCGAGTCCTGTCCTTGGTGGTGCCATGCTGGTCATGTTTGGCTTTGTTTCCCTTCAAGGGATGCAAATCCTAGCGCGCGTTGACTTTGCTAACAATGAACACAACTTCCTTATCGCAGCTGTTTCAATCGCTGCCGGAGTTGGACTCAACAACAGCAATCTCTTTATCAGCATGCCGACAGCCTTCCAAATGTTCTTCTCAAACGGAATTGTCGTAGCAAGCCTACTGGCCATTGTACTCAATGCCGTACTAAATCGGAAAAAGAAATAAGAAAAAGAGGTGTAGACCTCTTTTTCTTATTTCTATATCCTTACCTGTCTCTCTTCTGATCGCTGGCCTGTGACAAACATGGTAAAGGTTGCCTTGCAGACATTTCTGCCCTCTTGATTGGTGATATCGACATCCACCACACAGGTTGTGCGTCCTTGATGGACACATTCTCCCTTGATACTTAGTACGTCGTCTAAACACCCTGCTTTGAGATAGTTGATCGAAGACTGAAGAGTCACTCCATCTAGCCCGAGCGAGATGACCACCAAGCCACTGATCTGATCACACAAGGTAAAAAGATAGCCACCATGAGCGTTGCCATAGTAGTTGAGCGAAGAATCTACTACTTTAGTCGTCACCACAACGTGACCATCTTTCATCTCTTTAATTTCATAATTTTCAAAAGCGGATATAGCGTCAAAGTGAAAATCTTTCATATTTTCCTCCTGATATTTCAAACGACACTATCATACTACTTTTTATAGGACTGTGCAAGAAGAAAGCTTACTATAAGGACATTAGTTTCATAAAGACAACATGGTAGCCCTCTGATAGGAATCGTACATCAAGTAAACCCGCTAGATTTCGTCAGCCTGATGTCCTTTGACAATACCGCCATCACTAAGCAGGTCTTTCCTCCCCTCTCTAGCATCACGGCCTACACCGATGAGAGGAGACGTGCTGGCATGAATGTTCTCAACAAAGATCGCAAAATCCCTATCCTAACCATGCTAGATATAAGACTGACCTTTAGAGAAAACACACAAAACTTATAAAATAGTAAAACGACCTCAGAAAGAGGCCGTTTTTTCTAGTGATGATGGTGATGATGGTGGTGGTGATGTCCTGATAGGTGCTCTAGGTCATGCACATTCCGCTTATGTTTGGCATGATTACTCTGACTGGCATCCACTTCGATGGTGATATTATGCACTCCTCTATCTCGTAGCAAGTGGCGCACCGCATCTTTGGTCTCTACCATTTGAGCCCAATCCTCTAAACAGAGATGGACAATGGCATCATTTTCTAGACCATCCATAGACCAAATACTGAGTTGATTGATACTTTTCACATTTTCCAAAGCCTGCAATTCTTTCTCTAAATCAGTAGTATTGACTCCTTCAGGTACTGCGTCGAGAAAAATCTTGAGCGTGGACCAAAAGCGAGGAATGGCTTGCCAGAGGATAAAGGCAGAAATCATAAGAGACAAGAGTGGATCAAGAAAGTACCAGTCTGTCACATGCAAAACTGCTGCAACAAGAATAACAGCAACCCAACCCAAAATATCCTCTAGAAAATGCAGACTGAGAATAGCTTCATTCTTTGTCTGACCCTTACGAACGATAAGACTAGCTAAGAGATTGATAATAATCGCGATAACCCCCAACCACAGCATTCCCTGATAATCGACAGGCTCAGGCGAAAGGAGACGGGGAATATTTTCTAAAACCATCATGATGGAACCCGTCAAGAGGATAACAGCTGTCAGCATGGCACCAAGCAAGCTAAACCTTTTATAACCAAGAGTGTACTGCTTATCTTCCTCACGGTTTGAGATACTCTCCAGACAGGCTGATACACCAATTGCAAACGCATCACCCAAATCATGAACAGCATCTGCCAAAACAGCACTAGAGTTAAATATCCCTCCAAAAATAAATTCGAGCACAGCAAAGCTCAGATTCAAGAGAAAAGCCAGCCAGATGGATGTTTTGGAACTCATTTTTGCCCCCTCCTTTGGTATAATAGATTTATGAACACCTTGTTCACTTTTATTATATAAAAAAAGCTAGAGAAAGGATAGAAGCAAACTGTCAGCGGTGTTCACTTCTGAACAATTTGTTTCAAGTGTACATATGCCCAAACCAGACCGTCGTATTGCCAAGACAAAAAAAGCTATCTATCAGGCTTTTCTACAACTTTTAAATGACAAAGGATATGATGCCATCACCGTCCAAGACATCATCGACCAAGCCGATGTTGGACGGTCCACCTTTTACAGCCACTACGAGAGTAAAGAATTCCTCCTTGATGAGCTCTGCCGCTACCTCTTTCATCACTTATTCGAACGAGAAAAACATGTTTCGATTGAAGATTACCTGGCACATATCTTTTTGCATTTTCGGAACAATCAAGACCATGTCACCAGTCTACTCCTCTCTCATAATGACCACTTTATCAAACAACTTCGAAAAGAGCTGGAACACGACGTCTTTCCTATGCTCAAGGAAAAACTTGTACAAGAAAAACCAACAATCCCTATTTCTTACCTCAAGTATTTTGTCATTTCAAATTTTATCGAAACCCTGAGATGGTGGTTGAGCAAAGGAAGAAAATTTAGTGAAAAAGAGGTTGCTTCTTTCTATTTACAGATGGTGGCGAAAATTAAACAAAAGAATCATACATTCTAGAACGACAGAGAGTCTAATACATACAAACTTAGGAGAAAAAAACAGCTCGACATCTGGTTTGAGCTGTTTCTATTATCCATTTATTTATGATTGACTGCGATTAGTTCTCTCAACCAACTCTCATCTAATTGTCCCTTGCTTTTTCCATAAGCCTTTCCATGTTGGTCAATCACCGCATGGATTTCCTGACATTGTTTAAGGGTGAGACCTTCTAAAACATGCTGATAATTCGCATGCATCTCTTGATAACTTTGGAAATCTCCAAAATCCAGTCGACGGAACAACCTTCTAGCGTACTCATCAGAGATAAAGACCGGTCTATCAAAGAGATAAAGTAAAAGAGCATCTGCTGTTTCTGGTCCGATTCCTTTAAGAGTCAAAAGATTATTTCGTAATTCTTGGGTTGCCATGTTTTGAAGTGCTTCAAATCCACCTTGATTTTTCAACCAGACTAAGAGTCTTTGAATTGTCTGAGATTTTTGCATGTAGAATCCTGCTGGGCGAATGCGTTCTTGCAGTTCCTCAATTGAAAGTTCAAGGAGTTTTTCTATTGATAGAACGTCCATCAGATTTACTAAAGCGAGTCTGGCATTGCGCTCTGTCGTTCGTTGAATGAGAATAGTTGAGACCAAATCTTCTAACTTATTATCTGACTGCCACCAATTCTGTTCTCCATAATGGTCACAGAGGTGCAGTAGAGTCGTTTGAATTTTTTGTTTATCCATTTACTTTTTTAGTAATCCTTCCTTGACTAAGAATTCACGCGCAACGTCTACGGCTGACTTGCCTTCAACACCCACTTGATAGTTGAGCTGGCTCATCTGACTTTCTGTAATTTTACCAGCCAGTTTATTAAGCACCGTTTCCAACTCTGGGTGTTTCTTGAGCAAATCCTCTTTCATAAGAGGAGCTCCCTGATAAGGTGGGAAGAGTTGCTTGTCATCTTCCAAAACCTGTAAATCATAACGCGCCAATTCCGCATCCGTCGAATAGGCATCCGTGATTTGAATATCGCCTGACTGGATCGCCTGATAGCGAAGGGCTGGCTCCATGGTTGCTACATTGAGATTGAGGCCATAGAGAGATTGCAAGCCCTTATTTCCATCCTCACGATCATTAAACTCTAGAGTAAATCCTGCCTTCAACTGCCCTTCTACTTTTTTCAAGTCTGAAATGGTCTTCAAACCGTATTCTTGAGCAATCTTTCTCGGAACAGCCACAGCATAGGTATTCTGATAAGACATGGGTTTGAGATAAGCAAGTTGATCTTGCTTGGCAATGCCATCACGCGCCACCTGATAAACCTGCTCTGGTTCAGGCCCCACCTTCGGAGATGGTTGAAGCAAACTTTCAGTCACCGTACCAGTAAATTCAGGATAGATATCAATATCCCCTTTTTTCAGAGCTTCATAGAGGAAGCTTGTTTTCCCAAAATTCGGTTTAACAGTCGCAGTCATACTGGTATTTTCTTCAATCAGCAACTTATACATATTGGCCAAAATTTCGGGTTCTGGTCCCAATTTCCCAGCAATCACCAAGTTTTCTTTCTCTTTTTGAGCTAGTAAGGCTGGACTATAAGACAGACCGAGCAATATGGTCACCAAGGCAAAACCAGAGAAAATCGTCCGCAATTTTGCTTTTTCCATCACTTTTAGTAGGAAGTTAAAGGCAATGGCCAGCACTGCAGAAGAAAGTGCCCCAATCAAAATCAGACTGGCATTATTACGGTCAATTCCCAAAAGGATAAAGGAACCCAGTCCCCCTGCCCCAATCAAGGCCGCCAAGGTTGCCGTACCGATAATCAAAACCGCTGCCGTCCGAATCCCAGACATAATGACAGGCATAGCAAGTGGGATTTCAAACTTCTTGAGACGCTCCCACTTGGTCATCCCAAAGGCAATCCCAGCCTCTTGCAGACTCGGATCAATTCCCTTCAGGCCGGTGATGGTATTTTGCAAAATCGGAAAAACCGCATAAATCACCAGAGCTGTCAAAGCAGGCAAGGTCCCAATTCCCATCAAGGGGATAAAAAGTCCCAACAAGGCCAGAGACGGAATGGTCTGGAAAATCCCTGCAATCTGCAAGACCCAATCCGACAACTTTTCATGATAACGAAGAAAAACAGCTAAAGGTAGGGCTAGTAAAATTGCTAAAATCAAGGTAAAAAGAGACAGTTGAAGGTGCTGACCAAGGGCTGTTACCCAATCACCAAAACGCTCCTGAAAAGTTGATAGCAAATTAGCCATGAGCACCACCTCCAAACAAGTCTCCTACAAAGTCCGTAGCAGGAGCATTTAATATCGTTTCAGGACCTGCTACCTGACGAATTTCCCCATCCTGCAAAACAGCAATCCGATCCCCTAATTTCAATGCCTCATCTGTATCATGAGTGACAAAAATGGTTGTCATCCCAAATTCATTGTGCAATTCTCTGGTCAAAGTTTGTAGTTGTTTTCTCGAAATGGCATCCAAAGCTGAAAAGGGCTCATCCATGAGTAGAATCTTAGGCTGACCAATCATGGCACGAACAATACCAACCCGTTGCTGCTCACCGCCAGACAGCTCACTAGGCAGGCGATGACCATAGTCAGCTACTGGCAGACCAACTTTGGCTAAAAGTTCTTCTGTTTTCTTAGCAATCTCTTCCTTGCTCCAACCCTTCATCTCAGGAATGAGGGCAATATTTTCTGCAACCGTTAGATTGGGAAAGAGAGCAATAGCCTGTAAGACATAACCAGTAGAAAGGCGGAGTTCACGCTCATCATAGTCCTTAATTCGTTTCGCATCCATGCAAACATCGCCATCCGTAGGTTCCAAGAGGCGGTTGATCATCTTGAGCATGGTTGTCTTACCTGACCCAGATGGCCCAACTAGAACCATGAACTCTCCATTCTCAATCCTTAAATTGACATCTTTCAAGACATCCTTTTCTGTATAGCGTAATGCTACATTTTTGTATTCAATCATAGATTTTCCTCTCTTTCTTTCAGATTAACTAAACTTCGTTCCTGATAGTTTTCAAACTGTCGAATTACCTCTTCTGAAAAGCCTTTATCGAAAATCGCATCTAACTCTCAACTCACTTGTTTATCAATCTCTTTCTGTAACCAACCCAGCTCTATAATTTTCCGCTTATCCTGCTCCATGGGGATTAACGGTCTCCAAGTTCTAGTCCACAAAATAGTAAGACTCTTCTCCTGCTTACTCCAATAGAGCGCCTCAAGTTCTTTGTTTAGCAATTTTTAAAATAACTATCCACTCAAGAAACAGATGTGACGAAGTTACTAGCTGATTTATTTCATGTCTTCTTTTGTTTTATTTCTATATTGAATTTTTAAAATTGTAACACAAATTATTACATCTTGTCAATTATTTCAACTTGGAAAACACCTTTCATAACAAGAGGACTTCCTATCTATGGTAGGAAGTCCTCTTAGTCTGATATAATAACTACTCTGTCATCTCTGACACAAAAGTGCGGTGCTCTAGTGGCAAACTGCACATAACAAGCAAAAATATAAAGCCCGATTGGATCCAAAAGAGAGCCAAATCAAAGATTCCATGAACTGCTACCACGGCAAGGAAAGAAAGATAAAGTCCGACAATTGGACGCTTCCCTGCCTCTTGACTCATATCCATCATCATGCGAACAGGTGCAACAGAAGAGATGGATAATAAGATGGTTCCCAGTAAACCATAACTCAAAATGGTGTCAATATAGAGACTGTGAGCATGCTCATGATAAGGCGCATGGATTCTAGGATAAGAATTCATATAGGTCAACGGTCCCCCACCCCAAATTGGATTTTGCTTAAACAGAGCCATACCCGCATTCCAGATAGAGATCCGCTCTTCCATAGATGAATCCAGTGTTCCCATTCGAACTCCTAAGTCGCTCGAAAAGAGGAAGCATAGACCGACGGCAAAGACGCCAATGCTGAGCCAAAATGCACGCCAGTTTTTGATTGTCGTAAAGAGGTAAATAATCGCTCCAGCGATAATAGCAGGAAAGGCTGTTCGATTCTGTGTAAAGTTCAAACCGAAAAGATTTACAAAACCTGCTACCACACAAAAGATTTTTAACCATCTTAGCTTAGTTGTAGTAAAAAGATAAAAAGCAATCATGATACAGAAACAACAGATAATCCCGTAGTAGTTAGGATTAAAAAAGGTCACTTCTGCACGATTCTGGTGCCAAACCTGCATATTAGGTGAAAGGAAAGCATAGTTGAATTTCTTTACAATCTGGAAATGCTCCAAACAAGCAAAACCTGCTGATAGGACACTTCCAAATAAAACCGTCTGTAAGATCAATCGAAAGAAGGCATGGGACAGACGTTTCTGATAATAACTAAAGAAAATCGAGAAAAGAAGCATCAACAAAGATGCAGCTAAACCGAGCCAATTCCTCGCAGCAATTGAGATCAAACTACTGTAAGCGATGAAAAAAAGGAGTACAGGATGCCTGGATAGTCCTTTAATAATTTCTTTCATTTCACCAGTTACTAGAAGAGCAATCATATACAAAACAAAGAGCGCTAAAAATAAATAAAAAGGTAAAAAGATACTCATAATCATTAGATACAAGAATAGATCTTTTTTCGATAGTGCTCTTATCTTATCCAGTAATCCTATTGATTTCAAAATGGATCCTTTCTGTTCTGGATTTCCCCAGAAGATAAATGGTAAACTGTCTTTCTATTCTACCACTTTTTATGAGATTTGAAAACAAAGAACCCGTTTTCAAGTTGAAAAATAATAGGAAATTTATCGATATAATCATTAATCAAGAAACACAGATTCACATTGAAACTATTCAATTCAAATACACTAAGAATTTTAGACTAAAAATCTCACTATCATAAACAAGCTGAGTAGTTGAATAAACTTTTTATTAGACATGACTTAGCCAGAGAGGGATTCATTCTCAATCAGAAAAACTTGCTATGTTATGGTAAAATATTAGTTAGTTAAAGCGATGAGCTTTATTTAAGAACTCTTCATCACACGATTCTAGAAAGGAAGAATCATGAAATCCTACCAAGCAGTCTATCAAATCCTAGCTACAGAAAATGACTATCTCAGTGGAGAAAAAATAGCCGAAAAACTCGAACTCTCCCGCACCTCTGTTTGGAAGGCTATTCAACGTCTGCAGCAAGAAGGTCTTGAAATTGATAGCATTAAAAATAAAGGCTATAAACTTATTCAAGGAGACCTGATACTCCCTCAAGAGATTGAAAAGCAAGTTCCTATAAAAGTCTGTTTCAAGCCCAAAACAAAGTCAACTCAGACAGATGCAAAAGAAGCTATGGAGATGGGAAAAGAAGGCAATACCCTCTATCTCTCTACCTCTCAGTCTGCTGGTCGTGGACGCTTCCAACGTCCCTACTACTCCCCTGCCCAGGGAGGTATCTATATGTCTCTCCATATCCAGCCAAATCTCCCCTATGACCAACTTCCAGCCTACACACTGCTCACAGCAGGTGCCATTTATAAGGCCATTAAAAATCTGAGCTTGATTGATGTGAATATCAAATGGGTGAATGATATCTACTTTAAGCAAAAGAAAATCGCCGGAATCCTGACAGAAGCCATGACGTCCGTCGAAACAGGACTCGTTACTGACGTCATCATCGGCGTTGGAATCAACTTTACCATCAGCGATTTCCCTAAAGAGATAAAAGAAAAAGCTGGAAGTCTCTTTACTCCACCAGCACCCATTACACGAAACGAACTGATCTCAGAAATTTGGCGTTGTTTCTACCAAACAGCACCCGAAGAACTTCTCTATCTTTATAAAAAACACTCTCTTGTTCTAGGAAGAGTGGTCAGTTTTATCCAAGATCAGACTGAAAAAAAAGGAGTCGCCAAGGACATATCCGATAAAGGACAACTCCTTATCCAGCTTAATGACCAGACAGAAATCTGGCTCAATAGTGGTGAAATCTCACTCACTAGCTGGACTTAATAAACAGCACTATATGATGTCTAGAACCTCAACTAGCAACATATAGTGCTTTTTGAATGTAGAAAGTAACAGATATATAAATAGCTAGCTTCCTATCAACAATTTACAGGTGGATAGCTTTTGAGGCATTCTTTTTATATGCAGTGCTATGTGCCAAAGAAACCCCATAGCAGTGATTTTCGTATCCAAGCATGACCAATGGAAGTGCAAAAACTTTAATAGCATACAAAAGCAGCCAAAACATAAAGACTTCAGCTTTTATATTCACCAAATTTTTACTAAACATCTCGTACAAGAAGTATGCATTTAAAGTCATATTGAAGAGACTTGCCAACGTTGCTGAAACTATATTGGTTTTCAATTTTGGATGATAACATTTAGCCACATATAAGGCCAATAATGAAATATTATAAAGGCAAATCGGCTGGTAATTTTTCCTATAAATAACCAGCGTCTTACGATTATAGAACAGGAAACCATGAGGTCCACGATGATATTCATTGATCCAGACATGGCTAAGACCTCTAATCTCATCCCAAGCTACAAATAAATCAATTTTTCTTAGATAAATCCCTTTTTTATGAATGGAACATTTCCATTTAAATAAGAAAGATAGAAGAAAAGTAAGGAGCAAAACTACAACTGTAACAATCCTCAACTCCTCTTGCCCGATAGTCAAGGATAGGTTAAAAAAGCGAATTTGCGCTTTTTTTGCATCTAAGATCATTGAAATCACAGTTAGAAATACTACAAAGATAAATAGTATAAATCTATAAAAAATACTACGAAATTTTACTCCACTTTTCATCTCGATTATCCCCCAGTCACTTAAAGTCCCTAACCCTAGTATACCACTAAATTTAGTCTATTTATGATTTTTTCTAGTATGAAAGTTACTGAAACAGCATTAGATAATAGAGCTCTATAATTCTGTAGTGAGTAAAACCACTATGGAGATTATGAAGCCTAGAAAAAAAGACCAAAAGATCTATAATGAAAAGCTATCAAATCATCATTCGAAAGAATCTTATGGAACAATTACATTTTATCACAAACCTACTAGACATTAAAGACCCTAATACCCAAATTATGGATGTTGTTAATAAAGATACCCACAAGGAAATCATCGCTAAACTCGACTACGACGCCCCATCTTGTCCTGATTGCGGAAATCAAATGAAGAAATATGACTTTCAAAAATCATCTAAAACTCCTTACCTTGAAACAACTGGTATGCCTACTAGAATCCTTCTGAAAAAGCGTCGTTTCAAGTGCTATCAGTGCTCAAAAATGATGGTCTCTGAGACTTCTCTCGTCAAGAAGAATCACCAAATCTCAACTATCGTCAAACAAACATCACCCCAAAACCAATTGTGGAAGCCTCTATGACAGCCATCGCTGGAAGCTTGGCTGTCTCTACTTCGACAGTCATTCGTAAATTGAAAGAATTCAAATTCAAGACAGATCCTAACTACCTTCCAGAACACCTGAGCTGGGAGGAATACAGCTTCAAGAAAGACAAGATGAGCTTCATTGCACAAGATTTTGACAAGCTTAATATCATCACTGTTCTTGAGGGAAGAACACAAGCTGTTATCCTAAATCACTTTCTTCGCTACGAGCGAGCTGTTAGTTGCCAGGTGAAAATCATTACGATGGATATGTTTAGTCCCTACTATGACTTGGCTAAACAGCTTCGCTTTCGAATTTCTAGGCTCAGGCTGAAACAATCTCCCAGACTGTTTCACTCCCAAACGCTAAAATCGTTCTAGATCGTTTTCATATTGTTCAACATCTTAGCCGTGCTATGAGCCGTGTTCGTGTTCAAATCATGAACCAATTCGATAGAAAATCCCATGAATACAAGGCTATCAAACGTTACTGGAAGCTCGTTCAACAAGATAGCCGTAAACTCAGCGATAAGAGATTTTATCGCCCTACTTTTCGTATGCACTTAACGAATAAAGAGATTCTAGACAAGCTTTTGAGCTATTCAGAAGACTTGAAACACCACTATAATCTCTATCAGCTCTTGCTTTTTCACTTTCAGAATAAGGAACCTGACAAATTCTTCGGACTCATTGAGGACAATCTAAAGCAAGTTCATCCTCTTTTTCAGACTGTCTTTAAAACCTTCTCAAGGACAAAGAGAAAATCGTCAACGCTCTTCAGTTACCCTATTCTAATGCAAAATTGGAAGCGACTAATAATCTCATCAAACTTATCAAGCGAAATGCCATTGGTTTTCGGAACTTTGAAAAGTTCAAAAACGGATTTTCATCGCTCTCAACATCAAAAAAGAAAGGACGAAATTCGTCCTTTCTCGATCTTAGCTGACTTCAACCCACTACAGTTGACAAAGAGCCGTAATTTTTAGTAACCCAAGCAAATACAGATAATCAGATAAAAGAAAAGACAAGGCCTAGAAACCTTGTCATTATTACTATACCGGCGGCCGGGGTCGAACCGGCACGTCCTTGCGGACACTGGATTTTGAGTCCAGCGCGTCTGCCAATTCCGCCACGCCGGCAAAGTAACTGGGGTAGCTGGATTCGAACCAACGCATGAGGGAGTCAAAGTCCCTTGCCTT
>ERZ773099.2761-NODE-2761-length-11819-cov-10.111612_pt1 | contig 11819 bp, 10 predicted proteins | sample MGYA00511120_ERZ773099 | MGnify/ENA primary metagenome ERZ773099 (study PRJEB29015, sample SAMEA2738012) | human oral metagenome | biome: human oral; feature: human-associated habitat; material: dental | place: China | collected 2104 ... | reverse complement strand
ATGCGCATCATACAGGTGAGAAAATGAGTTTTACAGTTGCAGTAAAAGAGGAAATCCTTGCTCAACATCATCTGAGTCGCCATGAACTGTCTGCTATTATCAAAATGTCCGGCAGCATTGGCCTATCTAGTTCAGGTTTGACCTTATCAGTCGTGACAGAAAATGCCAAACTAGCCCGTCATCTCTATGAGTCATTTTTACATTTTTATCAGATCAAGTCGGAAATTCGTCACCATCAGCGGAGTAATCTTCGCAAAAATCGTGTCTATACGGTCTTTACAGATGAACGAGTCCAAGAACTCTTGAGTGACTTGCACCTGGCAGATTCCTTCTTTGGCTTGGACACAGGTATTGCTTCTGAGATTTTATCAGATGAGGAAGCAGGACGTGCCTATCTTTGTGGTGCTTTTCTGGCAAATGGAAGCATCCGAGATCCTGAGTCGGGGAAGTACCAGCTAGAGATCAGTTCGGTCTACTTGGATCACGCGCAGGGGATCGCTTCGCTCCTTCAGCATTTTTTACTAGATGCCAAGGTTATTGAGCGTAAGAAAGGGGCGGTTACCTATCTCCAGCGAGCAGAGGACATCATGGATTTTTTGATTGTGATTGGGGCCATGCAGGCACGTGATAACTTTGAGCGCGTCAAGATTTTACGTGAAACTCGCAACGATCTCAATCGAGCCAATAATGCAGAGACCGCCAATATCGCTCGGACTGTTTCAGCCAGCATGAAGACCATCAACAATATCAGTAAAATCAAAGATAGACTGGGCTTAGAAAATTTACCAGTGGATTTGCAGGAGGTGGCTCAGTTGCGTATCCAGCATCCAGACTATTCTATCCAGCAGTTGGCAGATAATCTCCGAAACCCTCTGACCAAAAGTGGTGTCAATCATAGACTGAGAAAAATCAACAAAATAGCCGAAGAATTATAAAACCACGAATCAGTAGATTCGTGGTTGTTTTTTATAAGCTTGTAGAGTGTTTTGGTTGCACTTTTTGATCTGGATCGATATAGTTGATGGCGTTATTGACAGCAGTAGGTGCTTCTCCAAGTCCTGTCGCAATCAAGTCAATCTTTCCTTCATAGTAGCAACAGTCTCCGATAGCGTAGATACCCTCTTGGCTTGATTCTTGCTTGCTATTGACGATAATCTTGTGACGGTTGAGATTCAGTCCCCATTTTTTAAGATTTCCGACAGAAGATTTGAAGCCATAATTGACAAAGAGGTGGTCTACCTCGATGGTTTCTGTTTGGTCTGATTTGACTTTGGTGATTTCGAGTTTTTCAAGAGTCTGACCATCTCCAAGAAGCTGACTAGGGACGAATGGTGTTTTGATAGTCACAGATGATTCTTGCAAGGCTTGTACACTGTGTTCTAAAGCGCGGAAATTATCTCTACGGTGAACAAGAGTGGTTGGAGCAATTTTTTCAAAAGCTAGAGCCCAGTCCACTGCTGAGTCCCCACCACCAAGGATGGTCACTTTCTTGCCAGCGTATTGCTGAATATTGGACACGTGATAGTGGATATTTTCATAGTCCTCTACATTCTCCAATTCTAGCGGACGTGGTTTAAAGGCACCGCCACCCATAGCAATAATCACTGTTTTAGTCAGGTGGCTTCCTTTATTGGTTATAATGCTAAAGAAATCGTCATTTTTCTCAATATCTAGAACGGTTTCATTGAGGTGAACAGGTGTGTCAAATTCATTTAATTGTTCAAGCAAGCGATTTGTAAGCTCTTCTCCAGTTAGATGCGGAAAGCCGGGAACATCGAGGATTTGCTTTTCAGGGTAGAGGATAGCAGGTTGCCCTCCTAGTTGTGGAAGAGAGTCGATGATTTGGACTTTTGCTTGACGTAGGTTGGCATAGAAGGTGGCAAAGAGGCCGATAGGACCGCCACCTACGATGGTAATATCATAGAGTTCAGACATAGTTTCTCCTTAGTTTTTCTTGTTATTTTATTTTATCATATTTTCTATTAATGTAAAATGAAGTAGGATTGAGAAAAAAATGCTAGAAAATGGTATAATAGGTCGGAAAGTGTTTTGAAGAGAGGAGGCAAGGGATGAATTTTCAACAATTATCCAATCTGCAATATTGGTCTAGCTTGTTTTCTAGTCCTTGGACTATAGCGACCAATTTGATTGATATTTTAATTGTGACCTATATTTTGTACCATTTTACAAAAGCTATCGCAGGAACCAAGATTATGATTTTGGTGCGTGGTGTCTTAGTCTTCATTTTGGCACAAATCCTTGCTAATATGCTCGGTTTGACAACTATTTCCTGGTTGATCAATCAAGTTATTACTTACGGGGTCATTGCAGCGGTGGTAATTTTTTCACCCGAGATTCGGACAGGTCTGGAGCGGTTAGGACGGGCAACGGATTTCTTTTCAAATGCTCCGATTAGCGCAGAAGAGCAGATGATTCGTGCATTTGTCAAATCTGTCGAATACATGAGTCCTCGTAAGATTGGTGCCCTCGTTTCTGTTCAGCGAGTGCAAACCTTACAGGAGTACATCGTGACAGGGATTCCGCTAGATGCCAAGATTTCAGCAGAATTGCTGATTAATATCTTTATCCCTAATACACCCTTACACGATGGAGCTGTAATCATTAGAGAAAATCGGATCGCTGTAACCTCTGCTTATCTCCCTTTGACTGAAAATACAGGGATTTCCAAGGAATTTGGTACTAGGCATAGGGCAGCTATCGGCTTGTCAGAAGTGTCTGATGCTCTGACTTTTGTTGTTTCGGAGGAGACGGGGGGCATTTCGGTAACTTACAATGGTATTTTTAAACACAATCTGACAAAAGAGGAGTTTGAGGCTGAATTGCGGAAAATCCTGCTTCCAGAATCAGAAGAAAAACCTAGTTTGAAAGAGCGTTTGCTAGGAGGGTGGAAATATGAGAAAAAATAGTTTATACATCATTTCTTCACTCTTTTTCGCCTGTATCTTGTTTATCTATGCAACGTCAACTAATTTCCAAAACAGCAATAGTGCAAGACAGGTTAAAACAGAGACCTATACCAATACCGTTCTGAATGTACCGATTGATATCCATTACGATAGCGATCAGTATTTTATTAGCGGTTTCGCCTCAGAAGTGACGGTTTTTTTGACCGGTTCCAATCGAGTTGCGCTAGCAAGCGAGACGCAAGAAAGCACGCGAAAATTCAAGGTTACAGCTGATTTGACCAATGCTAGTGTGGGGACTATTGAAGTACCTCTAAGCATTGAAAATCTACCAAATAGCCTGACCGCTGTTGCAACACCGCAAAAAATCACGGTCAAGGTTGGGAAAAAAGCTAGACGAGATAATGTCAGTGTTTTCCCAGAAATTGACTCGAGTCAGATTGATTCTAGAGTTCAGATTGATACAGTAACGATTTCAGATGAGCAAGTTTCAGTGATCAGTGACGAAGAGACTTTGGCTAAGGTTGATCGTGTAATAGCGATTTTGCCGACAAGCGAACGTATAACTGGTAACTACTCAGGTTCAGTGCCTTTACAAGCTGTGGATAAAAATGGAGCGGTCTTACCAAGTGTCATCTTGCCGTTTGATACGACGATGAAGATCACGACGAAAACAATTCCTTCAACCTCAAGCAGTTCATCAACATCATCAACAACCACTAGTTCGTCTTCGAGCGCATCAGCGACCAATTCGGACTCTTCAAATAATGACTAATAAAAATTAGAAAAGGATTATTAACAAAATGGGTAAATATTTTGGGACAGACGGTGTCCGTGGAGAAGCAAACGTAGAATTAACACCAGAATTGGCTTTTAAACTAGGCCGCTTTGGAGGTTATGTCCTCAGTCAGCATGAGGCAGAGGCGCCGAAAGTATTTGTAGGACGTGACACCCGTATCTCAGGCGAATTATTAGAATCTGCCTTGATTGCAGGTCTTCTATCTGTAGGAATTCATGTTTATAAACTTGGTGTGCTTGCAACACCAGCTGTTGCTTACTTGGTTAAGACAGAAGGAGCAAGTGCAGGTGTCATGATTTCAGCCAGTCACAATCCAGCTCTTGATAACGGGATCAAGTTTTTTGGTGGTGATGGCTTCAAACTAGATGATGAAAAAGAGGCAGAAATCGAAGCTCTGCTAGATGCCCCTGAAGATACTCTTCCTCGTCCAAGTGCAGAAGGATTGGGAAGTCTTGTAGATTATCCAGAAGGCTTGCGTAAATATGAAAGTTACCTCGTTTCAACAGGAACTCAATTAGATGGTATGAAAGTAGCCTTGGACACAGCTAATGGAGCTGCTTCAACAAGTGCTCGTCAGATTTTCGCAGATCTCGGTGCGCAATTAACTGTTATCGGAGAAACACCAGATGGCTTGAATATCAACTTGAATGTTGGTTCCACTCACCCAGAAGCTCTTCAAGAAGTGGTTAAAGAAAGCCAGTCTGCTATCGGTTTGGCTTTTGACGGTGATAGCGATCGCTTGATTGCAGTGGATGAAAATGGTGAAATTGTCGATGGTGATAAGATCATGTACATCATCGGAAAATATCTAGCTGAAAAAGGACAACTAGCTCAAAACACTATCGTGACAACAGTTATGTCTAATCTCGGATTCCACAAGGCTTTGGACCGTGAAGGTATCAACAAGGTTGTCACTGCAGTTGGCGACCGTTACGTTGTTGAGGAAATGAGAAAATCAGGCTACAACATTGGTGGCGAACAGTCTGGACACGTGATTTTAATGGACTACAACACTACTGGGGATGGTCAATTATCAGCTGTTCAACTTACTAAGATCATGCAAGAAACAGGTAAGAGCTTATCAGAATTGGCATCAGAAGTGACTATCTATCCACAAAAATTGGTTAATATCCGTGTGGAAAATGCCATGAAAGAGAAGGCCATGGAAGTACCAGCTATCAAGGCTATCATTGAAAAGATGGAGCTTGAAATGGCAGGAAATGGTCGCATCCTTGTCCGTCCAAGTGGTACAGAGCCCCTTTTGCGTGTCATGGCAGAAGCACCGACGACAGAAGAAGTGAACTACTATGTTGATACGATCGCAGCTGTTGTTAAAGCGGAAATCGGAATTGATTAATATAATAGGAAACTGGCTGAAAATAAGAAAATATGGTACAATGACGAAGTATATTGTACTAGTGGAGAAGAAAGATGGATTTTAAACGCGAACAAGAATTTGTTAATCAGTATCATTTTGATGCTCGTAATTTTGAATGGGAAAAAGAAAATGGTGCTCCTGAAACCAAGGTCGATGTGAACTTTCAGCTGCTCCAACACGATCAAGAAAATCAAGTGACTTCTCTTGTGGTTATCTTGAGTTTTATGATTGTCTTTGACAAGTTTGTCATTAGCGGAACCATTTCTCAAGTCAATCATGTAGAAGGTCGTATTATCAATGAACCGAGCGAATTTAACCAAGACGAAGTGGAAACTTTGGCACGTCCATGTTTGAATATGCTCAATCGTTTGACTTATGAAGTGACGGAAATTGCTTTGGATTTTCCAGGAATTAATTTGGAGTTTTAGTCATGAAATTAGCTGTCATTACAGATTCTTCTGTCTATTTAGAGGCTGAGACTCTGCAGAGAGAGGATTTATTTGTCTTGGACATTCCCGTCAACATTGATGGGAAGGAGTATGTGGAAGGGGTTAATTTGACTGCGCAAGCCTTTTACGAAAAAATGGCTCAAGCTACAGAACTCCCTAAGACTAGTCAGCCAAGTATTGCCAAATTGGATGAAATCCTTGGATCTTTGAAGGAGTTGGGTTACACTCATGCCCTTGGACTTTTCCTGTCGTCTGGGATTTCGGGTTTTTACCAAAATATCCAATATATGGTTGATGAATTTGAAGATTTGACCATTGCTTTTCCAGATACACATATCACGAGTGCCCCACTAGGATTTATGGTTGAAAGCGTCTTTAAATGGATGGAGCAGGGGGATGATTTTGCGACTATTCAGGATAAGCTAGCCATTCAAGTTAGCAAGACTTCAGCCTTTATCATGGTTGATGACCTGAATCATTTGGTAAAGGGAGGACGTCTTTCAAACGGCGCGGCTGTATTGGGTAACCTCCTCAGTATCAAACCAATTCTATACTTTAATGACGAGGGTGTGATTGAGGTTTATGAGAAAGTTCGTACAGAGAAGAAAGCAACCAAGCGTTTAGTTGAGATTGTCAATGATGCAACTAAGAATGGTGACTATCGTATTACCGTCATTCATGGCAATGCTCCTGAAAAAGCTACAGATTTACGACAACTTTTGCTGAATAGTGGGATAAATTCAGAGATTCCACTTGCTACTTTTGGTAGCGTCATTGGGACCCACCTTGGAGAAGGTAGTGTAGCCTTGAGCTATATCCCAATAGTATAGACCATTTTGCTAAGTCGTCGACCTCCTTTGTGTCTTGAAAAAGGAATAAAGATGAGTATTAGAGTTATTATTGCAGGATTTAAGGGCAAGATGGGACAGGCTGCTTGTCAGATGGTGCTGGCAGATCCAGAGCTAGATTTGGCGGCAGTTCTTGATCCTTTTGAGTCTGAGTCTGAATGGCAGGGAATTCCTGTATTCAATGATAAGTCTGCCTTAGCAGGCTTTGAAGCAGATGTCTGGGTAGATTTTACCACTCCAGCTGTTGCTTATGAACATACGCGCTTTGCTCTTGAAAATGGCTTTGCTCCTGTGGTTGGAACCACAGGTTTCACCAGCGAGGAGATAGAAAAACTAAAAGAATTTTCTCGTGCGCAAGGTCTAGGTGGTTTGATTGCCCCTAACTTTGCCTTGGGTGCTGTCTTGCTCATGCAATTTGCGGTGCAGGCAGCCAAGTATTTCCCAAATGTGGAGATTATCGAGTTTCATCATGACAAGAAAAAGGATGCTCCGAGTGGAACAGCCATTAAAACTGCTGAGTTGATGGCAGAAGTTCGAGAGTCTATCCAACAAGGTGCGCCTGATGAGGAAGAGTTGATTGCGAGTGCTCGCGGTGCTGATTTTGAAGGCATGCGCATCCATTCGGTCCGTCTACCAGGCTTGGTAGCCCATCAGGAAGTCATTTTTGGCAATCAGGGAGAAGGATTGACCCTTCGTCATGACTCCTATGATCGCAGCTCCTTCATGACAGGGGTGAATTTGGGAATCAAAGAAGTTGTCAAGCGTCATGAGCTTGTCTATGGATTAGAACACTTATTATGAGATTAACACAAATGCCTTCTGAATTTCAGAAGGCTTTACCAGTATTAGAAAAAATTAAAGAAGCAGGCTTTGAAGCCTATTTTGTTGGGGGGTCCGTCAGAGATGCCCTCCTCAATCGTCCCATCCACGATGTGGATATTGCGACTTCTTCTTATCCAGAAGAGACCAAGCAGATTTTCTCTCGTACAGCCGATATCGGAATCGAGCACGGAACCGTCTTGGTTTTAGATGGAAACGAGGAGTATGAGGTGACGACATTTCGGACAGAGGATGTCTATGTGGACTATCGCAGACCTAGTGCAGTTTCCTTTGTGCGTTCGCTAGAAGAAGACCTCAAACGTCGTGATTTTACAGTCAACGCTTTTGCCTTGGATGAGACAGGTGAAATTATTGATTTGTTCGATGGTCTCAAAGATTTGGAAAACCAGGTCTTGCGAGCAGTAGGTGTTGCTAGTGAGCGTTTCAACGAAGACGCTCTACGTATTATGCGCGGTTTTCGTTTTCAGGCCAGTCTTGGTTTTGAACTTGAGCGAGAAACATTCGAAGCGATGAAATCCTTGACTCCGCTCTTGGAGAAGATTTCTGTAGAACGTACCTTTGTTGAATTTGACAAACTCTTGTTAGCTCCATTTTGGCGTGTTGGCTTGTCTTCCATGATTGAGAGTCAAGCTTATGATTATCTCCCTGATATGGCAGGAAGTCAGGACAAGCTTAACAGACTGTTTGATTTGGAGACTGATTTCACCTTTGAGTCTTCTGAGCAAGCCTGGGCGGCTCTCTTGTGGGGGCTAGAAATTGAGGATGCTCAACCATTTTTGAAAGATTGGAAAACCTCACGTCAATTTGTCAAGCAGGTTCAGGATTTGCTGACTATTTTAGCTTTGCGTGAAAAGGGAGAATTGAGCAAGCGTGATTGTTATCAATTTGACTTGGATTTGCTTTTACAGGCTGAAAGTCTTCGTCAGGCCCAAGGAAAAGCAGTCAATCCACAAGCTATCACTGAAACTTACCAGAGTTTGACCATTCATGATAAGAAAGAAATCCAAATCAATGGAGGTATTCTCATCAAAGAGTACGGCTACCAGCCTGGTCCAGATTTGGGAGAGATTTTAACAGAGATTGAGTTTGCCATTGTCGATGGAGAATTGGAAAATGACCGTCAAGCCATCCATGATTACCTGAGGGAGAGAAAATGAGTGATTTTATCGTTGAAAAACTAAGTAAATCCGTCGGTGACAAGACTGTTTTTAAGGATATTTCCTTTATTATCCATGATTTGGATAGAATCGGTCTGATTGGTGTCAATGGCACGGGTAAGACCACCCTTTTAGATGTCCTTTCTGGTGTTTCTGGCTTTGATGGGGATGTCAGTCCATTTTCAGCTAAGAGTGATTACAAGATTGGCTACTTGACTCAGGATCCAGACTTCGATGATAGCAAGACGGTCTTGGATACGGTTCTATCCAGCGACCTCAAGGAAATCCAGTTGATTCGTGAGTATGAACTCCTTATGCTCAACTATAGCGAGGACAAGCAGGCTCGTTTGGAACGGGTCATGGCAGAGATGGATTCCCTCCAAGTTTGGGAAATCGAAAGTCAGGTCAAAACTGTTCTCAGCAAGTTGGGTATTCAGGATTTGTCGACTCCAGTTGGTGAATTGTCAGGTGGTCTGAGAAGACGGGTCCAGTTGGCACAAGTTCTCCTAGGCAACCACGACCTCTTGTTACTGGACGAGCCGACCAACCATCTGGACATTGCGACCATCGAGTGGCTGACCCTCTTTTTGAAAAATTCCAAGAAGACAGTTCTTTTTATCACCCATGATCGTTATTTCCTAGATGCACTATCAACACGAATTTTCGAGTTGGACCGAGCAGGCTTGACTGAGTATCAGGGAAATTATCAGGACTATATTCGCCTTAAGGCGGAGCAAGATGAGCGTGACGCTGCTCTCCTTCACAAAAAGGAGCAACTCTACAAACAAGAATTGGCTTGGATGCGAAGACAACCACAAGCGCGTGCGACCAAGCAGCAGGCTCGGATTAATCGTTTCCACGACTTGAAAAAGAAAGTTTCAGATAATCCTACTGAGACAGACTTAACCATGAACTTTGAGACCAGTCGGATTGGTAAGAAGGTCATCGAGTTTAAAGATGTTTCCTTCGCTTATGAGAACAAGCCGATTTTACAAGATTTTAACCTCTTGGTGCAGGCCAAAGACCGTATCGGTATCGTTGGGGACAACGGTGTGGGAAAATCCACCCTGCTTAATCTGATTGCAGGAAGTCTTGAGCCGACAGCAGGTCAAGTCATCATCGGCGAAACAGTCCGTATCGCCTATTTCTCTCAACAAATCGAAGGCTTGGATGAAAGCAAACGGGTCATCAATTACCTGCAGGAAGTAGCAGAAGAGGTCAAGACTAGCGGTGGTTCTACAACTTCCATCGCTGAGTTGCTAGAGCAGTTCCTCTTCCCACGTTCGACCCATGGAACCTTGATTGAGAAGTTGTCTGGTGGCGAGAAAAAACGCCTTTATCTCCTCAAATTACTCTTGGAGAAACCAAATGTTCTCCTTTTGGACGAGCCGACCAATGATTTGGATATTGCGACTTTGACAGTTTTGGAGAATTTCTTGCAGAGTTTTTCAGGGCCTGTCTTGACAGTTAGCCACGACCGTTATTTTTTGGATAAGGTAGCGACCAAGATTCTCGCTTTTGAGGATGGCAAGATTCGTCCTTTCTTTGGTCATTACACCGACTACCTTGATGAAAAAGCTTTTGAAACTGATATGGCCAATCAAGTGCAAAAGGCAGAAAAGGAAAAAGTAGTCAAGGTCCGTGAAGACAAGAAGCGAATGACCTATCAAGAAAAGCAGGAGTGGGCAAGCATTGAAGGGGATATTGAAGCCTTGGAAAATTGTATCGCTGCTATTGAAGAGGAGATGCAGGCAAATGGCTCTGACTTTGGTAAACTAGCGACTCTTCAAAAAGAGCTAGACGAGAAAAACGAAGAACTTCTTGAAAAATACGAACGCTATGAATATTTAAGTGAGTTGGCATGATGGAAGAAAAAGTCATTAAACGTAGTTCCAAGAAAATCATTTGGAATGCCTTGTTTGGCCTCGCTTCAGTGCTTTTCTTCTTGTTACTTCTCTATTATCTCCATTCGTATTCGCAAAAGGGGACTAAACTTCATACGATAAGTCTGTTATTAATACTGCTTGTCCTCTTTTGTGCTGGAGTAGTCGTTTATCAGACATACAGACTTTTAAGCTCCGATAAGGAATATTTGAAATGTACTGTCAAGGGTTTTTACTACAAACCGAATCCAAAGAAATCTAGTCATTTCTATGCTTGGGCTGATGTAGAGGAACTTTCCTTCTCTCGGATTCGAGGGAAGTATAGTGATTCTTATCGGATTGAAGTCTATTTTAAAAACAAGGAAAATGTGAAATCCCAATCACTTCTAGCTCTACTGAAGAGAAGGTGTTTCCCTTTTCATCAGTCATCAGATTTGATCATCCCTATCATTCTACTAGATGTAGGTCTTCCTGAAAGGGTATACGAGACCATGAAGTACTATGAAAGAGAATGGCGTATCGAACAAAATCGTCAAGCAAGAAAACAGACAAAACAAGCTTCGAAAAGCAAATCTTCCAAACTGTCATAGTTTGTCTTTGCTTAAAGTAGAATAATCAAAAAAGCCCTATCCACTGGATAGGGTTACTGTTTGTCTTCTTTTTTTGTTTCCTGGTGGAAGATGTTTTGCCAAGTCTCATGGCGACGCCAGATACTGGTGTGGACGATGCCATTTAGCTCATAGCAAATGAGCTTGGTTTTCTGACTAATGGAAGTGATTTGAATATCTTTAATAGCAGCTTTAAGTTCTTTTTCAGACTTATAAGCCTCTTTATCCATTTGCTCTCCATCTTGACGGATATAGAGAAAGTCCTCAGCAAGGAGTTCTTCTAGCTGATTTCCTTGGTCAATCAATTGCTCACGCATGAGCAGTTTTTTATAGACATTGTCTAAAATCTCGTCCTCAGGTATGGGAGCTGGCTCGATATGGACATCGGTATCAAAGACTCCAAATCGTTCTTCTAGCATAGACTCAACCTGGTCTGCAATTTCGTGACTCTCATAGACTGATAGGTCGGGATTCATCTCCAGTGTGATATCAAGGTAGATATTGCTACCGTAGGTACGCCCTCTTTGGGACTTGACCTTACTAATCTTTGGAATCTCCATGATGGCCTTTTGGTAGTCCTCTAGCAGACGGTCATCAAAACCATCTGAAAGACTGAAGGAAGACTCGATAAAGATATCATAGGCTGTTTTTAAGATAAAGAAGGTGATGATGATAGCGACCAATTTATCCACGATTGGATAATTGAAACTGCTGGCTAGGATGGCAATGGAAGTCCCAAGCGAGGTGACAGCATCGGAAAGGTTGTCCTTGGCGGCAGCCTTGAGGGCCTTGGACTTGGATTTCTTACTGAGGCTAGTATTATAGAGATAAACTGCGAACATGACTGCCGCAGAGACGACTCCGAGAGTTGCACCCAGTGGGTCGATAACTGTCTGTTCCCGACTGAGAATTTTTTGAATGGTGTCCCGAAGA
>ERZ773099.2758-NODE-2758-length-11841-cov-3.350840_pt1 | contig 11841 bp, 7 predicted proteins | sample MGYA00511120_ERZ773099 | MGnify/ENA primary metagenome ERZ773099 (study PRJEB29015, sample SAMEA2738012) | human oral metagenome | biome: human oral; feature: human-associated habitat; material: dental | place: China | collected 2104 ... | reverse complement strand
TGGGCCTCTTTGGTCAGTACGTCTCGCCCAAGCTGGTACAGCGCATGGCCCGTGAGCCCTCGGCCTATCCCATGGAGAGCCAGAACAAGCGGCTCACCATCCTGTTTGCCGACATCCGGGGCTTCACGCGCATTGCCGAATCGATGGACCCACAGGTGCTGCGTGAATACCTGAACACCTTCCTCACCCGGATGACCGAAGTCATCCATCAGCACCAGGGCACCGTCGACAAGTACATGGGCGATGCCATCATGGCCTTCTGGGGCGCACCGGTCGATGACCTGGAGCAGGAAGACCACGCCGTCGTCGCCGCCATTGCCATGCAGGATGCTGCCGAGGAACTGAGTCGTGATTTCGCGCGACGCGGCCTGCCACCGCTGGTCATTGGCATCGGCATCAACTCCGGCACTGCCCGTGTCGGGGACATGGGCTCCCAGCTGCGGCGCGCCTACACCGCCATCGGCGACGCCGTGAACCTGGCCGCCCGGCTGGAAGCGCTCACCAAACGCTTCGGCCTGCCGGTGCTGCTGGGCGAGATGACAGCTCGCCAGGTGATCCGTGTCGAGCTGGTGGCGTTGGGTGAAGCAGACGTTCCGGGCAGGACCGAAAGGGTGCGTGTATTTTGTCCGAGACGCTATGTCAACAGAGTGTCGCCGGAGGGCACGGCAGTGCTCTAATGCGACCCATGCGCTTCCATATCCTCGGCTGCAGCGGTGGACTCGGTGGCACGCCGGGAACGGCGGGTAGGCCGGGGCGTCCGGCTCGCACATCATCCTTCCTCGTCGACCACGACATCCTGGTCGATGCCGGCACCGGCGTCGAGGATCTGTCTGTCGAGGACATGCGCCGCATCGACCACGTCTTTCTCACCCACTCCCACCTTGATCACATCTGCGCACTGCCGCTGATGCTCGACACCGTGGGCAGCAGCCGGGAACTCCCCGTCGTCGTCCATGCCTTGCCCGAGACCATCCAGGCGCTGAAGGACCACATCTTCAACTGGGTCATCTGGCCCGACTTCACCGAGATCCCGCACTTCGAGCGGCCGTGGATGACGTACAGCCCTCTGCAGGTGGGAAGCCCCGTGCAGATCGGCAACCGTACCATCCGCCCCGTCACGGCCAACCACACCGTGCCGGCCGTGGGATTTCACATCGGGGGAGCGGCCGGCAGCCTTGTCTATTCGGGTGACACCCTGCCCACCGAGGAATTCTGGCGCACCGTCAATGGCATTTCGGATCTGCGCCACCTCATCCTGGAAACGGCCTTCGCCAACCGCGAGCGGGATCTGGCCGTCACCGCCAAGCACCTGTACCCCATCCAGCTTTCCGAAGAGCTGGCCCGGCTGCGTGTCGATCCCCAGATACACATCACGCATCTCAAGCCTTCCGATCGTGAGCTGATCGCCCGCGAGATCGAGACCTGGGCCGGGCGCTTCCAGCCCCGCATCCTGCAGACCGGCGACGTGCTGGTCATCGACTGACTGTCGCCTCTGTTGCGCCCTCACGCCAGCACTCGGACGACAGCCGCTGCCAATGGCCGTCCATCCGTCCGGTGCTGTCCGCTTGCGCCCTGGGACTTAGGCTTGTCCGCCGTGTTCAAGATTCATCCTGAAGGACCGGCTGACCATGGCACATGCAACCTCCGCAGCGACTCCTACTAAGCCACCACAGAAGCTGCCGTGGCGTGACAGCTGGCGTGGTGATGCCTTGCGGGCGCGCTTTCGTGCGGCTGGCTGCCACCTGAGCATCTCGCTGGCCATTGCCAGTCTGGTGATGCTCGTCGTCTATCAGTACTGGTATGCCGGACCCCTGGCAGCCGTGGCCGGCGTGGGCACCATCCTGGTGCTGCTGCTGGCGGTGGACGTGAGCCTGGGGCCCATCATGACCTTCATGGTCTTTGACCGGCGCAAGAAGAGCCTGCCGATGGACCTGGCGCTGATCGGCCTGGTGCAGCTGCTGGCCCTGGGCTATGGCCTGCACACGGTGGAGGCAGGGCGGCCGCATTATCTGGTGTTCGTGAAGGACCGCTTCGAGGCTGTGTCGAAGGCCGACCTGCAGGCCGAAGACCTGCAGAAGGCTGCCGGTAATCCCGCTGCCGCAACGGCGCTGCTGGGACCGGTCTGGGCAGCCGCCAAACCGCCTGCCGACGAAAAGGCCCGTCAGGACGTGCTGATGGAATCGGCCCTCGGCGGCCGCGACCTGCAGCATTTTCCGCAGTGGTACGAGTCGCTGGACAACCAGCGGGACGGTGTGAAAAACCGCGCCCTCGACCTCGACACGCTGCGCAGGCTGAATTCGGACGGCCTGACCGTGCTGGATGAGGCCATCCGCGACAGCGGCCTGTCACAGGCGCAGATCGGCTATCTGCCGCTCAAGGGCGAGGAAAGCGATGCCAGCGTGCTGGTCTCGCGCGAAGATGGCCACGTGATCACCATCCTGCCGCTCAAGCCCTGGTAACGTTCAGCGGGACATCTCATCTGCCACTCAGGCCCTGGTAACACCTGCAGGGAAAACCTGCCGGCGCATCAACCTGTATCTGGCACGGGGGATGGCACCCGGCCTGCTGTTTCCTGATCCTGCCATCTGAAGCCGTATCCTGGCTGGATGGGGCTGTTCCGGGGGGGCCATCCGGGCAGCGCGCTGTTTTCTCTGGCTGCCACCAGCGTTTGTGCCGCTATCCGCGCCCGGCCGCCGCCACCAGCGCCCGCGCCGCCGCTCCCACATCGCCCTGCCCGAACAGGGATCCGATCACGGCAGCGGCATCGGCCCCGGCTGCCAGTACCGTGCCGATATTGCCTGCATCGATCCCCCCGATGCCCACCAGCGGCAGTCCCAGTTGCAATGCGCGCACCTGACCGAACAGGTCCAGCGATGCCCGCCGCGCCAGCGGCTTGGTCCCCGAGGCAAACAGCGCTCCGAACGCCAGATAATCGGCCACCGGCGCCAGTGCCTGCGCCCGCGCCACACTGGCATAGCACGACACGCCGATCAGTGCTTCCGGCCCCAGCGCCCGGCGGGCTTCGGCAATGTCGCCATCGTCCTCGCCCAGATGCACGGCCCCGATGCCCAGGGCCGCGGCCAGCGGCCAGTCATCGTTGACGATCAGCAGTGCATCGTGCTGCGCACACAGGGCCTTCAGCGCCTGCAGCTGCTCGCGCCGTTGCGTCGCCGGGGCGTGCTTCTGCCGGTACTGCATGATCCTGATGCCGGCCTCCAGCGCTGCCGCCACATCCTGCAGCAGCCGGGCCGTGTCGGGCTGCTCGGCCGTGATGCCATACACACCATGGATGCGCGCACGCAGCGGGGAAGGGGGGAATGAAGGGGCAGTGGTCACTGGATTTTCCGGAATGGGGAGTACGTGGGGAATGAACGCATCTTAGCCTGTATCAACATACATCGCACCCACTGCATCCAGGCATTCACCCGTCCACACCAGACAGCGCGAAATCCACACCGTCAACCACTGGTCCGGCACCATGGCGGGCTCGTCGGAGATGGGGCGCGGCCCGTGACATTCTTCCCTTTAATAGCCGGAAGTGACCGATGAGCCGTCCGCCATGGGTCTGTGAACTGTACTTGAGGGCAGGAAATGAACGGCAGCAACAGTATCGCCGGCTTGACGGTGATGGTGATCGACGACAGCAACACCATCCGTCGCAGTGCGGAGATCTTTCTGAAACAGGCCGGCTGCGTGGTGGTGCTGGCCGAGAATGGTTTCGATGCACTGGCCAAATTGTCCGATCACGGGCCGGACATCGTCTTCTGCGATGTGCTGATGCCGCGTCTGGACGGCTACCAGACATGCGCACTCATCAAGAAGAGCCCGCGCTTTCGCAATACCCCGGTCATCATGCTCTCGAGCAAGGACGGTCTGTTCGACCGGGCCCGTGGCCGCCTGGTCGGTTCGGAAGAATATCTGACCAAACCGTTCACGAAGGACAGCCTGCTCAAATGCGTGCAGGAGCACAGCCGCCGTTCCGAACCGGAGCTGGTCACGGCAACCATGCCCCAGTGAGGGCAGGGGGGAGAAGACAGCATGAACGCGCTGACTGCACGCAAGATTCTGATCGTCGACGATTCGCCCACCGAGCGCTTTTTCCTGGCCTCGGTGCTGGTGAAGGAAGGTTATGAGGTCATCACGGCCGAGAATGGTGATGAGGCGCTCGAAAAGGTCCAGGCAGAACGTCCGTCGGTGGTGATCATGGACGTGGTCATGCCCGGCAGGAGTGGCTTCCAGGCCACCCGCGCCATTGCCCGGGACCCTGCCATGAAGGATGTGCACGTCATCCTGTGTACCAGCAAGAACGCCGAGAGCGACCGGATCTGGGGCCTGCGCCAGGGCGCACGCGACTACATCGTCAAGCCGGTGGAGCCGGACGTGCTGCTCTCGAAGATCTCCAGCCTGGCCATGGAGGAGCAGTGACATGAGCGTGACCGAAGCCGTGGGCCATGCCCAGCCTGCCGCGCAGACGGCCGGTACGGCTGCACCGCAGTCTGCCGCGGGCAGTTCCGCCTCATCCTCGCATCTGGCCCTGATGGTGGGTGAGGACCGCTATCTGGTCGATCTGGCCGAGGCCGGCGAGATCGTGCCGGTGCCACCGTCGTCGATCCAGCAGGTGCCGCTGACCCGCGACTGGTTCCTCGGTGTGGTGAACGTGCGCGGTGCGCTCTTCACGGTGGTCGATCTGGCCCGTTTCATGGGTGGCAGCTTCACGCCGCTGTCCAAGGAGTCGCGCCTGCTGACGATGTCGCCGGCCCTGGCCTTCAATGCCACGCTGGTCGTGACCCGCATGCTCGGCCTGCGCAACAGCGCCACCATGACGCCGCTCGACGAAAAGCCCGCCCTCGACAAGCCGTGGCTGACCGAGCTTTACCGCGACGGTGAAGGGCAGATCTGGCGCCGCCTGAGTCTTTCCAAACTGGTTGCAGCTTCTGCCTTCCTGATGGTGGGCCGCTGACAAGAACAAGGATAGGGGAAATGTCCGCTTTGACCTCGTCACCGGTGTCTGCAGGCGCCACGCCGGCCAACGGCCCGACACCATCATCGTCCCAGGCAACCAGAGCCGCACACGCCCGCGCGCGTGTGCGGCCCACGCCCCTGCTGGGCCGGCTGAACCTGAAGGCCCAGTCGGTCATTCTGCTGGGTGCGCTGGCGGCGACCGTGGGGGTGGCCGTGTCGCTGAGCGTCTACGAGCGCCAGCAGGACCGTACCCAGGCCATGCAGAACGAGGTGGTGGGCGACACGCTGATGCACTCGCAGCGCCTGGCCAAGGCGGCCAACATGGCGGTGCGCGGCAACGTGCAGGCCTATGGCCAGCTCACCAGCAGCCGCGATTATCTGTCGGGTGCCGTGAGCGCGCTGGAAAATGGCGGTGACGTGGGGCGTTTCCATGTGCCGCCGCTGCCCGACAAACTGGATGCCGAGGCACGCCGTTTCGGGACGGCCTGGGCCGATGTGTCGCCATCGGTGGATTCCCTGATCGAATACCAGCCCGTGCTGGTGCGCTTTGCCGAACTGGTCAATGAGATCTCGGCCGTGGACCGGGACCTGCGCGCCGCCCAGCATGCGGCCGCGGCCAATCTGCGCGAGGGCAGCAGCAGTGTGCCCGACCAGTTGCTGTTTGCCAGACTCAGCAGCCAGCGTCGCACCATCATGGGGGAAATCCTGCGCATGCATGGCAACGGCACCTACGACGGACGTGATGCCGTGGCGCTGGCCGATGCCATCGAGAATTTCGCCGTGACCGTGGAAACGGCGCTGAACGGGGATTTCTCGCGCCAGACCAGTGCCATCCGCAATGCCGAGGCGCGCGAGGGGCTGCGCAGGGCACAGCCGCTGGCCAACCAGTTCGTGAAGCTGGCGCTGGAGGCGCAAAAAGCGCTGCCCGCCCTGCAGCAGGCCCGCCATGCGGGGCTGGACGTATTCAACAAGAGCGATGAGCTGACGCAGACCGCCAATGCGCTGCGTTCGATGCTGGTGGAAGGGCGCAATGTGCAGTCGTCGGTACAGTGGGCCATTCTGGGCTTTGCCTCGGCGGCCGTGCTGTCGCTGCTGCTGCTGTGCAAGGCCTATTACGACGACTCCAAGCTGCAGGCCGACCGCTCGATCGACAAGCGTCTGGAGGCCGAGCGTCTGGAGCAGGAAGCCAGCCGCATCAACGACCAGAACCAGGCCGCCATTCTGCGCCTGATGAATGAGCTGCAGAAAGTGGCCGACGGCGACCTCACCGTGCAGGCCACCGTGTCCGACGACATCACCGGTGCCATTGCCGACTCCATCAACTACACGGTGGAAGAGCTGCGCAGCTTGGTGGGCCGGATCAACCGCACCGCGGCCGCCGTCGCCGAGGCGTCGGCCAGTGCGCAGGTGACGGCCTCGCACCTGCAGGCCGTGAGCGAGCAACAGTCGCGCGAAATCCGTGAAACCGGCGAGGCCGTGCTGAACATGGCCGCGCAGATCAAGCAGGTCTCGGCCTCTGCCTCGGAATCGGCCGAGGTGGCCCGCCAGTCGCTGTCGGCCGCCAGCCGTGGCCGCGATGCGGTGCAGAACGCCATTGCCGGCATGGGCGGCATTCGCGAGCAGATCCAGGACACCGCCAAACGCATCAAGCGGCTGGGTGAATCCAGCCAGGAAATCGGCGAGATCGTGGAGCTGATTTCCAACATCACCGAACAGACCAACGTGCTGGCCCTGAACGCCGCCATTCAGGCCGCATCGGCCGGGGAGGCCGGTCGCGGCTTCACGGTGGTGGCCGAAGAGGTGCAGCGCCTGGCCGAGCGTTCGGCCGAGGCGACCCGGCAGATTTCCGCGCTGGTCAAGGCCATCCAGACCGACACGCACGACGCCGTGGCCGCCATGGAACGCAGCACGCAGGGTGTGGTGCGCGGGGCCAAGCTGTCGGATGAGGCCGGCATGGCGCTGATCGGCATCGGTCAGGTGTCGCAGGAACTGGCCGACCTGATCATGCGCATCTCGCGCACCACCGAAAACCAGGCCGCCTCGGCCTCGTCGGTGGCGCAGAGCATCCAGCGCATTCTGCTGGTCAACAGCCAGACCAACGAAGGCACGCAACAGACGGCGGGCTCGATTCTGCAGCTCTCGGAACTGGCGCGTGAACTCAAGAATTCGGTGGCCCGCTTCCGGGTGGGTTGAGAAATGCAGGACCAGCGCCTTTCCGGATGGGCCGGCGGCGCACAGTTTGATTGGAAAAGGGTGACCGGGTGGAACACAGCAACAACATTGACATGATGACCCTGTCCTGGACGGTGCCAGAGATCCGGGAATCGCTGCAGCATGTTGCGCAGGCACTGGATGAGCTGCTGGCCAGCCCGCACAGCCAGGACGCCATCAAGCGTGCACGCCTGCATCTGCACCAGACGCACGGGGCGCTGCAGGTGGCCGACCTGCCGGGCGTGACCATGCTGACCGACGAGGCCGAGCAGGTGATGATGGCCTTCGAGGCCGGTACCGTACATCCGGATGCGCAGAACATCGCCACGCTCAAGCAGGTGCTGCGCGCCGTGGTCGAATATCTGGAGGACATGCAGGCCAGCGGCGTGATGGTGCCGGCGCTGGTGCTGTATCCGTATTACCGCGATCTGGTCGGGGTGCGCAAGGTGCTGCAGCCCGACCCGACCGTGCTGTTCGACATCGATCTGGACCGCTCGCTGCCGGCTGCCGTGCGTGCGCAGCTCTCCAACGCCCCCGACCGCGAGGAGCGTGCCCAGCACGCGGCGCGTTATTTCGAGCGTGCACTGCCGGCGCTGATTCGTGGTGAAAACGTGGTGGCGGCCGTCGATGCCCTGCACGAAGCCATGGCCCGCCTGCTGCGTTACCAGCCGCATGCAGGTGCACGCCTGTTCTACTGGCTGTCGTATGCACTGATCGACGGCATCAAACATGGTGCCCTGAAGGTCGACCTGGCCACCCGCCGGGCCGTGGGGCGCATCAACATCCAGAACCGCCACCTGTTCACCGGACAGGCCGAGGTGCCGGCCCAGTTCATCAAGGAACTGCTCCTGCTGCTGGCCCAGGCCGGTGCGGGCTCGCCGGCCATCGACGAGGTGCGCCGGCATTTCCATCTGGACGTGCTGGTGCCCGCCGGTTACGACCGGCCGCGTTACGGCCTGGCCGATCCGGAAACCCTGCACGCAGCCCGCGAGGCGCTGACGCAGATTCACCGTTCGTGGGAAAAGATTGCCGGCGGCACGCAGGGCGAAGAGCAGGCCTTTGCCGACGCCGTCACCACCCTGAACCGCGCGCTGGCCCAGACCCCTTACGCCGGGCTGGGCATGCTGGGCAGGACGCTGGCCACCATGCCGCAGGCGCTGGGCAGCGTGGAAGGGCGCGTGCGCGAAATGCTGGCCATCGAGGTGGCCACCGCCGTGCTGTTCATGGAAGAAGCGCTGGCCGGTGCGCTGCGTTCGAACCCGTCGTATGACGACCGGGCGCAGGAACTGGCCACCCGCATCAGCAGCCTGCTGGCCCATCCGGAGACGTTCGACCCCACGCCGCTGCCCTGGCTGGTGGCGCTGTCGAGCCAGGCGTCCGAGCGGATGACCCAGTCGGCCTTCGTGGGTGAACTCAAGCACAACCTGAGCACCTGCGAACAGGCTCTGGACGATTATTTCCGGGATGAGACCGCCGTGTCGCGGCTGGAAGGTGTCGAACCGCTGCTGCTGGAAACGGCCGCCGTGTTCACGCTGCTGGAATTTCGCGATGCCGCCACGGCCTGCCGCGACATCATCCGCCAGGTCGATGATGTGGTGCATGCCCGCGTGTCGCTGGACGATGCTCGCCGTCGTCGGCTGGCCGATGGCGTGAGTTCGGTGGGCTTCTTCGTCGAAACCCTGCTGCAGTCCGAAGGGCGTGCCCGCCGCTTCCGCTTCGATGAAGCCCGTGGCATGCTGTTCGAGGACATGTCGCTGCCGCTGGTGGCCGAAGAAACCGTGGCGGAAGAGGGCGTACCGGAAGGGCTGTCGCTGGCCGACGCCGCCGATGGTTCGCGCGCCGCGGCCGATCAGGCTGCGCCGGATACCTCTGCCGCCGATGCTGCGGCAGCCGATGCAGCCCTGGCGGTTGCCGCTGCCACGGAACCGGTTGCGCAGGCGCCAGCCGCCCGGATGACCGGTGTCACCGAAGATGCAGCGCCTGCCATGCATGGCATGGTTGCGGCAGAAATGACTGCTGCCGGGACTGTGGCCGCAGGTACGGTTGCTGCAGGCCTGGTGGCCGAAGATGTGTTTGCTGCTGCGGCGGCAACGGATACTGCGGCCACTGTGCAGGTTCCCGCTGCTGCGGAAACCGCGGCAGAGCCCGCTCCGGTCGAATCCACCGAACCCGCACTGCCCGAAGGCGTGCTGGAAGACGGCAGCGTGGAACTGTCGCCCGACGAGGCCGAGCTGCACGAAATCTTCATGATGGAAGCCACCGAGGTGCTGGATGCCATCGCCGAAAATCTGGTGATCGTGCGTCGCGCCCCGGATGACCGCGAGGCGATGACCACCATCCGCCGCGGTTTCCACACGCTCAAGGGCTCCAGCCGCATGGTGGGCCTCGATGCCTTCGGCGAAGCCGCCTGGGCCTTCGAGCAGATGATGAACCACTGGCTGGCCGAGGACAGGGACGGAACACCCGCCCTGTTCGAGTTGATCGGTGAGGGGGCCGACTTTTTCCGCCGCTGGGCCGAACAGCTGCAGGTGGCGCCGCGCCGCGTGCTGGATGCCAGCCTGCTGGTGGCCCGCTGCAACGCCTTCCCGGACAAGCCGGCCGCAGTGGAAAAATCCGCCGTCACCGAAAAACCGGCCGCTCCCCAGCCCGCCGTGGTACAACCTGCCGTTGCCCAGGAACCTGCGCCGGAGCAGGCCGATCTGCCCGTGGCAGAACAGGCCGACCTGTCCGCCCTTGGCATGGATGCGGCCGATCCGTTCGGCTCGGGCGACCTGTCGGTGGATGGCGCGCTGAACCCGGATGACGAATCCCTGCCCACGCTGGACCTCGACAACGCCCTGAACCTGGGCGATGGCCCGTCCGGCGACCTGACGCTGGGTGATGCATCATCCATGTCGTTCGATGGCGAATCATCGGCAGAATTCGATGAGATTTCGCTGGATTCCGACGTGCCGGCAGACATGCCTGTCGTGGCCAAGGACGACGGTTTCTCCAGCAGCCACAACTTCGCCCGTGTATCGCATGCGGCCGGAGAAGGGGACGTGCGCCAGCAGCTCGAAGGCTTCCTCGATGAAGCCAGCGACTGGAAGGCCGACATGCTGCCGACCGATCTGGCCGAGCTGCACAGCGATCCGGTCCGCGCGCCCGAACCGAAGACAGAATCCGAAGAAGAATCCGGCGACGATGCCCTGTTCGGTGGTCCTGCATTCGACAGCGATGTGTCTTTCGATGCACCGCAATTCGGCAACGATGCCGCCTTCGATGATCCACGGTTCAGCAGCGATGCCTCCTTCGATGCGCCGCCGTTCGGCAGCGACGTGGCGTTCGATGGCATCATGTCGTTTGGTGGCGAACTGAAGCTGGATGAAACGGTGGACCAGGGGCTGGATGCTGGCCTGTCGTTCGGCAGTGACGCGCTGTCTGGCGAACCCGGCCTGTCTGCCGGCTGGCCCGACGCCGCGGCCGATGGCGACATCGAGAACATCCCGCTGCTGGACCTGGGGGGCGATACCCCGGCCGCAGACGCGCCCGCCCTGTCGCAGCCGGCTGTGGCACCGGAGACGGCCGCCGCTGCAGCAGAACCTGCTGCCATTGCGCCGTCTGCGGTCGGGCCGACCGCCCAGGCAGCCATCGACGAGCCCGCCGCACCGGCGGAGCCTTCGGCTTTCGGCGCCGGCCTGCCGGAAGACCTGGCGGCCGAATTTGCGGCGGCAGGTCTCGACCCGTCGGCGCTCGATGCCGACGCGCTGGATGTGCCGACGCTGTCGATGGACGATGCGCTTGGTGCAGATTCGTCCGGCGCGGAACCCGTGGCAACCGAAGCGGCAGCCACCGGGCCTGCCCATGCAGAATTTGCAGCCACTCAGCCGCTCGTTGCCGAAGCGCCCGTCGCACCGGAGCCCATTGCGGCAGAACCTGCCATGGCGCCGACCGCTGCCGGGCAGGCCGACACGGCTGCTGTCCAGACATCGGCCACACCGGCCCAGCCCGCCTCCGGGGCGCACGAATCGCAGGTGCGCATCGGCGAGCGCCTGATCGATGCCGAGCTGTTCGAAATCTTCAACGCCGAGGCCGCCCAGTCGCGTGTTCGCATGAACGAGGACTGGTCCAGCTGGCAGGCGTCGGATGCGCTGCGCGCGCCGGAGTCGCTGGTGCGCACGCTGCACACGCTGGTGGGCACGACCCGTCACGTGGGGCTGGTGCAGGTGCGTGGCATTGCTGCCTCGCTGGAAAAACTGCTGCTCAAGCAGCGCGAAACCTCCGTCGAACTGCCAGAGGCCATGAAGGCCAGCATGCAGGCCGCCATCGGCGTGGTCGACCGGATGCTGGGCGAATTTGCCGCGCGCATCGAGCCGGCGGCCGATCCGGAAACCGCCGCCCGCATGGAAGCCCTGCTGGCTGGCTGGGATGCGGAAATCGCTGCCGCGGCCCAGTCGCAGAAACCGGCTGCACCGGCCGAGGAAAAACCGCGCGAAATGCGCGGCGAGGATCTGCTGAAGAAAGCCGCCGAGGTGCTCGGTGCCGCCCGCCGCGAGGCCCAGGAAAAACGCGATCCGCTGGCCGGTCTGGTGGACGAGATCGATCCGGATCTGGGCCCCGTGTTCTTCGAGGAGGCCGAAGAGCTGATGCCGCAGGTGGACAACAACCTGCGCGAATGGCGCGAGCGCC
>ERZ773099.2749-NODE-2749-length-11861-cov-6.973319_pt1 | contig 11861 bp, 15 predicted proteins | sample MGYA00511120_ERZ773099 | MGnify/ENA primary metagenome ERZ773099 (study PRJEB29015, sample SAMEA2738012) | human oral metagenome | biome: human oral; feature: human-associated habitat; material: dental | place: China | collected 2104 ... | reverse complement strand
AAAAAATAATAGGGAAGTGGATATTCATTATGATAAATCTAAAAATCAAATAATTATAAAAAAGATTAATCTTTAAAATAGAGGTAATTCCTCTATTTTTTTTATGAAAAAATACAGGTACATTCTAACTAATACCCCTATAAGTTAAGGGGCTGCTATTTTTTCTATAAATAAAAATTTATTAAAAATATAATTTTATTTATAAAGGGGGAAAAATGTTTGGGTTATTTGGTGGAAAGAAGAAAAAAGAATTTATGAGTGACAATACTAAAGCATATCTTCATATTTATTGTGCTAAAAATATTGTTGTTGATGAGCAAAAATTTTCTGAGTTAGAGCATATAAAAGGTGATGACTTAGAAGATGTAATAAAGGTATCTACTGACAAACACATAATTACTGCTAACTATGATTTACCTTCTAACAGTGTATTTAATTCAAGAATAAAAGCAAAAGATACATCTATTAGTTGTCCTTTACTTGAAGCTGGAAAGCATTATGTTATATCAATTTATGAAGTTACACCTGAAGTAGCTGCTGCAGAGGAAAGTACTTTTATGGATTATGTTCATGCTGAAGAAATAGAAAAAGGTTATAGTATTTGTTTATATAGGAAAAAATAAAAGGGGATATAAATGAGAATAAGATTATCAGGTGCTGTTGGTGGAGTAGTTCTTATAGTTATAACAGGTGTTATATTAGCTTCAATTGTTGATGGGATACTGTCATTTATTGAAAAACATGTAGTTAAAGAAGATGAAAGTGGAAAGAAATTTATTTCTCTTTTAAAAAAAATTAATTGGGGTTTTTTTATCCTCTTTATTATTCTTGATTTAATAGGAGTTTTTCCTTTATTTAGAACTCTATTATTTGCATTATTCGCACGTTTTTAGTTAAATTGATTGAATTAGTGACTAAAAATAGATAGGAGAAAATTTTATGTTAAAAACAAAAAAAGGTTATAGATTAGATTTTTATACAAATTATAGTTGCTATTATTTAAAAAATAATAAAATGAAAGTTTTTGGCTTGGATTGTCGTGATGGAGGGACAGAAGATTTTTCTAATGCTGAAGAGGCACTAAAATTTCTTGATAATTATTTACAAGAAAAACATAGTACATTCATAGTTTTTGAAAATGTAGATAATTTAGATATGTATGGATATTTTAACATGGACTTAATAGGCCTAACTGAAACAATAAAAGGGAAAGTAATCCTTTTAGAAAAGGAAAGTATGCAACTTATTTTAAGTGATAAAAGTTGGATTAATATTCCAGATTTACCTTACATTCTTTTAAAAGAACTTGAAAAAAACTTTAGAAGTATTTTGATTAGGGAAAAAGAATTCCCATTTGACAAAAAAGAAAATGTAAAGTTTCTTATAGGTAGATAAATAAAGCTGGATATAAAGTTGTCAGAACTATAATTTTACCATCTTTTTGGGTATAGTATACAGAAATAAAAGAATGGTAAATGAATTAAAAGAAATGGATTAGGAGCTTGAACTTAAATAGAGGTAGTTGTAAAGTTGAATTTGCAACTACCTCTTTTTTTATTTTAGTTTAAATGTTTAGGAGAATCTGATATTGAAGCTGCTAATCTGCTTTTTTCTTCATCTACTATACTTTGAGCCAGTTCTTGAATTTTACTCATAATCCACATATAAGTTGTAGTTCCTTCAGAATAATCAGCTTCAGCATACATGTCTACTCTATTGTCTTCTCTTAATTTTTCTACTTGTTTAAAAGCTTTAAGATCTGATTTTGGGTAAATTGCAAAAGTTGAACCTCCACCTTTTTTTATTAATGAAAAAGCTGGTACATCACTTGGACCATCTGCTATATATATCATATTTTTAAATAGAACTCTTCTATTTCCTTCTTTTATTTTAGCATTGACATCATAGCCTGTATTTTTATTCACACCTTTATTTATTTCAAAAATGGCTCTTGTCTTTGAAGTATTATCGATAGTATATCCTATTTCACTAATTTCAAAATTACCATTTTCATCTTTAGCTTGAATTAGTTCACAGCCCCAAATATCTTCTACATATTCTTTAATAATAGAGCCTTTTATCATTTCAACCATTCCTGTACTAACAATATAATGTTCTACCTTAATATTATATTCTTGAAAAATTGAGTTTTTTTCAATAAGCTCTTTTGTTTTTCCAAATATTTCAGGAATACCTTTATAGAATTTTAATTCTTTTCCTAATTCAAAAAGTACCTTATTATTTAAACCTTTAAACACTCCTTCTTTTGTTTTATTTATAAAGTGGTTTAAATAAATTGTATCTATATTAACTTTTACTTGTTGTTCTTCCCAATATTTATTTGGTAAAGCATTTACTTCTTCCCAAAATTTCTTTGAATCAACTCTATATTTTTCAAAAATTGGATCTTGCATATATCCATCGACTAAAGTCTTATCAAAATCCCAAATAACTGCAATTATATTAGACATAATTACTCCTTTTCTTACTTCAAATATTCAAACCATTGTAAAATTGATTGTGACATCAAAATATTTTTATTTTTATATGCTTTTTTAGCGAATTCATAAAGAGCTTCTGGGTCTACAGCATAAATTTCTTTATTATTTTCAGTACTTCCTATTTTTTTTAATCCAGATTTTTTTTTAAAACTTATTTTTATAATTTTATTTTCCTTATCATATATTTCTCCACCTGTTGTAAGAAGATAAACTATTCCATCTAATTCATAAAAATTCTCTAAATATAAATCTGTTTTTTTACTATAACCATTTTTTACTTGAATATATATTTTTTCATCACGATTATCAGGATTTAACATAACAAATTCATAATTTTGAGTTTCTATTTTATTTGTACTAGGAATAGCTACGTATCTATACTTATCATAAAGATAAAAATATAATAAATCTTCACATTCCATTGGTGAAAGTAAGGAATAAAAATTTTCACTATTATTTTCTATTTTGTTGATATGATAATGATCTTTTTTGATATATCTATTATATAATATTTTTGATATTTCAAGACTTCCCTTTTGTTTAATTCGTCTCAATGCAGTTCCTCTTATAAAGGAAGTAGAAATACTTCCTGGAACATCACTTTCATCACCAATTTCAAGCCATTCTATATCAGTAAATTGATTATTAATCCCTAATTTTAAAATATCACTATCTTTTTTTGAATCTCTATAAGCATATAAATAATGACTTTTTTCTGTAACTCTTCCTAGATGATATTTTCCTTTTGAACGTATCCAAACTAAGTCATTTTCTTTTAACTTCTTTAAATTATTAAGACTATTATTTATCTTTCCATTAAAAAATTTTTTCTTTTCACCTTTTTTAGTTTCATAGCTTTCTTGTTCAATAATTTTTTCATATTCTTTAAAATTATTTTTTATTAATTTTTCATTTTTTTCTAATTTGTTTTTTTCACTCGTTGTAAGTTCGTTATATATATCTTCTCTAAGTGTCCAACCAATAGCAACAATTTTTCTTCTTATAAGTTCATTTGCTACTTTATCTTCTAAACCATTTTTTTCACTAACTTCTGTTTTAGTTTGTAATCTCCATACCTCACTCATGATATCCCCTCCAATAAGCTAATTTACTAATATTATATCTAAGAATTCATATTATTTCAATTATTTTTACCAGATTTTTCATTCATTTAAAAAGAAAAATTAATTTTTTTAAAATTTTACTTGCAATTTTTTTTAGAATTGTGTATACTAGAAAAAATTTAAAATTAAAAGGAGGAAGTCGCAATGAAACAAATACTAACAACAACTAACAGATATTGGCAAAACTGGCATAGGTAAAGTTGTGTGTATGTTTTAGACATAGATGCAACTTTTAGTGTACTCTAAAAAGTGTCTATGTCAGCGATATGGAAATCCTTAAAATATATGGATAAAAGCTGCATGGTAAATAAATTAACTATGCAGCTTTTCTTTTTAGAGTTTTATATATAAAAAATAAAGATCTAGGAGGAAAAAATTATGGCAACAGAAAACAAAAAAGGTTATTTTGGAGAATTTGGTGGAAGTTATGTTCCAGAGGTAATACAAAAAGCATTAGATGAATTGGAGATAGCATATAATAAATATAAAGATGATGATGAATTTTTAAAAGAATATCATCACTATTTAAAAGATTATTCAGGTAGAGAAACTCCTCTATACTTTGCTGAAAGTTTAACAAATTATTTAGGTGGAGCTAAAATTTATTTAAAACGTGAGGATTTAAATCACTTAGGAGCTCATAAACTAAATAATGTTATCGGACAAATTTTACTTGCTAAAAGAATGGGTAAGAAAAAAGTTATTGCTGAAACAGGAGCTGGACAACATGGAGTTGCTACTGCTGCAGCTGCTGCAAAGTTTGGAATGCAATGTGATATCTATATGGGAGCTTTAGATGTTGAAAGACAAAGACTAAATGTTTTCCGTATGGAAATGTTAGGAGCAACTGTTCATGCTGTTGAAGCTGGAGAAAGAACTTTGAAAGAAGCTGTTGATGCTGCATTTGAAGCATGGATTAATAACATAGAAGATACTTTCTATGTACTTGGTTCTGCTGTTGGACCTCACCCTTATCCTAGTATGGTAAAAGATTTTCAAAAAGTTATCAGTCAAGAAGCTCGTAGACAAATTTTAGAAAAAGAAAATCGTTTGCCTGATATGGTTATTGCTTGTGTTGGAGGAGGATCTAATGCCATAGGAGCATTTGCTGAATTCATTCCTGATAAAAATGTAAAATTAGTTGGAGTTGAAGCAGCAGGAAAAGGAATAGACACAGATAGACATGCTGCAACTCTTACATTAGGAACTGTTGGAGTTATAGATGGAATGAAAACTTATGCACTATTCAATGAAGATGGTTCTGTAAAACCTGTTTATTCTATATCTCCAGGTTTAGATTATCCTGGAATTGGTCCAGAACATGCTTTTCTAAGAGATAGCAAAAGAGCTGAGTATGTACCTGCAACTGATGATGAAGCAGTTAATGCTCTATTACTTTTAACTAAAAAAGAAGGAATTATTCCAGCTATTGAAAGCTCTCATGCTCTAGCTGAAGTTATTAAAAGAGCTCCAAAACTTGATAAGGATAAAATTATAATTGTAAATATTTCAGGTCGTGGAGATAAAGATGTTGCAGCTATTGCTGAATATTTGAAAAATAAAAGTTAATACAATAGCTAGTATTATCCACTTTAAATATTTTTTATCATATATCCTCCATTCTATAAAATAGTATTCATTCATTTATTTACACATAGAATACTAAAATTTAAATTTTATGGAGTGTTAGACTTACAAACAGTTTTAAAAGTTTAAAAAAATTTAATAAAAATTTTTAATAAAAATGAGTAGCTATAACGATCGATTTTTTCGATTTTATACTACTCATTATTAGGGGGTATTTTATTAATTTTATCTGTATACTTATTTGACAGTGAAAGTTGTAAAATAGTTTAAAAAATTTTTTTATTTTTTAAAAGATTTTTTTTATTTATATGAATCTTTTAATATCAATGGAAAAATAAGTTCCCTATATTTTTTGTACAAATTTATTAGGAATTTATATTAAGTTTCTTTCAACAAGCTAAAGTATTCTTTACATCTCTCTCTTTATATTTTTTATACTTCAAAATAAAAGAGTTAGCATCAAAGCTAACTACTTCTTTTAGATATCTTTTAATAAATTATCAATGTAATTTCTGTCTATATCAAACCATGAAACAAGTCTATTAGAAACATTTTCTTTTATTTCATCATCAACATAGTTCATGCATCTTTTTATTGCAAAAAGCATTCCAACCACATCATCACTATAACCCATAGCTGGAATTAAATCTGGAACTAAATCTAAAGGAAGTATGAAATATCCTAAGCAACCTGTTATTAACATTTTATCTGCTAAAGGAACTTCTTTCTTTTGAAGTACATAATAAAGAATTAAAGCATAACTTGTTGCTTTTAAACCAATTTTTTTAGCTACTTCTTTCATTTTAGACCAAAATTTTCCATCAGAAAAATCATTAGTATATTTTTTATAATCATATTCCACAGTATTATCCTTATTTTTTTCAAAGTTTTCCTTTAAATACTCATATGCTTCATTTACTTTTATTATTTTTTCTTCTACAAATTTTATTGTACTTTTATCCTTTGTTTGATACTTATCAGGATGATATTTTTTTGATAATTCTAACCATTTCTTTCTAAGTTCTTTTAATGTAAAACCAGGTTCAAGTTCTAATTCTGCCATATATTCAAAGTATTTTTTATCCATTTTAATCCCCTCTTTGTATTTTTAGTGATTATATATTAAAACTCAAATTAATTATATCATATTTCAGAAAAAAAAAGTTAGTATTTGCAACTAACTCTTTTCTATAATAAACTAATAAAAAAATCTGTTAAATATCCATACAATAATAATTGTCCAAAATATTGAAGTTAAACAACCTAAAAAAGTTTTTCCTAGTGCTTTTAATAAACGGAAAGATACATATATTATTAAGAATATTCCAATTACTGCATATATCTCAGAACTCATTTAATCTCCTTACTTTACCTTTTTTTCATAGTATTAGCCATTTTTTCTACAATAGGCGACATATATTCTTTGTATTCTGGTGGAAAACTTACATATAGATATATGTATCCAGTATTCACTTTATCATATACAGTTTTTCTAAATACTAAAAGTCCATCTTCTTCATAAGTTATAGTAAAAAATGTTTTTCCTAAGAACTTATATGGAGCATTTGGATAGTCTGAAACTGCTCTATTATATGCTTCTTGAAGATTATCTCCATAGTCATCATAGCCATATGTTACTAACATATATACATTTTCATCATTACTTTTTATTTCTATTCCTTCATTAGTATTTGATGAAATATAAAAATCTGAACTTGCAGGATAATCAATAGAATATCCATAGTAACTATTATAGTAATTACTATATATTATATTAGATGTTACAGTATTATTTTCAGTAACTGTTGATTTTTTCATACTATTAGCCATTCTTTCAACTATAGGAGTCATATAAGGTTTATATTCTGGTGGAAAACTTACATATAGATATACATACTTATTGCTACTCTTATCATACATAGTTTTTCTAAATATTAAAAGTCCATTATCTTCATAAGTTATAGTGAAAAATGTTTTTCCTAAAAACTTATATGTTGCATTAGGTTTTTCTCTAACAGCTTTGTCATATGCTTGTTGTAAACTTTCTCCATTTGGATTCCAATTAGAAGTCAACGAAATAAGAATTTCTCCACTATCATTTTGCCATTTTACACCATCCTCATAAGTTTTTGAAATTTGAAAGTATTCATCGTCTGGATAATCTATTGAATAATCAAAGTAATTATTATAGTATGTTCTATAGTTTATATATCTTGCATCTTCAACACTAGGAATATAATTATTTACATTATTATTTTCAGCAATAACTGGCTTCACTTCTTGTTGAGCTTGAGAAATATCTGTAGATTTTTCTACTGGAATTTCTTGAGAACTATTATTATTAAATTTTGAAAAAACAAAATAAAGTATTGTTATTAATACTAATAACATTATTGGAATCAAAAGTAATAGTTTTTTATTTCCATTATCTTGAGATTTTAGCTTAGAGGTTTTATTATTTTGATTTCTTTCAGATGCCAGTTTATCTTCTTTTTGGGGAGTTAACTCAGGTACTTGATTAACTACCACATTTTCTGTTTTATCTGAAGTATACTTAATTTCTTTATACTCTGGTACACTTATTTGTATTTTATCTAATTTAAGATTTTTATTCATATCAATAGTCATATCAGAAGTATATTTTTTATCTACTTCTTCAATTTTTCCATTTTTATAATTATATTCTTTCTCTAAGTCACCATTAGGATAATACTTTTTATATAAACCTTCAAATTCTCCATCATTACAATAGTATTCTAACTTTAATTTACCATTTTCATAGTATTCTTTACAATTACCATTTAATTTCCCCAACCTATAGCTATATTCTAATTTTATTTGACCACTTTCATAGTATTCTTTATGCAGCCCTTCAAATTGCTCATTGTTATTTTTTTCATATTCAGTTTTTACATTTCCATTTTCATAATAAGTCTTTTCTCTCATGTCACTTCTCTCTTTTCATTTTTAGTTTTCTAATTAAATTAAACTTAAAATTTTCCCTCATTTTAAGGTGAACAATTTTACAAACTTACCATTTCTATGAAATCTATATTCTTTTTATAAAAGAACATTGGAATTCCACAACCCCCTAATTTTTGCTTTAAACCTCCTATCTTATGCTTTTCTTTTATAATTTTAAAACCCTCATATTAGTATAATAATTTTAAGAAACTCAGATAAAATTTACTATTTTTGAAATTTCTTTTATATTATACAACATTTTTTATAAAATTTTTAGATATATTTTTGAATATTTTATTTTCAATTTCTTACTAATTTACAAAAATAAAAACAGATAATTTCAATATTTTGAATTTTATCTGTTTTATTTTAACTTCAACGTATTTACTGATAACTAATTCTCTTTATTTAGAGAGAATTCTTCTCCTAAGAAGTGCATTTTCTAAAAATTAAATAGTTCTTACAAGACGGAACCCAACACTATTGAAATCATAAGTAGCCTGATCGTGGCTACGACTAAGAACAGCACAATCATTATCAATATCGTCCCAAGAACCACCTTTTAGTCTTCTATATATATTAGAAGAATCAAAAGCCTTATATATATAGTTCTTTCCTTCTTCTATATTCTCAGTTGTATCATAACACCATTCCCAAACATTTCCAGCACAATCATATAATCCTAATTGGTTTGGTTTTTTTAATCCTACATTATATGTCTCTCCTGAATTTTCTATATGCCAAGCTACTTCATCTATATTATTACTTCCAGAATATGTATAGTCAAATGTTCCTTGTTCTATTGCAATTTGTCCTCCTCTTGCAAACCATTCCCACTCTACTTCTGTTGGTAATCTAAAGCCTTCTGTATTTTTAAAATTTGCTACATCTGGATAAACTATTTCTTCTCCTAATTCCTTTATCATCAATATTCCTTGCTCACTTTTACTTAAATCATAGACAGGCTCTAAACCATGCTTTTCACTTAATTTATTACAATATTCTAATGCTTGCCACCAAGTTACGGAATCTACTGGTTTATTCTCTCCTTTAAAATATGATGGATTATCCTCCATAACTTCTGTCCACATCTTTTGTGTTGTTGGATATTTACAAACCTCTATATCAAATACTTCTTTTTCTTCATCTGCAAAAGATGGTTGATATTTTCCACCTTGAACAAATATCATATTTTCATACTTACTTTCTTTCATTTATATGCTCTCCTTTTATTTTTAATGAAAATTCTTTATTTTCTATTCTTTATAAGGTACATTAAAATATTTACTAATTCTAATATTCTACTTTTTCTTCTTTTTCAATTATCACTTTAGAAATTTCTTCAATTGAAGCCTTTCTATTTTCCATTGTTTTTATTAAATTATCCCATCTTTCGTTATATTCTTCTATTTCTTCTTTTTCCCATTTACGACTAAACTCTTGCTCTAAAATATCTTTTGGACTCACATCAGGAGTTTCTTTATAGCTGTATAATAGATTGTTTTCTCTATCAAAAAGTCTTATCTCATCAAATAGTTTAGAGTTATATATAGTTTCTAGGTTATCTCCTATACTATTTACTACTAAATCATGATATTCTTTTGGAGTCATTCTTGGAGTTTTACCTTGCTTTATCATTTCTTCATATCTTTGTATAGTACCTAAACAAGATTTTTCTCCTTTAACTGCAACTACATTTAATCCAACTTCATATCCTAATTTTTTAAATCTTGTTGCTTCTTTTATAGGAAGTTCAGCAGTTCTTAAAGTTCCTTCTATTATTAAATTATATTTTTCTTTTCCTAATGCTTCTATTAGCTTTTCTGTTATTGCTCCACACCATTGTTGAGTATATTTTGAAGCTTCTCTTCCATGTTCTAAATTAATTTCTTTAAACTTTGGATGATATTCTCTAAAATCATCACCACTGATAGATATATATTCATCTTTTGCATTAATCATATTTTCAAGTCCTGTTTTTCCTGCTCCAGGTTGTCCTCCTAATAGGAAAACTTTTGGTTTTTCTTTAGGTGAATAACTAGATTTGTACATTTTTAATATCTTTTCAAATACAAGTTCTAACTCTTTATCAGTATAATTTTTTTCCATTTTATATCTCCTCTAATTTAGAAAGTATTTTCATAATAAAATTAATCTTTACATTCAAAGCTTCAACTTCTTCAAAGGTCATTCTTGGAATCTTTCTAACTTCTTCCCAAAATTCTTTCTCTATTAAGGTTAATATAGGAGACTCACCTTTTTTATTTTCAATTCTAGTGATTGTCCCCATTACTCCCCAAGCACATTCCCTTGCCACTTCTTTTTTCAATGTTAAATCATAAAGTTTCATATTATATTATTCTCCTATAAAAATTTATTTAATACACTTATAATATATCATATTTTTTTTAAAGAATTCTAGATTTTACAATTTATTTTTAAATATGGTATAATTAAGAAAATATAGATATTAAAAAAGAGGTGATAAAAATGATGTCAAATATAAATATCATAGTAGATGAAGAAACAAGAAAAGAAGCTACTGAAATATTTACAAAATTAGGATTTGATATGAATACTGTTGTAAATTTACTTTTGAGAAGTATAATATTAGAAAAAGGTATTCCTTTTGATTTAAATAAACTTAGTAAATTAAGTTCCCTTGAAACTAAAAATGATTTTACTTATTTTAATGCTGAGACTATTGAAGCTATAGAAGAAACTGAAAGAAATTTAAAAAATTCTAATAGAAAAAGATATTCTTCAATACAAGAACTGAGAGAGGCATTAGAAAATAACTAATTAAGAAAAATTATTAAAATATTTTTATCATAAATTTTGCAAGGAGAGGATTTTATGGGACTATTTGGTGGTGGAAATAAAAAAGAATTTGTTTCAAATGGAAAACTTTTTGAGTATATAGGAACAGCTGGAAATTATTTAAAATTGGAAGACGAGTTAGAAAAAAGGCATTTATATAGAAATATTATGGATATACAATATCTTCCCACAACTGATGCTGTAGTAAGATATAAAGATTTAAAAGTTCGTTCAGAAGAAGAAGTTGCAGAAATGAGAAGACAATTAAGAAAAGAAGCAGGACTTGAGTAAAAGGAGGAATTAAAATGAAAAAAATTTTATTAGCTTTATCAGTTGTATTTTTATTAGTCGCATGTGGAAAACCTAAAGCATATAGTTATTTAGATAAAGAGAAAGAAACAATTATTGCTATTGCTGAGAATAATCAACAAAAATTAGATGAACTTCATAAAAATATGGAAGAATGGAAAAAATTAGCTGAAAAAGGTGATGAACAAGGAAAGAAAGAATATCAAGAATGGCAAATTGTAGAAACATTAGTAAGTGACCCGAGTTATGTTGAAGTAAATTATAAAGCTTTAAAAGCAGATGGAAAATAAGGAGGCTAAAATAGCCTCCTCACTTCTTTATTTTACTAAATGAGTAATTTTTTCATCTTTAAAATCTAAATTATGTATAGAATTTATATATCTTACTGTTTTAGATAATCCTCTTACTACAAGAGTTTGAGTTCTAGCAATACTTCCTTTTCTCTTTACACCTTCTAATAAATCTCCACCAGTGATACCAGTTGCAGAGAAAATTATTTCGTCATCTTTTGCTAAATCTTCAAGTTTTAAAATTTCTCCAACTTTTAATCCTTGTT
>ERZ773099.2748-NODE-2748-length-11862-cov-13.554078_pt1 | contig 11862 bp, 12 predicted proteins | sample MGYA00511120_ERZ773099 | MGnify/ENA primary metagenome ERZ773099 (study PRJEB29015, sample SAMEA2738012) | human oral metagenome | biome: human oral; feature: human-associated habitat; material: dental | place: China | collected 2104 ... | reverse complement strand
CCCCGCCGTCCGGCGGGCCCTGGCGGAGCAGTACCTCACCGCCCGCTGACCGGTATCCGGGTCGGTTCACCGAGCCGAGGTGCCCCGGCCGTCACGCCCCGTCCCGGATTGCACGAAACGCGGAATGCCGTGGGCAAAACAATCCCCGGGCCGGTTTTCACGGCGATTAGTGAGCAAAGGAGAGGACGAGGAAGGGAAGAGGTCTCGCCGCGCCATGAGCAGGGGCGCGTTGCCATCGGAACGCGATACCCACCACCCTAGTTGATCGCTGGATGACCAGACCATGGAATCCATGGCATGCTTTCCCGGTCCAGTAGGAAAGGCAAACCTCAAATGTCTCGTCTGTTCTTCCGCCGAGGGGTCGCGATGGCCCTCGTCGCCGGCCTGGGAATCGCCTTCCAGGCCCCGGGCGCCCACGCCGACACCGTCGACCTCGAGGTGGACGCGGTGACCTATCGCGTCGACCCGGACGCGCCCGGACAGGGGGCGACGCTGGTCGGGTTCAACCGGGCCAAGATAGCCCGCAACCTCACCATCCCCGCCACCGTCACCCACAACGGCACCGCTTATCCGGTCAAACGCATCGGTGAGGAGGGGCTGCGTTCGGCCCGCCTGCAGGCCGTCACGCTGCCCGACGGGCTGGAGGAGATCGGGAAGGCCGCCTTCTACGGCAACTCCATCGACGACCTGGTGATCCCGGACTCGGTGGCCGGCATCGGCGAGCAGGCGTTCATGAACAACCACATGAAAACCGTCGTGCTGCCGAAGAAACTCGCCGAGATCAAGGCGTCCAAGTTCGTCAACAACAACCTCACCTCGATCGACCTTCCGGCCGGGCTCACGACCATCGGACCGGCGGCCTTCGCGTCGTGCCGCCTGACCTCGCTGGTGCTGCCCGAATCGGTAACCTCCGTCGGCACCTCCGCGTTCGAGGCGAACGCCCTGACCAGCGTCACCATCCCCAAGGGGTTGACGTCGCTGGCCGCGGGGATGTTCTCCAACAACAAACTCACATTCGTGGAGATCCCGGAGACCGTGACATCGCTGGGTAGTGAGGTGTTTGCGGGCAACAAACTCACCTCGCTGAAGCTGCCGAAATCCATCACCACCATCCCGGAGCGGGCCTTCCACGGCAACGCCCTGACGTCGGTGACCCTGCCGGAGGGACTCACCGAGATCCAGGAGGCCGCTTTTGAGTACAACAACCTCACCTCGCTGACCATTCCGGCCAAGGTCACCACCATCGCCAAACGCGCCTTCGGTAGCAATGCCCTTACCTCGGTGAGGTTGGAGGGCCCCGCACCCAGCATCCACGCGCCCGGCCGCTGGAACCCCAACGTCGGTTCCTTCGGTGACCCGCGCGACCTGAAGGTCAGCTACTACTGCCACCTCTCCGACGGCTACACCAAACCCACGTGGAGCGGCTACACCCTCGCCGGCGAGTGCATCGTCGTCACGGCCAAGGGTAGTGGCGCTACCGAACCCGCCAAGCCGTCCTTCGACCCGAATGCCGACGACGACGGCGACGGTTTCACCAACGGCGAGGAGGTGGAGGCGGGAACCGACCCGTTCGATCCGGCCAGTCACCCGGCCCGGCCTGCCCCGGCCCCGTCGTCGACCGCTTCGCCGGCCCCCACCCCGACCGGCGCCACCAGCCGGGCCGTGAAGCCGGTCCGCCCGGGTCTGCCGAGGACCGGAGCCACCAATCCCTGAACCGGGGTGACTAGGACGAGGGCTTCCAAACGCAACCCGCCTGCCTCTTGACCAGTGGTATACGCGAGACTGTCTCAGTTCCGGATTAGCAGAAAGCAGGACATGGACAGGAAGCAAGAAATCCCTCCGGGGGAGCGGGATGAGGGCGTTAGGGATTTCCTGCTCCTGCACCACGACGTCGAAGGACCGTTCCGCGACCCCCGGGAAGACACGAGGAGCGAATCATGAGCGCCCTGGAACGTTTTCAGGACTGGTACCTGGCGCAGTGCGACGGGAAGTGGGAAGGGGACCGTGGCATCACGGTCGGCACCCTCGACGGCCCGGGCTGGCGGGTCTCGGTTGATCTGACGGGCACCTATCTGGAGAACGCCGGGTTTGAGGAGTTCGTCGTGGAACGTCTTGAGGACGACTGGGCCCACGCCCGCGTCGTGGAATCCACCGAGCCGGCCTGGCATCGCCGCTTTGAGGCGTTCTGCGGGCCCAGGAGCCTCACCGAGGCCCTGGAAATCTTCCTCGATTGGGCGGAATCCCCGGAGGGATGATGAGCAGGCTGCTTAGTCACCGTGATGCCCGGGGACTGGTGTGGATCCTGGTCGGCTGCGCCGCGGCGTGGCAGCTGTGGCGCTGGGCTCCTCTGATTCCCGAGCTCGTTCCGTGGTGGGGTGCTGGACCGGGGGAACCCGCGGGCCGGAACGCCACGGGCGGATGGGATCCCCGGGTGTTGTTCACCCCGCAGGCGCTGCTGCCGCTGGTCTGCTACGCGCGCTCGGGCTGACGGTCACGCTGCTGCTGGTGCGACGTCTTCAGCGTCTCCCGGGGTTCCGGTGGGCGACGGTGGGGTCGCTGCAGGTGCTGGCGCTGCTGGCGGGGTTCGCGACCAGCGGATGGCAGATGGTGCTGGGGCTCGTGAACGTCACGGAAGACGTCTGGTTCGGCAACCCGGGCGAGTTCGGCCTGGACTGGGTGACGGCCCCGCTGCTGAGTTGCCTGCTGACCGGCGGCTACGGCCGGCGGCTCCTCACCTCCCCGCGAAGGCGCCGGAGAGGGCTCACCGATCTGCAGATCTGGGCGGTGGTGCTGGTGCCGGCGGGGCTGGTGGTCGCGGCCGTGCTCTGTGCGGTGCCCTTCCTCGGTGGCGTGACCCTGGTGCAGGTGATCCCCATGCTCGGGCTCTACTGCGTCGGCATGTGGATCTTCCTGCATTTCATTCGCGGTCTGCCGGGGTTGCGCACCGGGAAACTGATGCTGATCAACTGCCTGATGCCGGCCCTGGCGGTGGTGCAACCCGCCCTCGCCCTGCTGCTGGGGGACGTTCCCGGCCTCGGCTGGCTTGCCAGGTTGCCCCTCTCGGTTTTCGGTGACTCCGCTCGCCTGCTGTCCGGGGCCGGCGTCGAACTGAACCTGGGACACTACGGGCTGCTTCCCATCGCGGAGTCGCTGGTGGCGCTCCGGATCTACCTGAACCGGTTGAGAGGTTCCGCTGCCGCCGTCAGGCGGTGGCCACAGCGGTCAGCGATTCGTCGACCACATCCGCCACAGATCCGCGTACCGGCCCCCGAGCGCCAACAGCTCCTCGTGTGACCCCTGCTCGACGATGTTGCCGCGGTCCAGGACGATGATGTGATCGCATTCCGCGGCCTAGGAGAGGCGATGTGCCACCACGAGGGCCGTGCGGTCGCGGATCGCCGCCCGCGCCGATGCCTCCAGGCCGGTGGCGTCGGCGCTGTCCGCCTCGGCCGTCGCCTCGTCCAGGATCGTCAGCCGGGGTCGGGCCAGGTACACCCGCGCCAGGGCGAGCTGTTGGGTCGCGGCCGGGCTGAGCTGGTGCCCGGCGTGACCGATCCGGGTGTCGAGCCCTGCGGGGCAGCCAGACACCAGGTTGCCGGCCCTCAGGTCCCGCAACCCGCCCAGGATGTCCTCGTCGCCGGCGTCGGGGGCAGCAAGGGTGAGGTTTTCGCGCAGGGTGCCCGCGAACAAGTGGGTTTCCTGCGTCACCGACAGGATCTGCTCGTCGGGAATGGAGGTGCGACGGATACCGCGTCCGGCCCGGAGCGTCCCGGCGGCGAGCAGCGCCAGCGTCGACTTCCCGGACCCGGTGGCCCCGACCAGCGCCACGTGCCTGCCCTCGACCAGGTGCAGGTCGATGTCTTTCAGCACCTCGGGTCCCCCGGGGTAGGAGAACCCGACCCCGGTGAGCGAGACCAGGTCCCGACCCGCATCGGCCGGTTCCGCCCCGTCGTCCCTCCCCGACCGGGAGGTTTCGATGACGCCGGTGATGCGTCCCAGCGACGCCGAGGCGCTCTGCAGGTCGTCGGTGATCATCAGGAACTCCGTCAGCGGCCCCATCACCTGCTGGAACAGCAGGACCGCGGCCGTGACGGCCCCTGCGCTGGCCTCCCCGTTGAGCGCCACCCACGTGCCCAGGACCAGCACCGAGACCAGCCCCGCGAACTCCACGAAGGTGGTTCGCGCCAGCAGGATGTTCTGGACGACCCGGGTGCGCATCTCCCAACGGACGTGCTCCCACGAGGCGCGCCGCACCCGTTCGGTCTGGGTACGTTCCAGGTGGTGGGCCCGGACGGTGGCCTCCGCCCGGAAGGTGTCGAGCAGGTGTTTTCCGCGTTCCGCCTGGGCGCGCCGCTCGGAGGCGTAGGTGTCGGGGACGGTTCGCAGATACCACCGCAGCGTCAGCAGGAGCAGGGGCGCCACAACGACCAGGACCAGCAGGAACCGCCAGTCCAGGGCCCCCAGACCGAGGGCGATCACCACGGAGGACATGGCGATGCTCAACAACCGGGGCAGCACGAGGGGGATGTTCTCGCTGAGCTGGGTGACGTCGTCGGAGGCGCGGGTCAGCAGGTCACCCTCACCGGTGGCCTCGAAGGTGCTCCGCGGCAGCGTCAGGGTGGAACGCACGAACTCTTCACGCAGCTCTGCGAAGACCGGTTCCACGGTGTTCGCCAGTTCCCGCGCGGAAAGCCAGGACAGGAGCGCGCCGACCAGCGCCACCGCCACCAGGAACCCGATGGCCCACCAGGCCGCCCCGGGCGCGCCGGCCCTGACGTCGTCGATCAGCCTCCCGATCAGCACGGGGGCGGCCAGCACCGTCAGGGAATGGGTCAGGAACAGCACCAGCACCCTCAGCAGGGCCCAGCGGCGGGGCCGGACCAGGGGACGCAGGACGCGCCACATCCCGCCCGGGGTCACGACTCCACCTCCACGACCCGGTCCGCGACGGCCCGGAACGCGGGGGAGTCGCTGATGACGACGGTGGTGCGACCCGCGCGCACCCGGTGCAGTTCCTGCGCGATGTGGTGCTCGGTGACGGTGTCCACCGACGAGGTCGGGTTCACCAGGATCAGCACCTCGGGATCGGCCGCGACGGCGCGGGCCAGCGCCACCCGTTGCCGCTGCCCGCCGGACAGGGCGGAACCGTTGTCGCCGGTGTCGGTGGCGTAACCGTTCGCCAGCTCGGTGGCCTCCAGGCCGACGCGGCGCAGCGCCTCGGTGGCCCTCTCGGGTGATGCGGGATTCTCGCTGGTGGCGCGGACGTTGTCCAGGACGCTGCCGGCCAGCAGCTGCTCCGGGTGCGGGGCCAGCAACGTTCCCGGCCATCCGGCCGCCAGGGCCTCGGCGGTTGCGCGCACCGCGTCCGCCGGGACCCTCACCGTGGTGAAACCGTTCCGCACGACCCCGGTGGGGGGCGGGCCCGGTGCGGTGCGGTCGGTGGGTTCCGAGGTCATCAGGTCGAGCACACGGCGTCCCGCCCCCTGCGTGGTGGCCCACAACCCGGTGAGGTTCGCGATGAAACTGATGAGCGAACCGAGGACGGTTGTGCTCAAACCGGTCACGGCGGCCAGCTGGCCGACGCTGATCTGCCCCGCGACGGCGAGAAGAGCCGCCAGGCCCACCAGGGCCGCGGCGAACAGGCCACCGGTCAGCTCCGCGAGGCCATCGAACCACGCCTCGGCGGAGCGGGACCTGACGGCGGCGGACAGGGTGCGGCGGCTGGCGGTGGCGTAGCGGTCGGCGGCCACCCGTTCGGCGTGCAGCCCACGAAGGGTCCGGTACCCGCCCAGGGTGTCGGAGGCGGTGCCCGCGGTCTCGCCCAGCGCCTCCAACTCGTCCTCGACGCGGGCACCGAGCGGCAACGCGACCAGGTACATTCCGACGAGCATGAGGGGAGCGCCGATGATCAGTGCCAGGCCCAGCCAGGGATGGAAGGACCACAGAAGGGCGGTGGTGACCAGCAGCTGAAGCAGTTCGCCGGGCGGACCCACCAGGGCGTGGAGCACCTGGCAACTGCGCCGCACGTCGGCGGTCAGCCGCGAGACCCGCTCCGGGCACGTGATCCCGGCCGGCGCGGCGCAGGGTCAGTTCCAGGAGCTGCTGGCTCAGTTCGTGTTCCGCGCGTTGGATTCCGTACCAGCTGAACCGGTGTTCGAGGCGTTGGGCGGTGATGATCACCAGGGACATGCCACCCAGACAGGCCAGGGCGATGACGAGTTCCCGCCACACCCCGGAGGCCTCGGCCCCCGCGACGGCGGGCGCGACGACCGTGTCCACGGTGCGCCCGAGCCACGCCGGGATCAGGGTGGTGGCCAACCCGCCCAGGGCCATCAGGACGGAACCCGCCGGCGCCCAGCCCCAGGCGGAACGGATGATCTCCCGCGACAGCTGCGACGCCGAGGTGATGTGGTCGAGACGGAGCCGGAACCGTTCCGGGGCTGCCTCGAACAGTCCGTGGCGATGCTTCTTCCCTGACACTGGCGGCTTCCCCGTGGATTGCTGGAGTTCGGTCGCCCAATTTTACGTTCAAGGCTCCGGTGCGGTCCCACCGCTTCCGGGCCCGTCCCCGCCAGATCTCGTCGCGGATCCTGGGGTCGGTCTCGCCCGGGATCCGGGATTGCTGGAATCCGCTGCGCATCGCCCCGTCAGCTCGATCTGGGGACAGGACTCCTGCCCCGGGGCCGACTCGGCCTGGTGATGTCGGTGGCGTGAGGAGACGCCGACCTGGAGGAGATCACGGCCCGGTTGAAGGGTTTCTACGAAACTTCCAGGCCCCGGTAGCCCATCACCGCCGCGTCGTTCAGACGTCTTCCCCGGGCTCGAACTCCTCCCCGCTGACGAGCCCCTTGATGAAGGTGGCGAAGTCCGGGGCCAGGACCGTGACCCGGTATCCCACCTCCTGGTCGACGTGCACCACGCGCGGCTCACCGGTGGGTCCGCATTCCGAATGGTCCAGCATCACCAGGTCGTGTCCACCGCTGGGGCAGTCGGCCAGCACCGGGCCCAGTTCGGGATATCCCGCCTCCTCGATCACGGCCCGGTGCCCCCAGCTGCCGAGCAGCGAGGCGGCTGCCGTCCTGCCGATGGGGCGGATGCTGGTGATGGCGATGTGGTCCTCGGCCCAGGTGGTCGGCTGGTTCGTCGGGAAACAGTTGCGCTCCACGTCGCCTCCGTTGTGCATCCGGGCGAACTCCACCCAGGCGTCGGGGAGCCGGAACCCCAGGGCGGTCTCCACCTCCGCGATGGTTTCGTCGCTGGGTGCGGGTTCGTTCCAGTCCTCGTCACAGAAGTCGCTCCAGAACCCCGTCATGTCGAAGCCGTCGAAGAATCCCGTGTGACGTGGCGTGATACCTCCGGTCATCATGCGCCGAGGATAACCGCGCAAACTCTAAGCTCAAGCATGGCCGTCACACACTGGTTCGATCCTCCCGGCGGGGTGCCGTCGCCCGCCACCAGCCACCCGGTCTTCGCCGCCGCGGTGCCCGCCTGGTACCACGACATCACCGATCCGCGTTCGCCGTTCGGGAGTCCGGAGGGCATTGGGATGTTGCGGCGCGTGGAGGCCTGGTACACCGATGGCGGTGGTGACGACCTCTCCGGGCTCCGGGACGAAGCCGGCGCTGCATCCGGTGTTCCCCGGGAGGTGTGGCTGGGTTCCGACGGGAACATCCAGGCCTGGCTGAATGCCGACGAGACCGGGCAGGCCGGGTTGCGGGAGCTGGCGACCCGGATGATGGCCATGGCGATGGCGCAGTTCAAGATCACCGGGGCGGTGCATCCGGGGATGGAACGAGCCGGCGGCCGGGCGGCCTGGGTCAAGGTGGTGCTCCGGGACTGGGACGACCATCGTCGCGGCGAGGAGGTCGCGGACGAAATCCCGGAGGACATCGCGTCGTACCTGCGCATCCTCCGGCACGCACCCGAACCGGGGTCGACGTTGGGGCACAGGCCCTCGCTGCTGCCCGACGACTGGGTTGGGCTGTGCCGCACCAGGAGCGCAGAGGAGCTGAAGCGGATTCTCCGGGTACGCAACGTCGACGCAACCCTGTGGGGCTCCCGGACCGAGGCCCACATGTTTCCCGAAACCCCGCTGGAGGTTCTCCGGTGGCTGGTGGAGACCCGGGGTGCCGACCTCGACAGGTGTCACGAACAACCAACCAGCGCATTCCACGAGGCGATCGTGGTCGGTGCCACCACACGCCTTCGCGAACTGGTGGAACTGGGGGCCGACATCAACAGGGAAGGGGAGGCCAATCCGCTCGCCATTGCCTGCCGGGAGCGGCATCCCGAGGTGGTGGCGACGCTGCTGGACCTCGGTGCCGATCCCGACCCGAGCGGTGTTTCCCCGTCGCCCCTGGTGGAGTGCCTCGCCGGAGCGACGAGAGACCTTCCCGCCACCCTCGCGATCACCCGGATGCTGCTCGACGCGGGGATGCCCGTCACCCGGGAGGCCCGCGCCGCCCTGGCCCGGTCGGGAGGGGCCTTCGAGTTCCATCGCGGCCTGCTGCGTCCCGGGCTTCTTGCCGCCTGCCTGCCCCGGCTGGAGGTGGCCGAGGATGCGCTGGGGCAACTGAACCGGCTCCTCGGCGTCGCCCCGGATCCCACGTGGGAAGAACGAATCTGGGAGAATCGCGAGGAAACCCTCGGCGGCCCCGGCTGCGGCCAGATCGACCACCTCGCCGAGTTGCTGTGCAGCGGACGCCCGGGGGATCCGGACCCGCTGGAGGATTTGCTGTCCCACGTCTCGGACCTGTGCCTGATCGTGCGGCATGGCGGCGACTGGGTGCGCCAGCAGTGGCTGTGGGTCAAACGAATCCTCGCGATCCTCGGCTCCGGAACACCCCTCGGCCCGGATCAGCTGACCGAGGCCCGCGCCGTCGCGTGGGAGCTGGTGGAGCGTCCCGAGGGGATGGAGCGGCTGGTGTCGCTGACGCTGGAGTGGGTGCTGCGGAATCCGGTCACCGTGTGCCGCTGATATTCCCGGGAAACCCGGTTGTGCAGCGCTCAACATGGAAAACGCTCTGTTTCACCCCCGAAATCGGGTTGAGTGCCGCATAACCGGGGAACCCGCGGATGCAGGCTGACGCCTTCCGGTTGGGGATCGGTGAGGCAAAGTGGAACTGTAAAGTGCAAGTTCTACACCCAGAGTTACACTTTAAGTGTGACTTGGGACGATGCGACTCTGGAAGCGGTGGTCCGGGAACTACGGATGTCAAGCGGTGGAGGCAGCAAATAGGCGTTGACATGCTTGACATGGGGTGAGCCACATGAGCGCAGGCCTTGGCCAGTTCCTCCAAGGAAGCTTGTGCACGTCCATCCTCATTCGCGCCCTGACTGGGGATTTTGCTGGCAGTCGTGCTGCCTGTGAATAAGCCTCAAGGTTGGGACGATGCGTGGCACGTCACGCGCCCGTCTGAAGGTACCAGCATTTCCAGCGGCGACTGCGATGAAGAGCTGGAAAGATGGGGTCTCAGCTTGTTGAGGGAGGGCAAACGTCTGTGAGGGGACGCTTGACGAGCTCGAACTCTCCTTGCCTCAGAACTCCCAGAGTGAGAGTGCCGAGGCGCAGGTCGGCCACTTGATGCTGCAGCTCGGCTCGCAGGTACGGGTACGCGGTCATGACCGCGACGCGTTCAATGAAATCTTTCTGTACATCAGAATCAATCTCGTCTTTGGGCTCGCGTTGGTAAACCACAGCCACGGCACACCGAACCGTCATGTGCTCGTTCGTGAGTTGCATTCGGAACCAGATCTCGATGATGTCGCTCCAAGAGATCGGGTTGATGTCGAGAGCCAGATCCCCTTCAGGCGTTGCGTCCGACAGGCTTTGCAAGCCGTGGCCCGGGGAAGGATCCAGCAGTAGCTGGGCGTATCGTTCGATCAGGCGAACTTCCTTGAGCTCGACTTGTTCGAGGAGTTCGTGGATGTCCATGACTGCTTCCCGGAGGTCAGGCGACGCCGCTGTAGACCCGAAGACGCGATGGGGGGACACGCTCGGTGTGGTTGTTCTGAGATGGAATTGAGACAACGTTGGTGGGCATGCGGACTGGAATCCAAGAGCCGCCATCCCGTCGCCGCTCCTCGTCGGTCGTGACGACGTGCGTGACGAGCGCCCCGATGGCGTGTGCGTAGCGGCGGATGCTGGCGAGCGTCGGGTTGCTGTCGTACGCCTCAAATCTGGCCACCGTGGGCTGGGTCACCCCCATCCGGTCCGCGACATCCTGCTGGGTCAGCCCCTGATCGCCCCGGAGCTGAATGAGCCTGCGCAGCAGCGCGCGATCGTTCTCCACGAGCTGGGCCGCGCGCCGCATGGAGGGAGAATCGGGATCGATGCCGAGCAGCTCTTCAAGCGTGTTCATAGATTTTAGTCTATAACACGCCGTCAAGCTGGGTCATCGGTCTCCCAGGAACGGCCGGGTCCAGCCCAGCCCCCAGTCATTGCCTTGCCCGGTCGTGAGCCGACACCGTGCCCTCTCTATGAAGAAGTTCTGCGCCGAGGCAATGGCCTCTGACGTGGGAAGCGATGTGTCCTTGACGTGGAAGAGCAGCACCACCGTTTGGTCCGTGCGTTGCCGTGGCTCGTGAAAGTAGGCACGAACCTTGATGTCCTGGTCTCCCCACAGCAGCCGGAACTCCCAGAGGCGCGGGTCGCGGTTGACGTATTCCCAGCCCGCTGCCGAGAGCCGCCCATGCTCTGCGTAGTTGACCTGGTTTTTGAACTCGGCCAATCGCATTTCGAGTTCATGTCTAGGAACGGGAGAGCCGTCACGAGTCGCCGTGAGAACATCACGTAGCTCTTCCCTGAGAGTTGGGTCTCCCTCGACCTCTTCGTAGAGGTGCCAGCGCCGGGCCCCACCGCTGGCAGCTTCGGGCAGTCCGGTACGCGATGACATGGCAAGCATCATATTACCGGTGACCGACATTCTGGGGGCCGAATCCGAGCACACCAAGCGGCCCGCCCCTTTCCGGGGCGAGCCGCTTGGTCACGGGGTCACTTGTCGCCGTGGAGGCGCTTGTGCAGGACCTCGAGGAGGTCGATCGCGGCCTCCGGGATGTTGGTGCCCGGCGGGTAGATCGCGTCCGCGCCTTTCTCGCGGAGCTCCTGGAAGTCCTGGCTCGGGATCACGCCGCCGACCACGACCATGATGTCCTGCCGGCCCAGCTTGTCCAGCTCCTTGCGCAGCTCGGGAACCAGGGTGAGGTGACCGGCCGCCAGGGAGGAGGCGCCCACGACGTGCACATCGGACTCGACGGCCTGCCGTGCTGCCTCCTCGGGGGTCTGGAACAGGGGGCCGACATCGACGTCCATGCCGAGATCGGCGTAGGCCGTGGCGATGACCTTCTGGCCGCGGTCGTGACCGTCCTGGCCCATCTTCGCGATCAGGATACGGGGACGACGTCCCTCCTCCTGCTCGAACTCCTCGACGAGCCTGCGGGCTTTCGCTACCGCAGCGGACGAACCGGATTCCTTGTTGTACACACCGGAAATGGTACGGATCTGCGCGGTGTAGCGTCCGTAGACCTTCTCCAGCGCGTCGGAGATCTCACCGACGGAGGCCTTCGCGCGGGCCGCGTCGATCGCGACCTTCAGCAGGTTGCGGTCCGGGTCCGTCGGATCCGGGTTCCCCGCCGCCCAGGTGACGCGCTCCAGCATCTGCTGGGTGACTGCCTCGTCGCGTTCGGCGCGCAGCCGCTCCAGCTTCGCGATCTGCTGCTCACGGACCGCGCGGTTGTCGACCTTCAGCACCTCCAGCTCGTCCTCGTGGTCGAGGGTGAACTTGTTGACGCCGATCACGGGCTGGCGACCCGAGTCGATGCGGGCCTGGGTGCGGGCCGCGGCCTCCTCGATGCGCATCTTCG
>ERZ773099.2746-NODE-2746-length-11865-cov-5.166046_pt1 | contig 11865 bp, 13 predicted proteins | sample MGYA00511120_ERZ773099 | MGnify/ENA primary metagenome ERZ773099 (study PRJEB29015, sample SAMEA2738012) | human oral metagenome | biome: human oral; feature: human-associated habitat; material: dental | place: China | collected 2104 ... | reverse complement strand
TTTATTTTTAGATGCAAGTAATAGAACTTTAATAAATAGATATAAGGAATTAAGACGTCCTCATCCGGTAAATCCAAATGGAGCCTTGTCAGATTCTATAGAATTGGAAAGAGAAATGCTCAGTGAGATAAAGGATAATTCTGATATTATCATCGACACTACAAGACTTTCTGCAAGTAGCTTTAAAAATAAATTAAATACATTATTTTTTAATGGGAATAAAAAAGATTTGGTTATAAATATAGAGTCCTTCGGATTTAAAAATGGTATTTTAGTTGAAGCTGATTTGGTTTTTGATGTTAGATTTTTACCTAATCCATACTATATTGAAGAACTAAAAAGTTTAAATGGAACTGACGATGAAATTCAAAATTATGTAATGAATTTTGAAGACTCAAAGATATTTTTAAATAAGATTGTGGATTTATTAGAATTTTTAATTCCAAAGTATAAGGCTGAAGGAAAAAATATGTTGACTATCGGAGTTGGCTGTACCGGTGGAAAGCATCGTTCTGTTTGTTTGGCTGAAAAAATTTATTCAGAACTTAAAAAAGAACATTCTAATGTTAATATTTCTCACAGGGATGAAAGACTATGGTAGATGATACTAGAATTGTAACCATAGGAGGAGGAACTGGAAGTTCTACTATTCTTAAAGGTTTGAAAAAGTATTTTAAAGATATTACTGCAATTGTAACCGTAGCTGATGACGGTGGAAGTTCCGGAATGCTTAGAGATGATTTAGGTGTTATTCCACCGGGAGATATCAGAGCTTGTTTGATTTCTCTTGCAAATACTGAAAAATCAATGGAAAGATTGATGAAATATAGATTTAAAGAGGGAAATCTAAAGGGACAAAGTTTTGGTAATTTATTCTTAGTTGCAATGGCTGATATATATAAGGATTTTATTCTTGGAATACAAGAAACTTCAAATATTTTAGCAATAACTGGGAAAGTTTTACCTGTTACTTTGGATAATATAAAATTATTTGCAGAACTTGAAAACGGAGAAATAATTGAGGGTGAAAGTAATATAACAGCTTTAAATTTGGAAGATGAAAATAGCAGCAGAATAAATAGAGTTTTCATTTCTCCAAAATATGCTAAACCACTTAATGAAGTTGTACACGAAATTTATAATTCAGATGTAATCTTAATAGGTCCCGGAAGTTTATACACTTCTGTAATTCCTAATTTGTTAATTTCTGAAATAAGTGAAGCATTAACTAATACAAAGGCAAAAATTTGCTTTATTTTAAATGTTGTTAATCAATCAACAGAAACCTTCGATTATAAGGTTACTGATCATTTAAACGCAATTTATAAGCATTGTGAAGGAATTAAAATTGATACAATTGTTGTAAATAATGAAATAATTCCAGAAGATGTAGATTTAAAATATAAAAGAAAAAGTGCAAGTCAATTATTATTAAGTGATGAAGATAGAGAATGTTTAAAAAGATTAAAAATAAGAGTTCTAGAGGATAATTTAATTAGTAAATCTTCAGGATATTCAAGACATAATGAAGATAAACTTGCAAGATTAATTTTAGAAAATTTTTAAATAATAATTATGTTTTTAACATTTAGATTGGGGATTTCCCAATCTTTTTTTGTGTATTTAGATTGTTTAAATTTCAATTAAATTGTATCATAACATAAACAAAAATAGGAAAAAAAGAATTTTATTTGACAGACTTATAGCGCTGTGATATAATGATAAAAATAATAGTTTAAGAGGTTTTTTATCGTGAAAAAATTTAAGAAAATTGTAAGTTTTATGTTATTAGTTAGCATGTTATCTTCGATATTCTTGCCTATTTTTTGTAAAGAAAAAACGATTTTTGCTGAAGAGAAAAATAATCAAAGAGTAATAAGAGAAGATAAAGACTTTGTTTTGAAAGAAGATACATCCAATGGAATTAGATATTTGTATCTTAAAACACATAATATTTCAAATGAACGATTAGAAGAAATTTTTAAAATTTCTAACGAAGGAAAGATTACAACTAGAACTGGTATAGGAGTTGCTATTTCTATTATTGCATTTTTATACCAAATATATGCTACAGAGATGAAACCTCATTTTGACTTGGAAAAAGAACATAAAATAAAGTTACAAGTCATAGCTAATGGATGGATAGATATAACTAAGCATGGAGTAACTATGTGGTACTATAAAACATATGGTCAATTTAAAACAGGTTGGCACTATGATAATTACTATGAAGGTTGGTACTATTTTTCTCCAGAACATAATTTTATGTTTGACCCAAGGTATAGTAAGTCAGAATGGTTATCAATAAATAATAAATGGTACTGGTTTAATATTGGAGGAAAGTTAAAAGAGTTAAATGGTTGGGAAAGATATGGAGATGAATGGATGTATCATGTTCCGGGAGATTATGGAGCTTTAGCAGGATGTCTTTGTAAGATAGGAAGTAAATATTATATTTTTAATTATAATGGGTACATGACTTATGAAGGTAATACAGCTCCAGATTTAAGTAAATTAGGATATTCGAGGTGATTTTATGGATACAGTTATAGTATTTTGTTTATTTTCGATATTATGTATTCTTGAATATAAATTAGATAAAATTCTAAAAAATCAAAAAGAAATTAAAGAAGAGATTGAGAGGATTAGGTCAAAATTGTAAATTTTATTTTTAAGGAGCGAATGCTCCTTTTTGTTTTTGTTAATTTTGAAATTTGTACATTTGTAAATGATGTGAGACTAAAAATTATAAAAAAATATAACCTGTATGATAGAATTAAAGGAGAATTAATTCTCCTTTAATTCTAATAATTCTTTACGTTTTTCAATAGGTGAAAGCCAATTTAAAGTTTGCATAGGTAATCTATTAGATTTATAGAGATATTTTTTCATTTGTGCAACCAAGTCTTCATAAGAATAAAAAGATAAATTACTGTCAAATCTTACATTGTCATTTCTATGACTTCTTTCAACCTTACCATTGTGTCTAGGTGTTCTAGGTCTTATTAATTGATGTTTAATACCCAATTCATTACATAGTTTGTCAAAAGGATGAACTCTTTTAGTATCTTTAAAATGTGTAAATTCAAAGCCATTATCGGTTTGAATAATTTCAGGAATATAACCAAAGTATTTAATAGCCATTTTAACAAAAGTAACAGTACTATAAGAAGATTGTTCCTTAAGAGGATAAATAAACCTTTCACGAGTGGCTTCGTCAATAATTGTATATTGGTAGAATTTGTCGGGATATTTACCAACATAACAAGAATTAGGAACATATTTAACATCAAGTTGCATTTTAACACCAATTTTAGTAGGAGTATGATAAGGTTTAGGAACATAGGGTTTGGAAGATTGTTTAATATCTTTAAAAAAGCCAAGTTTTCTAAGAAATCTAAAAAGAGAGCAAGGGTGTCTAGTATAACCTTTATTTAGTTTAAGTTTAGCGTAAAGTTCAATCAAAGAAATATTAGGATTTCTTCTAATGAGATTTTTAATCCAATAAATTTCAGTATCGGTATGAGAATTAGGATGTTTAGATAAAGGTCTATAAGATTTATCCTTAAGGGAGTCAATAGAGCCATCAAATCTTTTATTCCAACGCATAAGGGAGGCTTTAGATATTTTATATCTTCTACAAACAAAGCTAACAGAATTACCATTTCTGTAAGTTTTAACGGCATGGTATCTTGTTTGAAGAAAATGAGGAATATAATGTTGGTTGTGTTTTATATTTTCTTGATTTTGTGATATAATATTATTCATAAAAAGGGAGTTCCTTTCTAGTTAATTTGTTTGTTGTTTTAATTATACAGGATATTTTCTTTTTTTTGTACTCTTGGTCTCACATCAATTGTATCATAACAATGGTGGTGAACCACTGTTAAGATTTAATGAAATTAGACAAATAGTAGAAAAAATTGAAAATTCTTGCTTTTCAAAATATGTTAAATATTTAATTCAAACAAATGGAATATATATTAATTCTGAGGTTATATAATTTTTTAAAAAATATGGGTTTGGTGTAGGCGTTAGTATTGATGGATTTACAGATGTTTCTAACGTAAATAGATTAGATTTTAATGGTAAAAGTACTACAAAAAAACTATTGCTTCCTTAATTATGATGAATAGTTTAAACTGTAAGTATAGTATAATTTCTGTTTTAAACAAAAGTAATTATAAATTGATTATAGATGAGTTGGATAATTTTTTTGATTTGGGAGTACATAATTTTTCCATTAATTATTTTTTACCATCTGGTCGAGGTCGATTCTCAGACCTAAGATTATCATCAGAGGAAATGTTTTATACATATAAAAGTATTCTAGACAAATTGGCTAACAAATTAAAAAAAGATAATATATTGATATTTGAGAAAAATATGTATTATTTTATAAAAAAGATGATAACTAAAAAAAATTCTTACATGTGTATGTCTTCCCCTTGTGGAGCTGGAATTTCACAGTTTGCTTTGTCTAGCGATGGAAACGTTTATCATTGTGCGGATTTTTGTGAAGATAAAAAATTTTCGTATGGAAGTGTTAAAGAAGATTTTTGGGATAATATGTTAAATAATCAGACATGGAAAGAATTAAGGTATAATTATAAAAATAATATACTTGAATGTAAGTTATGTGAATTTAATAAAGAATGTTCAGCTTGTTGTTCTGCAAGAAGTTATTATAATAATTCAAAAATTAAATCTATAGATCCAGTATGTGAGTTTAACAAATTAATGATTGTTTTTTTACGAGAAGAATTATCCAAAAAAGGAGATATTTACTTTTGGTTGAATAGTTTGAATACTACTTTAAGTTTGAGAGGAGATAAATTTGGAAAATATAATTAAAGTTAATAATCTTTCAAAGACTTATAGATATAATAATATATTTTTAAATGCTGTTAATGACATATCTTTTAATATAAAAAAAGGAGAGTGTGTTGGATACATAGGTAAAAATGGATCGGGGAAAACTACAACTTTAAGAATATTATCAGGTATAATACATCCTTCAGAAGGAAATGTTGTAGTTGATGGAAAAGTGCCGTATTTAGAGAGAGTTAATCATGTTAAAAATATAGGAATAATGTTTGGTAATAAGCCTCAACTTTGGCCGGAGCTTTCTCCTAATGAGGCTTTCCATATATTAAGGGATATATATGAAGTTGAAAAGAAGTTATTTAAACAAAATTTTGAAGAAATAGTTTTTATGTTAGGACTAGAAGAATTAGTAAATAAACCTTTAAGAAAAATGAGTTTAGGACAAAGAATAAAATGCGAAATAGCTTCAATATTTTTACATAATCCAAGTATAATTTTTTTAGATGAACCAACAATTGGACTTGATATAGAAACAAAAGAAAAAATAAAGAAGTTTATAAAATTTTTGAATTCGGAAAAAAATGTAACGGTATTATTTACATCTCATGATTTAAATGATATTTCAGACGTATGTAAAAGAATTATCATCATAGATTCTGGAAAAATAATAGAAGATAATACTACTGAGGGTATAGTTGAAAAATATGGTAAAAATAGAATTATAGAATTCAAAAATTTACAGCATGAAACGAAATTAGAGATGATTTCAATAGTTAAAAAATTGGATTCATATTGTAAAATTATATACGAAGGTAAAAATGAATTACATATAACTATTAGAAACAGCAAAAATACTTCATTAGTTTTACATGATTTACTTTTTGACACAAATATAGAGATTAATTTTAGAGAATGTAGTTTTGAAGATTCTATTTATAAAATTTTTACTGGTAAGGAGAAATCAGAATGAATTTAAGAAAATACTTAGCTTTTGTAAAACTAATTTTTATTAGGCTATCTAAATACAAGTATGAAATTATATGGAATTTTTTAAGCTCTGTAATTTTGATAATTTTCTTGATATCATTTTGGAAAAGTGTGTATGTAAGTGGAGGGACAATAAAAGGATATGATTTTAATGATATTTTAAAATATACATTATTGTCTCAAATTATATATGCATTGACTACTAATAGAATAGATAGAGTTATTTCTAAACAAATACAAGATGGAAGTATATTGAATTCATTAACAACACCAGTAAATTTATTTTTTAAGTTCTGGTTCATTAGAATTGGAGAGGTTGTGTGGGTTTTTTTAACTCAAATAATTTTATTCATTTTAACAATTTTTATATATTTTGATGTTAGTGTGAAAAAAGTTGAACATTTGGTTTTTTTTGTGATATTAATTTTTATATCTATATATTTGAATTTTGTTATAAATTATATAGTTGGACTTTTTTCGTGTTGGATAATTAGTGTTGAAGGAGTTACACATTTTAAAGACTTTTTATTTTCTATTTGTTCTGGATTACTTATTCCTTTAGAGTTCTTTGAAGATAAGTACAGGAATATAATTGAGTTTCTTCCTTTCAAATATATTATTTATATGCCTATAAATTCATTAAAAGTAAATTCAATTGAGAATTTTTATAGTATACTTTATGGAATTATTTGGTGTTTGGTGCTTTCCTATATACTATTTAAATTTCAAAATAGAGCTTTAGAAAAATTAAGTATCTTTGAGGGGTAGTTATGAAAACTTTTAAATTATTTATTTCAATTAGAAAATTAGAACTTAAATTAAGATTAAGTAATAAATTTGATTTTTTTATATTTATTTTATCAGATTTTTTTACACAACTACTTACTTTTATATTTATACATACTTTATTTGAAAATATACCTAATTTAAATGGGTGGAGTTACGAACAAATACTATTAATTTTTGGTTTATATCAATTTTCTTACGGATTATTTGGATTTTTATTTTGGCCACTTTATGACTTCTCATATATTTTGGTATCTGGGAATTTAGATGGTATTTTAGTTAAGCCGATAAATGAACTACTACAATTATATGGCAAAGGAATAGGTGATGTAGGAGGAGTTTTTCTAGGGTTAGTTATTATTATAAGATTCATAAATATTTCTCAAATAAGTATAATAAGACTTCTATTGATTATAATTCCAATGACATTTATGAATATATTAATATTTGTGTGTTTATTTACAATAGTAGCAAGTCTTTCATTTTGGTTTGAAAATATATCTAATTCATTAATTAGAATAATCCAATCATTGACAATATATTCAAAATATCCATTAAATATTTTTAATAAATTTATAAAAATTATTTTTACTTTTATTATCCCTTTTGGATTTATGGGATATTATCCTGTTGCTATTTTATATGGGAAAGAACAATTATATTATATTTGTATTGAGGTGCTAGTTTGTCTATTTTTAGTATTGTTTACTAAGTTTATTTGGAAAAAAGGAATAAAAAAATACAGTGGGGTGAACAGTTAGTGGATTTGTTAAAGTATATAGAAATTTTAAATGATTTTCAGGAATATATAAAAAATAAATTATTAGTATGAATTGCAAGAATAAGTTAGCCAATTGAAAAAACTTCAAAAGGTGTTGTATAGTTAAATAGTTTTTTAGGATAATTGTTTATCCAATTTTCAATAAATGCTACTCTTTCCTGAGTAGTATTTTTTGTTCCTTTTGGTAAAAATCTTCTTATTAGTTTATTGTGGTTTTCATTACTTCCTCTTTCATAACTACTATATGGATGTGCATAATATATTTTTTCATAGTCAAATACTTCATACAGTCTTGCAAACTCTAAACCATTATCTGCTGTTATACTTTTTATTTTATACTCTTTTAATACTTCTTTTAATGCCTTATTTACTGATTTAACTGTTTTATCTTCAATTAACCTTATTATTTCATATCTGCTTTTCCTATCTGTTAATGTTAATAGGCATTGTCCTTTTTCCTTTCTTAAAATTACTGTATCTATTTCAAAATGTCCTATTTCTTCTCTATTATTTATTTCTTTTGGTCTTTCTTCTATTGATCTTCCTAATACTCTTACTCTTTTTTCTTCTACTTTATCTTTCTTTTTTCTTTTCCTTGCATAATTTAAAACATTTCGTTTTAATCCAAAAAATCCCTTGTTTATCCAATCATATATTGTTGATGTTGATATTTTTCCATCTAATTTTGTTTTTGAAATCATTTCAGGGATGTGTTTATATTTTAAATAGTGTATTACTTTATCTCTAATTACATAATCAACTTTTAATTTTCTTCCACAATTTCTTTTGTTCTTATCATAAATTATTTGGGCAAACTCTGCTTTATATACTTTCTTAAATTTTCCATAAGATGTTTTTTGAATTACTAATCCTCTTTTTATTTCGTTATTTATTGTTTGATGATTTTTACCTAGTAATCTTGCTATTTCTCTATTACTTTTTCTTTCTTTTTTCCATTTTTCTATTAATTTTCTTAAATCTATTGTTAAATGCTTATGTTTTGTGTTACAATTACTATACATCTCATTGAGGTTCCTTTCTTTAGTTTTTGGCTTAACTATTATTTTACCTCTTTGAGATGTTTTTTTCTATATGTGGCTAACTTAATTTTATAATATACGATTGTTTAAATTTCAATTAAAATACTGGAAAGAAAGTTCATTTTATGGTAAAATAATATATTGAGTTATTATAAATTATATGTTTTTAGGAGAGAGTATGAGAGATTTATATGAAATTTTAGGGGTTGAAAAAAATTGTAGTAAAGCAGAGTTAAAATCTGCATATAGAAAACTTGCAAAAAAATATCATCCGGATGTTAATCCTGATAATAAAGAAGCGGAAGAAAATTTTAAAGAAGTAAATTTCGCTTATGAAATTTTAAGTGATGATAATAGAAGACAAAAATATGATACCTATGGTGAAGCAAGCTTTAATGCAAATGCAGCAGGAGGCGGAGGATTCGGTGGGTTCTCTGATATGGAAGATATTTTTGAAAGTATTTTTGGAAATTTTGGAGGCTTCGGTGGATTTGGAGGCTTCGGATCTTCTGCAAGAAATTCAAATCGACCAAGAAAAGGAGAAGATATTGAATTTTATTTGGATTTAGATTTCTTTGAAGCAGTAAATGGTGTAGAAAAAGAATTTTTTGTAAATGTAAAAACTGTTTGTAATACTTGTTCAGGTAGTGGAGCAAAACCGGGAACAAAAAAAGTTACTTGTAAAAAATGTAATGGACGTGGAAGTATTAGAGTTCAAAGGCAAAGTTTTTTTGGAACAGTAGTTTCTGAAGAATTATGTAATGAATGTAATGGTACAGGAGAAATTGTTGAAGAAAAATGCGAAAAATGTAAAGGCAAAAAGTATGTTTTAGTCAGAAAGAAATTTACTGTTAAAGCTCCAAAGGGTGTAAATACAAATAACATAATGACTTTAAAAGGACAAGGTAATTGTGGAGAAAATGGTGGACCTAATGGAGATGTCTATGTTATTTTCAAAGTAAAATCTCATGAACTATTTGTAAGAAATGGTAATAATGTTTTTTATGAACTACCTATTTCATTTACAGAGGCAACTTTAGGAGCAGAGGTTGAAATTCCAACTTTAGAGGGAAAAGAAAAATATACAATTCCTGAAGGAACGGAGACAGGTACAGAATTTACCCTTAAAGATAGGGGAATTTCTGATGTAAATGGCTATGGGAAAGGTAATTTAACTTTTAGAGTTAAAATTATTACTCCAAAGAATTTAACTGATAGACAAAAGGAACTTTTAAGAGAATTTTCTAATGAGAGAGAAGAACATTTGACAGAGCATAAGAAAAACTTTTTTGAAAAGGTAAAGGAGCTATTTGAATAATGGATTGGACTGAAATTGAGGTTGTAGTAAAAAATAAATTTGAAGACAATATAGTTGGAATACTTTATTTATTTGATATTGATGGAATAAATATAAAAGATTCAAGAGATTATGAAGAGTTTGCAAAAGAAAAGCCTTATTGGGTAGTTTTAGATGAGGAAGATTTTGAAAAAAGTGATTTTATCACTGTTAAGACTTATTTAAAAAATGATGATGAGCTCGAAGAAAATCTTAAGATTTTACAAGAGAGAATTTCAGAATTTGAAAGAGAATACAATGAAAAAGTCATTTTGAAAATAGACTCTAAAATCAAAACTGAAGATTGGGCAAATGAGTGGAAAAAGTACTATAAACCTACAAAAGTTGGCAAGAATTTCATTATAAAGCCAACTTGGGAAGATTATAATTTATCTGAAAATGAAGTTATGATTGAGTTAGATCCGGGAATGGCTTTTGGAACGGGAACCCATGAAACTACAGCTTTATGTTTGGAAGCTCTCGAAAAGATAGATTTAAAAGATAAAACAGTTTTTGATATAGGCTCCGGAAGTGGAATTTTATCTGTTGGAGCTTTGAAACTTGGAGCAAAAAAAGTAGAAGCTGTTGACATTGACATTTTAGGTGTTGAGGCAACTTTAGAAAATGCTAAACTAAATAAAGTTGAGGATAGAATTATAGTTCATCATGGAGATTTATGTGAAAAATTAAATTCAAAAGCGGATGTAATAGTTGCTAATATTCTTGCACATATTTTAGTAAAATTATTAGATGATATAAGTAAATTTATAAAATCTGAAGGAATTTTCATCGGTTCAGGAATAATTGAAGAAAAGTATTCCGATGTTGAAAATGCCTTGTTAAAAAATAATTTTGAAATTTTGGAAGTAAACAAAAACAAAGATTGGGTTTGTGTTATTGCAAGGAGAAAAAATGCATAGATTTTTTACTGATGAGCCTATATTGGATGGTAAAGTTAAAATATATGGAGATGACTATAATCATATAAAGAAAGTTCTTAGAATTACAGAGGATGAAAAAATTGAGGTAGTAGTTTTAGGAGAGCTTTATATTGGGAATATAGAGATTTGTGATAAGTATATTTCTGTGTATAATTTGGAAAAAATTTCAGAAAATACTGAATCAAAAGTTAAAATTCATCTATTGCAATGTTTAGCAAAGGGTGAAAAAATGGATTTAATAGTTCAAAAAGCGGTTGAACTTGGAGTTTATGATATAACTTTGGTAAATTCTAAAAGATGTATCGTAAAAATTGATGAGAAAAAAGAGAATAAAAAAATTGAAAGATTGCAAAAAATTTCTTATGAGGCATCAAAGCAATCAAAGAGATTAATTGTTCCTAAAATTAATGAATTAATTCAATTTAAGGATATTATAAATTTTGTAGGAGATAATTACTTACTTGTAGCTTATGAAGAGGATAAAAATATTTCTTTAAGGGATGTAATTACGAAAATAAAATCAGAAAATTCCGGTAAAGATATATTTATTTTAATTGGCTCAGAGGGCGGTTTTGAAAGAGAAGAAATTGAATTTTTAACAAATAATGGAGTTTTCAGTATTGGACTTGGAGCTAGGATTTTAAGAACGGAAACTGCAGGCATAAATTTACTTTCAATTTTACAATATGAATTTATGTAGGAGGTTTATGAATAAAGTTAGTTTTTTAACTCTAGGTTGCAAAGTTAATCAGTATGAAACTGAGGCTATGCAGGAGTTATTTAAGAAACGAGGGTATGAGATTTGTAATGAGGATGATATATCCGATGTCTATGTTATAAATACCTGTACCGTTACAAATTTGAGTGATAGGAAATCAAGACAATTTATTTCCAGAGCTAAAAAGTTAAATAAAGATGCTATTTTGGCTGTTGTAGGTTGCTATTCACAAGTTGCTCCTGATGAAATTTCTGAGATTGAGGATGTAGATGTAATAATCGGAACTAAAAATAGAGCTAAAATAGTCGATTTATGTGAAGAATCAAAGAAGTCAAATTTAAAGTTTAATATCGTTTCAGAACTTACAAAGGACTGTGGTTTTGATGTATTGTCAATAGAAAATCAAGAGAGCAAAACAAGAGCATATATAAAAATTCAAGAGGGTTGTA
>ERZ773099.2745-NODE-2745-length-11865-cov-5.365284_pt1 | contig 11865 bp, 8 predicted proteins | sample MGYA00511120_ERZ773099 | MGnify/ENA primary metagenome ERZ773099 (study PRJEB29015, sample SAMEA2738012) | human oral metagenome | biome: human oral; feature: human-associated habitat; material: dental | place: China | collected 2104 ... | reverse complement strand
AACTACGATAATACCAATAGACGATGGTATGGCTATCTGTTATAAAAAATAGATTAAATATAAATGGGAATCCAGTTTTCGGATTCCTATTTGATAGTTAAAGGAGAAATTTATTGATGAAAGAAGTTGAATTATTAGCCCCCGCAGGGGATATAGAAAAATTAAAAATGGCAATCATATATGGGGCAGATGCAGTTTATCTTGCAGGAGAATCCTTCGGGTTAAGAAAAGCATCAAAAAATTTTACTGTTGAACAATTAAAAGAAGCTACTGATTTTGTTCATGAAAGAGGTAAAAAAATTTATATAACAATGAATATTATTCCACATAATGATGATTTAATTGGATTAGAAGAATATGTAAAAGTTCTAGTGGATATAGGTGTTGATGCTTTAATCGTTGCTGATGCAGGAATATATACTGCAGTTCGCTCTGTAAGTAAAGATATCGAGGTTCATATGAGTACACAAGCAAGTGTTACAAATTATAGAACAGTAAAATTCTGGCATGATTTAGGTATTAAACGAATTGTAATGGCTAGAGAATTGTCTTTGGAGGAAATAAATTTAATTCATAAAGAGGTTCCTGAAGTTGATATTGAAGCATTTGTTCATGGAGCAATGTGTATTTCATATTCAGGAAGATGCTTATTGAGTAACTATATGTGTGGTAGAGATGCTAACAAAGGAGATTGTGCCCATGCTTGTAGATGGAAATATAATTTAGTTGAAGAGAGAAGACCTGGAGAATATTATCCTATAGAAGAAACAGAGCAAGGAACTTTTATATATAATAGTAAGGATTTATGTATGCTTGACTCGCTAGAAGATGTAATTAAAGCAGGAGTTCATAGTTTAAAAATCGAGGGAAGAGTAAAAACTCAATATTATGTTGCAACAGTTATAAGAAGTTATAGACTAGCTCTTGATGCAATAAAAAATGGTACTTATACAAAAGAAATGTCAGAAAGACTTCTACTTGAAATAAAAAAAGCAAGTCATAGAGATTTTACAAAGGGATTTTATTATAAAAAACCTGATGAAAATGATCAACTTTACAATTCAAGCTCTTATATAAGAACTTATGATTTTGTTGGACTTGTTTTAGACTATGATAAGGAAACCAAAATTGCAACAATAGAACAGAGAAATAGAATTTTTGTTGGAGATGAAGTTGAATTTTTTGGACCAAGAGACGGTTTTGAAACTTTTAAAATAGAAAAAATGTATGATGATAAAGGCGAAGAAATAGATGTTGCTCCAAGAGCAAAACAAATTATAAAAATGCCTTTACCATTTGAAGTAAAGCCTTGGGATATAATGAGAAAGCAATTATCTGATGAATAAATTCAGGAGAAATTTATGATTGAACTAAAAAGAATTCAAAGAGATGAATTAAGACGATTATATGATATAGAATATTCAAGTAAAACACCTAAATGGAAAGAATATGATGCTCCATATTTTGATGATTTTGAATTTAAAACTTATGATGAATTTATTCTATCAAGCGAAATAGAATTCTTTTTGGGAGAAAGAGTAAAAGGAATTTATTTTAACGATATTCTAGTAGGAATAGTTTCAAAATATTGGGAAAACGAAAAAACTAGATGGCTTGAAATAGGAATTGTAATTTTTGATGATAATTTCTGGAGTAAAGGAATCGGCTCGAAGGCACTTTCGTTATGGATAGATGAAATCTTTAATACTGAAGAAAATTTAGAGCATATAGGTTTGACGACTTGGAGCGGAAATATCGGAATGATGAAATGTAGCTTGAAAATTGGGATGACACTCGAAGGAAAAATTAGAAAAGTTAGATACCATAATAATATATTTTATGATTCAATGAAATATGGAATTTTAAAAGAAGAGTGGAGAAAACAATTAGAGAATTTAAAATTATAATTTTACAATATACGTAATATAAAAATCCACTATATACAGTAAAAATTTTAAAAAATAGTTTACTTTTGTTGTGTTTTATGTTATAATGTTCAAGTACTGTTGCTATGTTTATGGAAACTCCGACCTTTACATTGCTACGGTGAATTATATTTTAGGAGGTAGTTACAATGATAACTAAAGAAGACAAATTAAGAATTATTGACGAATTTAAAAGAAGTGAAGGAGATACAGGTTCTCCGGAAGTTCAAATTGCATTATTAAGTTTCAGAATTAAATATTTAACTGAACACTTAAAAGAACATAAAAAAGACCATGCTACAAGAAGAGGTTTATTCAAATTAATCGGACAAAGAAAAGGTCTTTTAAAATATCTTAGTAATGTTGATATCGAAAGATACCGTGAATTAACTAGTAAATTACAAATAAGAGGATAATTATTAAAGGGCGATTTATTCGCTCTTTATTTTTAGAAGACCATAGGAGGATTAAATGGTTAGAGAATTTATATATGACTTAAGTGGAAGAGAACTTAAAGTAACAATAGGAAAGGTTGCAGAACAAGCAAACGGATCTTGTCTTGTACAATGTGGAGAAACTGTTGTATTAGTAAATGCTTGTGCTTCTAAAGAACCTAGAGAAGGAGTTGACTTTTTTCCATTAAGCTGTGATTTTGAAGAAAAACTTTATTCAGTAGGAAAAATTCCTGGTGGATTTATTAAAAGGGAAGGACGTCCAAGTGAAAAATCAATATTGACATCTAGACTTATAGATAGACCACTACGTCCACTTTTTCCGGAAGGATATAGAAATGATGTTCAAGTTATTGCAACAGCATTATCTGTTGAGCAAGACAATCAACCGGATATACTTGCAATGATAGGATCATCTATTGCTCTTACAATATCAGATATTCCTTTTAACGGACCTACTGGATCTGTTAATGTTGGTTATGTTGATGGAGAATATGTAATAAATCCAACAATTGCTCAAAGAGAAAAATCAAGACTTAATATTACAGTATCAGGAACAAAAGATGCTATTATGATGGTTGAAGCAGGTGCTGATATTTTAAGTGAAGAAGAAGTTTTAAATGCAATTCTTTTTGCACATGAAGAAATCAAATCAATTTGTAATTTTATAGAAACAATAAGAGAAGAAATTGGTAAAGAAAAATCTGAAGTTATCTTAAAGCAAAGAGATGAAGACTTATTCAATGCAATTATTAAATTTGGTAAAGAGCAAATTATTTCTGCTCTTAGAACTCCAAATAAAATGGAAAGAGAAGAAAATTTAGACAATATTACAAAAGAAATTTTCGAAAAGTTTTTATCTGATTATGAAGATAAAAAGGGAGAAATTAATTCTGCTATAGAATCAGTAATCGTTGATGAAGTTAGAAGATTAATAATAGAAGACGGCATTAGACCGGATGACAGAGAACTTGATGAAGTTAGAAAGATTTCTTGTGAAAGAGGACTTTTACCAAGAACTCATGGTTCAGGTTTATTTACAAGAGGACAAACTCAAGTTTTAACTTTAACAACTTTAGGAGCTCCCGGAGAAGTTCAAGTTTTAGATGGAGTTATTGATGAAGACGATAAGAGATATATGCATCAATACAATTTCCCACCATTTAGCGTTGGAGATGTTAGACCTTTAAGAAGTCCGGGAAGACGTGAAATTGGACATGGGGCATTAGCTGAAAGAGCTTTAATTCCAGTTTTACCTAGTGAAGAAGAATTCCCTTATACAATGAGATTAGTTTCAGAAGTTTTATCTTCAAACGGATCAAGTTCACAAGCAAGTATTTGTGGTTCAACACTTTCATTATTGGATGCAGGTGTTCCTATTAAAGATTCTGTTGCAGGTATAGCAATGGGTCTTATAAAAGACGAAAAAACTAATAAAATTGCTATTTTAACAGATATTCAAGGTTTAGAGGACCATTTTGGAGATATGGACTTTAAAGTTGCTGGTACTAAAGATGGTATTACAGCTTTGCAAATGGATATAAAAATTGATGGTATTAGTAGAGAAATTTTAGCAACTGCTTTAGATAAAGCTAAAAGAGCTAGACTTCATATTTTATCAATTATGAATGACTGTATCGCAACTCCAAGTGAAGAAATGTCAAAATATGCACCAAAGATATTCACTATGCAAATTTTACCAGAAAAAATTAGAGAAGTAATTGGACCTGGCGGAAAAGTTATCAATAAGATTATTGATGAAACTGGTGTTAAAATTGATACTTTTGATGATGGACGTATTGCAATTACTGCTGATTCAAGAGAAAATGGTGAAAGAGCAAAAGAAATGATTAACGAAATAGTTAAGGAAATTGAGGTTGGAGAAATTTACAGCGGTGTAATTACGACAATCACAAATTTTGGAGCATTTGTTGAATTAATCAAAGGAAAGGAAGGGTTACTTCATATTTCTAATATGACTCATGAAAGACTTGATAAGGTAGAAAGCCTATTTAAAGTTGGAGATGTAGTTGAAGTTAAAGTAATAGAAATTGACAATCAAGGTAAAATTAAATTGTCAAGAAAGGCTTTACTAGAAAAACCTAAAAAAGAAAAAGAAGAAAAATAAATAATAAAGATAGGTCAATATTCTAATTAGATTAGGATTGACCTTTTTTGTTAATATTTTATAATAGGAGGATTGGAATATGGGAAAAATAGTTTACAGTGCATTACAGCCTTCAGGCCAGCTTACAATTGGGAATTATTTAGGTTCTATAAGAAATTTTAAGGGTTTACAAGACCAATATGAATGTTTTTTTAATGTTGCAGATTTACATTCAATAACAGTACCTCAAGAACCTAAATTGCTTAGAGAGAGAACATTGGATTTAATGGCTATATTTTTAGCATCAGGATTAGAGCCGGATAAATCAACTCTTTTTGTTCAATCACATGTTCCACAACATGCAGAATTATCTTGGGTTTTAAGTTGTATGAGTTATATGGGACAACTTAGCAGAATGACTCAGTTTAAAGAAAAATCTCAAAAATCGGAAGAAAATCTAAATGCAGGTTTGTTTACTTATCCCGTATTAATGGCTGCGGATATTTTATTATATCAAACAGATTTAGTTCCTGTTGGTGTTGATCAGAAACAACATTTAGAACTTGCAAGAGACTTAGCTGAAAGATTTAACAATAAATATTCTGAAACTTTTGTAGTTCCTGAAGGAATAATTGGAAAAGAAACAGGAAAAATTATGAGCCTTAAAAATCCTGAAAAGAAGATGAGTAAGTCTGATGAAGATGTTAATTCATTTATCTTGCTTCTTGATGATGAAGATGCTATTAAGAGAAAAATTAGAAAATCTGTAACAGATAGTCTTGGAAATTTTGATTATAATGATGAACAAAAAGGACTAAAAAATTTAATTAATATCTATATAGCTTTTAGTGGTAAAACAAGTGATGAAATTGTTGCAAAATATAAAAACGAAAATTATTCTGTTTTTAAAGAGGATTTGGGACAATTGATTGCAGATAGTTTAAAACCAATTAGAGAAAAACATAAAGAGTTTATTTCAGACAAATCATATCTTGAAAAAGTTATGAAAGAAGGTGCAGAAAAAGCATCTTACTTCGCAAATAAAACCCTTAGAAAAGTTTATAAGAAAGTTGGATTTTTACCAAGATAAAAAAAAAGACAGAAAATTTTATATTTTCTGTCTTTTTTTCTTAATTATTTATAGTCTTCAACAATCATTTTTGCAAGTTCATGAGGATTACCACAACCTGTAGTAATGATAGTATCTTTGTCTTTAAAAGTTTCAAAGATATAATCTCTTGCTTCTTCAAAAGTTTTTAAATAAATTGCATTAACTCCATTTTTATTTAGCTTTTCAACTAAGTCAATGGAATGAATTGTAGGATCGAATTTTTCTCTCGCAGCATATATTTCAGTAACAATAACTTCATCACAATCATCAAAACATTTTGCAAAATCATTAAGCAAAGTTTTTGTTCTTGAATAAGTATGAGGTTGGAAAATACATACAAGTCTTCCTTCTTTATGTTCTGCAATCGAACTTAAACAACTCTTTATTTCTTTTGGATGATGACCGTAATCAGTAAGGATAGTAGCTTTTTTATCGTTACCAATTATTCCATAGACTTCCATTCTTCTGTGCAAATTTTTATATTTTGAAATAGCATCTCTAATATATTCTACATCTATACCTGTTTCATAAGTTGCAATGATTGCAGCCGCTGCATTATAAATATTATGTCTGCCTATTATATTTAAGCAGAAATGATGTTTACCAAACTTTTCATTTTCAATATCAAAACAAGGATGACCAACTTTATCAAAACTTATATTTGTAATTTTATAAGTAGCATTATCGTTATTAACACCAAATGTGATAGTTTCACCTTTAATATGTTCTAATAGAGGAAGACAGTTAGGATCATCAATATTAATAATAGCTTTTGAATTTTCATCTAAATTTTTCATATATCCTATAAAAGTATCTACAATATGATCCAAGTTTTTATAGAAATCTAAATGATCTTCATCTATATTCAAAATAATAGCCATACTTGGATAATAATGTAGTATATTTGCTTTAAATTCACAAGCTTCAGTTACAAGATAATCCTCGTTCCCACATAAGACATTTCCGTCAATTTCATCCAAATTTCCACCAATTAAAATTGAAGGTTCAAATGGGGAATTAATTAATATTTTTGAAATCATACTTGTTGTTGAACTTTTACCATGTGATCCTGAAATTGCGATTGAATGAGTATAATTTCTCATTAATGCACCTAAAAATTGTCCTCTTGTTACACAAGGAACTCCTAATGATTTTGCTTTAATTAATTCTTCATTATCCGGTAAAATTGCATCTGTATATACAATCAAATCAGGATTTTCAATATTTTCCTTTTTTTGACCTATGAATATCTTTGCACCATTTTGCTCTAATATTTGGATTTCTTTAGAAGTATTTCTATCGCTTCCTGAGATATTATATCCCTTTTTTAATAGTAGTTTTGCTATTCCGCTCATACTTATTCCACCAATTCCGATGAAATGTATATTTTTATAATTTTTATCATTAAAATCAAACTTAAACATATTAACTCCATTCAAAATAATATAATTACTGTAATTATATCATAAAAATAGTATATATGCCAAATTTTTAATAAAAATTAATAGTTATCATATTAGAACATTTATTATTAATTTATATAATATAAAATGAGATATTTTCATTATTTTAATTTAGACATTATATATAAAAATATGATATAATATCTGTGTATGTACTTTATAATATATTTTGGTAATAGATTATATGATAATTTTGGAGAATAAAATGAAAAAAATACTTTTAATCGACGGTTCAAGTCTTATTTTTAGGGCTTTTTATGCGATAAGAAATTTAACAACTAAAGATGGAGTTTTTGTAAATGGAGTTTATGGTTTTTTAAATATGTACTACAAAGCATTGGAATTAATAAATCCTACACATGTTTTTGTAGCTTTTGATAAGGGTTCAAAAACTTTTAGACATAATGAGTTTGCAGATTATAAAGGAACTCGTGATAATGCTCCTAATGAAATAACTTATCAGTTTGGAATTTTAAAAGATTTACTATCTTCTATGAATGTAAATTATTTGGAGCTTGATGAATATGAAGCAGATGATATTATAGGAACAATTGCAAAACTTGCTCAAAAAGAAGGCTTTGAAGTAGATATTTTTACTGGAGATAGAGATTATTTACAATTAGTTGATGATAATATTCTTGTTTATTTGACAAAAAAGGGTATTAGTGAAATTAAACTTATGAATACAGAATCAATTTTAGAGGAATATGATCTTTCTCCTAAACAATTGATTGATGTTAAAGCTCTTCAGGGAGATAGCTCCGATAATATACCCGGAGTTAAGGGAGTTGGAGAAAAAACTGCATTAAAATTAATTCAAGAATATGGTAATCTTGAAAACTTATATGAAAATATAGATAATTTTAAAGGGAAATTAAAGGAAAATCTTGAAAATGAAAAGGATAAGGCTTATTTGAGCAGATATCTTGGTGAGATTTTTTTAAATGTTCCTATTGATAGAAATATTGAAGATTTTGAAATAAAAGATGTAAATTCTGATGAATATATTGAAAAATTAGAAAAATTAGAATTTAAAAGTATTATAAATAAGCATTTTAAAGATATAAAAAAGGATAATACTGTAAAATCAAATCAAAATATTGATTTTGAAGTAATTGAATTTTCAGAAATTTTTGAAAAGATAAAAAATGACGAGTCTATATCAATTAAATTTTTCTCTGATGAAGGATATATTTATAGGAAGAAATTTTATATTGGAATTTATTCAAACTTTAATAATAAGGCATATATTTGTAAGGAATTTAAGCTATCAGATTTTGAAAGGTTTTGTAATTTAGATATAAAGATAATTGGTTATGATATAAAGGAAGAATTGTTTTTTGCATTAAAAAATAATTTAGAATTTAAAAATTATGAAGATGTAATGATTTTAGAATATTTAATTGATTCTAATAAAGGAAATTATGATATTCTAAAAGTCAGCAATGAAATTTTGCATCTGGAAATTTTAGATTTAAAAGAAATGTTTGGAAAAGGTAAAAACAAAAAAACTTTTTTTGAATTGGAAGAGGGCATTATTTTTAAATTTATTTCTCAAAATGTATTTGCCATTTCAGGTTTATATGATATTTTTATAGAAAAAGCTAAAGAAAATAATCTGATTTCATTATATGAAAATGTTGAAAAACCGCTAGTTAAAGTTCTTGCAGATATGGAAAAAACAGGAGTTTTAGTAGATAGAAATAAGATTATTGAGTTAAATGAGGAATATTCAAAACTTGCATATTTGTATGAACAAAAAGTTTATGAGCTTGCAGGAGAAGTTTTTAATTTGAATTCTCCAAAACAGCTTGGAGTCATTTTATTTGAAAAAATGGGATTACCTGTAGTAAAAAAGACAAAAACAGGTTATTCTACAGATGTTGAAGTTTTAGAAAAATTATCAAAAAAGCATGAAATAGCAGATTATATTTTAAAATACAGATCTTTGAACAAGTTAATTTCAACTTATTTAGATGGAATATTGGAATATATTATGGATGACGGTAGAGTTAGAACTTCTTTTAAACAGATGATTACTGCTACAGGAAGACTAAGTTCAGTAGATCCTAATTTACAAAATATTCCTATAAGAAGTGAAGAGGGAAAAAATATTAGAAAGGTATTTGTGGCGGATAAAAATAAAGTTTTTATTGATGCTGACTATTCACAGATTGAGCTTAGAGTTTTAGCACATTTGTCTAAAGATTCAGTTATGATTGACTCTTTTAAAAATGATTTGGATATACATAATAAAACTGCCAGTGAAGTTTTTGGTGTTCCAATTGATGAAGTTACTGATAATCAAAGAAGAAGTGCAAAGGCTGTAAATTTTGGAATAGTTTATGGAATAAGCGATTATGGTCTTTCAAAAGATTTGAATATTACTAGAAATGAAGCAAGAGAGTATATTGACGGATATTTAAATACTTATCCTAGAATAAAGAATTATATGGAAGAAATAGTTGATAGAGCTAAAAAAGACGGTTTTGTAACTACTATCTTGGATAGGAAGAGATATATTCCTGAAATTAATTCTAAAAACTTCAATATTAGAAGTTTTGGCGAGAGAATTGCCCTGAATACTCCTATACAGGGAAGTGCAGCAGATATTATAAAACTTGCGATGATTAAAGTTTACGAAAGATTAAAACTTGAAAAAGTTAATGCAAAATTAATTTTACAAATTCACGATGAGCTTATAATAGAATGTGAAGAAAACGAAAAAGAGATTGTTAAGAAAATTTTAAAAGATTCTATGGAAAATGTATATAAATTAGATTTACCATTGAAGGTAGATGTATGTGAAGGAAGGAATTGGTATGAGTCGAAATAAAAAATATATTGTTATTACAGGTCAAATTTGTAGTGGTAAGAGTAGCTTAGCGGATTTGATTAGAGAGAGAAATGAAAATTATTTAGTTTTAGATGCTGATGATCAAATAAAAGAATTATATAAAAGGGGTGCTGAGCTTTACAAAGTTTTAGTAAAAGAATTTGGAGATAGTATTTTAAATGAAAAGGGTAATATTTCAAAAGCTAAGTTAAGAAGAACGGTATTTTTTAATGACGAAAATAGAGAAAAACTTAATTCTCTAACTCATCCTGTCATTCTAAAAAATATTACTGAAATCGCAAAAAATTCTGATGCAGAAGTTGTTTTTTTACAAATTCCTCTTTTAAATGAATCAATAGATAGATTGGAAAAATTGATTGAAATTGATGAAGTTTGGAATATAACAGCAAGTGATAATATTAGATTCAAAAGACTTATGTCAAGAAAGGGAATGACAGAGGAAGTTGCACATAGAATTATGGAAATTCAGTCAGAGTTTGATAATGAAAACTATGATATTTTAACAGTTGAAAATAATGGTGATTTTGAAGAATTAAAAGATAAATTGGATTTATTTTTTGAAAATAGTTGTATAAATGAAGAAAAGAAAAGAGGGTTTTTTGGAAGGCTGAAGAAAAATAAAGAAAAAAAAGAAGCCGAAGAAAATGATGAAATTGTTGAAGATAAAATTGAAGATGCCGAAGATGTAAGAAAAGTAACTGAAGATGAATTGGAAGCAATGGGAATGATTGAAAAAGTTTCTAATGATGATTTTACAGAAAAAGAAAATTTAAACAATAATGATGAGCATTTGGATGAATTTATGCAATCAGTATTTGTAGAAGGACAAAGTACAGAAAGTGTTGATTTAAAAACTTTAGAAAAACAAGATTCATTAAATATGGAACAAACTAAATTAACAGATTTAAGTTCTTTGCACGAAGAAAAATTAGCTGTTAATGACTCTGTAAAAAAAGATATTAATAATTCTAATGAAGAGTTTTTCAACGAAGAAACTGTAGAAGAAGAAAAAGATAAAGGCAAAAAAAAGAAAAAGATGAAATTGTGGAAAAAAATACTAATAACTATAATAACTGTATTAATTATATGTAAAGCACTATTTTTAGGAGCAATATATTATGGAGGAAAGAATTACCCTGTAAATTATATTGAAGAAATTCAAAAATATTCAAACGAGTATGGAGTAGATCCTAGAGTGGTTTTAGCTATTATGAGGGTTGAAAGTAATTTCAAGAGTGATGCAACAAGTAAAGTTAATGCTAAGGGTTTAATGCAAGTTTTACCTGATACCGCTAAACATGTCGCAAAGTTATTAAATATTGATGTGAATTCCATAGACTTAAATGATGCGGAAACTAATATTAAGATTGGAACATATTATATAAAATATTTAATGAAAAACTTTAGTAATATGGATACTGTTTATGCAGCATATAATGGTGGAATTGGTAATGTAAATACTTGGTTAAAAGATTCCAAATACTCAAGTGATGGAGTAAGTCTATATAATATTCCTTCATCAGAAACTAAACATTATGTCACTAAAGTAAATAAAGCATTAAAAGCTTATGAAATTTTGTATGGAAAGGAATTTCCAACTAAAAAAACAAAAGGATTTTCAAAATTTGTAGAAAATGTAAAAAATTCTATTAATTATATTTTTAGAAGTTTTTAAATATTGAGTTTAAAATATGAATTAAAAAGTCAACGGATATTTGATTGATAAAATTTTTAATGTATATGTCTTCGGAAATTAAAATTTTCAAAATTGATTATAGCAAATATATATGGTATAATCAGAATAATTCTAAAATTTGAATGGAGATTTATATGGAAAATAAAAATAATAAATTTTTAGGAAATTATATTAATAATAGAGAAAAATTAATGAAAATTTTACTATGGGGTTCAATAGCTTTGGATATGTTGTTGCTATTGTGTTTTGTTGTA